>Ga0308166_1001390_pt1 | contig 25953 bp, 27 predicted proteins | sample PhyCR2_2_FD_202137 | JGI IMG/M metagenome (GOLD analysis project Ga0308166, IMG submission 202137) | Phyllosphere microbial communities from UC Gill Tract Community Farm, Albany, California, United States - DLSLCC.R2 | ecosystem: Host-associated > Plants > Phyllosphere > Unclassified | place... | reverse complement strand
AGTCATCCGGCATGAGCCCGGGAAAGTGAGACGGCTGAATATAGTTAACGAGATGAAAAAGCTGGGAAAAGAGTACAGTAATATGGTCATGGCGGCATGACCATATTACTGGGGATCCCTCAGCCCTGTGGGAGAGGGCCGGGGTGAGGGCAACAGACCGCACTCAATCCTAGCGAATCCCACCATACGCCAGGGTGACCTCTTTCGCCGCCTTTATCACCAGCGCACCCAGCTCGGTGACGCGATCGTCGGTCATACGTGAAATCGGCCCCGAGATGGAGATAGCGGCAAACGGTTCGCGATGCTCGTCAAAGATACAGGCCGCAATGCAGCGCAGGCCCAGGGCGTGCTCCTCGTCGTCAAACGAATAGCCGCGCTTACGGGTCAACGCCAGATCTTCTTTCAGATGCACCGGTGAAACCAGCGTGGCGTGGGTATAGGCGTGCAGCCCTTTACGGTGCAGCAGCCCCGTCACCTGTTCCTCGCTCAGCTGCGACAGAAAGGCTTTCCCCGCGCCGGACGCGTGCATAGGCAGCTTACCGCCAATGGGGGCTGACATACGCATCAGCTGGGTACACTGTACCTGGTCAATGATGATCGCCTGATGATCGCTCTGGTCGAGCACGGCCAGATTCACGGTCTCGCCCGACTCTTCCATTAATTTGCGCAGGATAGGGTGCACAATCGCCAGCAGGTTGCGGCTTTGCAGGAAGCTGCTACCGACGATGAACGCATGGGCGCCGACTGCCCAGTGCCCCAGCTCGCCAACCTGACGCACAAAGCCAAGCTGTTGCATGGTGGTCAGCAGCCTGTGCGTAGTGGAGTTCGGCAAACCAGCCTGTTGGGCCAGCTCCGTCAGGGCCACGCTGCTGTGCGACTCGGCTATCCATTCCAGCAGCTTCAAACCGCGTGTAAGCGATTGAACCTGTCCACCCTGTTGTGCGGCGGGGGTGGCAGCAGGTTTTCTGCCGCGTTTCGCGGGAACGGTCGTGACCATGACGATCTCCTTTTTCTGTATCGTGGAAATCATTTTCGTTTTATTTGGTGATTTTGCAACCGTTATCCTGACTGATCGGATGAGTGATAGTGAACATGTCTCATGTTACCGCCGTGTGACTTTTCCACCCTGCAAGATTGTGCCAGTATGGACCGCAGCCTTTTGGCCTGGTTGAGCGTTGTCGGGAGCAAGTGTGAGCAGCAAAGTAGAGCAACTGCGTGCGCAGTTAAATGAACGAATTCTGGTGCTGGACGGCGGCATGGGCACCATGATCCAGAGCTATCGCCTCAGTGAAGACGATTTCCGTGGCGAACGTTTTGCGGACTGGCCATGCGATCTCAAAGGTAACAATGACCTGCTGGTATTAAGCAAACCGCAGGTGATTGCGGATATCCACAACGCCTACTTCGAAGCGGGTGCGGATATCGTTGAAACCAACACCTTCAACTCGACAACCATCGCCATGGCGGATTACCAGATGGAATCCCTGTCGGCGGAGATAAACTATGAGGCGGCGAAGCTCGCCCGCGCCTGTGCCGACGCGTGGACGGCGCGCACGCCGGAGAAACCGCGCTACGTTGCCGGGGTGCTCGGCCCAACCAACCGCACCGCCTCTATTTCACCGGACGTAAACGACCCGGCGTTTCGTAACATCACCTTTGACCAACTGGTGGCAGCCTACCGTGAATCAACCAAAGCGCTGGTGGAAGGCGGTTCCGACCTGATCCTGATTGAAACGGTTTTCGATACCCTCAATGCCAAAGCTGCGATTTACGCGGTGAAAGAGGAGTTCGAGGCGCTGGGCGTCGAGCTGCCAATCATGATTTCCGGCACCATCACCGATGCCTCTGGCCGTACTTTGTCCGGGCAGACCACCGAAGCGTTTTATAACTCTTTGCGCCACGCGGAAGCGCTCTCCTTCGGCCTGAACTGTGCGCTGGGTCCGGATGAGCTGCGCCAGTATGTGCAGGAACTGTCACGCATTGCGGAATGCTACGTCACCGCACACCCGAACGCCGGTCTGCCAAACGCCTTTGGCGAATATGATCTGGATGCGGACACCATGGCGGCGCAGATCCGCGAATGGGCCGAATCCGGTTTCCTGAATATCGTTGGCGGCTGCTGCGGTACCACGCCGGAGCACATCACCGCCATGAGCAATGCCGTGGCCGGTTTGCCGCCGCGTAAACTGCCCGAGCTGCCGGTTGCCTGCCGTCTCTCCGGCCTTGAGCCGTTGACTATCGGCGATGACAGCCTGTTTGTGAACGTTGGGGAACGTACCAACGTCACCGGTTCCGCTAAATTCAAACGCCTGATCAAAGAAGAGAAGTACAGTGAAGCGCTGGACGTTGCCCGCCAGCAGGTAGAAAGCGGCGCGCAGATCATCGACATCAACATGGATGAGGGGATGCTCGACGCCGAGGCGGCGATGGTACGTTTCCTCAACCTGATCGCCGGCGAGCCGGATATCGCTCGCGTGCCGATCATGATTGACTCCTCCAAATGGGAAGTAATCGAAAAAGGGCTGAAGTGCATTCAGGGCAAAGGTATCGTCAACTCCATCTCAATGAAAGAAGGGGTCGATATCTTTATTCACCACGCGAAGATGGTGCGCCGCTACGGCGCGGCCGTGGTGGTGATGGCCTTTGATGAAGTGGGCCAGGCGGACACCCGCGAGCGCAAAATTGAGATTTGCCGCCGTGCGTACAAGATCCTGACCGAAGAGGTAGGCTTCCCGCCGGAAGACATCATCTTTGACCCGAACATCTTCGCCGTCGCCACCGGGATTGAAGAGCACAATAACTACGCCCAGGACTTTATCGGCGCGTGTGAAGACATCAAACGTGAGCTGCCGCATGCGCTGATCTCCGGCGGTGTCTCGAACGTGTCGTTCTCGTTCCGCGGCAACGACCCGGTACGTGAAGCGATCCACGCCGTATTCCTCTACTACGCCATCCGCAACGGGATGGATATGGGGATCGTCAACGCCGGACAGCTGGCGATTTATGACGATCTGCCCGCAGAACTGCGCGACGCGGTGGAAGATGTGATCCTCAACCGCCGTGACGACGCCACCGAGCGGCTGCTCGATCTGGCAGAAAAATACCGCGGCAGCAAATCGGACGACGCTGCCAACGTCCAGCAGGCCGAGTGGCGTAGCTGGGATGTCAAGAAGCGGCTGGAATATTCGCTGGTAAAAGGCATCACCGAATTTATCGAGCAGGATACCGAAGAGGCGCGCCAGCAGGCCGCCCGGCCCATCGAGGTTATCGAAGGGCCGCTGATGGACGGCATGAACGTGGTGGGCGATCTGTTCGGCGAGGGCAAGATGTTCCTGCCGCAGGTGGTCAAGTCCGCGCGCGTGATGAAGCAGGCCGTGGCGTATCTGGAGCCGTTCATCGAAGCCAGCAAAGAGCAGGGCTCCAGCAACGGTAAAATGGTTATCGCCACCGTGAAGGGCGATGTGCATGACATCGGAAAGAACATCGTCGGTGTGGTGCTGCAGTGCAATAACTACGAGATTATTGACCTTGGTGTCATGGTGCCGGCGGATAAAATCCTCAGGACCGCGCGCGAAGTCAATGCTGACCTGATTGGCCTTTCGGGGCTGATTACCCCGTCGCTCGACGAGATGGTTAACGTGGCGAAAGAGATGGAGCGTCAGGGCTTCACCATTCCGCTGCTGATTGGCGGGGCGACCACCTCAAAAGCGCATACTGCGGTGAAGATTGAGCAGAACTACAGCGGCCCGACGGTCTATGTTCAGAACGCCTCGCGCACCGTGGGCGTGGTCTCAGCGCTGCTCTCCGACACCCAGCGCGATGACTTTGTGGCCCGGACCCGCAAAGAGTACGAAACCGTCCGCATTCAGCATGCCCGCAAGAAACCGCGCACCCCACCGGTGACGCTTCAGGCGGCGCGCGATAACGATCTGGCGTTTGACTGGGCGAGCTATACGCCGCCGGTTGCCCATCGTCTGGGCGTGCAGGAGGTGACCGCCAGCATCGAAACGCTGCGCAACTACATCGACTGGACACCATTCTTTATGACCTGGTCGCTGGCGGGCAAATATCCGCGCATCCTGGAAGATGAGGTTGTCGGCGAAGAGGCGAAGCGCCTGTTTAAAGACGCTAACGACATGCTCGACAAACTCAGCGCCGAGAAAGCCCTTAACCCGCGCGGCGTGGTGGGGCTATTCCCGGCTAACCGCGTGGGCGACGACATCGAAATTTATCGCGATGAGACGCGCACTCACGTGCTGACCGTAAGCCATCACCTGCGCCAGCAAACCGAAAAGGTCGGGTTTGCCAACTACTGTCTGGCCGATTTTGTTGCGCCGAAGCTGAGTGGTAAAGCCGACTACATCGGTGCCTTCGCCGTGACCGGAGGTCTGGAAGAGGACGCCCTGGCGGACGCCTTTGAAGCGCAGCACGATGATTACAACAAAATCATGGTCAAAGCGATTGCCGATCGTCTGGCGGAAGCGTTCGCAGAGTATCTGCATGAGCGCGTACGCAAGGTTTACTGGGGCTACGCGGCGAATGAAAATCTCAGCAATGAGGAGCTGATCCGCGAAAACTACCAGGGGATCCGCCCGGCACCCGGCTACCCGGCCTGTCCGGAACATACCGAAAAGGGCACCATCTGGCAGCTGCTGGACGTTGAGGCCCATACCGGAATGAAACTGACCGAATCTTACGCGATGTGGCCTGGGGCATCGGTATCCGGCTGGTACTTCAGCCATCCGGACAGCAAATACTTTGCCGTGGCGCAGCTGCAGCGCGATCAGATTGAAGATTATGCACTGCGTAAAGGCATGAGCGTCTCTGAAGTGGAGCGTTGGTTAGCGCCGAATCTCGGCTACGACGCCGACTGACGTCACTTTTCCTTACAACTAACAGGGCGCTCATTGAGCGCCCTGTCTCTTTCTTACGTTTAAACCCTTATACTGACCTAAGGAAAATGAATAACGATAAGGAGGATAACCTTCCGTGCTGACCCTGTTACATCTGCTCTCGGCAGTCGCACTGCTGGTCTGGGGCACCCATATTGTCCGTACCGGCGTGATGCGCGTGTTTGGCGCACGTTTACGTACCGTTCTCAGCAGCAGCGTGGAGAAGAAACCGCTCGCCTTCTGCGCGGGCATTGGCGTAACGGCGCTGGTTCAGAGCAGTAATGCGACCACATTGCTCGTGACATCGTTTGTCGCTCAGGATCTGGTGGCGCTGGCCCCTGCACTGGTTATTGTGCTGGGCGCTGACGTGGGTACCGCGCTGATGGCACGTATCCTGACTTTCGATCTCTCCTGGCTGTCGCCGCTGCTGATATTTATCGGGGTCATCTTTTTCCTTGGACGTAAGCAGACGCGCGCTGGTCAGCTTGGACGCGTGGGGATTGGCCTCGGGCTGATTCTGCTGGCGCTGGAGCTGATTGTGCAGGCGGTCACGCCCATTACCGAAGCCAACGGCGTGCAGGTTATCTTCGCCTCGTTAACCGGCGATATTATGCTGGATGCGCTCATCGGCGCGGTGTTTGCCATCGTCAGTTACTCCAGCCTGGCGGCGGTGCTGCTGACGGCCACGCTCACCGCCGCAGGGGCGATCTCCTTCCCGGTCGCACTGTGTCTGGTGATCGGGGCTAACCTCGGCTCGGGCCTGCTGGCGATGCTCAATAACAGCGCTGCCAATGCTGCCGCGCGCCGCGTGGCGCTCGGCAGTCTGCTGTTTAAGCTGGTGGGCAGCCTGATTATTCTGCCGTTTGTGCACCCACTGGCGAACCTGATGGACAACCTCTCTCTGCCGAAGGCAGAACTGGTGATCTACTTCCACGTCTTCTACAACCTGGTGCGCTGCCTGGCGATGGTGCCGTTTGCCGAACCAATGGCGCGCTTCTGCGAACGGCTTTTACGCGATGAACCGGAGCTGGATGCGCGCCTGAAACCGAAGCATCTGGATACCTCCGCGCTGGATACTCCTGCACTGGCGCTGGCCAATGCCGCCCGCGAGACTCTGCGCATGGGTGATGCCATGGAAACCATGCTCGAAGGCCTGCAAAAGGTGATGCACGGCGAGCCGCGGGAAGAGAAAGAGCTGCGCCGGCTGGCGGATGATATCAACGTGCTCTATACCGCTATCAAGCTCTATCTGGCGCGCATCCCGCAGGATGAACTGGCGGAAGAGGAGTCCCGCCGCTGGGCGGAAATCATAGAGATGTCGCTTAACCTTGAGCAGGCTTCGGATATTGTGGAACGGATGGGCAGTGAAATTGCTGACAAATCTCTGGCCGCCCGCCGCGCGTTCTCCGTCGAAGGGCTGAAGGAGCTGGAAGCCCTGCACGAACAACTTCTGAGCAACCTGAAGCTGGCGATGCTGGTCTTCTTCTCAAGCGATGTGCCGAGCGCACGCCGTCTGCGCCGCAACAAGCATCGCTTCCGTATCCTCAACCGCCGCTACTCGCACGCCCACGTTGAACGTCTGCACCAGCAGAACGTGCAGAGTATCGAAACCAGCTCCCTGCACCTGGGGCTACTGGGGGATATGAAACGCCTTAACTCATTGTTCTGTGCGGTGGCGTACAGCGTGATGGAACAGCCGGATGAAGATGACGAGCGGGATGAGTATTAATCCCTGAAAGCGCCTCGCAAAACCCATTTGCGAGGCGTGACGCTTTATAAAGAGCAATTTACTCTTCAGACCTTATATTTTGAAGGGAATAGAAAATGCTCGTTTATTACGCTACACTTCGCCAATTCATGCGCATTCCAATGGGGGTTCTCATGCGCACTACCCATGGTATTAAAAAATCGGTCAATGTTTCGTTAGCACCTGAAATTCTTGAAGAAGCGCGACGGCTTAAACTCAATCTCTCTGCTGTACTCACGACCGCTCTACAGGAGCAGTTTCGTGCGCATCAGCGCGCAGAGTGGTTAGCAGAAAATAAAGCGTCTATAGAGGCCATCAACCAGTGGGTTGATGAAAACGGCTCCTTTAGTGATTTTCAGAGGTCGTTCTGATGGAGCAATATTTTGCTTATGAGAATGAAGGCAATGGGAGAAAAGCCTATCCATGGCTTATTAATATGCAGCACCCTGTTGCTAATGTGATGAAACATGTACTTGTCGCTCCCGCCGTTGAATTAAGCCTGCTGGGCGGCATTCGTCCGCCTGCGAAAGTGTGCCCTGTCGTTGAAATCGCGGGTAAGCCCTGCGTTGTCATGATGCATATGCTGTCAGGCATATCTTCAAAAGAGTTAGGTGAACGTGTTGCCGATCTCACTGACAACAGTGCTTCATTGCGGGATGCACTCGATTTTCTGATCAACGGTTACTAGGACTTTTTTGTCAGCCGCAAGGTAAGGTATATTTCGCCCTTCACAGGAGAAACTATGCTGCCAACTCAATCAACCCGATTAAACAAATACATTAGCGAGAGCGGGATCTGCTCACGTCGCGAGGCGGACCGTTACATCGAACAAGGTAATGTGTTCCTCAACGGCAAACGCGCCACTATTGGTGACCAGGTGATGCCTGGCGACGTGGTCAAAGTGAATGGTCAGCTCATCGAACCGCGTGATGCAGAAGACCTGGTGTTTATCGCGTTGAATAAACCGGTTGGGATTGTCAGCACCACAGAAGATGGCGAGCGGGACAACATCGTTGATTTCGTTAACCACAGCAGCCGTATCTTCCCGATTGGCCGTCTGGATAAAGACTCGCAGGGGCTGATTTTCCTCACTAACCACGGCGATCTGGTGAATAAGATTCTGCGTGCCGGGAATGACCACGAGAAAGAGTATATCGTGACGGTGAATAAGCCGGTCACGGACGAATTTATTCGCGGCATGGGCGCCGGTGTACCCATCCTCGGTACCGTCACGAAAAAGTGTAAGGTGAAGAAAGAAGCGCCGTTCGCGTTCCGCATTACCCTGGTGCAGGGCCTGAATCGTCAGATCCGCCGTATGTGCGAATACTTCGGTTATGAAGTGACGAAGCTGGAACGCACGCGCATCATGAACGTCAGCCTGTCCGGTATCCCGCTGGGCGAGTGGCGTGATTTAACCGATGATGAACTGATCGAGCTGTTTAAGCTTATCGAGAACTCCTCGTCTGAAGCAAAGCCGAAGGCCAAAGCCAAACCGAAAACTCAGGCGATTAAACGCCCGGTCGTGAAAGCACCGCAGTCGGAAGAGAAAGGGCGAGGCAAGCCCGCGGGTAAACGCTTTACGCAACCGGGACGTAAAAAGAAGGGGCGTTAAGCCCCTTTTTTCCCCGGCTTGCGCCTGCGGAGAGTGTAGGTCGGGTTAGCGTAGCGCCACCCGACTGTTAAAGACGATATTCATCTGTTTTCTGTGGTTTTTCTTCTATCGGTTTGCCGGACCAGTATCCCGCCAGCAGCGAACCGGACAGGTTATGCCAGACCGAGAAGAGCGCACCAGGCAGAGCCGCCAGCGGCGAGAAGTAAATTTTCCCGAGTGCCGCTGCCAGACCGGAGTTCTGCATCCCTACCTCAATTGCCAGCGTCCGGCAGGTGGATTCATCGAAGCCAAACAGTTTCCCGCCCCAGTATCCGCCCAGCAGGCCAATGGTGTTATGCAACACTATCGCGATAATCACGACAAAGCCCACGGATGCAATGTGCGACGCAGAACCGGCCACCACGGCGCTGATGATGGCCAGAATACAGACCATCGAAAACGCAGGCAGATAGGGCTCAACGGCTTTTACCACGCGCGGGAACAGGTGGTGAATGACAAGGCCCAACGCGATCGGAATCACCACGATTTGCAAAATGCTCAGCAGCATTCCCATCACGTCCACCTGAATATGGGCGTCAACGTACAGGCGTGTTAGCAGCGGCGTGGCAATCACACCCACCAGCGTGGATACCGAAGAGATGGTCACGGAGAGCGCCACATCGCCTTTTGCCAGATAGATCATGACATTGGAGGCGGTTCCGCTGGCCACGCTGCCCACCAGCACCATCCCGGCGGAGAGGTCGGGTGGCATCTTAAAGGCCATTGCCAGCAGCCAGGCCGCAAGGGGCATCACCAGGTAGTGCAGGAAAATCCCTGCAGCAACCGGAGCCGGGCGCGAGAGCACGCGTTTAAAGTCGTCGATTTTTAGATGCACACCCATGCCGAACATAATCAGCATCAGCAACGTGGTCACCCACGGACCAATGCCCGTGAACGTAGTGGGGGTGTAATACGCGAGTATGGAGAGCAGCAGCGCCCATAACGGGAACAGCCGGGTGATGGCGGCAAGCATAATGTTTTCCTTGCGATCGATATAGTTGAGTTTGCTTTTTATAAACTGACCTGGATCGAGCCAGACCATAGCAATGGTGTATCGCTTAAGGGATATTTATTCAAATAAATTATATTCATAATCCGTAGTGAAGGATTACCCGGCCTGGTTAAAGCCGGGTATTGTTTACGGATTGAATTGCCAACTGCTGACGAGAGCATACAGGTGATTGGGTGAGTAGCGCCAACTCTCATTGAGCTGAAGAAATTCAGCGCAGAACTCACTGCAAAATAACCGTTCGCGCTTTTCCCGATTGCCTAATACGATACCTATTGCACCCTGCCAGTCGTAACGTTTTCCGCTATGTTTACGAAAAAATGCTTCCACTTCCTGTTGACTCGCCTGCAATGGTAATTTATCCCACTTGTCGTCAGGCAATGGCATCAATTTTCCCCGTACGCCACGATCGCGAAACGACGCGGAGTAGCATAGATACTCATTTCCGCCGTGTTCTATCGCCAGTTCACAGTGAGAGTAGATACCGCGGGTGACTTTGCGAGTCACCCAGTCGGCCAGTCTGGCAATGCCACGGTGTTCCGTTCTCCCCTTATAGCAGGCGAGCCAGACTGTGTTTGTGCTCATGGTTGCCATGCCTATGGGACCATAATAAGATCAGCAATAAGAACAAGATAGAGTTCGTATACAGTTTGTATCCTTTTTTATTACCATATAACCTTTACAAATCCCTGAGATCCATTGCCAGCGGGATATATTGCAGAAGAACCAGGCAGAGAAGCTACTCCTGAACCGCCTGCTCCATACCCTGAAGCATTATTACTTAAAATGTGTATGTTGCCGTTTATTAAATTATAAACTCCCTTCCCGCCTATCCCGTAGGGGCTATTTTCACCATCCCCTCCGGGAACTGCTTTATAAGCAAGATCTGTCTCAGTGGGACAAGGATTGTGTATGCCAGAAAGATAATGTCCATTTCCACCAAGAGCTTTTAGAGTGCCGAAATAGGAGTCTCCTCCGGGCGAGCCAGCAGAATCTGAAGTAATACTCGAGGGATTTCCAATTCCACCCGCCCCTCCCTTTCCTACGATAATGTTAATCTTTTCACCTGGTGTAACTATTACCGTTGACATAATCGGTGAGGCAGCTAATCCTCCTGGTCTGTATTTATTTGAACCGAAATTTCCCATGCCACCATTACCACCACCAATTAACTCAACAAAGACCTTTGTCACTCCTTTAGGTACAGTAAACACTCCATCTTCAGTATAAAAAGCAAAATTGCCTAAATATCGTGTATCGGCATCAGAACTACTTAAAGCTGCATTCGCCTTATCCATAGCCGCTTTCACCGCGCTCGGCGTCGCTGCTTCGGTGGTACTTGTGCTGTTGGTCGCGTTATTAAGCTTTACAATCCCTTTTTGCGTCAGCGTACCGTCAGGAACACCGCTAATCTGATTCCAGGGATGAGTATGACTAGCCGGTGCTGCTGCATTGGCCTTATCCATTGCCTCTTTTACCGCACTTGGTGTAGCCGCTTCGCTAGTGCTGGTACTTTTAGTCGAAGCATTAAGCTTAACAATACCTTTTTGAATCAACGTACCGTCCGGAATGCCGGTAATCTGGTTCCAGGTATGTGTATGATTCCGCGCTTCAATCATTGCCGCTTTTACCGCTTTCGGGGTGGCGGCTTTGGTTTCATCGTCACTATCAGTGGCATTACTAAGCTGCGTAAAACCTTTCTGCGTGAGTGTTGCATCCGGGTGATGAGTTGAGTTTTCATGTTCGTCCAGCCGTGTATCCACATAATCCCGTGTAGCCAGTACCACGCTCGGATCAACGGTCAGCGTCACCGCAGTGGTATTGGAAACTTCCATAATCAAACGAATACAAACCTGCTTACCGCTTCCACCGGGAAGCAGAGGTTTATAGGATTCCGGGAACTTGCCGATGGCGATTAGTTCTCCGTCAACATCAAAGACACCCACCTCTCGTACATACCAGCCGCCAACGTCTTCCGGCAGAACCACTTCGGCAATCAACCAGTTCGGATTATTTGGCGCAACCGTCAGAGTATTCATCTCGCCGCGCCAGACTTCGTGACGCAATTCGGTTTGGCTGGCTGTGGGTTCATAATATTTTCCATTGCTATCGCCAACGGCCATCTTCTGTAAATGTATCTGTTTTTTATCGGCAAGGGCGCTGGCGATTTTTGCCATCCCCTTGTCGGTCAGGAGGGTATAGAATTCATTAACCATATTTGCTCCGGGTAAATAGATGTGATTTCAAGGCTCCATTGCCCTGTACTGAAATAATTCGGTTTAGTTTGTTCAACTTCCTGTATCTGGAACGGCAGGACTGTCGTTATCTCACCACCATAAAGGGCGCAGCCAATAACAGGGATAGCGCTTTGGTTAATTATCCAGACGATTAGTGCTTCCAGTTTGGAGCGCACATTTTTGTATTCATGAATAAGATCTACAAGGTTATTAAATAGATGCTCGTTCATGCCTTGATTGCTTAAGTTAACTTCTACTTTAAAGAAGTAAGCTTTCCCGTCATATTCAAACCATTCGGAAACGATACCCGGCAACGAGAGTATTTCGAGTACGCGACGAACGGCCCAAGGGGTTCCTTTATATTTATGTAACTCTATTGCCTGTTTAATTAAATTTCGTCTCTCCTGCTCATCTTTCGCAAATAACCAGCCCTCAAGTCCCTGTATATGAAATTGTGAAGCCAGCGACGGTAGTGCTGAGGCATCAACTAAATCGACCAGATAAACCAGCAGTACTGTAAGATCGATTTGTGAAAAACGTTCGGCAGCTATATTTGCCAGAATAGAGAAACGCTCGTCACTGGCCAGCGGTGGTGGCAAAAGCAATTTATCCATCGCTAACTCCAGCAATGGTCACCTCAATGGCGGTACATTCCGCCCATTCATGTGCTTTTAATACCTTTTTGAGCGGCATATCCAACGCAACATCGTAAACGCCTTCGACCTGTAGCACTTTGATAATCTGGTTTGGCACAATATCCTGGCCTAACCGGGTCTGGCGTTGTTGAACCCATGTACTCAAGGCTTCGCGTGCGGCAGCCAGCGTCGTTTCCTGATCGGCGGTGGTAAAGAGCGTCAACCGAGCGAAAATTTGATAAGGCACTCGTGGCGATTTTTTGGCGCTGACCTTATCGGTTAGCGGACGCTTTTTCTCTTTACAGACTTCCCGTTCGATCTGTTCAAGGAGTTCAGCACCAGGCAGACCGTTCAGGGTAAGCGGATAAATCTCTACGCAGCCTTCCGGCAGTCCTTCATCCGGCCCCAGCACAGCGACGTCAATGATCGACTGGCTGACGGAAAGGGTATGAAAACGATAAGCACCATAGCTTCCTGCGTTACTAAAACTTTCTGGTGCCAGCCGGATTCGCTCACGCAGCGCGTCATCGCTTTCTTCACCACAACCGCCTGTAGATTCGGTCAGGTTAATGACAGTGATATCGTAACCACTCACGCTATCCACCAGCGCACTGATTTGCGCTGGTTGCCAGCCGTTGCCGGATTCTCCAGCGACGACACAGGTTGCGGTTATGGCAACGCTCAGACTTCCAGAGGGGAGGAGGATATCCTCATCTGTGGCGAACATCACGCTGTCGGATGCGCTGGCACGGGTTCCCTGTGGAATCAGTACGTTGCTTTTACAGGCATTTGCCACAGAAAATTGCAGCGTGGTTTTTGCCGCCTGTGGCGGCAGGCGATGAACACCAACCAGTTCACCTAAATAATCCAGCATAGGGGCGCGTGAATACGCGACCAGGTTTTGCTTCGCCGCCTCCTGAACGGCGATGCGGACAAGGTTTTCACGATAAGCAAACAGGTCAATGAGCAGTCGCTCAGCCTGCGCCGGGTAGAGTTTTTTACCGCTGGCTTCTTCATACTGTGCGATCATTTCACTGGTGATTTGCGCAGGGTCGCGATCGATAAAATTGGGTTCGGCTATCGCCATAACACCTCCGTAGAGTTGATTACGCCGTCTGCGGCACGCCATTGCACGTGTAATGTCAGATGTTCACCGTCAATAGCTGGCGTCACCTTCAGCAACTGGCAGCGAGGTTCCCATTTGCGAATAGCTTCCACGGATTCCCGTACAACATGTGGAATGGCTCGCTCGATCGGATAATCGATGTAGCGCCACAGATTGCTGCCAAAAAGTGGCCTGTGGGGATCGCTGCCGCGTGGTGTGCGCAGAATGATATGTATCGCCTGATGAATGTCGTCCAGCCCACAGACATGTTCTTCAGGACGTTGCAAGGCAGGTTGCCAGTGCAGGGTTGAGGGTCGTGTTTTTGTATTCATGGGGCTATTTTCACCCCGATATGATGCGAACGATAATAAAGCGCTTTAGGAAAATATTTGATTAAAAAAGAAAAACCCGCCTTAGCGGCGGGCTGGATTAATAGCCGTGGGAATGGTGATTTGAGTTTCCTCCGCCGTCCATAACGGAACCGCTGACGTTCACGTTGCCCTGAACGTTGACATTGCCGGTGATTACCGCACTGCTGCCAACGCCTCCGCTACCCATCATGCCACCGAGCCAGGTCAGCTTTTTCATTATCGTGACATCACCGGTAAAGGTAGTGAGTGGCGCATTGACGGCAACGTCCAGAGCCTTCACGTCAACAGTCGATGCCTCAATGCTCACATTCGTCGCTTTTACATTTACGGTGTCAGATGTCACCAAAACATGCTGCGCTTTAACCTCAACCTGTGGTGAGGTGAGACGAGTTGTATCCCTTACCTCAATAATAATTTTTTCAATCCCACCGTTAACGGTGAGCTGGTGAGACTTTCGATCGTATTCAAAGGCTGCCCCATCAGAAAAATGTACGTAGCGCTTATCGCGTGATACGAGTGGTGCAGTATCGACGGTAGAATAGACAGCTCCCAGAACAACACCATCTTCACCATTGTTATCAAGCAGAACCTCCACCTGCTCGCCAATATCCGGTAACCAGTAGTCTTTATTTTCTTGCGTATTGCGTTGCAGGACGGGAAGCCAGTTGCTGCGTAAGTTATCGCATTCTGGCAAGGTGACTCTGACGCGAACCGCCGTTTCATCAATATCGCTGATAATGCCTGTCTGACGCGTTACTCCTTTCATATTGCCTCCTTACTGGCTGGTTGCCGGCCCGCGTGAAACGTCGATTTCCGTGGTGTAGCCGCTACGCGAGAAGCGGTGGATTGTTTTATCAATCAACCACTGGCCGGAAAGTACACCAAAACCGTTCAGTTCGATCTTATTACCTGCCGTGAGCTGAGGACAGCCCATCATACTGAGCGTACCGGTCTGCTGGTATTCGTTGTGGCTATCCAGTGCGGCATTGGCCTTCGCCTGAGCTGTACCTGCATCTGGCGCCCGGATGTTTATTTTCAGGGTATCGGCGCTGGTTGCTGCACCGCGTGCAGACGGTTTTTGTTGGCCATCATGCGTATAGATAACCAACTCTTTTTGTTTACTGTTCTGGTGTTGCACCGTGGCATTTTTGTAGATGCGGTTGATCGTATCCTTGAATGAATAGTGTGAAATATCAATTCGGTTAAGCGTCTTCACCGGCGCCAGACAGCGCAACGTCGGCAGATGCGAAAAGATGAGTTCTTTCGTCGTTACCTTCACGGTATAACCATATTCTCCTGCAAGACGTTTCAGAAACGCTACGTCAGTTTCCGCATATTGTGTGACGCGATCGATAGTTAGTGATTCGATTTGTCCGACCAGTGTCAGACCATGCTTTTGTGCAATACGACTGGTGATGGCGAAAAGTGTTGTTTCTTCGAAGCCCTGACTGTTCTTCGTGCGCAGCGCTTTGCTAACGGAAGTGGCTATTCCGTCAATATTGACCGTTGAGGGTGGCGCACTAATATCTATTTTATCAATGACATAAGACCCGCAATTCAGTAGATCCTCACCCTGATATCCCAGATGGAGCGTCAGTGTGTCGCCTTTACCTGGGTACCATTCATTTATCCAGCGTCCGGTACTATCTTCCAGCGTAATTGCAATCACATCCGATTCGTTTTTAATACTGTCGCTGTAGCTGATACTGGTGACATAAGGTGCTATGTCGTAGGTAATTTCCTTATGACCGTACCAAAGGGTGAAAACAGGCGTCAGGGTAGCAATCCCCCCGCCGGAAACCGTTATCTCAGCCATGGTGGTAACTCCGAGGACGTTTGCGTGATGCTGATGACAGGAATAATCAACCGCATGCCTGACGGTAAAACAGGAAGGATCGCGACATGTGGGTTGGCCGCAATGATTCGCTCGTAGGCCAATGCATCGCCGTAATAGCGCCAGGCGAGGTTATCCCAGCGTTCACCCTCTGTCGTAACATGTTCAAGGTAGCGCATTACAAACTCCTCGTAATATCTGCAGCAGCAAGTTGGCTTACTTCAGACGCGCTTTTTTGCATAGTGCTGCGCCCCTGATTGACCAGCAATGCGGCGCTATCGTAAGTGGCTTCTGCTACGCTGCTAGTGATGACATTAAACAGAGATTCGGCTTGTTCAATGAGTGTTGAGGCGTCCCTGGCGCATTCGCGGATCCCCGGCAGGCTGCCTATTAGCGCCTGTATTTTTGCTGCCAGCGCTTTGGGCAGTCCTGCCAGGGTTTGCAGATCCAGAGGTTGTCGCAATAGCGCTTCCACCGAGTCGATCGTCTTTTTCAGTGAGTCGATAATATCGCTACACTTCTTCTTCAACGCTTTGGCTTCCTTAACCAGCTCTTGTGCCTGTGCGACCTTTTTTTTAATGTCATCAATGGTGTCGGCCATGTCGTCCATCATCTCTTTGGCATCGCGCATTCCATCCTCAGCAGCGCTCATAAGGTCATCGAACCAGGCGTCGCTGAGCTCAGGGAAATCATCCAGCATTTCGTCAATATTCGGCTCCTGAGTGGTAATAGCCGGAGGCAGCAGCGGATCCTTCGGATCGCCAGTGTATTCCTGCAACGTCAGGCTCCCGCTCTGGGCTATAACATTGCCACAGGGATCTGTGTGCTGGTGGCTGGCGCTCAGATCGGTAATTACAAACCAGCCGCGATAATCCCCATTGCCAAATACCAACGCCATCGCCTGATGTGCAGTCATCGCGGTGCGCAAGCGATTGAATTCTGTTGACGGCTGGCAAAACTGGCTGTGAAAACTGAATTGCAGAGTGATTTTTTCCAGCTTATCGCCAATAAATTGCACGCCAGGTTTGCCTTCAATACGAGCATGGCTGGCATAATCTACGCCCAGTGTGGTTTCAAAGGCGTCCCAGTATGCAACGACTTCAAATTCAATCTCTCCTAAAACGGCATACATCAGGCATACCCCCGGCGCTGTTGTTGCGCCATTACGTCATTAATCATTTTCTCCAGTTCCCGTTTGCATAGCGTCATGACGTTTTTAACCTCGCCAGCCGTGTTTTGCCCGTGGCCCTGGACTGTAACCTGCGGTGAAAAGTGCACCTGGATATTGCCCAATGATCGGGACGGCAGCGTATAAGATTTTGAGCGGTGTGATGCAGGCGCTGTCGCTGTTGAGGATGTTGCGGCGGGTTTAACCCCAGGCGTGAGTGCCGTTCCGGCTATACTGGCGCCTGGTTTTTCCGTGTTGATCCCTAATGTGCTTTTTGCCCAGTCCGGGATAAGACCTTTTATTTTCTCAATTGCGCTATTCAGGAACGGCAGGGCTTTGAGAATGCCATTGATCAGACTATCCAGAATATTGCTGCCGAATTCGCTAAAGCTGGCGGGAAGAACAATACCAAACCAGTCCAGAACGCTGGCGAAGACGTTATAAAATAGCCCCAGCGGTGACCAGTCCATAATTAGGCGTGTAATACCGCCAATACCACCGTCAAAAGCCGCTTTAATATGAGTCCAGAGGCCGGAGAAGAAACCGGAAATAGGTTCCCAATAGCGATAGATTAAATAGGCTGCGCCAGCGATGGCGGTGATAGTCAGGCCGATAGGGTTCATCAGCAGCGCGCGGCCGAGCCAGATAAATGTTTGGCCGACCAGTTTCAATCCGCCAACCAGAGCACGGCCCAATAAAGACGCCACTATTTTTACGCCGTTTCCAAACGATCTAAGCACCGATAGCGCAGTACTGGCCGCCCCGCCCAATGCGAGGCTGGCTTTTACCCGCAGGAAGATATCGATCAGGCGAATAAAAGGCGATGCGATAAGGTTCGCTGCCAGTTTCATAATATTCAGCGCACCGCTGAATAACCAGATAATACCAACAACCTTAGCGATGCCCTGCACTAGCGCCGGGTTTTCCCGCAGCCAGGCGCTGAATTGCCTCACTAGTGGCGTAATATTTTGTGTCAGTTCACTCATCGCCGGCAAAAGCTCCTGGCCAACGGTAAGCCACAGGTCGTTAAGGGTGAGCTGTAGTGCTTTGGTTTGCTCTGCCGACGATGTCATTCTCAGGTCAAAATCATTATTGATAAGATCTTGATCTGCTGCCCGTATTGTCGACGCTTTTAGCTGACGGTATTCATCCAGATTTGCCAGCATAGGGGCAAGGAAATCAAGCGTTTGCGTATCGCCAAACAGGGCGCCGAGGTTAAATTTATGCGCCATTGCAATTAGCGCCTCTCTACGAGCGGACTGATCCTCCATTTTCATAGTCTGTTTGAAGGTTTCAAGGATCTGTGGATGCATTTTTTCCAACTGCATCTGCACGATATGTGCCATCGCTTCCGTCACGCCTATCCCGTTTTGCTGATGCTCCAGCAACGATCCCTGGAGATCCACGCCCTGACTGGCAAACCAGTTATCCGTCTCTTTTGAAAAGGTTGATTTGAGGAAATGATCGAAATTTTCCGAAGCTGCTCTGAAGCTCGAGCCATTTTTCATGGCGATTTGCATCGTTGCGGTCAGCTCCGCAAGTCCTTCTTTTCCTTGTAGATTGGTTTTGTCGGCAAAAACATTAATCCACTGTGTTTGTTCTTCAACAGAACCGCCACCGCCTTTTGCGACGCTGTACAGCATGTTTTGTGTGGAACGGAAGTTATCAGACGCAATTTTCAGTTTGTCATGGGTGGCAATCGCCGCCCGCGCCCATATTTGCGCACTGTCGCGGGTTGTCGTTGCGGCTTTGGCGATATCAGGCACGTAGTGGCTAAGATCCTGCAATGCGGTGACGCCGCCCTCAACCATCGTGAAAGTAGCGTTTTGCAGCTCTTTTTGATCCTGATTGAACGCAAGGCTCCAGTCACGGATATTCGAGTTTAAGGCGTCCTCCGTGGCATTATTCATGCTGCCTTTAACCGCTATATTGACCATATTGTCCTGGAATTCGTAGGGTAGCTTCCAGTCGGGCGTCTCGACGTTTAAAAGTTTGCCTGATTGTCCGACAAAACTTTGCGTTTTTCCCACTAATTCAGTGAGTTGCTTGTCGTTTTCTTCCCGTCGGAGGGCTGACTCAGTAAGCTGTTGTGTCAGCTTGGTTATTTTAACTTGCTCGGTACTGAGTGTTTGTAGCGTGCTGGCGTTTAGTGAGCCGTAACGGGCTATTGCCTGCGTCAACGCCTCATTACGCGCCTGGAGCTGAGTAATAACATCGTTGGCCAAAATAATTTTCCGTATAAGTGAATAGTGCCCGGTAACAGGTTTGCCAGAAAAGGAGCAGAGAAGAGGTGAACCGGGGCCGGGCCAGGAAACCCGCAGGCGTTAAGCCTGCGAATCGTATTCGTGTTTAATCTGAGTGCCAGCTTCATCCAGCCAGCAGGCGAAATCGTCAGTAGTCAAAGCATCAATTTCAGCTGGCTGAAAGTGAAACCACTTCGCCAGCAACGCCATCGCCTGCCACAACAGCTGTGGGTTCTGTAGCCATACTAAGCATGGATTGAAATCGTTTCTGCAGCGCCTGATAGTCGAGCAAATCCATCTCTGAGAGATCTTCCGGTACCAGCCCGGTCATTGCTGCCATTAGCGGTTCGTCCCATTCTTCCGGTTTATCACTGGCGCGGCGAGCGGTGCGCATATCTTTTACCTTCAGACGGCGTAATCGAAGTTCGGCGATATGTTCTCCGGTGGCAGAGGTAAATGGAAACTGGAGAGTATATTTTTCGGTCATGTTGTAATCCTTATTAATAACTTTAAATTCGGGGCCGAAGCCCCGAAAAAAATCAACCGCCGATATTATTGCGGTATGCGTTTAGCTGATCCGTCCCGTTAACGCGGAAAATATTAGCCAGATAATCCAGTTCCAGCAGTGTTTCACCGTCAATGACCTGTTTAATATAGGTACAACCAAAGGCGCTGCTAAATTCTGGATTTTCATTCTGTTTGAATGTACCCAGCGGATTCTTTTTAAACATCACTGTCATATGCGTGACCAGTGCTAATTGATCTGCTTTCCCCTGAGAGTTATAGCAGTCAATACTGGAGCGGCATTGTAAAGCGACTGCCTGCCACGGATTGGCCGTTTTGCGCATTACTTCATGATAGAAAGAGTTCCATTTAATCTCTCCTTCCAGTTTATCAAAACCCGCTGGCAGCTCGATTTTCCCAACCATACCAAGCGCCTTATGTTCTTGCATAATCATGCTGACATCAGGCAGTTTAATTTCGGTTGCTCGACCTAAAAGATTATTACCATCGAGATAAATATTCGCATTGGTAATACGGTTGATTTGAATTTTTCCAGCCATTAGTGATTGCTCTCCAGAGAAACTAAATATTCAGAGGTAATTTCTGTTTCAAATGTCAAACGCTCCAGTGGCGGTGGCGGTGTGAATTTGTAGCTCAGCAGCAAATGACCGGCAGCCAGTTCCGTTTGTTCGTTACGCGCTGGGTCGTACCAGCATTCGAAACCTAAGAGCGCGCCATCTGCAATGAGTTTGCGTCCCCAGGTATTAACCGATTCAGTTAACGCATCAATCAGCGCCTGGTTAATTGGCATATCCATATATTGTTGACTGAAATAACGAATAGATTCGTTAATAACATCGCCAGTACGGCGCACGTTTTCAAAATTGCGCATATGCGTCACTGTCGGCCAGGCCGCAGTACGGTTACCCCACAGACGCAAACCAGAGCCATAACTATTGAAAACCGTCGTGATACCGTTTTCGTTGAGTTGATTCACTTCACTTTGGGGATCGTCGATCATGGCGCTCAGAGAACGTTCTACGCCGGTAATACCCTGAATTTCCTGGTTTGAGTTGCTCCACCAAAATCCTTTTTCCAGATCGATTTTAGCGCGCAGGCCCGCTGCTCGGGACGAGAGCGGCTCCAGGACTTCCGTATTTGCTGTGCTGTCGTATACTTTTACGTGTGGATAGCACAGGCGAGCACGGTCGGAACTTGTATTAAAATTAATCGTGCCCGTCGATCCTCGCCCTGCCAGTACTTGCTGGAAGGTCGTACCGATCGGCGCATCGATATAACTAATCGCACCCAGATTTTCAGCCTGAGCAATCAGCTCAGTTGCCACAGATTTTTGGGTACAGAATACAGGGGCAATTAAAATTTTTGCAAAAAAACCGAACAGGTTATACGTATCCTGTAGCACTTTCATTCCGGTGCGATCGCCTGCGGCATTTACGGTACCAATTATTTCAGCTGCAGTAACTTTCGTTGGGTCGGAATAGGTATAATTAACAAACGCTTTGGTTCCTGGTGTTAAGTTATTACCCATGCAGGTAATTCTACCCGTCAACATATCGACGGTATAATCTGAATCTTTTGTATAAGGAATGCCGGCATTAATGCTGCGACCAATAGCCAGGGACTGGATTCCCCCATGTTTAAGTTGAATCTTGCTATTGTCATCAACTGTAACGCTTTCACTTGCGATCGTACTTTTGTGTACTGACGGATCTAATACGTTAATGACTACTACGGTGCCTGCACCATGATCATAGATGGCATTTAGCGCCTGCGGAATGGTCGTATTGGCTGTTGCAAAACCAAACTGCGCGGCATCGCTTTCAGAAAGGCATAACGTTGCCTTATTGACAGGACCGCTGATGGCTGTACCAATCAGACCAATCACTGCGGATTTTACTGCTTTAACCGGACGTGGACCGGCTTCGATTTCAAGGGTTTCTACACCATGTAGGTAATTAGCTGCCATGTACAACATCCTCTGCGTTAGTTTCTGTTTCTTCCGTGACAACTGGCGATAGGTGCCGGCGAGCAATCATAGTTTTGACCCACTCATTGTCTTCAGGCAGATCGATCTCGCTATTTGTCCACAATAAAATTTCCTGGCCATTGGAGAGCGTGACGCCGCTTGCCGGGCCGTGATAAACATATTTCATACAGTTTCGTCCTTATAGTTAACGACCGTAAGCAGGGGTAAATCCTTGCTTACCTGATTAGCAATAAACGGCATGCTGGAGGCCAACTCCAGTATGTAACGGCAAAGGCCTGAGTTCTCACCGAGATACTTTTCGTTATCTGGCCAAAGTGGACGATCGCATCCGGGAAGAATAATTCCTCCCAACGCATCACGAATACGATCCAGTGCATTTATTGCTTCACTGATTTTTGGAACAATTACGGTAGCAGCCATCTTGAGTGTTCGTTTCAATACAATTGCATCAGTACTTTCCAGAGAGGTAAAGGTCGAGCCACAATATTGTAATAGTACAGTCACCTTATTTGCTGCTGGAATATATTCCAAGGGGTCTATCTCTGAAATAAACACATCCAGTTCAGGAACGGATTTTTGTAGTCTATTGATTACAGTATTGATAATGGTTAATGTTTCCAATGTCACTCTCCTTAGTTGTCCGGTGAGAGTTGTCTCCCCCCTCCGTAATAGTTCGGGTATATCTTTACTGATTTATCCTGAATTTTCTTCTAATTTAATTTAGTAAAAAAATAAAAGGTGTTTTTTAGATTAATGGCTTCCACGTTGAATGAGTTCTATCTTGCTATAAACGGCATCCAGCTTTGCTTCTATAACAGCTTGTCCTCGAAGGTAGTCTTCTCTGCGAACATAATGCAGAGGAAGGTCTGCTCTGAATTCCAGAAATTCACGTTCTAGTCTTGTCCATCCAATTTCTGTTTCACGCCGGGCAATTTCAAGTGTTTCAAAACGTTCATTCAACTGCTTTAAAATTTGCGCTAAAAGAAGCTTTCCGCATGCAAACATTAATCCTGCGAACGAAAGCAGGAATGAGATAAGTTCCCAAAAATCGATACTGAGCTTCATTATTACCTCTGTTTAAGAGATGCAACTTGCTGGCCCCCATAACAAATAAAGTGATGCCCGATTAAATAAAATGTTTTTGGGATAATGTCGATTCTCACGCCAGTTTGCCGCACTACGTCCGGCATTAACCCGTTCTACATGCCCAAACCAGAGGGAAGGATCAAGTCCTTTTGATGTGGCCAGCCTTTTATCTTTATTAACCCAACCTTGCCCACCATTGTATGCACTCAGCGTAAATGCCATTCGTTGGCAGTTATCTCTCGCCTGGAGAGAATTCCAGAGTCGACGGTCATATTGCACCAACGCACGTATGGCCCAGGTGGGGTTGTAAGGCGCATTATCGCGTAATTCTGGATAAAGCTTGCTTATCCATGTTGCCGTTTCGGGCATAAACTGTGCCATACCGGTAGCCCCCGCCGGAGAGCGCGCCATGATATTCCAGCCTGATTCTTGATGTATTTGTCCGGAGAAATCTGCGACAGGCGCGTTAAGCCCCCAAATTTCTCTGGTGGTACGAATCAGTTCATTTCGCCATTGTAATGATTCACGCGGAGGGCTTTTTGCCTCGGCCATTGGCATACTGGCGATTATATATAACAAGTAAATGAATCTTTGCCGCATAGTTACAACCCCAGTGCAACAGCAAGACAGGTCGCCGCAACGAGAATAGCGCGGCGAATCATTGCTGCCGCGCAGCACAAAGATTCTTCCCAGGGACAAAAAGAGTCAGGGCGAGCCCAGGGAAAAAGGCTACGGTCGAGCCAATAACCAACCACCGCTGAGAGTGATACAAGGCTGAGTTTGTAAATAGCAACAGGAATTTGTGCGGGTGATGTCCAGCCGATAAGTGCAAAAAGCAATACAGATGAGATCAACCAACCTGATAGCCGGGGAATCGTTTTCTTTGGCATAAACTGTCTCCTGATAAGTGGAATTCCATACTCACGACATAGCCGGTAAAAAGAACGAAAACCACTTTAGAAAATAATTTCTGTCATCTATTTTTAGTTTTTTTGAAATTTGTTTAAAAGATTTATTAAAAGTGAGGCGTACGATTTCTTTGATGACGCCGAAAAGCGCTTATAAGATGGTGTGCATTATAGATGTCCAATCTAAGGATAAATTCAATGAATGATATAGCGATATGTTCAGATGAATAATTTCTATGGCTAATTAATTAACTCATAATAACTAACTGATTGAGATATATGAGTAAATGTATTCATTAAAAATTTATATGTATTTATGGTGAGTTATTGCTTTTTTCTGATTTCCGCACCTACAACAGTACTGGAAAATACCTGGTGCAAAAAACATGGAGATGAAAAATGATTGATAAGTCTGTGGAGATGACTCGGTTCCCTGAAATTATTAACGATCTGGCGTTTCATGCGTCCCAGGTGCTTATTGAAAGCATAAATCTTGATAGCGAATCAGCAACGAATGTTGGCCAGGCTATAGCTGACAGGATGATGAGGAACTGGGGGGGACAAAGCATCTATTTCCCCAAGGGCATTTCTGGTAGGGCTTCAGAACGGGATTACAAGATCTATAGTGAATGTGACGGTCGTAACTATGCCGAGCTGGCAAAAAAATACAATCTGACGCTACAGTGGATCTACAAAATCGTAAAGCGTGTACATAAGGAAAAGCAGAAACATCAGCACATTGCATAAGGTACAGGCTCGAATATGGCGTAAAGCATTCTACGCAATACGCCATAGTTAGTATTGACGCTTATTCAAACAAATTCTGATGAAGTTTCTGCACCACCTGTTCTGCCTGCTCAGCAGGCACCAGGAAGCAGAGGTTGTAGCTGGAGGCACCGTAGCAAATCATGCGGATATTGAACGGGTCGAGCACACCGAAGACCTCTTTGCCCACGCCACAGGCGCGCGACAGCTTATTGCCGATGATGGCTACCAGCGCCAGGTTTTCTTCTACTTCCACGCGGCACAGTTCTGACAGCTCAATCAGCAGCGACTGCGTCAGCAGGGTGTCACCCGTTGAGGTTGAACCGGTGGTGTCCAGCGTCAGTGCGATACTCACTTCGGAGGTGGTGATCAGATCCACGGAGATGTTATGACGCGCCAGGATGCCAAACACTTCCGCCAGGAAGCCGCGCGAGTGCAGCATATTATGGCTGTGCAGCGTAACCAGCGTTTGCTTACGGCGCAGGGCCAGCGCGCGGAACAGCGGTGGATTTTCGGTTTTCTTGCACACCAGCGTACCGCCCGCTTTCGGATCTTTACTTGAACCGACGAAGACCGGGATATCACTACGCACGGCAGGCAGCAGCGTTGCCGGGTGCAGCACTTTGGCACCGAAGGTCGCCATTTCCGCCGCTTCTTCAAACGCAATCACATCAATACGTTTTGCCGCAGAGACGACGCGTGGATCGGTGGTGTAAATCCCCGGGACGTCAGTCCAGATATCTACACGGGTCGCGTGCAGCGCTTCACCCAGCAGCGCCGCGGTGTAATCACTGCCACCACGGCCAAGCGTGGTGGTGCGTCCTTTGGCTTCGCTGCCGATAAAGCCCTGGGTGATCACGATCCCCTCATCCAGGCGCGGGACCAGCTGCTGATTGGTCAGCTCGGCCAGCGCTTCCACGTCCGGCTCGGCGCGGCCAAAGCGATCGCTGGTGCGCATGATTTTACGCACGTCGAACCACTGTGCCTGAACGTTACGTTCACGCATGATTTCAACAAACAGCAGGGTGGACATGAGCTCACCGTGGCTGACCAGCTCATCGGTCAGGGCGGTGGAGGTGGCCAGAGAAGCCGCTTCTGCCAGCGTGGTGATATTTTCCAGCAGACGCTCCACTTCTTCGCGGATCACGTTCGGGTTCTGCAGACGTTCAAGGATATCGAACTGAATTTTGCGCAGTGCGTCCAGCTTAACGAAGCGCTCGGTGGCCTCCAGCCCTTCAGACAGAGAAACCAGCAGGTTCGTCACGCCAGCAGAGGCAGAAAGCACTACCAGGCGGGTATTCGGATCGGCCAGCACCACATCGGCGCTGCGGTTCATGGCATCGTAATCTGCCACACTGGTGCCGCCAAACTTGGCGACCACAAAACTCGTCATAACAACCTCGTGTCAGGGAATGAATAAAGCGACCATGGCACAAGAATGAAACGAAAACAGGTGCAGGCGCAAAATACGGCCCTATAAATAAAATGCGGGGGAGGTCCTGTCAATGCCGGGATTATGCGGATTTTTCATGGGGGGGTACCCCTGAGAAACAGGACTTATAACAGGGCCATATTTTATGCTTCGTTTTCCCCGGTTTTGACCGACATTTCGCCGCCACGGGTGGGCGCGTCAGCAGCTATACTTTTCGGGTCTTTTCACCTGCGTTTGATGCAGGCCAGGGCAATGGCATAAAAACCATCACAATTTTTATTTGCAGGCGCTACAATCGACCGCAGTCACAATTCTCAAATCAGAAGAGTATTGCTAATGAAAAACATCAACCCAACGC
>Ga0308166_1001385_pt1 | contig 25982 bp, 27 predicted proteins | sample PhyCR2_2_FD_202137 | JGI IMG/M metagenome (GOLD analysis project Ga0308166, IMG submission 202137) | Phyllosphere microbial communities from UC Gill Tract Community Farm, Albany, California, United States - DLSLCC.R2 | ecosystem: Host-associated > Plants > Phyllosphere > Unclassified | place... | reverse complement strand
CTGCTGGTGTTCTCCTGCACGTTCGTGCTGTTCCCGCTGCTGGGGTTGGCGTTCAAGCCGCTGTTCGTGCCACTTGTAGGCACTTAGCTGTACCTGGGTGTGCTGTACCTGTGCGCCTTGCCCGCAACCGTGCAGTCGGCCATTGCCTTCACTTCGCTGGCCCGCGGCAACGTGCCGGCGGCCATCTGCAGTGCGGCGGCGTCCAGCCTGCTGGGTATCTTCCTCACCCCATTGCTGGTGATGATGTTGCTGGGCGCCAGTGGCGATACTGGCTCCGGCCTGGATGCGGTACTCAAGATCACCTTGCAACTGCTGGTGCCCTTCGTGGCCGGGCAGATCGCGCGACGCTGGATTGGCGCTTGGGTCAAGCGCAATGCCCGCTGGTTGAAGGTGGTCGACCAGGGGTCGATTCTGCTGGTGGTGTATACCGCCTTCAGCGAGGCAGTGGTGACCGGTCTGTGGCACACGGTTTCGCCACAGCACCTGGCCGGGTTGTTCGCGGTATGCGGCATTCTGCTGGCGGTGGTGTTGTTCGCTACCCGTTTGTTGGGCAAAACGCTGGGCTTCGACCTCGAGGACCGTATCACCATCCTGTTCGCCGGCTCGAAGAAAAGCCTGGCCACTGGCGTGCCCATGGCGCAGGTGCTGTTCGTGGGCAGTGGCATTGGCGCGATGATCCTGCCGCTGATGCTGTTCCACCAGATCCAGTTGATGGTGTGCGCAGTGCTGGCACAGCGTTATGCCAGCCGTGAGGAGGGTTTGCCAGAGGCTTTGGCAGGCGCTGAACGTGCTGCGGCGGGCACCCGCCAACCCCCAGCCAACCCGTGATCAGTCGCCCTCCAGCGCGCGTTCGACAAACGCGCGGCTGGCGCCAAGCACCTGGCCTTGCACGCTTTCGCTGACCAGCATGCGGCCAACCAGCAGTGCACCCACGCACTGGCTGATCAATACCCAGGCCAACTGCTCATCCTCCAGGGTGGCGCTCCAGGCCTGGTGCAGCTGCAGTAACCAATGCTCGGCCACTTCCCGCACAGGCGCGTCAGCGCGGGCTATCTCCACCCCTAGCGGTGGCAATGGGCAACCCTGCTCGGCGTTGTGCAGGTGCGCCAGGCTAAGGTATTGCTGCAGGCAGCGGGCCAGGCGCTCGCGGCTGGCACCTTGGTTGGCCAGCCGGGCGAGTGGGCTGTTGCAGAGTTCCTGCCGGACCACCTCGGTGAACAGGTCATCCTTGGACGGGAAATGGTTGTAGAACGCCCCCCCGGTCAGGCCAATGGCTTTCATCAAGCCGGCGACGCCCGTGCTGGCAAAGCCTCCACGCTTGGCCAGCGCACCGCTGCTGGCGAGCAACCGTTCACGGGTCTGCTGCTTGTGTTCGTTTGAGTAGCGCATGGGCGTGCCTCTGCAAGACGGCTTGACGAAAGTCGGCATCATAGCATAGCGTTCGTTTACTAAACGATCATTTACCAATAGGTGCAAGCATGTCAGAACAACCGAAGGTCGTGCTGGTGATTGGTGCAGGGGACGCCACCGGCGGCGAGATTGCCAAGCGTTTCGCCCGCGAAGGCTATATCGCCTGTGTCACCCGGCGCCAGGCTGGCAAGCTGCAGCCGTTGCTGGAAGAAATACGCGCTGCCGGTGGCCAGGCCTACGGGTTCGGCGCCGATGCGCGCAAAGAAGACGACGTGGCGGAACTGGTCGAAACCATCGAGCGCGATATCGGCCCGATCGAAGCCTTTGTGTTCAACATTGGCGCCAATGTGCCATGCAGCATTCTGGACGAGACCCCACGCAAGTATTTCAAGATCTGGGAAATGGCTTGCTTCGCCGGCTTTCTGACTGCCCAGGCGGTAGCCCGGCGTATGGTCCGGCGCGAGCGCGGCACGCTGCTGTTCACTGGCGCCACCGCCGCAACCCGTGGCGCGGCCGGTTTTGCCGCCTTCGCCGGCGCCAAGCATGGCTTGCGCGCATTGGCCCAGAGCATGGCCCGCGAGTTGGGGCCGCGCAATATTCATGTCGCCCATGTGGTGGTGGACGGGGCCATCGACACTGCCTTCATTCGCGACAGCTTCCCCGAGCGCTACGCCCTCAAGGATGAGGGTGGCATCCTCAACCCTGCACACATCGCCGACAGCTATTGGTTCCTGCACGCCCAGCCCCGCGACGCCTGGACCTTCGAGCTGGACCTGCGGCCCTGGATGGAAAGCTGGTAAACCCTTTTCCCTGCAAGGACATGACCATGCACAAGCACGTCGATTTCTACTTTGACCTGGGTAGCCCAGCCAGTTACCTGGCCTGGACCCAGCTGCCGGCGCTATGCGCCCGCCACGGCGCAACGCTGCACTACCGGCCAATGCTCCTGGGCGGGGTCTTCCAGGCCACGGGCAACGCTTCGCCAGCGATGATCCCCGCCAAAGGGCGCTACATGTTCACCGACCTGGCGCGCTTTGCCGCCCGCTACGGGGTGCCGTTTGGGCTGCCGCCGGCTTTTCCGGTCAATACGCTGCACCTGATGCGAGGCGTCATGGGTACGCAGTTGCGTTCGCCGGAGCGTTTCGAGGGTCTGCTGGCGGTGTTGTTCAAGGGTTTGTTTGCCCAGCAGCGCAATCTAAGCGATGTGACGGTAATGGACGCCACCCTGGCTGAAGGCGGCTTTGACCCACACGCGTTTCACGCACTGGCAGCAGATGACCAAATCAAGGCAGCACTGCGGCAGGCGACCGAGGTAGCGGTGCAGCGGGGGGTATTTGGTGCGCCGACGTGCTTTGTCGGCGAAGACATGTTCTTCGGTCAGGACCGCCTGGACTTCGTCGAGGCAGCGCTGCAGCAGGGGGCGAGCAGCCTTTCCAGCTGAGTGCGTTCCCACTGGCTGAGCAGATCGCAGGGGTTGCTGCCATACCGTTGCCAGGCATCAAGCCCGGCCTGCGCCCCGCACGGGGCCGTGCAGTGGATGCATTGGGCAAGGCCCTCGCTGTCCAGCGCGAGGGTCAGTTGCCAGCCGTCGATGATCACGTCCACCAGGGCGTGGTCATGGCGCTGGGCTATCGACAGGGTATGGACACCGAGCGCTGCGTCACGCAGGCGTTGATAGACCACCCGGCTGTTCATGCCGTCAGAAGTTCGCCGGGGTATTGGCGCTGATGATCTCGGCCTCGTCCGGGCCGATGTTCTTGAAGCTGTGCGGCAGCGTGGTGGGGATGTAGTAGCCATCACCCGAGTTGAGCACGCTGACCTGGCCGTCGACCCACAGCTCCACAGTCCCCCGCGTGACCAGCCCGCATTCTTCGCCTTCGGCATGCACGATCGGTTCGCCCGAGTCTGCGCCAGGCGCGTACAGCTCACGCAGCATGCGCATCTGCCGGCCTTCGACACTGGCACCGACCAACAGCATGCGCAAGCCGTTCCGGCCAAGGTCTGGCTGCTCGCCGCCGCGGAACACATAGCGCTCTTCACGTACCGGCTCGTCGAAGCTGAAAAACTCCGCCAGGCTCATGGGAATGCCTTCAAGGAGCTTTTTCAAGGAACTGACCGAAGGGCTCACGCGGTTCTGTTCGATCTGCGAGATCGTCGAGTTGGTCAGCCCGCTACGGCGGGCCAATTCCCGTTGGGAGAGGTTGTTGCGTTCCCGCACCAGTTTGAGTCGCGTCCCCGTGTCCATAGCCGCCTTGTAATCAGAGGTGTTTAAAATAACGAGCGATGCGCATTAAAACATACTCTGCCGCGTTGCGCGCTGTGCTTCTCAACGCCTTTGTTCACGCGGGATTGGCCACAGCCCGACCAGCAACAACAGCGTTGCCACGGCCAGGAAGGGCAAGCGCGGGTCCACGGCATAGACCAAGGTCCCGGCCAGTGGCCCGATAACCGCCCCCATGCCCTGGGCTGCACCTATGGAGCCGGCCGTGGCGCCTTGCTCGCTGGCCTGCATGGCATTGGCGGCCAGGGCCGAAAATGCCGGGAATACAAAACCCATGCCCGCCGCCGCCACAAAGTAGCAGGCCCATAGCCATGGGGCCGTGGTCGCCAGCGCGCCGCTGGCAAAGCCCAGCGCCGAAACCGTGGCACCGACCCGGATCATCTTTAGCGGTGGCCACTGCAGCTGGCGCAGCATGACCTGGGCCAGCATCAGCGCCACACCCACGGTGGTGAGGGCAATGCCGGCAGCCTGGGCGGCCTGGGCTGGCCCCAGCTGCAGGCGGTCAAGGGCGAAGAAGCCGACGGTGATCTGCGACACGGTCACACTCAGCATGGCGCTGAATGCCACCAGCAACGGCCGGCGCAGGCGGGGGTCGTTGAGCCTGACCGGGGTGGGCGGCTGGCTGTGTGCAAGCGCCTGTGGCTTCAGGGCCAATAGCAGCACAACGAAGGCGCTGGCAGGGAGCAGCGACATGACCAGAAACGGCAGGCTCAGGCTATGCCGCGCCAACAGCGCTGCCAGGGCTGGGCCGACCACCAGGCCCACGGCGTTGGCCGCCCCCAGCGAAGCCATGGCCCGTGCCCGCTGCTGCGGCCCGACATGGTCGGCGATCAGGGCGTTGCAGCCGACCGGAATGGCGGCATAGAAGGCACCGATGCAAGCGCGTGCGACCATCAGGCCGATGAAGGCCATTGTTGCACCTGGCATCCAGCGCAGTGCACCTTCGACAAACAGGCACAACAGCCAGTAGGCCAAGGTGAAACCCGCGCTACCCAGCAGCAGTACGCGCCGACGGCCAAGGCGGTCAGCTGCGCGGCCCCACGGGCGGGCCAGCAACACCCAGACCACGCCGGCCACGGTAATGGCGGCGCCGGCTTGCCAGGTGGCCATGCCCAACTGGCGGGCGATCGGGCCGATCAAGGCGACGAAGGCCATCATCGACATCGTACAGGCCATGTTGGCCAGCAGCAGCGGGCGTAGATCAAGGGTGCTGGCTAGGCTGAGCGTTGCAGGATCCTTTGCGAGGGTCATGGGGTTTCCAGGGCAGTAGGGCCGGTGACAGCCGGTCATTGATGGAGGTCGACCGCCCTGGGCTGCCTCAGATCATTGATTGCGGCGCAGGGGGCCAGGCCACATGCTACGCAACACGCCGTCGCGGCGCACCCACGCATGCATCAGCGCCGCGCCTACATGGACCAATACGGTGGCGAACAGCAAGTAGCCCGCCCAACCATGGGCCTGGCGCAGCACGGCATACAGCTGCAGGTTGTGCGGCGCGATCGCGGGCAGGCCCAGCGGGCGCGGGTAGTCGCCGGCAGACAGCATGGCCCAGCCCAGCAGCGGCATCGCCAGCATCAGGCCATAAAGTGCCAGGTGCGATGCGCCGGCAGCCCAGCGCTGCACGGTTGGCAGGTCTGCAGGCAGTGGCGGGTGAGGTAAGGCCAGACGCACGCCGATACGCAGCACGACCAGCACCAGCAACGCCAGGCCTGTGGCCTTGTGCAGGCTTATCAGTACAGGGTGGCGCAGTGACAGGTCGGCAACCATGGTAACGCCGATGAACAGCATGGCCAGGATCAGCACGGCCATCAACCAATGCAGCGCGCGGGCAAGGGGGTGGAAGGCTTCGGGCTTCATGGGCGGGCTCCGGTGCCGAGCGATTCACGGCTGCGGCGGTTGAAAGATTCCGAATAGGCGGCGGAACGGGCGGCGAGGATCGGGTCGTTGGAGGCTTCGATACCTTGCGGCAGGATCAGTGGGTCGAAGTTGATGTCGCGGCAGGCCCCTTGCTCAGGTGCATCGACCTGCTCCAGCACCAGGATGCCGGCGTCTACGCTGCGCCGCTCCGCAGGCCAGGGGCGGGCCGGGTCATCCACCGCATCGCCCGGTTCCGCCAGCACCAGGCGCAGGGTCCAGCGCAACGGGCCTTGGGCCAGGCGCTGCTGCAAGTCGTGCTGGAGGAACAACTTGTCGTCGACCTGCCCAGGCAACGCGGCGAACGGCGCCTGTGGCTCCAGCTGCCAGCGTACCGGGTGGGCCGCGCCGGCTGCGTCGATCAGGCGGAAGGCATTGATGCTGTGGTACTGCGTGTTGGCGAAGCTGTCACTGGGCTTGTAACTGGCCGCCCATTGCCGAAACGCTGCGCTTTCCGGGTGCGCGGCGAAGAACGCCTGCAGCTTGGCCGGGTCGGGTTTGCCGGTAGCCTTGACCGGTGCGCTGGCCAGCACCTGCTCGTAGAACCCTTGGGGGTTGCTGACGGCAAGCACCGGCGGGTTGTTCATGCCGGTGCGCCAGACCTGGCCGTCATCGGTGCTCAGCTCAATTGCCAGGCTGCGGACTGGTATGCCGGTGTCCGGGGCGAACGGGTTGGCCCCGCCGATGGCGAAACGGCCGATGACCGGCACCCGCGGCTGGCTGAATGCGCGCGCCGTGGACAGGCTGGCCGCCTGGCCGCTGGGCTGGAAGTAACCGCTGACGCACAGCCCCTTGGCGTGGTTCTTGCGGTAGCCGGGGTAGTGCCCGGCCTGGGCCTCGAAGGTGTCGATGATGCGTTGCGGGGTCAACTGCGGTTGGCCCAGCCAGCCTGCGGCATACGCGAAGCCGGCACCTGCTGCCAGCATCACGGCGCCGATGGCGGCCAGGCGCAAGGCCTTGGCCGGGCCGTGCAAAGGTGAGTTCATGGTGTGCGTCCGGTTCAGTGAAGGTGCCAGTACGACGGGGTAGCGCGCTATTTATTCCCGCGGGGGGAATAAAATAGGTCTGCACGCGTCTGCCCATTACACTGACTGCCCCATAGGCCGGACCTGACCATGCACGACCTGGACAACCAGCAGTGGCGCGAGCTGCTCGCCCGCTTGCGCCGCTTTGCCTTATGGCTGACCCGTGAACCGGGCAGCGCCGACGACCTGGTGCAGGCTACCGTCGAGCGCGCCCTGAGCCGACGCGACCAGCAGCGCGACGCGCAGGCGCTGCGTGCCTGGCTGTTCACCATCCTGTATCGCTTGTACCTGGACGGCAAACGCCGCGAACGCCTGCATGCGCGCTGGCTGTCCTGGTTCGGTCGGGCCGAGCGCGATGACGAAGCCGTTGGTGACAACCTTGAAGCGATCATCCTGGCCCAGGCTGACTTGCAAGCGTTTTCCCGGCTGAGCGCCGAGCAGCGTGCCTTGCTGTTGCTGGTCAGCGTCGAGGGCCTGAGCTACAAGGAGGCCGCCCAGGCCCTGGGCATTCCTATCGGCACGGTAATGTCGCGCCTGTCGCGGGCGCGCAATGCCTTGCGTGAACTGACCGAAGGCTCACCCCAGCCACCGGCCTTGCGGAGATTGAAATGACGCGCCTTATCCCCACCGAAGATGAACTGCACGCTTATGTCGATGAGCGCCTGGACCCGGCGCGGCGCGCCGAGGTGCAGGCCTGGCTGGCGGCCAACCCGCAGGCGGCGGCACGTGTGGAAGGCTGGCGCGCCGATGCCCGGCGGCTGCGCACGGCGCTGGCCGGGCTTGGCGAGCCGGCCAGTGCCCCCGCGCTGGAACTGGGCCAGCTGCGGCGGCAACTGCGCCAACGCCGGCAGCGGCGCTGGGCGGCGGCAGCGGCCGTGGTGCTGGCCCTGGGTGTAGGGGGCTTGGGCGGCTGGCAGGCCCGCGATGCTACCCTGGCCAACGCCGAGCTGCCGATGGCCGATGCCGTGCAGGCGCACAAGTTGTTCGCCGCCAGCCAGGCGCTGGATATCCAGGCCAGCGACCCGGGGCAGTTGCGCGATTGGCTGGGCCGGCACTTCAACCGTGTCGGGCAGTTGCCAGACCTGGCGGGCTATGGCTTCAAACCGGTGGGCGCGCGGTTGCTCAGCAACGAGCAAGGGCCCGCAGCCTTGCTGGTGTTCGAGGACGGCAAGGGCCAGCGTATCAGCCTGTTCATGCGTTCACCCAGCGAAGGCTTTCGGCGCATGCCGAACGGGCAACGGGTCGATGGCCAGCTGGAGGCGCGATATTGGTCGCATGGGGCGTACAACTTTGCCTTGGTCAGCGCGGCGGACGATGTGCGCGGGGCGGGGGTAGGCGAGGTGCTGCGCCTGGGGTTGTAACCCAGGCTTTGCCGGCGCGGCCTTGTGTCGCGATCGAGCCGCCCCGGCAGGCATGTTGCGGTCACACGGTCAGCTCAACTCAAGCCAGATCGGTGCATGATCGGACGGCTTTTCCATCCCGCGCAGTTCATAATCCACGCCTGCCGCCATGATCCGCGGCACCAGCGCTTGCGAGGCCATGATCAGGTCGATGCGCAGGCCGCGCTTGGGCTCGTCTTCAAAGCCGCGGCTACGGTAGTCGAACCAGCTGAAACGGTCGTTCACGTCTGGGTACAGGTGGCGGAAACTGTCCACCAGGCCCCAGCCTCTCAAGCGCTCCATCCATTCGCGCTCTTCCGGCAGGAAACTGCACTTGCCGGTCTTCAGCCAGCGCTTGGCATTGTCCGGGCCAATGCCGATGTCGCAGTCCTGCGGCGAGATGTTCATGTCGCCCATCACCAGCACTGGCTGGTCGTTGCGAAACTGGCTTTCCAGCAGTGCCTGCAGGTCGCTGTAGAAGCGCTGCTTGGCCGGGAACTTGGTGGGGTGGTCGCGGCTTTCGCCTTGGGGGAAATAGCCATTCATGATGGTGATCGGGTTGCCCTGGGCGTCGGCGAAGGTGCCCCAGATGAAGCGGCGCTGGGCGTCTTCTTCATCGCCGGCAAAGCCTTTGTGCAGGCTGAGCGGCGCCTGGCGGGAGAGCAGGGCGACACCGTAGTGGCCCTTCTGCCCGTGGTAGTGCACGTGGTAACCCAGCGCCTGCACGTCGGCCAACGGGAACTGCTCGTCGCTGACCTTGGTTTCCTGCAGGCCGATCACGTCTGGTTGGTGCTTGTCGATCAGCGCTGCCAGCTGGTGCGGGCGGGCTCGCAGGCCGTTGATGTTGAAACAGACGATCTTCATGGAAAGACAATCCCGGTAAAAGGCGCGATGCTAGCGGACATCGCCGGCGATCACCAGCGTGGCGGGGCCAAAGGCCTGCTGCTAACGTGCTGTAAGGGTGGAACGAAGCGCGGAGCGCAACCTCCAAGGCTCTGAACGCCCATTCCAGGAGGTCTGCCCGCAATGCCCGAAACCACAGCCGCTCCCGCCCGTGTCTGCCTGCTCGATGATGGTTACAGCCGCGAGGTACGGTCGCTGCTGTACAACGCCTACCGCAACGAACCCACTTTTGCCTACATTTTCGAAGCCCAGCGCCCAGGCTATGAGCGCCGCCTGCGGGTGATGGTGCGTGAATGGGTACGCCAGCACTTCTACCTGCAACTGCCTGCGATCGGCTTGTTGGTGGACGATCGCCTGGTGGCTGTGGCCCTGATCGTGCCCCCGCTGCGCCGCTTGGGTGTGGCGGACAGTTGGGCCTGGCGCCTGCGCATGATGCTCGGCACCGGCCTGCGCTGCACGCGGCGCTACATGGACTACCAGGCCGCTTTGTCGACCTGCCTGCCCAGTGATCAGGTGCATGTGCTGCCACTGCTGGGGGTGCACCCGCAGTTTCAAGGCAAGCAGTACGGCGAACAATTGTTACAAGCTGTGCATGACTGGTGCGCCGAAGACCCCGGTACTCAAGGCGTGGTGCTGGACACGGGCAATGAGCACTATCTGGCGTTTTACCAGCGCCAGGGCTACGAAGAAATTGGTGAGGTGGCCATAGGGCCGATCCGGGAACGGGTATTCTTTCACCCAAACCCCGTGGCTTCGACATCCGCTTTGGCCTGAACAGGCCGCAAGGCGGCTCCCTTGAGCGTTCGGGTCTGGTAGCATTCGCCGCATGACGTATTCAGGAAGATTGACCTGGGGCCTGGTTATCTGGGCGGCCAGTTTTGCAGCATGGGGCCAGAGCGAATTGCTGGTGCAGGTGAAACCGGCCAACAAGGCGCTCAAGGCCAATGTCGAAGGCTATATAGGCTCACTGGGTGACCGCGATGAAGAAGCACTGTTGCGCTTCAGTCGTGGTGCAGAGGAGCAGGCGCGCAAAGCCGCGCAGGCACTTGGCTACTATCAGGCGCAGATCGACAGCGAGGTCAAGCCTGCCAGCGATGCCGACCATTCTGCGCAGTTGATCCTCAGCATCAACCCGGGGGAGCCGATTCGGCTGCGCAACGTCACGGTGCGCATCGAGGGCCCGGCCAGTGACATGAAGGCCTTCCGGGTACCCGACAGCCGGGCGCTGCGCCCGGGTGAACAGCTCAACCACGGTACCTACGAGGATGCCAAGCGGCTGATCCAGAACCAGGCGTCGCGTTACGGCTTTTTCAGCGGGCGCTTCAGCCGCCAGCGCCTGGCGGTGGACCCGCAGGCCGGGGTGGCCGATATCGAACTGGTCTACCAAAGTGGCCCGCGCTACCGCCTTGGCGCAGTCACGTTTGGCGGCGACACGCCGCTGGACGAGGACCTGCTGCAGCGCATGGTGTCGTTCAAGCCGGGTACCCCGTACGACTCGGAGCTGATCGCCGAACTGAACAACGACCTGCAGTCGAGCGGTTATTTCGACGGGGTACGGGTGGATGCGGCGCCCACCGCCGCGGTGGGGGAAGACATACCGGTGGACGTGCGCCTGGAAACCCGCAAACCCCGCACCATGGGGCTGGGCCTGGGGTACTCCACCGACGTCGGGCCGCGCGGCAAGGCCAACTGGACCCGCCACTGGGTCAACCCGCAAGGCCACAGCTATGGCTGGGAAACCGAGCTGTCGGCGCCGCGTCAGAACGTGGGGTTGTGGTACGACATACCCCTCGACCCGCCGTTGACCGACAAGTTGCGCTTTGCCGGCGGCTATCAGAATGAAGAGCTTGCCGGTACCGACACCCTCAGCAAGCTGCTGACGGTGGGCCCCGAGTGGCACAGCAAGCTGCCCAGCGGTTGGCAACGGGTCATCTCGCTGAAATACCAACGCGAAGAGTACCGCCTGGGCGACGACAGCGGGTTGAGCAACCTGCTGATGCCCGGCGTTAGCTACTCGTTCCTGCGCAGTGACAACCGCATCGACCCGCACAATGGCTACCGCCTGCAATTCGATGTGCAGGTGGCCAAGGAAGGGCTGGTGTCGGACACCAACTTGCTGCACGGCAACGTGCTGCTCAAGGGCCTGACCACCCTGGGCCACAACCACCGCTTGCTTGGCCGCGTGCAGTTCGGCGGCAGCGCAACCAACGGTTTCAAGAACAATATCCCGCCGTCGCTGCGCTTCTTTGCCGGTGGCGACCAGAGCGTGCGCGGTTACGACTACCAGACCCTGTCGCCGGAAAACAGCGACGGTGACCGTATTGGCGGGCGTTACCTGGTGGCCGGCAGTGTCGAGTACCAGTACTCGCTGACCGAGAAGTGGCGGCTTGCCACGTTCGTCGACCAAGGCAACTCGTTCAACGACCTGGAACTGCCCAGCCTGAAAACCGGGGTCGGTTTTGGTGTGCGCTGGGTGTCGCCGGTGGGGCCGCTGCGCCTGGACCTGGCCAAGGCGCTGGATGACGACGGTGGCATTCGCCTGCACTTTTCCATGGGGCCCGAGTTGTGAAACGCGTAATCAGATATACCTTGCTGGGCCTGGCTGGATTACTGGCGGGCCTGGGCCTGGCCCTAGGCTTGCTGCTGGGTACCGAGGCCGGCAGCCGCTGGGCGCTGGGCAAGGTTCCCGGTTTGCAGGTCACCGACTTCCAGGGCCGCCTGGGGGGCAGTTGGCAAGCCAGCCGGGTGAGCTGGGCCGACGCCGGTAGCACGGTCGAGCTGCAGGCCCCGCAGTTGGCCTGGTCGCCTGCCTGCCTGCTGCGCGCCACCTTGTGCATCGACCGCTTGCAGGCACAGCGCATCGACATGGCCTTTGCCCCAAGCACCGAGCCGGCCGACAGCGGCCCACTGCAATTGCCGGCACTGCGCCTGCCGGTGGCCATCGAACTGGGCGAGGTGAAGGTGGGGCAGTTGCGCCTGGACGGCAGCGACCTGCTGGGCGACGTGCAGCTTGCAGCGCACTGGACCCGCGGCGGGATGCAGATCGACAGCCTGCACCTGCAGCGCGACGACCTGCTGTTGAACCTGCAAGGCCATATCCAGCCCGAAGGCGACTGGCCGACAACGCTGCAGGCGAAACTGCAGCTGCCGGCAGTAGAGGGCAAGCCCTGGCAGCTGGCGTTGAACGCCGAGGGTGAACTGCAAAAGACCTTGAACCTCTCGGGAGCCAGCAGCGGCTACCTGGACGCTACGTTGAGCGGCACGCTGCAGGCCCTGGCCGAGCACCTGCCTGCGACGTTGCAGATCCGTTCCGAAGCGTTCAAGCCGGCCGCTTCCTTGCCTGACACCTTGCAGTTGAACCAGCTCGATCTGGCAGCCAAAGGCGACCTGCTCAAGGGCTATCAGCTGTCGGGTAGCGCCAACCTGCCCGCAGAACAATCGCCGATCGCGCTGGCGTTGTCCGGCCTGGTCGACAGCAAGGGCGCCAGGCTCGACGCCCTCGACCTTACCGCCGGCGACACCCAGCGCGTCAAGCTGCAAGCCACGGCAGACTGGCAGCAAGGCCTGACCGCCGATGCCCAGCTGGACTGGCAGGATTTTCCCTGGCTGCGCCTGTATCCGCTGGAAACGCCGCCACAGGTTACCCTCAAGCGCTTCAATACCCGTGTGCATTACCGTGATGGCAAGTATCAGGGGACCTTTGCCGGTGATCTTGACGGCCCGGCAGGGGCGTTCACCCTGGCCAGCCCTTTCGAAGGCGACCTGGATCAGGTCAGGCTGCCACAATTGGCGCTCACCGCCGGCCAGGGCAAGGCTGCCGGCAGTGTTGCAGTGCGCTTTGCCGATACCCTGGCGTGGGATGTCGACTTGCAACTGTCTGCACTCGACCCGGCCTACTGGCTGGCCGAGCTGCCTGGCACCCTTGCGGGGCCATTGCGGACCAAAGGCGAGCTGAAGGATGACGTGCTGAGCCTGGATGCCCAGCTTGACCTCAAGGGGCGCTTGCGCGGCCAGCCGGCTGTGTTCAAGGCCGAGGCACAAGGGGCCGGGCAGCGCTGGACACTGGGTGCGCTGGCGATCCAGCTGGGGGACAACCGTATCAATGGCAGTGGCAGCCTGCAGCAGCGCCTGGCCGGGCGCATCGACCTCGACTTGCCCCGCCTGGGCCAGCTGTGGCCCCGGCTGCAAGGCCAGGTCAAGGGGCGCATGGATGTCGCCGGCACGCTGCAGGCGCCGCAAGGCACCCTGACGTTGCAGGGCCAGCGCCTGGCACAGGCTGAGAACCGCCTGCAACAACTGAACCTGGATGCCAAGCTCGACAGCGCCCAGCGTGGGGTGGTCGAGCTCAAGGCCACCGGCATTCACCTGGGTGACACGGCACTGGGCACGTTGCAGGCCAGCGGCAAGGGTGACATTCGCCAGCAGGCCCTGAACCTGGCCCTGAACGGCCCGCAGCTCAAGCTTGACCTGGGGCTGGATGGCCAGTTGAGCAAGGGCGACTGGCGCGGGCGACTGGCCAGCGGGCGAGTCCAGGCCGGTGGCCAGGACTGGCAGTTGCAGGCCCCGGCGCGGTTGCAGCGGCTGGCCAACGGCCAGCTCGATTTCGGTGCCCACTGCTGGCGCTCTGGCCAGGCCAGCCTGTGTGGCGATGACCAACGCCTGGCGCCGGAGCCGCGCTTGCGCTACCACCTCAAGCAGTTCCCGCTGGGCAGCCTGGCGCAGTGGCTGCCCAAGGACTTCGCCTGGCAGGGGCTGCTCAACGCCGACATCAGCCTGGATATACCGGCCAGTGGCCCCAAGGGTAGCGTGGTGGTCGATGCCAGTGGCGGCACCCTGCGCGTGCGCGACAAAGGCCGCTGGATCGACTTCCCGTATCAGGCCCTGCGCCTGGACAGTACCCTGGCACCGCGGCGTATCGACACGCGCCTGGTATTCCGTGGCGAGCGGCTGGGTGAGCTGAACGTCAACACCCGGCTCGACCCGCTGGGCAAGAACAAGCCACTGTCGGGTGATTTCCGCCTGGCGGGCCTGGACCTCTCGGTGGCCCGGCCCTTCGTGCCGATGGTCGAGCGGTTGGCCGGCCAGCTCAATGGCAGCGGCCAGCTCTCGGGTACCTTGCTGGCACCGCAGGTCAACGGCAACCTGGCGCTCAGTGGCGGCGAAATCAGCGGCGCAGAGCTGCCAGCCAGCCTGCAGGCACTGTCTGTGCAGGCGCAGATCGCCGGTGAGCAGGTGCGCCTGGAAGGCGATTGGCGCAGCGGCGAAGCAGGGCGCGGGCAGTTGAGCGGCAACCTCACTTGGGGCCAGGCGCTGGGCATGGACGTGCGCTTGCAAGGCCAGCAACTGCCGATCACGGTGGAGCCCTATGCCACGCTGGAGGTCGCCCCGGACCTGACCTTGCGTTTGATCGACGACAAACTGGCGGTGACCGGCAAAGTGCTGGTGCCCAAAGGCAAGATCACCGTGCGCGAATTACCGCCTTCTACCGTCAAGGTCTCGGACGATACGGTCATCGTTGGCCGCCAGACCGAGGAGGGCAAGCCACCCATGGCGATGGCCATGGACATTGACGTCGAAGTGGGCCAGGACAAGCTGTCGTTCACCGGCTTTGGCCTTACCGCCAACCTGCTTGGCCATGTACACATCGGTGACAACCTCGACACACGGGGTGAGCTGAGCCTGGCCGATGGTCGCTACCGCGCCTACGGCCAGCGCCTGACTATCCGCCGCGCCCGCCTGCTGTTCGCCGGGCCGATCGACCAGCCTTACCTGGACATCGAGGCCATCCGCAAGGTAGACGATGTGATTGCCGGTATTCGCTTGAGTGGCAGTGCCGAACAGCCGACCAGCCAGGTGTTTTCGGAGCCGGCCATGAGCCAGGAGCAGGCATTGTCCTATCTGGTGCTGGGGCGGCCGTTGGGCACCTCCGGCGAGGACAACAACATGCTCGCCGAAGCGGCACTGGGCCTTGGCCTGGCCGGCAGCGCCGGTATCACCGGTAGCTTGGCGTCCAGCCTGGGCATCGACGACTTCCAGCTGGATACCGAAGGCTCGGGCAATACCACCAGCGTGGTGGCCAGTGGCAACCTCACCGAGAAGCTGAGCCTTCGTTACGGGGTAGGGGTGTTCGAGCCAGCGAACACCATTGCTTTGCGTTACAAGTTGAGCAAGAAGGTCTACCTGGAGGCGGCCAGCGGTTTGGCCAGCTCCCTGGATATCTTCTACAAGCGCGACTTCTAGGTTGAACGCAGCGGCGCCGTCAACGGACGGTGGCCGCGTCGATGAACTCATTGCTGTCGGGTGAGGGTGGCGGGGTGGGGGCGCGTACCGGGGTGATCAGGCTGGTGTACTCCTCGATCAGCCGGTTCAGCGCTTCAGGCGGCTCACTGGCCTGGAATTGCATGCGGATCTGCACTTCGTCAGGGTCACGGCTGTCACCCTGGCGCCCCTGGCCACCGATGGTGACCTTGAAACTGGCGGCCTTGTTCTCGCTGGTGGGCAGTAGTGCCGGCTGTGCTTCGGTGCCTTTTACGCGCACCGACAGGTCAACCTGCATGCGCTCCAGCGCCAGGCCTTTGGGCGACACCAGGGCGAACAGCGGTACACGCATGATGTGCTGGCCGTCCATGGCCACTTCCACCATCTTGGCTTTCATGGGGGCGCCCAACGCTTCGCTGTCACACTCGAAGAACTGGTCGAACAGGTTGATGTACTGCTGCGCGATCAGGCTGTTGGTGGCACTGGCGGCTTCTTGCAGGCCGCGAGTGATCTCGCGCAGGTCGATTGAAGTCATGGGCGCGGGGGCCTTGTCCATTGCGTGGGTTCCTCAGGCCAGAATGGCCCCTTGTTGCTGATCAAGGGGCCAGGCGGAAGTGAGCGAAAAACATCAAGGTTTGGTTCAACCTTTTTTGTCAGCTTTGTCCGTGGGTTTGTTTGCAGCGCCGGGTGCTTTGTCGTTTTCCACCTTGAGCCCCGGTGTGTCGGCTGCCGGGTTCTTGAGGGTATCGCGCTGCGAGATCTGGTCTGGGCTTTCCAGGGCGGCGTTTTTGACCACCGTAGGTTTGGTCGCAGCGTCGGTGAGGAACTCGATCAAGCGCATGACCGCTTCCGGCGGCTCTTGGCGTTTGAGTGTGGTATTGAATGCATAGCGGGCGCGGGTATCGGTTTTGCGGGTTTGCGTGGATTTGTGGCTGACGCTGCCCCTGACGTTGAGCTTGAACGGCCCCCAGCCGATCGAGCCGCTTGCAGTGGCGTTCATGTCCTTGCTGGTCACGTCCTCCGACATCTGGTTGATGACCAGCTCGAATTCGACATTACCCTCCTCAATGGTAATGTTCGGGTGGGTAATGGCCGCCAGCAGCGGCACCTTCATGGTCTTGCTGACCACACCTTTGTATTCGCCCTGTTCGTCGACGATGGTTTCGTCATAGTCGAACTGGATGGCCACGGCCTTGCCGTTCTGGATGCATACCTGCATCAGGAAGTCGGCGTACGATTTACTCGCGGTAACCTGCGCCTGGACCATGGCTTGCAGGGGGCCGGCGATCATGCGATCCATGGGCAGGGCATTGATGACCGAGCCAATGAGGCTGTTGTCTATCGACATAGTGGGATGCTCTTTCTAGTGGGTTGGAGCCGCCGAGGGTGGTCTGGGCGGCAGGGGGGTTCAGCGGGCGCACGCCTCCTGGCGGCGGATGTTGCCAATCTGGCGCAGGCTCAGGCCGTACTTGTTGGCCAGCAGGCTGCGGGACAGGCCGTTGGCGCTTTCTTTCTGGATTTGCTGGTTACGCAGTTGGCGCAGGAAGTGGTCTGCCTTGGGAATCTCCAGGGCTACCCCGGCAAAGCGCTTGATCAGCGCATCGAGCGCTTCGGGCGGGAGTACGTCGGCGAGCTTGGTGCGCTCGCGGTGCTTGGGGATGTACTTGGGCCTGCCGCCGAACGCGCAGGTCAGCTGGTAGGCGTTGTCGATGCCGATGCAGGTGATCAGTGCCTGCAACGAGTGGGGCAATCGGCTGATATCGATCTGGCTCAAGTCTGGCGTTTGCATGTGGCGCTCCTTCGGGATAAGGGGATATGCGACCCGATCACCCGTGGCGTTATGTCGAAGGGTGTGAGCAAATTCTGTGCGACAGCCAAGGCGTGTCGCTAGGCGGCATATGGGTTGGCGGTTGTAGTTTCGGTGAACAGGTTTTGCAGGCAGCAATATCCGCGGATGTAGGAAATGGCGTTGTCGGTAGGCTGCATCGGGTGATTTCTCGCTCGCTCACTGCCGTTTTTAACGGAAGGGTGCTCAACCCTCAGTCGCAGGGAAAACTGCTCAGCAGACTGGCGCTGTGCAGGTAGGCTTGCGGCGCGGTTCGCATGCCTGCAGGCAACGTTCGCCAATCCACCAGCAGGCACAGGCTGTGCAAGGGCTGCCCATCACGCTGGCCGATCACCTGCCCGTCAAAGCTGCGTCGGTACAGGGCCTGGGACTGGCGTACGGCCTGCACCTGGTCGGCCTGGGCCAGGGTTTCGCGGGCCAGGCGGGGAAGGCGGGTGGTGGGCACGGTGAAGTTCACCGGCCTGTTGTTCCCGTCCAGGTAGCCGGCCTGGCGTACCCGTTGCCACAGCTGCTGCCATTGGCTGCTGCCGGCGTGGGTCGCGAGCTCGCGGCCCAGCTCCAGCAAGTGCTCGGCGGGTACCTGCTGGGTATCCAGGGCATGAACGTAGAAGGGGGAGAAAAACAGCGAAGTGAGGAGCAAGGGTTTGTACACGGTGCCTCCGGCTTGGGTGCTTGGAGGTCTCATGCTTTCAGGCTGTCACCGCCTGACCCAGCAGGAAATGCAGCGCCGGGGCCGGTGGCCGTTGTATCATTGCCGCCGCTCATTGCGAGCCATTTGCCCCTGATGTTGCAAGGAACCTTCGATGACACACGTGCAGCGCCTCAAATATTCACTCCTGATCATACTGGTCGTACTGGGCCTGATGCTGGGCCTGTCCCACCTGCAGAAGCAGGGCACTATCAGTGAACAGACGTTCCAGATGCTGGCCATCGCCATTGCCGTGGTGGTGGTGGTGATCAATGGCATCCTGCGGCGCAAGGTCAAGCCTTGACCTGCGCGGGCCGGCCAAGCCTGGCCGGCCAGGCGTTCAGCGCGCGGGCACTTGTTCCAGTATGGCGCGTGCCTGCGGGGCAAGGCTGTAGCACTTGTCGCTGCCCAGCTGGATCACCCCCTCGCTGCACAGGCGCTTGAGCACTTCGCGCACGCTGAGGAACGACAGCGGAATATCCAGTTGCTCCAGTTGCGCATGCACGCCACGCACGCCAATGCTGCGGCCATTGCGGTCGGCGGCGTGCAGGGCGTCGATTACCTTCAGGCGGATCAGGCTGGTGCGCAGGCCGAAGGTGCGCAGCAATTCACGGATCTGCTCGTTGCCGGTGCGTTCGTCAGCAAATGCGCCTTGTCCCTTGGGCGCCTTGCCTGGGGCGCGCCCAGCCAGTAATGAGGGTTGCGGGTTGTACATGTGAATGCTCCTTTTCGTGGACGAACCCGAAATGTGGTTGCCTCACTTACTAGGACGAATGAGATCGCAAAAACTGCAACGCACGGGTTAAAAAAATGCCTGTTTTTCATCAAGACGTTCCATCGCCCTGTAAAACGTAAAATTTTCATCTGGCCATTCGTCTGAACGGGATAACCCGCGACCCCGAGGAATGCCCGTGTTTTCATTGTTCCGCCCCATGACATGCGCCAGCCTGGCGGCCGCCCTGGTGGCCTATAGCGCCACTGCGCCGGCGCAGCCTGCTGCAGCCGATGCCAGCGCCCAGATCCGCCGTACCAGCTTCGGCGTGCCGCACATCGTGGCCAAGGACGAGCGCGGCCTGGGCTACGGTGTCGGCTATGCCTACGCCCAGGACAACCTGTGCCTGCTGGCCAATGAAGTGTTGACCGTCAATGGCGAGCGCTCGCGGAATTTCGGCGCCACGGGCAAGACCCTGGAGCAACGCGACAACCTCAGCAGCGACCTGTTCTTCACCTGGCTCAACAGCCCGGCCGCTGTCGGCGCTTTCCTCCAGGCGCAGCCGGCGCCGGTACAGGCACTGCTGGCCGGTTATGCCAGTGGCTATAACCGGGCGCTGGCCGAGCGCCGCCGCCAGGGCTTGCCGGCCGAGTGCGGAACGGGTGAGTGGGTGCGGCCGATCAGCAGCCAGGACCTGGTCAAGCTGACCCGCCGCTTGCTGGCCGAAGGCGGGGTTGGGCAGTTCGTGGAGGCACTGGCGGGGGCGCATCCGCCAGGGGCAAGCAGCCAGCTCGCGGCCGCCGGCTATGCCACCGCCCTGGCCCGGCAGGCGCGGTTTGCCACGGAGCGTGGCAGCAATGCCGTGGCGGTGGGTGCCCAGCGCTCGGCCAATAGCCATGGCCTGTTGCTGGCCAACCCGCATTTCCCGTGGGTGGGTGGCATGCGCTTCTACCAGATGCACTTGACCATCCCCGGCCAGCTTGATGTCATGGGCGCGGCACTGCCAGGCCTGCCGCTGATCAACATCGGTTTCAATCAACACCTGGCGTGGACCCATACCGTCGATACCTCCAAACACTTCACCCTCTATCGCCTGCAGCTCGATCCCAAGGACCCGACCCGTTACCTGCTCGACGGCGAGTCATTGCCGCTGGCCCGGCAAACCGTCAGCGTGGCAGTCAAGGGTGAGGATGGGCGACTGAGCCAGGTACAGCGTGAGGTCTACAGCTCGCAGTTCGGTCCGGTGGTGCAATGGCCTGGCCGCCTGGACTGGGACGCTCATGCGGCCTACAGCCTGCGTGACGCTAATCTGGACAACACCCGCGTGCTGCAGCAGTGGAACCAGATCAACCGGGCCGAAAGCCTGGCGGCCATGCGCGGCTCGGTCGAGCAATTGCAGGGCATCCCCTGGGTCAACACCATTGCCGTGGACCAGGCGGGCAGGGCCTTGTACCTGAACCAGTCAGTGGTGCCTTATGTGGACCAGCAGATGCTCGACAGTTGCAGCAACCCGCAAGCGCCGGGCAGCCTGGTGGTGCTGGACGGCTCACGCAGCGCCTGCCAGTGGAAGGTCGATGCGCAGGCGGCACAACCGGGTATTTTCCCGGCAAGGCTGCTGCCAAGCCTTGAGCGCGACGATTACGTGCAAAACTCCAACGACCCAGCCTGGCTGGCCAACCCGGCGCAGCCCCTGACCGGGTTTTCGCCGCTGGTCAGCCGTAGTGACCAGCCGCTGGGCATGCGCGGCCGTTTTGCCCTGCAGCGCTTGCAGGGCAAAGCGCGGTTGGGCGTCGATGACCTGCAGCGCATGGTCACTGACGACGAAGTCTATCTGGCCAGCCTGGTGCTGCCCGACTTGCTGCAATGGTGCCAGGGCGCCAGTGCAGACGTGCAGGCCCTATGCACCAGCCTGGCGAACTGGGATGGCAAGGCCGATCTCGAGAGCGGCGTGGGCCTGGTGCATTTCCACAACCTGCTCACCGCCTTGGCTGAACACCCGGACAGCTGGCGGGTTGCGTTCGACCCGGCTGACCCGCAACACACCCCGCGCGGGCTGGCCGTGGAGCAGGCGGCCGTGCGCAAGCGGGTGCACGAGGCGGCACTGGCCTCACTGCAGCAGGTGGCCGAGAGCGGTTTGGCGCCACAGGTGAAGTGGGGGCAGGTGCAGCAGGCACTCGATGGCACGCCGGTGCCGGGCGGCCCGCAGGCCTTGGGGGTATACAACGCGATGTACAGTGTGCCGCACGGGCAGGGCAAGCGCCTGGTGGTCAGTGGTACCAGTTATCTGCAATTGGTCAGTTTCACCGACAAGGGGCCAGAGGCCCGCGGGTTACTGGCGTTTTCGCAGTCCAGCGAGGCGGCTTCGGCACACGCCAGCGATCAGACCAAGGCCTTTGCGGCCAAGCAGCTGGCGGTAATTCCCTTTACCGAGGCACAGATCAAGGCTGACCCGCAGTACCGCGAAGTGGTGATCAGTGAAGCCGACAAGGGCCCAGTGGCACAGCACTAAGGCAGTTTGGCCCGATCGCCGGCGAGCCAGCGCCCACAAGCTCCCCAGGGTATTGAGGGCCTGGAGGGAATTGGGGGCCGGGTTGCCGGCGACATTGCCTTCAGGAAAAGTCAAACGGCGCCAGCTGGAACCCTTGCTCGTCAACCTGCAAGGCCCAGCCCCGGCGGTCCCAGTCGCCCAGCACGATGCGCCGGGCCGGTTGGCCGTCCACGACCAGCTTGTGAATCGCTGGCCGATGGGTGTGGCCATGCACCAGGGTACGCACGCCATGCGCCGCCATTACCTTGGGCACCTCTTCTGGCGTGACGTCGACGATTTCGGTGGATTTCATCCGCCCCTGGGCGCGGCTTTCGCTGCGCAGCTTGCGTGCCAGTTTGTAGCGAGCCGACAGCGGCAGGTGGCGCAGAACCCACAAGCTCAACGGGTTGCGCAGCAAGCGGCGCATTTTCATGTAGCCCACGTCGCGCGTGCACAAGGTGTCGCCGTGCATCAGCAATACCTGCTCACCGCCCAGCTCGATCACGCAGGGGTCTTCGAGCAACGTGCAGCCGGCCGCCTCGCAGAAACGCTGGCCAAGCAGGAAGTCACGGTTGCCATGCATCAGGTAGATGGCCGTGCCGCTGTCGCCAAGCTGCCGCAGGGCACGGCAGATCGACTGCTGGAACGGCGTCATGGCATCGTCGCCTATCCAGGCCTCGAAGAAATCGCCAAGAATGTACAGCGCCTGGGCGTGGCGCGCGCGGCCATCGAGCAGATCTAGAAACGCCCGGGTAATGTCCGGGCGTTCTTCTTGCAGGTGCAGATCAGAGATCAGCAGAATCACTCAATGATCTCGGCTTTCTCGATGATCACGTCGTCTTTCGGCACGTCCTGGTGGCCGGCTTTGGAACCGGTGGCGACTTTCTCGATGGCATCGACCACTTCACGGCCTTCGATCACTTCACCGAACACCGCGTAGCCCCAGCCCTGCACATTCTTGCCGCTGTGGTTGAGGAAGTCGTTGTCGGCAGCGTTGATGAAGAACTGGGCCGAGGCAGAGTGCGGTTCCATGGTGCGGGCCATGGCGATGCTGTACTTGGTGTTCTTCAGGCCGTTGTCAGCTTCGTTCTGGATGCTGGCGCGGGTTTTCTTCTGGCTCATGCCAGGCGCGAAGCCACCGCCCTGGATCATGAAACGTTTGATCACACGGTGGAACACGGTGTTGTCGAAATGGCCGTCTTTGACGTATTGAACGAAGTTCTCAACAGTTTGCGGAGCTTTTTCGGCGTTCAGTTGCAGGACGATATCGCCGTGGTTGGTGCTCAGTTTGACTTTGGACATGCTGAAATTCGCTCTTTCAAGGCATACGGGAATGAGGGCGCGCAGGGCGCGTGCTTACACCTGACGCAGGCTCGGGCGCTCGCGACACATGGCGCGCATTGGCCATTTTGCCACGCCACGGCAAAAAGCCGTGATAAATCACGCCAGTTTATCCGGGCCCGACTGTCGGCAGCTTGACTGCTTCGGCTATGATAGGCCCTTTGATTCAATCGGCCTACCCAGGCCGGACACGTGCATTCAAGGATCCTATGAGCAAGCCCACTGCCGACAACGCGCCCAACGCCGCTGCCAAAGGCGCCCCCGCTGTCCCTGCGAACTTCCTGCGGCCGATCATCCAGGCCGACCTGGATTCGGGCAAGCACAGCAGCATCGTCACCCGCTTCCCGCCGGAGCCCAATGGCTACCTGCACATCGGTCACGCCAAGTCGATCTGCGTCAACTTCGGCCTGGCCAAGGAATTCGGTGGCGCCTGTCACTTGCGTTTCGACGACACCAACCCGGCCAAGGAAGACCAGGAGTACATCGACGCCATCCAGCGCGACGTCAAATGGCTGGGTTTCGACTGGGCCGGTGATGTGCGCTATGCCTCCGACTACTTCGACCAGTTGCACGACTGGGCGGTCGAGCTGATCAAGCGCGGCAAGGCCTATGTCTGCGACCTCACCCCCGAGCAGGCCAAGGAATACCGCGGCAACCTCAAGGAGCCAGGCAAGAACAGCCCGTTCCGCGACCGTAGCGTGGAAGAAAACCTCGACCTGTTCGCCCGTATGAAAGCCGGTGAATTCCAGGACGGCGAGCGCGTGCTGCGGGCCAAGATCGACATGGCCTCGCCGAACATGAACCTGCGCGATCCGATCCTGTACCGCATCCGCCATGCCCACCACCACCAGACCGGTGACAAGTGGTGCATCTACCCCAACTACGACTTCACCCACGGCCAGTCGGACGCCATCGAGGGCATCACCCACTCGATCTGCACCCTGGAATTCGAAGGCCACCGCCCGCTGTACGACTGGTTCCTCGATAACCTGCCCGTGCCGGCACACCCGCGCCAGTACGAGTTCAGCCGGCTGAACCTTAACTACACCATCACTTCCAAGCGCAAGCTCAAGCAGTTGGTGGACGAAAAGCACGTCGACGCCTGGGACGACCCGCGCATGTCGACCTTGTCCGGCTTCCGCCGCCGTGGCTACACCCCAGCCTCGATCCGCAACTTCTGCGAAATGATCGGCACCAACCGGTCCGATGGCGTGGTCGACATGTCGATGCTCGAGTTCAGCATCCGTGACGACCTGGATCGCACCGCACCGCGTGCCATGTGCGTGCTGCGCCCGCTGAAGGTGGTCATTACCAACTACCCGCAGGGCCAGGTCGAGCAACTGGAGCTGCCACGCCACCCGAAGGAAGACATGGGCGTGCGTGTGCTGCCGTTCTCCCGCGAGCTGTACATCGACCGCGACGACTTCATGGAAACGCCGCCCAAGGGCTACAAGCGCCTCGAGCCAGCCGGTGAGGTGCGCCTGCGGGGCAGCTACGTGATCCGTGCCGACGAAGCCATCAAGGACGCCGACGGCAACATCGTCGAGCTGCATTGCTCGTACGACCCGGACACCCTGGGCAAGAACCCGGAAGGCCGCAAGGTCAAAGGCGTGATCCACTGGGTGCCGGCCGAAGGCAGCGTCGAGTGCGAAGTGCGCCTGTACGATCGCCTGTTCCGCTCGGCCAACCCGGAAAAGACCGAAGAGGGCGGCAGCTTCCTCGACAACATCAACCCCGACTCGCTGCAAGTGCTCAGCGGTTGCCGTGCCGAGCCGTCGTTGGCCCAGGCGCAGCCCGAGGACCGCTTCCAGTTCGAGCGCGAAGGCTACTTCTGCGCCGACCTGAAAGACAGCCAGCCGGGCCGCCCGGTGTTCAACCGCACCGTCACCCTGCGTGACTCCTGGGGCAGCTGAGGAACCGCCGTGCTAACCATCTACAACACCCTGACCAAAGCCAAGGAAACCTTCAAGCCGCTGGATGGCAACAAGGTGCGCATGTACGTCTGCGGCATGACCGTGTACGACTACTGCCACCTGGGCCACGGCCGCAGCATGGTGGCGTTCGACCTGGTCACCCGCTGGCTGCGCAAGAGCGGTTACGAACTGACCTATGTGCGCAATATCACCGACATCGATGACAAGATCATCAACCGGGCCAACGAGAACGGCGAAAGCTTCGACGCCCTGACGGCGCGCATGATTGACGCGATGCACGAAGACGAGCGCCGCCTGAACATCCTGCCGCCAGACCAAGAGCCACGGGCCACCGACCATATCGCCGGCATGCACGCGATGATCCAGACCCTGATCGACAAGGGGTATGCCTACGCGCCGGGCAATGGCGACGTGTACTACCGCGTCGGCAAGTTCGTGGGCTACGGCAAGTTGTCGCGCAAGAAGATCGAAGACCTGCGCATTGGCGCCCGCATCGAGGTCGACGAGGCCAAGCAAGACCCGCTCGATTTCGTGTTGTGGAAGGGCGTGAAACCGGGCGAGCCAAGCTGGGAGTCGCCATGGGGCCCGGGCCGTCCGGGCTGGCACATCGAGTGCTCGGTGATGTCCACCTGCTGCCTGGGTGAGAGCTTCGACATTCATGGTGGCGGCAGCGACCTGGAGTTCCCGCACCACGAGAACGAGATTGCCCAGAGCGAGGCGGCCACCGGCAAGCAGTACGCCAACGCCTGGATGCACTGCGGCATGATCCGTATCAATGGCGAGAAGATGTCGAAGTCGCTGAACAACTTCTTCACCATCCGTGATGTGCTCGAGAAGTACCACCCGGAGGTGGTTCGCTACCTGCTGGTGGCCAGCCACTACCGCAGTGCCATCAACTATTCGGAAGACAGCCTGCGCGACGCCAAGGGCGCCCTGGAACGCTTCTACCACGCCTTGCGCGGTCTGCCACGCGTGGCGGCCAAGGGCGGCGAGGCCTTTGTCGAGCGCTTCAGCGTGGCGATGAATGATGACTTTGGCACCCCCGAGGCCTGCGCTGTGCTGTTCGACCTGGTGCGTGAGATCAACCGCCTGCGCGACAGCGATGTAGACGCTGCTGCCGGCCTGGCCGGTCGCCTGCGGGAGCTGGGTGATGTGCTGGGTGTGCTGCAGCTGGACGCCGATGACTTCCTGCGTGCGGGCGCCGAAGGCAAGGTCGACGCGGCCGAGGTCGAGGGCCTGATCCAGGCGCGCCTGCAGGCGCGGGCAGACAAGAACTGGGCCGAGTCCGACCGCATTCGCGACCAGCTGACCGCCATGGGCGTGGTGCTGGAAGACAGCAAGGGTGCCACTACCTGGCGTCTGGCTGACTGATCGGTGCAATGGGGGCCGCTTTGCGGCCCATCGCGACACAAGGCCGCAATGCCGGACTCGAAGATGACACGGTTCTTGTGGGAGCGGGCGTGCCCGCGAACACCGGCGAAGCCGGTGCCAGACACCGCGTCGCCTGCTTCGCGGGCAAGCCCGCTCCCACAATGAATCGCGCAGGCTTTTCAAATTTGGAGAAAGGCCGTTGCGCCTCCAGGTGATTGGATAACCCTAAGCGGCCTTGTTCTTGTGGGAGCGGGCGTGCCCGCGAACACCGGCGCAGCCGGTGCCAGACTCCACGTCGCCTGCTTCGCGGGCAAGCCCGCTCCCACAATGAATCGCGCAGGCTTTTCAAATTTGGAGAAAGGCCGTTGCGCCTCCAGGTGATTGGATAACCCT
>Ga0308166_1001384_pt1 | contig 25983 bp, 24 predicted proteins | sample PhyCR2_2_FD_202137 | JGI IMG/M metagenome (GOLD analysis project Ga0308166, IMG submission 202137) | Phyllosphere microbial communities from UC Gill Tract Community Farm, Albany, California, United States - DLSLCC.R2 | ecosystem: Host-associated > Plants > Phyllosphere > Unclassified | place... | reverse complement strand
ACCGCTTCCGGTTATGCGCAAGCCAAGGATGAAGTCTGGGCCGACTACCAGAAAAGCACCGGCCGCAACTGGGCCGATCGCGAAGACTTCGACGACGCCATCGACTTCGTCGGCTGGTACATGGACAAGACCACCTCGATCAACGGCGTGTACAAATACGACGCCTATAACCAGTACCTGAACTACCACGAAGGTTGGGGCGGCTTCCGCAACAAGACCTACGCGAGCAAGGCCTGGCTACCGCCGACCGCACGCAAGGTGCAGAACCGTTCGGATCTGTACGCACAGCAATATGCCGGGTGCAAGGAAGACCTCAATCGCGGGTTCTGGAGCCGGTTCTGGCATTGGTTGTAGAAGCCCATCGCGAGCAGGCTCGCTCCCACAGATGTCCACATATTCTGTGATCACTGTAGATCCCTTGTGGGAGCGAGCCTGCTCGCGAAAGCGCCAGACTAGACACTAAAAACTCATGAGAGGCCCGTTTCTACTGGCCGAAACCGCCCTCCTAAGGGTTTTCCCTATGGCATCAAGGCCCCACACTTACGCCATTTGCGCCTTGAATGAGGCCGTCTAATCCTGCAACATCCATCACCTGCTTATTCAACGGACGGAATTCAAGGCATGCTGGACGCCAATGCAACCCACATCACCCTCTCGATCGAAGACGCCAACGCCGACCTGCAAGTCCTCAGCTTCACCGGTCGCGAAGCCCTCAACGAACCGTTCCGTTTCGACCTCGAACTGGTCAGCGCCCGCCCCGACCTGAAGCTCGAAGAGCTGTTGCACAAGCGTGCCTGTCTGACCTTCGGCGCTACCGGCGAAGGCAAGATTCACGGCCAGGTCTATCGCATCGAGCAGGGCGACTCCGGCAAGACCCTGACCCGCTACAGCATCAGCCTGATGCCGCAACTGGCCTATCTGCAGCACAACCATGATCAGCAGATCTTCCAGCAACTGACGGTGCCGAAAATCATCGCCCAGGTGCTGGAAGATCGCGGCATTCTCTCTGACGCCTACAGCTTCCAGCTCGGCGCCGAGTACCCGGAACGCGAATATTGCGTGCAATACGATGAGTCCGACCTGCATTTCATCCAGCGCCTGTGCGAAGAGGAAGGCATTCACTTCCACTTCCAGCACAGCAGCAGCGGCCACAAACTGGTGTTCGGCGACGATCAGACGGTGTTCCGCAAACTGAAGCCGGTCAGCTATCAGCAGGACTCCGGCATGGCTGCGGAGAAACCGGTGATCAAGCGCTTCAACCTGCGCCTGGAAACCCGCACCACCCGCGTCAGCCGCCGCGATTACGATTTCGAAAAACCCAAGCTGCTGCCCGAAGGCGCGGTCAAATCCGAATTCGCCCCGGACCTGGAAGACTACGATTACCCCGGCCGCTTCACCACCCGCGAGCGCGGCAAGTTTCTCTCGACCCGCGCCCTCGAACGCCATCGCAGCGACTACAAACTCGCCGAAGGCAAAGGTGATGATCCGACCCTCACCAGCGGCCATTTCCTCACGCTCGCCGAACACCCGCGCGCCGAGTGGAACGACCTGTGGCTGCTGTTGGAAGTCTTCCACGAAGGCAAACAACCGCAAGTGCTCGGCGAAAACGTCACCAGCGACGTCACCGACAACAAAAGCGATTTCCACCAGGGCTACCGCAACAGCTTCCTCGCCACCCCGTGGGACGCGCACTACCGCCCTGCCCTCGAACACCCGAAACCCAAAGTCCTCGGCAGCCAGACCGCGGTCGTCACCGGCCCGGCCGGCGAAGAGATCCACTGCGACCAGTACGGCCGCATCAAAGTCCAGTTCCACTGGGACCGCGACGGCCAGTCCGACGACAAAACCACCTGCTGGCTGCGCGTCGCCAGCGGCTGGGCCGGCGCCGCCTACGGCGGCATTGCCATCCCGCGCATCGGCATGGAAGTCCTCGTCACCTTCCTCGAAGGCGACCCCGACCAGCCACTCGTCACCGGCTGCCTGTACCACAAGGAAAACGTCGTCCCCTACGACCTGCCCGCAAACAAAACCCGCAGCACCTTCAAAACCCTCAGTTCCCCGGGCGGAAAGGGCTACAACGAGTTTCGGATTGAAGACAAAAAGGGTGTGGAGCAGATCTACATCCATGCCCAACGCGATTGGGACGAGAACATCGAGCACGACCAGAAGATCCGCGTGGGCAATGAGCGGCATGACACGGTTGAGGCCAACACCTACAGCGAATTCAAAGTCGAAGAGCACCGCATCACCCATTTGAATCGCGTCAGTGAAATGCGCGCAGATGATCACCTGACCGTCGCAGTCACCCAGCACCTCAAAGTAGGCACAGCGCAATTCGTCGAAGCCGGCAGCGAAATCCATTACTACGCCGGCCAGAAAGTCGTCGTCGAAGGCGCCATGGAACTGACCGCCAAAGCCGGCGGCAGCTTCGTCAAGGTCGACGCCGGTGGCGTGACCATCAGCGGCGCCGAGGTGAAGGTCAATACCGGCGGTGCGCCGGGCGTAGGTACGCCGGCCGCCCCGTTGCTGCCAGGGCCGATGAAAGTGGCGGATGTGGATAAGGCGGGCAAAGTGCTCATCCCGCTGCCCAAACGCCTCAACGAGTCCGGTATCACGCCGTTGTGCGGCAAACAAAGCAACGGCGCTTGCAGCCGTAAGGATTGCACATGCATGTAAAAGCACTGAGCGCCCTCCTCGAAGCGCCGCGCTACGCCTTCGAGGGTTTGCCGAAAGAAAGCTCCGACCTGAGCCTGTGTTTCATCATTGATCGCGTCCGTCAGCCAGAAGCCATGAGCCGCCTCTACCGTGTCGGCGAACCCGTCGACACCCAAGGCCTGTTCCTCAACACCGACTTCGCCGAAATCGCCGCTGACGGCCCTCTCTGGCTGGTCGCCCCGTGGGGCAGTCGCCTCGCTGCAGAAGCGGCAGGTCTCTGCGAAGAGAACTTTGCCGGCATCGCCCTCACCACAGCAGATCCAGTCAAAGCACTTGCACACGCCCGCTGGCTCCTGCGTGCCAACGATGGCTCCGGCGGTCAAAGCCTGTTGAGTTATCACAAGCCAAGCCTGTGGGCCGCACTGGCCTACACCACCGCTGAACATTCACATCAGCTCTTCGGCCCTTGGCAACACGTATACAGCCCCGCACCGCTCCACTTCGGGCGCAATCGCGGTCGCTGGCTCAGTTGGCGTGCCCTTGCGGAACTTGAATGGCTGGGCGACGTTTCAGCGTTCAACCTGCCACCCTCAGCGCCAAAGGTTCAGGAGCATTTGGGATGGGTTTATTGGGCAGACGAGCAATACGCTGCCTACGGTGAACCTACCGACGAACAACTGCCCAACCTCGTGGAAAACCTCAGCGTGCTGGTTGCCCACAACATTTACGAAGGTCGTCATTTACTGAAACTGGGCCACGTCACTAACGGCCCGCTGCTCGAAACGCAGCCACAGGCAATGGCCATCCTGCAATCCAAGGAAGAGTCGTTCATCAAAGTGCAGCAGTTGCAGCAACTCACTAACAGCGTTGCTTGATGACCCCGTCCGTAAAGAATGAATGGAAGCGAAATGGAAACTGAAATTTCAGAAGCACCCGAGGTAGATCTCAACGGACCACGTGCGAACGCGTCGACTTCAGCGGTACCGGTCGAAAGCAAGCCTGCTTTGGAACTTGATCCCCAGCCTGAGGCGCCTGACAGTTGCTCTAACGCGTTCGACGAAGTGAAGGCGGCCTGCTCGACGGAATATGGCGAAGTGATTTACGCCACCAAGGAAAAAATGTTCTACCTGTTGCCTAAGCGAGCGGCCAGCTCGATCAAAGAGGCGATGAATGAACTCGAGCAACACATCAGCGCCAGCAAGTCTCCGGAAGAACGACTCAAGGGAATGAACACCGCAGGGCTTCTAGAGTACTTTCTGGAGCCCAAACTGAGTAATTTCCTGCAAGGCGAGCAAAAAAGCCGAATGCTCGAAATCGAGGCTCAGGAACCCGATATCGCGCAGCCCACCATGGCTATGCGATTGAAGGCTGTCAGCCGAGAGGCCCGGAACTCCGCTGCTTTGGACAAACTGCCAGACCAAAGCGAATACGCTCGCAATCGGGAGCTTGCCAATCAACAGCAAGCGAGCCTGCTTGAAGCCAACTCTGACGGCCAGAAACTGCAGCGCCTCTACAACGAATGGAAGAAGCTGAAAGCGATTGCAGTTGCACAGGCAAAAATTGCTGGCTACACCTACGAGAGCGGCAACCTGTTTTCCCCGGGGGCGATCGAAGCAAGAAATCGCGTGCAGACTTACTTGAAAGCCCGCGCTGCGCTCACGAAGAGTGGCAAGTTGACGACTCTGAAGGAGGCAGACTTTCAGAAAGACAAAAAGGCTTATCTGGACGCCACAAACTGCGTAATCGATGGCAAAGCCCGGATGTGTGGTTATTTAAAGGAAGTCGCTAACGAGCGCAAAAAAGTCGAAAAAGACTTCTCTGCTTATATCGATGCGATTTTGAAAGTTGCCGACTACGGATTGGCCCTACCGGAGTTTGCGCTCATTCCTGAGACGGGTGACATCAGCGCAGGTGTCGAGAAGTTCAAAGCATATCTCGAGATGGAGCAGCAACAGATCAAGCTCACCGAGCAGATCCGCACGAAATATAAAGCCTGGATTGACGCCAGCGGCCAAAACGTCGCGCCCCCCACAGGAATCGTGGAAGCGGAGCAAGCAGAGTGGCAGCGCATCCAACAAGATCGCCTTAAACTCCGCGAAGACGCTGAAGCGGCGGTTGCTGCAGCCCTGCCATTACGACATCTCCTGTGGGAACCAGAGCAGTTTCAACCAAAACCGGAAGAGCGCTTGGTCAAAGCAGAATTTCCTTTGCGCGAAGTTGCACTTTTCAATAGTCCCAACAGTCCCGTTAAACACCTGAGTCTGCTCAATCTGGAGGGCATCACAAAGGTACTGAAAAAGGACGCGAGTGAAATCGGCGCCAAAGCAAGCAAGGACTTGAAGAAACTTCCGGGAAACAGCAACGGAAAAGCAACATCGGACACTGACGACAATCCTTTCCATGAGTGGCTGCGAGCGGAAGGTGCACTAGCCATCAAAGATCAGCAGAGTGACTGGTTTGATGAGAAAGGCTGGTTTGATGTAGAGCTGTTCCATTCTTACCTGAAGTCGAAAAACTACAAGGTCGAAACCTTTGAGGATGCAGGAGCCCGCAAGGACTGGGGACTTCGTCTTCGTCAGTTGCTCTTCAAAGAAGAAGTCAGAAGCTCGTTGCGCCTGTTCGACAATAGCCCCCAAGCGCAACTCGTGCGTTGCCTCACACCGCCGCAGTCATCAATCCACACTGGCGCTAAAATAAACGGCCCGACATTCAGTGTCGCGGATAACTTCAAAGCTTCCGCCAAGGCTGAAGCAAGCCTGGCCATTGACCTCGCACGTGGCGAAGTCGAACTGATGAAAATGGATCTTCCGGGCAGAGATCAGGCCAAAGACATCCTGATTCCTTACCTCGACTACGACAAAAATCGCAAAAACCTGAATCTCGGTCGGTTCTCCATCCACCTGGGCGCCAGAGCGTGGGGATACACGGGTGCCACTCTCCTTCTTTCCTCCAGCGTTCAGTTGGGACGTGCAAACGTACAAGGCGGCCTTAACCTTCCGGAAATCACCGACGCAGAACGTCCAGAAGCGACAAATTCAACCGCTGGAACTGCGAGAAGCGAACCGGTGCTGGAAGGCAATGCCGCCAAAATTCGAGTAGAGGACGGCGCCAAAGCTAAATTTAACCTCTTCGCGGGAGTGCAAGCAGGGATCCTGCTGACCGGCGCTTTGAACTGGGCACCACCGAAAGACATAGCAGCCCTGCGCACCGCGCCAACACCCGGAATGGGTAACAGTGTCAACAGCACAAAGGCCAGCCAATGGTCCAGTCTTGCCAAACTTACTGCTGGTTTTACCGCCGCATACGGGCTAGGCACGAATGCAGACATCGGCATTTCTTTGCACGAAGGCCGCTTCATTATGCGGTTCAAGGCATCACTCATTGTCGGTGCGGGAGCGGGAGGCGAATTCCAGTTCGAAGTCGGTTATGACGGGGTTACTGACCTGATTAATCTCGTGCGTCGAGAAATCCACAAAAACCAGGATAAAACGCTAATTTTTGTAACCGATGATGCAGCTGATTACATAGACAAGCTTAACTTCCTTGGCGCTGCAGGCATGGAAGTTGCGATGTTTTATATGCAAGGCGTGGACATGGTGATGTCCTTATACGAGGCGTTAACTGGCGGTGGCAGAGGGGCGACGATTGCACATACGATCATGAACTATCGCAATCAAACTGAGCTTGAACAATGGATATTAGCAGCAACCCCTGGTGCGCTTGGCCCAATGCTCATGACACTAACCTCTGAGGCCAGCTCATTTAAGATTAGAGAGTATGGGATGCAGGAGACTGATATTAAACCTGCGGAAAAGGAATACTCAAAAGCCCAATGCCACTTAATCCAACAGCAAGCTATTGAGCGCATACTTGGACTGATTGTTCGCCAAGCTGAAACACAGGGAACAATCCCCCTTGCACAAGCACAATTTGAAGAGGCGTGCATGAGCATGAATCGCTTTGGGACAAAAGACGCCAGCGACCCTGAGCAAACTTATTGTGAAAATAGACTAGGAATTGATAACTTCATGTCTGAAGCCGTCCTAAGACTAGTTAGCGTAGATAATGACAGAATGCGCAGTCGATACAAAAAGCACGTTGAGGTGCTTGGCGCACGCCTGGATGGATATTGCAAGCGAATAAAATATTATGGCAATACATTCCTGCCGAGCGGTCAAGCTACTTATGTTGGCCCAAAGAATTAAAGAGAAGATTACTTATGTCAATCAAATCCATATTGTGCGCAGGATTATTTACCCTGACATTATGCAGCCAAGTGCATGCCGATCTTTCTTCATCACAAAAAGAGGCAAAAGAGAGAGGATTGGTACTTTATAACCAATACAAACCCGCAGCCGCAGAATTAAAAATTGCTGCAGAAGCAGGAGACGCCGAGGCGCAATATTATTTAGCGGAAGAACTTCGACAGCAAAAACAATACATTACTTCCGAGGCTCAAAAATGGTATGAATCTGCTGCTTTGCAAGGCGATTTGTACGCAATGTTAAGACTTGCGACATCAAACAATGACTTATGCGAGGTCATGAATAATTGTCCTCAAGGCTCGAAAAAACGCGCCGACTGGTTAGAATTATTAAATAAAGAGACCGTACGAAAGTCAGACGATGGTGACGGTGAGGCGATGTATATTAAATATCTGTCTTCTGGGAAATTAGAGTGGCTGGAAAAATCCGCAACAGCTAACTTCGCCAGAGGGCAGTGGCTTTTGGCAAATCGCTACAAAGAAGGTGAAAAATTTTTTCTGCCTTGGAAACGAACGGAAGAAGTCGGACGTTGGTTAAAAGCATCAGCTGAAAATGGTTTTCCCGCAGGAATGCTTGAATACTCCGCATTTCTTTATGAAAACGGCGGCGATATCGGGGTAGCCCGACATTGGATAGAAGAGGCGGCAAAAACGGGGTATGAATCTGGCGTTAGTAGCTACGGAGCTTATCTTGCTCATGCCCCTTCTTTATATGACTTCCCGCTTGACCTAGTAAAAGGCTACGCACTGACATCGTTACTGAAGGAACTCGATGGCGGTGGAAACATACAGCCTTACGTAGATGAAGTTCTGCCGGAAATTGCTGAAAAAATGAGTGCTGAGCAGCTAATAGAAGCCAAGGTATTCGCTCAGCAGTGGAAAAGCACACATCCACCTCTATCCTTTTATCCCGGAAAATATGGATTTTGACAAAAAAGTCTTTATTGCGCCAAAGGAACGCATTTTAGAAAAATACTGTGTAAGCACGAAAACAGCTACATACCAAAATCGTCAGCAAGATACTCAGCTCCAGCGAGCAAACCAAATTGAAATTTATAAAATTATTCAACACCTCTCTTTGTATTTTCTTCATATTGCTCTGCAACACTGCGAATGCCGCTCTCACCCAGCAGCAAGAAGAAGCCAAAAAAAAAGGTATTGAACTTTACAATCAATACAAGGCTATTTCTGCAATCGAACCACTCAAAATAGCGGCCGAAGGCGGTGATGATGAAGCACTTTATTATCTGGGTGAGGCATTAAGAAAAAACAACCGCTTCATGACTCCGGAAGCTAAAAAAGCATATGAAAGTTCCGCAAGAAAGGGGAATATCTACTCTATGATTCGCCTCGGGAGAATTGGAGACGACTTGTGTTCAACCATGAAAAACTGTCCACCGGGTGAAGAATCTCCTAGCAGTTGGGTAATCAAAGCTAAAAGCCTTGCAACTCAACGATCAACGCAGGGAGATAGCGAATCAATGTACCTGTTATATGAAATGACAGGGAACGATGACTGGTTGGAGAAATCAGCAGAGAACGGATTCGCATTTGCACAGTTCCGTCTGGCGACTAAATACCAGGAAGGAAGTGGTTCATTTTTACTACCCTCTAGGCGCAACCAAGCTATCGAACGATGGATGAAGGCCTCTGCGGAAAATGGTTACCCACCTGCGATGATGGGGTTAGCCGCGATCATGATCGAAAAAAAAGATTTAGCCTCGTTCAGAAGCTGGAACGAAAAAGCAGCTGAGTCGAGCTTCGTAGAAGGTGTATTTGGATATGCATCCTACATAGGCGAAGAGAACTCAAAATACGGCTTCGTATTCGACCCGATAAAATCACATGCTTTACTGTCAAACCTGCTGGAACTTAATGGCGGAGGCAATGTAATACGAGACGTCAATGACACCTTCCCCGATATAGAAAAAAACATGTCAAAAGCACAAATAGAAATAGCGAAAGACCTCGCAAAAACGTGGAAGGCCAACCACCCGCCTCTCTCGTTCTACCCTGACAAGCTAGGATATTAATTTTAGTGAGCGTATATTTTCGGATCTTAGCGATAGTTATTTCTGCGCTCACCGAAACGTGCGCAGTCGCAGCACAAGAAAACGGATTTAGCAAGGGAATAACTTTATACAACCAGCTAAAAATAGACTCTGCTATAGCTGAACTAAAAAAAGAAGCACAGTCGGGAATCTCGGAATCACAATACTATTTAGGAGAGGCTCTTCGAAAGCGCAATCGCTACATGACTTCAGAAGCTAAAGAATGGTATGAGGCCGCTGCTGCGCAAGAAAATTTATATGCCATGATTCAGTTGGGGCGGAGTGGCAACGATCTTTGCAAAGTAATGAGTAATTGCCCTGATTCCGGTAAACCTCCTGTCGACTGGCTGAAAAATGCTCGTGCGCTTGCGGAACCTTTGGCAGAAAAAGGTGACGCGGAGGCCATGTACGTAATGTATGAAATTACATTGAATCGTGATTGGTTAGAAAAGTCTGCAAATGCCGGCAATCCAGATGCACAATTCTGGATGGCAATTGGTGACAAGCAAGGTGAGGGCTTCTTACTTCCCTGGAAACGTAAGGAGGCAGTGGGAAATTGGTTTAAAGCATCCGCAGAAGGAGGAAATCCTCGAGCCATGATGGAGTATGCCGCTTACCTTTATGAGAATGAAGGTGATCTTAAAGTTGCTCGGCATTGGATAAAAGTAGCGGCTGAGAAAGGATACAAAAGCGGCGTGAGCAGTTACGGTGCTTATTTAGCGCATGCTCCCGAACGATTTGGCTTCGAACTAGACTTGGTTAAAGGTTACGCTATCACTTCGCTTTTAAAAGATCTTGATGGCGGGGGCAACGTGCAGGTCTACGTCGAGGAAGTTCTTCCGGAAATCGCAGAAAAAATGACCTCTCAGCAAATAAAAGAAGCGGAAAACTTTGCCATTCAATGGAAGAAATCTCATCCGCCACTTTCGTTTTTTCCAGACAAACTAAGTCGCTGATTTTGATGAAAGCGTTAACATTTCTATTAGCTGCTTCACTTTTTACCATCTGTAAAGCCACCCCATTAAAACAGCAAGAACAAGTAATCTCGCCGGGCGTAGTCCTATATAACCAACTAAAAATCGACGCAGCTTTTCCCGCATTAGAAAAAGAAGCAAAATCTGGAAATACAACCTCGCAATATTACTTGGGTGAGGCTATTCGAAAACGTAATGGCTACATGACTCCAGAGGCACTTCACTGGTATGAGTCCGCAGCAGAAAATAACAATGTATATGCAATAATCCAACTGGGACGATTCAAAAGTGAACCCTGCCAAGAAATACGCGACTGCTCACCATCAAAAAAAACACAAGCAGAATGGTTTGAACTAGCTAATGAGCTAGTTTTGCCAAAAGCACAAAAAGGTGATCCTGAATCCCTGTATCTGATGTATGAGATCACTCTTAATCGTGAGTGGCTAGAAAAATCCGCAAATGCGGGATATCCGACTGCACAATATTGGATGGCTGTAAGCGAACGCCAAGGTGAAGGTTTTTTCTTGATTCCTGGAAAACGCGAGGCCTCTATCAAAAAATGGCTACTACTTTCTTCTGAGGGCGGACACCCAAAAGCAATGATGGATTATCTACAAATTTTATTTGAAGAAGGAGATGTCGTAGGCATGCGCCACTGGCTTGAAACTGCAGCAGCGACTGGCGATCAAGCCGCCATAAGCAATTACGGCGCCTACATAGCGCATACACCAGACAAAATAGGCTACCCACTAGACTTGGTCAAAGGTTATGCGCTATTCACGCTTCTTAAGGAGCTTGAGGACAGTGGCGGAATCGGGAGATATGTTGAGAGAAAAAGTGAGGAAATACGCGAAAAAATGACATCAGAACAAACTGAAAAGTCACTAGAAGTGGCAAAAGACTGGAAAGCCACTCATCCACCACTTTCTTTTTTTCCAGACAAGCTTGGCAATTAATTCAGATTATTTATAGACTTCTCGAAATATTTATGGATTGTAGGCCGCCTGCATTTCCTGCCAACTTACAATCATTTTTATTACCTCCTTTTAGCAACCCATACAGTTCCGACCCGGGAATCTGAAGGAGCAAAATAAAATATCACGCAGAATACTCATGACAACCAGAATAATTTTCACTTTATTATTACTGCTGCCACTTGGCTGTCACGCAAACACCCAGATAACGCCGAACCAAATCTCCGCAAAACAACAAGGCATAAATCTATACAATCAATACAAAGCCACCTCAGCAATCCCGTTCTTAACAACCGCTGCAGAAGCGGGCGACCACGAAGCTCAATATTATTTAGGTGAGGCTCTTCGCAAGAAAAATCATTACATGAATAAGGAAGCAAAGAAATGGTATGAAGCGTCAGCAGGTCAGAACGATCTTTATGCCATGATCCAATTGGGCCGTATTGAGCATGACATGTGCGAAATCTCTAACGACTGCTCTCCTTCGCAGAAGCCGGTAATAGAGTGGTTAAACCAAGCAAAACAATTAGCCCAACAAAAAGCAAATGCTGGCGACGCAGAAGCGATGTACATAATGTATGAAATCACTCTAGATGATACTTGGCTAGAACGATCTGCAACTTCAGGAAATGCTCTTGCACAATACTGGCTTGCCACTTCACTTAAGCAAGGTGAGGGATTTTTGCTACCATGGAAGCGAAGTGAGGCAGTTGAAAAATGGTACAAACTTTCAGCTGAAGGCGGCAACCCTAGATCAATGATGGAGTTGGCTGCTCTTCTTTTTGAGAAAGGAGATATTGAAGGCTTCCGACATTGGAATGAGCAAGCCGCAGTATCAGGCTACGCAGAGTCCGTATATGGATACGGTTCATACTTGGCTCACGAGCCCGACACCTATGGCTTTCCGTATGATCCTGTAAAGGGATACTCGCTTATTTTTTCTCTAAGTAGCTTGGATGGCGGGGGCGGAATGCAGGAAAATGTTAAATACAAGCTTCCCCTCATTGCTTCCAAGTTGACCCCTTCGCAAATATTAGAAGCTAAAGAGCAATCAAAAAAATGGCTATCCATTCACCCTCCCCTGTCCTTCTTCCCTGACAAGCTAAGCCGTTAGCTTGTTTATACGAATACAAGGGCACGAGAATCATACAAACGGGAGGAGTAGATAGCGTGAGGTTCGTCCAACGCGATCCTACTCCCGTTCTCATTCAAGGCATCAAGCCGGCGCCTTCCAATCCAGCATCTGCTGCTGTGCCACCTGCAGCAAATCATTGCCGTCCTGCGCCAGCAAGTACAGCGCATGGGTAATGTGTGGAATGTCCTGAACATCACCATGGCGGAAGCACATGCAATGCAGGGTTTCGAGCAGGTCGCTGCAGGCCCGGATGCGCTGGACGGCGGACTCGAGTATGTCTTGGGGGTTAGCTTGGGTGTCGATGACCATTGGCGCGCTGTCGGTGACGCCGCTGTTGAGCGGGTGATAGCGGTTTGGGAGCGGATTTAGTGTTGGCATTTTGATTACTCGATATTTTAGAAAGTAACCGCCAGTACCGTGACCAAACAGTGGGAGGCGGCCGCATGCAGGATTGGTCAACTGAGACAACGCCAAAACTCAGCTCGCCCGAAGGCGCCCTGCACACAGCCGCCATAACAGCGCACTGCAAAGACATAGAAGTCCGCAGCACAAATGATGGCACATCTGCAATGGTGTCGTGCTCAGGTGACCAAACCCGAATCGCTGATTTTGCAGCGACGCCAAACCATACCCGCCCCGCTCCCGCCGCCGAAAGCAGACAAGGCATCACCCCTTGTAGGAATCGGCTCCGCATCCCCGAGAAATCATCCCTCTGCCAGACAGCCGGCGTTCAGCCAGGTTAACCATCACTTAACGCCGCAGTCCAAGACTGTACTGAACCGCACACCTCAGCTCCTGGCTGACGCCGAGTGCGGCAGGTTCGGCTGTATGGCGCCGAACGCTTATTCCGTCGCACGGGAGTCCGATTCATGAACATTCGCACGCTATTGCTCACCTCCGCCCTCGCCTGCAGCGCATTCGCCGGGCTGGCTCAGGCCAATGACACCAACGCTGCTACCCAGCCCGTTCCTTACCAGTACGGCATGCCATTGCATGTGAACAAAGTGATCTCGCTGACCGAGCCACAGACTCAGCAGTGCAAGGTCATCACCGCTGACATGAAGTACATCGACAATGCAGGCAAGCCGGCGGAAATCACCTATCGGAAAATGTCTGACGCCTGCAACTTCCAGAACTGACAGAAGGCTCTGATTTGCGGCTTTGCGGTAGGCGGTGAAGGGTTCGCGGGTTATGCTCGGGGTCACTTCTCACTGCCGCAAGGACTCGCCATGCAGTTGTCGTTTCGCACGTTGTCGTTCATCACATCTTTGTTGTGTTTCGTGCTGGCGCTGGCTTGGGGCTTTTTCCCGCAGGTGTTTCTGGCGATCTGGAGCATTGAGTATTCGAGCGCTGCCGGTTTTGTAGCGCGACGCAGTGCGGTGCTGTTTGCAGCGTTGGGGGTGATGTTTTATCTGGTGCGCAGCGCGCCGCCGTCGCTGGGGCGCAATGCCCTGAGTAACGGGTTTATCGTCGGTTGTTTTGGTCTGGCGGTACTGGGTTTTGGCGAATGGCTGAACGGCCACGCCGGCCCCGGGATTCTGCTCGCGGTGCTGGTCGAGTTCGCGCTGGGCCTAGGCTTTGTGCAGGCCCGGCGCGTGACGGTCGAACTGGGTGAAACGGTGAGTTAAAGCGCTCTGGAGCGAGGACTGTAATGCTGTGGTGTGGTTTGTTGCGCCAGATCCGAGCGCAGGCCGGCAATCAGATCGTTGATCTCGCGACAGCCATTGAGATGGCTGGCATCGATACCGCTGACGTGCAAATCAACCTGGTCAGTCTGGTGATCGCCGAATACCTTGACGGTCATCGACAGGTCTGGCGACAGCGTGCACTGGCAGCGTTTAGGCAGAAAACTGCTTTCAATGATATTGCGTAGTTCCAAGGCAGACAGAAACATGATGAACCTCTCCTTATTGATGAAACTGCCAATCAACTCTTCACGTTGACCACTTTTGCTGCCCCTGCACGGGTGTGTCCCCGCTGATTCCCTGGTGCGGCAAACGGTTGTACTGCGAAATGCCCATTGGAGTGTAGGCGCCCGAAGCCGGTGCGCTGCACCAAAGCGACGCATAAAACGTGCCTTTCATCGGGTCATTTCGACCCTCATGAAATCAAGCACTTGGCACGGTGGCCAGCAGTTGGCCAGTTGCAAAATGCAAGATTGACCTTCCCGAGCACTGCAATTTGCAAGTCGACGCCGGTTTGCATTCATCGCTGATGACAGTGAGAATGCCCGACATCCACCCTACACCCGCCAGGAGGCTTTCATGGGTTCTTTACGCGCTCGCGCGACAATCGGTCTGCTCGTTGCCGGCCTGTCTACCCTCGCCCACGCGGCCAAACTCGAAGACGTCGCGCCGTATCCCAAAGCGGAAAACGGCTTCACCCGCCAAGTCATCTACCTGCCCAAACAGGATCAGGAGGAGAACTTCCAGGTTGAAGTGCTCGCCGGCAAAACCCTGGAAGTCGACTGCAATCGCCAGCGCCTGGGCGGCGCTCTGGACGAGAAAAACCTCGAAGGCTGGGGCTATCCGTTCTACCGCCTGGAAAAAGTCATTGGCCCGATGAGCACGCTGATGGCCTGCCCACCCGGCACCGCGAAGAAACGCGCCTTTGTCCCGGTTGTCGGTGACGGCTTCATGCTGCGCTACAACAGCAAGCTGCCACTGGTGATCTACGCCCCGAAAGATGTAGAGGTGCGCTATCGCATCTGGTCGGCTTCGGACAAGGTCGGCACTGCTATTGCGGAATGACCTGAACAGGGAGCGCCAAACGTGATTACCTGCCATGTGCGATACGTGATCGATCCGTACCAACTGACCGAATTCGAGGCCTACGCCAAGGCCTGGCTGGGCATCGTCGAGCGCTTGGGCGGCACGCATCACGGCTATTTCCTGCCCTCCGAGGGCGCGAGCAACATCGCTTATTGCCTGTTCAGCTTTCCTTCGCTGGCCGATTACGAAAGCTACCGGCACATCGCGCTGACCGACCCGGAAAGCACGGCGCTGGTGGAATCACTGGTGCAGAAGAAATTCATCGTCAGCTACGAGCGCAGTTTCCTGCGCCCATTGCTGCCCTGAGCGGTATCACGCCGGGACGCCGCACAACGCGGCGCGCTCGGCGACATGGCGCAGGCTGTCGAAGTTGATATTCGCACCCGAGTCGATCGCGACGAAGGTCTGCTCGCGAACACCGCTGCGCGCCACGTATTGCTTGATGCCGGCCACCGCCAATGCCCCGGAAGGCTCGGTGATCGAGCGGGTATCGTCGTAAATATTCTTGATCGCCGCGCACAGCTCGTCATTGCTGACGGTGACCACCTCGTCCACGCAGAACCGGCACACCTCAAAACCATAAGCGCCGATCTGCGCCACCGCCACGCCATCGGCGAACGTTCCGACACTGGGCAACACAACGCGCGCATCCGCTTGCAGCGCCGCCTTCAGGCAGGCCGAATGCTCCGATTCGACACCGATGATCCGTACCTCCGGTCGCAGGTATTTGACGTACGCCGCGATGCCGGCGATCAGCCCGCCCCCACCGACCGGAACGAAGATCGCATCCAGCGAGCCCTGATGCTGACGGAGGATTTCCATGGCCACCGTACCTTGGCCGGCGATCACATCCGGGTCGTCGAATGGAGAGACAAAGGTGCGCCCGGTTTGCTCGGCCAGTTGCAGCGCATGGGCCAGGGCAAACGGAAAACTCTCGCCGTGCAGCAGCGCCTCGGCGCCCCGACTTCGCACCCCAAACACCTTGAGTTCGGGCGTGGTTGAGGGCATGACGATGGTCGCCGCGATCCCCAGCTCCCGCGCTGCCAGCGCCACGCCTTGGGCATGATTGCCCGCCGAAGCGGTGATCACCCCGCGTGCTTTCTGCGCATCGCTCAATTGCACCAGCTTGTTGTAGGCGCCACGGATCTTGAAGGAGAACGTCGGTTGCAGGTCTTCGCGCTTGAGCAGGACCCGGTTGCCCAGCGCCTCGGACAGCGCCGGCGCAGCTTGCAACGGCGTGCGCACAGCAATGTCGTAGACCGGCGCGGCGAGGATCCTTTTCACGTACTGCTCAAGCAGGGTTTGTTGGTCGGGGCTGTGCGGCATGGTCGTCTCCTGACGTTTTGATCAGAACCCCGGAGACAGAAAATAAAAACCCGCCTCTAGGGCGGGTTGGGTGCTGCAGTCGTGAGCTAGCCCGCCAAATGAGGAATGGCGGTAATAATGCTTGGCTGGCAGCGCAATACGGTGGAAGTCATAGGCCTGAAATTAGCCCGGCGGCGGCCGGCGAGTCAATGGCTTATTTGCGGACGCCAAGGTAGGCTGGCGATTCTGCTCATCACCCCAAGGAAGGAATACATGATGCCTGTCGCCCTGCCCCTCACGGCGTTGATTGCGTTTACTGGCTACACCGTATCGGTGATGCTCCAGGCCGAACAGTCGTTGATCGACTTCGGTATCAGCCTGATGTCGCGCCCGGACACGGCGCAGGTGGTGATTGATCTGTATCTGCTGGCGACGCTGGCCGGGTTGTGGATGGTCAAGGATGCGCGAGCGCGGGGGATGTCGGTCTGGTCGGTGGTGCCGTATCTGTTGCTGACGGCGGTGTTTGTGTCGATTGGGCCGTTGTTGTATCTGGTGGTGCGTGGGGTTCGGGAGCGCCGGAAGGTCGCGGCGGACCCGGTGAGCTGATCCGGGTTTTCCGTTGTTGCTGAATACGCCATCGCGAGCAGGCTCACTCCTACAGAGAATCAAATTGTAGGAGTGAGCCTGCTCGCGATGGCGTCGGCAAAGTCACCATTGATTATTTGGCCAGCCGCCGCAACCCAAACAACATCCCCCCCGCCCCCAACAACATCACCAGCAGAAACAGCGGGTATGAAATCCACCACGGCGTGCCTGCCGTCATCATGCTGAACTCGGACATCCCGCCAATGCTCGCAATCAGGTTCAACGGCAGAAACACCACGTTGATCAACGTCAACTTACGCAGCAGGTTGTTCATGCTGTTGTTCATCAAGTTGCCGCGCGCATCGATCAGCCCCGAGAACACCGTGGAGTAGATCTCCGCCTGCTTGTAGCACTGGTTGTTTTCGATGATCAGGTCGTCGATCAGCCCGATCGCTTCACTGCCGAAATGCTGTTTTTCCGCGTGATTGCGCAGCCGCGTCAGCACCGCGCCGTTGCTGTGCAGGGCGTTGATGTAATAGATCAGGCTTTCGCTGAGGTTGAACATCTGCACCAGGTGCTGGTTCTGCATCGAGGCGTTGAATTTCTGTTGCAGCTCGCGGGCCACCAGTTTGATCACCTTGAGGTGGCCAAGGTAATGGTGGATGTTGTTGAACAGCAGATCGAGCAACACATCCAGCGGTGCATTGAGCGGTTGGCGTGTGCCGATGCCGTGCAGCGGCGTGTCGTCGGTGGCGATCACCAGCAATTGGCCGGGCGCAAACAGCAGGCCACAGGACGACACTTCAAACGCCAGACTGCCACCACCGGAATAGTTTTCCGGACGTTTCCAGATCAGGAACAAATGATCCGGGTGAAACTCGATTCGCGAGACTTCGTCCGGGTCCAGCGCCGAGGCCAGCGCGTGTTCGTCGACCTTGTAGTGGCTGTGCAGCAAATCGCGCTCGGCAGCATCGGGATTGCTGAACAGCATCACCTCGGCGTCCAGCCGCTCGACCCGCTGAAGCGCGCCATGACTCAATGCGAAACTGCTGATCATCGGCGCGTCACCAGGCCTGGCCGCGACGTTTGAGCTCCAGCCGTCGCACGAACTCTTCCAGCACCAGTGAATACAGATCGTCCTGCAAGTAGGCGTCTTCGATACCGGCATCGAGGTTGGGGTTGTCGTTGACCTCGATTACTACCACTTTGTCGCCGGCCTGTTTCAGGTCCACGCCGTAGAGGCCATCGCCGATCAGGTTGGCGGTCTTGACCGCCAGTTCTACCACCGCTCGCGGCGCCTCGTGCACGGCCAGGGTGCGACACTCGCCGTTGATGTCCTGTCCCTTGGCTTTGTGGTTGTAGATTTGCCAATGGCCCTTGGACATGAAGTATTGGCAGGCGAAGATCGGTTTACGGTTGAGCACGCCGATGCGCCAGTCGTACTCGGTATAGAAAAACTCCTGAGCCAGCAGCAACACCGAGTGCTCGAACAGTTCGGCGGTGGCTTCGAGCAACGCCTGCTGGCTTTCGACCTTGATCACTCCGCGAGAAAAACAGCCGTCGGGGATCTTCAGCACCAGCGGAAAACCGAGGCGTTCGCCGACCCGCTCGAAGTCTTCCGGTCGTTCCTTGTAGAGAATTTCGGTGGCGGGCATGCCCAGTTGGTGGCTGTTGAGCAGGTCGGTCAGATACACCTTGTTGGTGCAGCGCAGGATCGACGTCGGATCATCCATGACCACCAGCCCTTCGCTTTCGGCTTTTTTTGCAAAGCGATAGGTGTGGTTGTCGACGCTGGTGGTCTCGCGAATCAACAAGCCGTCGTACTCGGCGATCCGCGCATAATCCTTACGCTCGATCAGTTCGACGTCGATGCCCATGCGTTTGCCGACCCGCACGAAGTTTTCCAGCGCCTTGGCGTTGGATGGCGGCAAGGCTTCCTGCGGATCGTGCAGGATCGCCAGGTCGTAACGCGCCACTTGTGGCGAGCGTGGCGCCCGCCAGACTTTACGGCTGAAGCCGTCCAGCGCATTGGCGAACTGATCTTCCTGGTCATCACGCAACTTGTGCAGAGCGCCGGACTTTATGCCTTCGATGTGCCAACCGTTAGTTCGACGAAACTCAACTAACAGGATCGGACACGGGAACACTTCAAACAACTGTCGAGCCAGATCCTGCAGCGGCTCGATATGCGTCTTGCCGAAGTAAAGTGTCAGAGTAAAACCTTCGGTATCGCTGTAGAGATGATGACTGAGGGCCTTTTCCAGGGTTTTATCGAGATCGTCCAGTGCCAGACCGTAAAGTGATTTCTTCGTCAGCTCGCTGATGGTGCGCACCGATGGAATCACCTTGTGGCCACGGGCTTCAGCCAACAGCGAGCAGTAGTAACCGTGCCCGAGGTACTTGTAGCTGCGGCACAGATTGATCACCTGCACCCGCTTGCCCGGCTCGCTGTCACGGGTTTGCTCAAGGTATTCCTGAGCCGTGACGATGTCCTCGCTGGGAAAGTACGAGGCCCAGTCTTCCTTGCGTTCGACGATAATCAACACTTGACTGGAAGTTCTGATGGCTGGATTTAAAAAAGTTGCCGCCGGCAAACTTTGCTCGGATACTTCGCGCCAATGACCCTGTACCGCTGACATAGAGATTGATCCGTTGGAGAACAAGACCATTTCTATTAAGCACGAAGTTTTTCGAAAGTCCCGTTTCGTTACGCAACTTTTACGGTGGTCATATGAATGCTGTTTTTCGTTTGGCGGTAGTTGAAGATCTGCCGGCGCTGCTGGCCCTGGAAATGCAATGTTTCACCACCGACCGGCTCACCAGCCGCAGCTTTCAATGGATGATCACCCGCGCCCATGCGCAGTTAATGGTCGCCGAGATCGACGGTCGATTGCTCGGCTACGCACTGGTGCTGTTTCATCGCGGCACCTCGCTGGCGCGCCTGTACTCGATCGCCATTGCTGGCGAGGCTCGCGGCAGCGGTTTGGGCAAACAGTTGCTGCAACGTATCGAGGCCTGCGCCGTCGAGCATGACTGCGCATACCTGCGCCTAGAAGTGCGTATCGACAACTCCACCGCCATCGCGCTTTACGAGCGCAACGGCTACCGACGCTTTGCGTTGATTCACGATTACTACGAGGACCACGCCGATGCGCTGCGCCTGGAAAAGCGCATTGTTCAGCATCGTGATTCGCGCAACATCAAGGTGCCCTATTACCCGCAAACCACTGAATTTACCTGTGGCCCGGCTTGCCTGCTGATGGCCATGGGCGCGCTGCAACCTGAGCGCTTGCTGGAGCGGCGTGAGGAATTGCAGATCTGGCGTGAAGCGACCACGGTGTTCATGACCTCCGGCCATGGTGGTTGCAGCCCCCAGGGCTTGGCACTGGCGGCCTGGCGACGGGGTTTTAAGGTGCGTTTGCAGCTGAGTATGGCCGGGCCATTGTTCCTCGACGGCGTGCGTGATGAGCATAAAAAAGACGTCATGCGCCTGGTGCACGAGGAGTTCAGCGCACAAATGCAAGAGACCGATATCGAGCGCAAGATTGGCACCCATCTGGATTTGCCGCGCCTGCTACAGGATGGCGGGCAGCCTCTGGTGTTGATCAGCAGCTATCGCCTGACCCGCTCCAAGTCACCGCACTGGGTGGTGGTCACCGATTGCGATGAAGATTTTGTGTACCTGCATGATCCCGACGTCGATCACAGTCAGCATCGTCAGCCGATGGACTGCCAGCATGTGCCGGTCAGCCATGGCGAGTTTGAGAAGATGAGCCGGTTTGGGCGTGGCAAATTGCGGGCGGCGGTGGTTTTGTATGCCCGGAATGAAATCTCTGGCTGACCCGTTGTAGTGAGGGATTTAGCGAAACGTCGCACCGCCCCGATTGCGCGCGAAGCGGGCCCTCCTGAATTTTTAAGGGCCTGCTGCACAGGCCATCGGGGATAAATCCCCTCACTACAGTTGAGACTGAGTGTCTGAAGTGAAGTTATTTCAGACCGATTTTGTACAACGAACCATCCTGTTCATCCGTCAGCACGTACAGATAGCCATCCGGCCCCTGCCGCACATCGCGAATCCGCTGTTTCAGCTCACCCAGCAGCCGTTCCTCGTGCACCACCTTGTCCCCGTCAAACTGCAAACGAATGAGCTCCTGACTAACCAGCGCGCCGATAAACAGGTTCTGCTGCCAAGGCTTGAAGCGGTCAGCGTCATAGAACGCCATTCCGCTGACACCGGGTGATTTTTCCCAGACATGGTGTGGGTCAACCGCGCCCTCGACGCTCTTGCCCTTGGCTTCCGGGATCGGTTGCAGCGAGTAGTTGATGCCGTGGGTCGCCAGCGGCCAACCGTAGTTCTTGCCGCGCTCAATGATGTTCACCTCATCGCCGCCACGGGGGCCGTGTTCGTTTTCCCAGATAGTTCCATTCCACGGATTGAGCGCCGCGCCCTGCGGATTGCGCTGGCCGTACGACCAGATTTCCGGACGCACGCCGGACTGGCCCACGAACGGGTTGTCATCCGGCACCTTGCCGTCGGGGAAGATCCGCACGACCTTGCCCTGCAGCTTGTCGAGATCCTGCGCGGTCGGTCGGTCGTTGTTTTCGCCCAGGGTGATGAACAGATAACCGTCGCGGTCGAACACCAGTCGTGAGCCGAAGTGGTTGCCGGTCGAGAGTTTCGGCTCCTGACGGAAGATCACCTTGAAATCGCTGATCGTCTTCAGGTCATCCGACAGCCGCCCACGCCCCACCGCCGTACCGGCCTTGTCCCCGGCACCACCGCCCTCGGCGTAGGACAGATAGACCAGACGATCCTGTTTGAAGTCCGGCGACAGCACCACGTCGAGCAAACCGCCCTGGCCCTTGGCCCAGACCTTCGGCACGCCACTGATGGGCTCGGAACGCTTGCCGTCGGCTGTAATCACCCGCAGGTTGCCCGGACGCTCGGTCACCAGCATTCCCTGACGATCCGGCAGAAACGCCAGCGCCCAAGGGTGCTGGAGGCCTTGTGTGACCGTGGTGACTTCAAGGGTGCCCTGCTCGCTTTGCAACTCTTGTGGAGCAGCGGCGAAAGCTGGAGCGCTGATCAGCGCGCTGGCGCACAGCGTGGCTAGAAGGGTTTTACGCAACATGCACGATTCCTTTTGTTCATTTCAAAGGCTGACAGGGACGCAGTCCCGCCGTTCAACGGTTGCTGTCTCCATCGCGTGGCGGTGGGTTGGGGATGAATTTGGGCGGCGTACTCGGCACCGAGCGTTGCTGCTGACCATTGCCAATCCCGCCGTTACCAACGGTGGGCGTACTGGGCGCCGGCACGGTATTCGGCCCGCGAATCGCCGGTGCGCTGGGCTGCGTGCCCTGCATGCTGTTGGGATTGGCCCGGCGGATCGGGCTGTTGTAGGGATTGTTGTTGGTGCCGGTGGGACTTTGCGCCAGCAATAGCGGCGCGGACGGTGCCGCGACGTCGGCATGCGCCAGACCGGCCCCAAGGAGCAGAACGATAATGCCTGGCAGTATTCGGTTCATGGGGTGGCCTCGCGGTGCACAGGTGATAGAGCCTTCGAGTCCACGCTACGCCCCGGGTTCGGATTTGTTAACCCGTCGCCCTTAAACAAGATGTAACACGGCTTGACCGGCAACGCCGCGCGCCACGCAAATGCCGGAAACTTTCGCACTGCGCCACAGGTCACCTGATCATCACTTGGAGAACTCACCATGGCTCGGGCAATCTGGAAAGGCGCGATCAGTTTCGGACTGGTACACATCCCTGTCGCGCTGGTGTCGGCAACCTCTTCGCACGGCGTGGACTTTGACTGGCTCGACAGCCGCAGCATGGATCCGGTGGGCTACAAACGGGTGAACAAGGTCACCGGCAAGGAAGTCACCAAGGAGCACATCGTCAAAGGTGTGGCCTATGAAAAAGGTCGCTACGTGGTGCTCAGCGAGGAAGAGATCCGCTCGGCGCACCCGGTGTCGACGCAGACCATCGACATTTTTTCCTTCGTCGATGCCGAGCAGATCCCGCTGCAGAACATCGACACACCCTACTATCTCGCACCTGACAAGCGCGGCGGCAAGGTCTACGCCCTGCTGCGCGAAACATTGAGCAAAACCAACAAGGTCGCCCTCGCCCGCGTCGTCCTGCACACTCGGCAATATCTGGCGGCACTGATGCCACTGGAATCGGCATTGGTGCTGGTCAAACTGCGCTGGCCGCAGGAAGTCCGCGGCCTTGATGAGCTGGAGCTGGGCAGCGAAGTGACCAAACCGCAACTGGCCAAGGGCGAGTTGGACATGGCTAAACGTCTGGTGCAGGACATGAGCGGCGACTGGAGCCCGGAGGATTACAAGGACGAGTTTGAGGACAAGATCATGGCCCTGGTCGAGAAAAAGGCCCATGAAGGCAAGATCGAAGATGTCGAGACCGTGGGTGGCGAGGAAGCGCGCAAGTCTGCGGATGTTATCGACTTGACCGAGTTGCTTAAGCGCAGCCTGGGCGGTAAAGCGCCGGCCAAAGCGAAGGCAAAAGACAAGCCTGCCAGCAAGGCAGCCCCGGCGAGAAAGACCAAAAAGGCCTCGGGGGAGTAATCAGATGCGGTTCCTGTCAGGAAGCTGACAGGTTGGCTTTGAGAGACTCATCGCTCCCACAGTTGAAATGCGATCCTTCCTGAACTCACATTCCACTGTAGGAGCCAGCCTGCTGGCGATGGCATGAACAGGCGCGATACACCGGTCAGATCAAAATGAAGATCGCCAGCAAACCGCCGAAAATCGCCCACTTCTCCATGTAATAGCGCGCGCGATTACGTTTTTTCAGCTCTTTACCACGCAGGCGAACCTTGTAGATTTTGGTAAACAGGCGGTTGATTCCACCGGTGCGGTCACCGGCGTCATTCGGCGCACCGGCCGCGGACATCACGGTACGGCTGAACCAGCTGTTGAACGCCGCCGCCCAGCGATATTTCATCGGGCGCTCGATGTCGCAGAACAGGATGATGCGGTTTTTGTCGGTGGTGTTTTCGGCGTAGTGGATGTATGTCTCATCGAACATTACCGCCTCGCCGTCGCGCCAGTGGTAGCTCTCGCCGTCGACATTGATGTAGCAACCGGCGTCGTTCGGCGTGTCGAGACCCAGGTGGTAGCGGTACGAACCGGCATACGGGTCACGGTGGCGAACCAGTTTCGAACCCGGTGGCAGCTCGGCGAACATCGCCGCCTTGATCGAGCCGATGCTCTGCACCAGCTCAGTGGTGCGTGGGCACAGCTTCATCGCCGACGGATGGCTCTCGCCGTACCATTTCAAGTAGAAACGCTTCCATCCACTTTTGAAGAACGAATTGAAACCGACGTCATCGTACTGATTCGAGCGCTTGATCTCACCGGCACGCAGCAGATCCTGCCCTTCCTGGCGAATTTCTTCCCAATGCGCCTGCAACGGGCTCAGGTCCGGAAACTCGGACGGATCGAGATACGGTTTGTTCGGCTTCTTCGAAAACAGGTAAAGGAAGCAGTTGATCGGGGCCAGAAACGTCGAGTGATCGCTCAGTTGACGGCCCAGTTTGTGACGCACACGGCCACGAAGGTGAACGTATGCAATGGAAATGACATAAATAGCGGCAATGATGAGTTTCACGGAAATCGTCACACGTCAAAAGTGAACAAACTGCGCGCCTGCCGGCCGGAGGCCCAGGGTCTATGCAGTGGCATGAATACAGATACTATCCCGGTGGCACTTCCTTGAGCCCATGCCGTTAGCGGCTATTGGGTAATCGGATGGCATTTTAGCCATACTTTGTAACCAATGGTGAACCTGATCTGTTAAAAACTGTCCGCAGAATTTGCCAAACGGCAGGCGCGACAATACGCTCGTGCAGGTGCAGGAGTGCTGACGCAGAACAAAACCAAAGGTTGGAATACGCTTCGACCGAGGTCGCTATGCCGCGCCCACGGACGATATTGTGGTCGAGTCCGATAGGTTGACCATGGACGCCATGCTGCCTAAGGGCCCCGCCGTCATGATCCGTTACCTGACCTTCGGCGCGGCCTCTGCTGGAGATGCTGCCTTAGAACCGGCAACCGATTAATCGAAAGCGCCATTCAGCACTTCGTAAATAAGCCCGCTCGCAATGGCTACCAGAATCAAGTCCGTGCCCGCCTGCCGCCATTCGTAGCCATCGTAATGAGGCAGGCGCCCCGCCAGTCTCCCATCCAGTTTTTTGGCGATACCCGGCGGCAACGGCTTGCCGCGCGCCAGATTCTTCTGAATGCCGGGAGGCAGTGCCGGACCGGGGCTCCAGTAGTCTCTGTAGCCGTTGAGCACGCCCAGCACACCGCTTCGATCGATCACCGGTGCATAGTCCCGGTTGCCCGAGTTGGATCCTTTGTTTTTGCCGCCCTGATTGCCGTGACCCTGACTGTTCTGGGAGCCGCCCTTGCCGTTCCCTTTGCCATTACCATTACCATTTCCCGGATCGGCCAGTGCGGTTACTGAACTCACGGCCAAAGCCAGGCAAGTAACAGACGCAACAATTAATCGTGTTTTAAACATGACCGTCCTCTCATGAGAAATTCCTGTTTGAAATGTAGACGATGTTGCTGGTTTTGGTTGCTCCCTGGATTGCTCCAAGCGCGGGACAAGCCAGCAGTCCGGGCCGACCTCAGCCTTGCGCGGCAAGGAACACCGTTACGCAACAGCCTTCAGGTTCATTAGCGTCTGCCATACAACTGCCGCATGACTTATGCGACAATGCGCGCAATGTCTGGCATGAATCCCGCCTTTATTGCCCAACAGCCTGGACAGCGCGTCCAGAGGCTGCTCTCGACCCATGCCTGCTGGCTGTACGCCAACAGTGACCGGGCCCGGGAAGAAAACGCTCCAAAATGCCCCAGAAATGGCCCAAGCGCCAAATGTGCGGCTCGCAACCCATTGATAGGTAAAGCAATTGATCTCCACAGCTAACATCACGATGCAGTTCGGCGCCAAGCCGCTCTTCGAAAACGTTTCGGTCAAATTCGGCGCGGGTAACCGCTACGGCCTGATCGGCGCCAACGGTTGCGGCAAGTCGACCTTCATGAAAATCCTCGGCGGCGACCTCGATCCGTCCGGCGGTCAGGTCATGCTCGAGCCGAACGTGCGTCTGGGTAAATTGCGCCAGGACCAGTTCGCCTACGAAGAATTCACCGTGATCGATACTGTGATCATGGGGCACGAAGAGCTGTGGAAGGTCAAGGCCGAGCGCGATCGCATCTACTCGCTGGCGGAAATGAGC
>Ga0308166_1001380_pt1 | contig 26031 bp, 25 predicted proteins | sample PhyCR2_2_FD_202137 | JGI IMG/M metagenome (GOLD analysis project Ga0308166, IMG submission 202137) | Phyllosphere microbial communities from UC Gill Tract Community Farm, Albany, California, United States - DLSLCC.R2 | ecosystem: Host-associated > Plants > Phyllosphere > Unclassified | place... | reverse complement strand
GCCGATCGGGAACGCCGTCGCTCAGCCGAGTTCGTCGAGCATCCGTCGCTGCTCCGGGGTCAGGCCGTCGTGGAGTTCCTCCCGCGCCTCGGCGGTCTCCGGAGCGGGGGATCCCGCGGAAGCGGGCGCGGACTTCTTGCCCGACACCCTGCCCTGAACCGCGTCGTAGAGCTCGCCCGCCTTCGCCCGCAGCTTGTCGTCGACCTGGTCGTAGATCATCCAGCCGAACAGCAGGAACAGCGGGGGGAGCGCGTAGCTCCAGAAGCCCGAGGCGCGCACGCCGCTCAGCCACACGACGGCCACCCAGATGAGGAGCTCGACGAGGTAGACGAGGACGTACTGCACGACCTTCTCACCGGTCTTCGTGCGGTCGGCTGCGGACTTGGCGGCCGCCTTGCGGAACGCGCCGGTGAGCAGCGGCTTCACGAACAGTGCGGCGAGAGTCAGGACGACCGCGGCCCAGAGCGCATGGAACCCGACGGAGACACCTGCGGACAGCAGGCCTATCAACAGCAGGACCACGACGTTGAACACGTAGAGCGCGGCGAACCGGACGATTCCGTTCTTCATGCGACCAGGATTCCACACTCCCGGATGCTGTGGCAGCCTTCGGGCGACCCAGGGGTGCTCAACGTGCCGGGAAGGCCCGCTCGACTGCATCCACCACCGCGTCGTAGACGGAGTCCCACGGCACGAGCGGCGGTGTGACACCGGCGAGCTCGAGGCTCACGGCGCCATGCACCTGCGCCCAGACCGTGAGAGCCGCGGCCATCACGTCGGGCTCGTCGACGCGCGCCGCGAGTGCGCGCACGAGAGGCGCCATCGCGGTGCTCATGGTCGCGTCATCGGGGCGGCAGTCCTCGGTGGCCACCCCGCCACCGAACATGAGGCGGTAGAGCGCAGGATTCGACATGGCCCACGACCTGTACGCGAGCCCGAGAGCGCGCAGCCCCAGGGGCTCAGCTGCCGCCTGGGCGTCGCCGAACGACGCGAACCCGTGCTCGATGACGGCGACGAGCAGCTCGGTCTTGCCGCCGAACAGCGCGTAGACCGCTGAAGTCGAGGTGCCGGCGCTGTGCGCGATGTCGCGCAGACTGATCCGCTCAGGACCTTTCTCATCCACCATCTCGGCTGTGGCATCGAGCAGTCGTGCGCGCAGCGCATCGTCGTACAGCGGAGGTCTTGCCATGAGCTCGATCCTATCGTAACGTTGTTGCATAACGCAGTTACATAACAATGTTCCAAGGAGTGTCGCATGGCGCAGCAGGTCTTTCCCGGTCGATTCACCGCGTCGCCCGAGCGGTCGGACATCACGGTCTTCCTGATCGGGATGCGGGCGAATCGGTGGTGGCAGCTGGGGCGTGTCATGCGCACGGCGAGCAAGATGCCGCCGATGCTCCGGCATCTCGCAACGCACGAGGACGCGGGGATGCTCGGCGCCCACAGCTGGTTCGGTCGCACGACGATCCTGCTGTCGTACTGGGAGAGTCCCGAGCATCTGCAGCGCTTCGCCGCCGACCGCGATGCGCCGCACCTGCAGCCGTGGCGCGACTTCATGCGCACGCTGCAGGGGAGCGGAAGCGTGGGCGTCTGGCACGAGACCTACCAGGTGCCGGCGGCCGACCTCGAGGCGGTGTACGTCGACATGCCCGTGTTCGGACTCGCGGCCGCCACCGCACACGCACCGATCGGCCCCGGAACGAAGACAGCGCGTCAGCGGCTGGGCCGCTGACGCGCTGTCTTCGGTAGGAGATCAGCCCTGCGGGTGCAGGCTGCTCTCGATGTTCGTGATTCGGGCCTGCTCGTCGAAACGGAACGTCGCCGTGCCGGTGCGGTCGGCGATCGTGGCTCCCGAGAAGGACTCGTCGGTCCAGGTGAGGGTCCACCCGGCCAGCCGAGCGGCATCCCAGACCGCCGTGCGGGCATCGGGCATCGCGAGGCCCGAGAGGATGCGGGGCAGGACGATCGCCGCGGACGCGACGGTGAGCGGGGCGAGCGGCGCGTCGAGCAGGAAGACCGCGTGCGTGCCGCCGCCGACCGGAGCGAGGTAGTACGGCGCCCGTCCGGTGAGCTCGACGGCCACGGCGCCGACCGTGTGGGCCGCCCGCGTGATCCACTCGGCATCGCCAGAGGCGTCGTCAGGGAAGGGGAGCTCGCTCTGGCTCAGCTCGGTGATGCCGTGCTCGGTGCCGTAGTCGCGCAGCTGCGCGGCGACACCGGCGGAGTCTCCCTGCGGGTGCGCCCAGGCCCAGAGCAGCGAACGGGGCCCTGGCGCGATCGTCGCGACGAGATGTGCGCGCGTCACGATCTGACGTGAGGGGTCGTCGTTCGACGTGAAAGTGAGCGTCCCCGCTGACATGTCAGCATCCCAGCGGTTGTCGCCAAGGCTCTCGAGTGCGGAGGCCAGCGAATCCTGGCGGAGAGCGGTGAACAGTGCGGCACGGTCTGCGAGCGGCTGAAGCGCGGCGAAGGTCATGCCCCCAGTCTCGCCCGGATTGCTATGAATCCGCCAACTCCTGGCGTGCGGCGATCGCGTCCGCGGGGCGGCCCATGCGCCAGACGCTCGGCACCAGCAGGGTCACCACGGCGAGAGATGCGTACAGGATCCCCGAGGTGATCAGAACCGTCTCGACGTCGCTGTGCGTGATGAGCCAGCCGTACACGAGGGTGCCGATCGGCATGACGACGTAGCTCCCGAGCATGTCGTAGCTCGAGACGCGAGACAGCTTGTCGCCCGGTACGTTCTCCATCATCGCGAGGTTCCACCCGGTGCTGAACACCTCGGCTCCCGCGCCGGCGACGAACGCGGCGATCGCCAGCAGGACCACCACGGGGTGCACTCCGAGAACGGTCAGCGGGATCGCGAACGCGGCCATGCCGATCATCCCGTACCGCAGCGGACGCTTCAACGGGAACCACATCAGGATGAGCGTCATCAGCAGGATTCCGAGGCCCTCGGCGCTGACCACCCACCCCCAGCCGACGATCCCGAGACGCTCGTCGTTCTTCGCGATGTACGGACCCACGACGCCCCAGGCGCCGATATGGATCGCATTCATCACCATGAAGGCGAGCACGATGACCCACAGCCACGTGCGACCCCAGAACTCCTGCCAGCCGACGCGGAGGTCATGGAACATCGTGGTTCCGCCGGCATGATCAGGCGGTGGGAGCCTGACCATCGCGAGCACCGGGATCGCGATGACCCAGCCGATTCCCTGCACCACCATCGCCCAGGCGGGGCCGGCGGCTGCGACGACGATACCGGCGATGATCGGGCCGCCGATCGTGGTCGCAGAGCGCACGAACGACAGCATCGCATTCGCCTGCTGCAGATGCTCGGACGAGGCGAGCTGCGGGATGATCCCCTGCATCGCCGGCAGCACGAACGCGGTGGATGCTCCGTTCACGACCGACAGCAACGCGAGCAGGGGAACCGTGGCGGTGCCGCTGAACAGCAGCGCCGCCATGGCCCCGACCGTCAGGATGTCGATGACGTAGCAGGACTGGATGATGAGCGCGCGCGGCAGGCGGTCGGCGATCACTCCGCCGAACAGGAGGAAGACGATGTTGCTGACAGTGAAGGCGGCGAGCACCAGCGAGAGCGACCGTGCGTCGTTGTCGATCTCGAGCACGGCGAAGGCCAGCGCGATCGACGACATGGATCCGGCGATGAGGGTGATGGCGCGAGCGAGGAAGAACCAGCGGAACCCTCGGTCCTGCATCGCGGCGAGGGCGCGGATCATGACGGCGCCTCGCTTCTCTGCATCCGTCAATCCTGCCACCACGACCGGCGGCGTCGGCGTCAGTAGCTGGCGCGAGTCACGTCGTCGGATGCCGGGATGAAGCGCGCAGCGAGTGCCTCGGATGCTCGCGCGAGCATCGCCACGTCGGCGCCTACCGCCACGAAGTCCGCGCCCGCGGCGATGTAGGCATCGGCGGCCGTCGGGTCGAAGGCGTTCACCCCGACCGGTTTCGCTGCGGCCTTCACTGCGGCGAAGACCCGCTCGACGGCGGCTACGACATCCGGATGCGTCTGCTGCCCGAGCAGGCCCATCGAGGCCGAGAGGTCGGACGGCCCCACGAAGACGGCATCCACGCCGTCGACCGCCGCGATGTCGGCTGCGGCCTCGACCCCCGCGGCCGTCTCGATCTGCACCGTCAACGATGTGTGCTGCGCGGAGTCGCGCAGATACCCGTCGACGCGGTTCCATCGGGCACTGCGCGCGAGAGCGCTGCCGACTCCGCGAACGCCCTCGGGCGGATAGCGGGTCGCCGCGACCGCAGCACGGGCCTCCGCGGCAGACGAGACCATGGGCACGATGAGGTTCTGGGCGCCGAGGTCGAGGACCTGCTTGATCGCCACCGTGTCGGCGGACGGCACGCGCACGACCGGCGTGATCGTATACGCGGCGACGACCTGCAGTTGCACGAGCGTGGACTCGAGGGTGTTCGCCGAGTGCTCCATGTCGATCAGCAGCCAGTCGAGTCCGGACCCTGCGGCCACCTCGGTCACGAGCGGGCTGCCGGAGCACGCCCACATGCCGATCAGCGAACGGTCGGACGAGCCGAGCTGCTCGCGGAAGGAGGGGCTCAGATGAAGCGGCATTCGATCGTTCCCATCGGTCCGTAGTCGCACAGCACCTGATCGCCGCGCGACACCCACATCGGGCGTGTGAACGATCCTGCCAGGATGACCTCCCCGGCTTCCAGACGCGCGCCGTGCTGGTGGAACTTGTTCGCGAGCCACGCGACGCCGGTGGCGGGGTGACCCAGCACGCCGGCCGCGACGCCGGTCTCCTCGATCTCGCCGTTGCGGGAGAGCACACCGGGCACCCAGCGGAGATCGATCTCGTCAGGACGCTTGTGCACGGTGCCGAGCACCATCGCCCCGTACGCGGCGTTGTCGCTGATCGTGTCGACGATCGTGCGTCCCTCGAGCTCGATGTGAGAGTTCAGGACCTCGAGAGCCGGCACCGCGTAGTCGATCGCCGCGAGGGCGTCGTCGAGCGTGCAGTCCGGGCCCTCGAGCGGCTGCTTGAGCACGAACGCGAGCTCGACCTCGATGCGCACGTTCGAGAAGTGGTCGACCGGGATCGTGGCGCCCGACTCGTACACGGTGTCATCGAACATCACCCCGTAGTCGGGCTCGGTGATGCCGGTGGCCTGCTGCATCGCCTTGGACGTCAATCCGATCTTGCGGCCGACCAGGCGACGCCCCGCGGCGATCTGCGAGTCGCGCCACACGCCCTGGATCGCATACGAATCCTCGACCGTGGCCTCCGGATACCGCGCGGTGATGCGCGGGATCACGGAGTGGCTGCGGTCGGCTTCCGCGAGTTCGGCGGCGATCTGCGTGACGGTGTCTGCGGACAGCATCCGTGTCTCCTCTGTGTCTACCGTGCGTGCGAATCGGTCAGAGCTGGTGGCCGAGCTTGTACTCGCCCTGCTTGTACTCGGGCATGCCCTCGTCGTCATCCGGTCGGGTGTACGAGAACCCGTCGGCGCCGATCGTGACGGCCATCTCGGAGCTGTCGGTGCGAGCGACCACGGGCTGGGGATTGCCGTCGAGATCGAGTACGAGCGAGGCTTCGGTGTACCAGGAGGGCACGACCGGATTGCCCCACCAGTCACGGCGCTGGTTGTCGTGCACGTCCCAGGTGATGACGGGGTTGTCGGGGTCGCCGGTGTAGTAGTCCTGCGTGTAGACCTCGACGCGGTGCCCGTCGGGGTCGCGCAGGTAGAGGTAGAACGCGTTCGAGACACCGTGGCGGCCGGGGCCGCGCTCGATCGCGTCCGACCGACGGAGCGCGCCGAGCTTGTCGCAGATCGCGAGGATGTTGTGCTTCTCATGCGTCGCGAAGCACACATGGTGCATGCGCGGGCCGTCGCCGCCGGTCATCGCCGTGTCGTGCACGGTGGGCTTGCGGCGCATCCAGGCGGCGTACACGGTGCCCTCGTCGTCCTGGATGTCCTCCGTCACGCGGAAGCCGAGATCCTGCATGAACTTGACGGCGCGCGGCACATCGGGGGTGACCTGGTTGAAGTGGTCGAGACGCACGAGCTCGCCGGGGATGTGCAGGTCGTAGCGCCACGACATCCGCTCGACGTGGTCGGACTGGTGGAAGAACTCGATGGGGAAGCCCAGCGGATCGACCACGCGCACGGAGTCCCCGACGCCCTTGACGAAGCCGTCGGGGTTGCGGCGCACGTCGCAGCCGAGCTCGGTGTAGAACTCCACTGCTCGGTCGAGGTCCGAGGCGTCGCGGACGCGGTACGAGAACGCGGCGACAGCGGCGACCGGTCCCTTTCGCAGCACCAGGTTGTGGTGGATGAACTCCTCGGTGGATCGGAGGTAGATCGCGTCATCGTCCTCTTCGGTGACATACAGCCCGAGCACGTCGACGTAGAACACCCGAGATGCTGCGAGGTCGGTGACGACCAGTTCCATGTAGGCGCAGCGCAGCACGTCCGGCGGAGTGCTCGCAGGCGTCGGGACGGGGTTGTCGGTCTGGATCGGAGCCTCCTGGCTCACGTAGTAGCCCGATGAGGTCAGCGTCTTCGCAGTCTTGTCGGTCATCGCAGGGTCCTTGCTCAGTTCTTGCCGAAGGTCGGGTTGTGGGCGCCGCCGAGGGTGATGTGCACGCTCTGCTGGTCGGTGTAGAAGTCGATCGAGCGGTAGCCGCCCTCGTGGCCGAGACCGGATGCCTTGACGCCGCCGAACGGGGTGCGGAGGTCGCGCACGTTGTTGCTGTTCAGCCACACCATGCCGGCCTCGACGGACTGCGCGAAGTTGTGCGCGCGCTTCAGGTCGTTCGTCCAGATGTAGGCGGCGAGGCCGTACTTCGTGTTGTTCGCGAGGGCGAGCGCCTCGCCGTCGGAATCGAACGGCGTGATCGCGACGACCGGACCGAAGATCTCCTCCTGGAAGATGCGGGCGTCGGGGGCGACATCGGCGAACACCGTCGGCGCGACGAAGTTGCCCTCGTCGAACCCTTCTGGCCGTCCGCCGCCGGCGACGAGTCTGCCCTCGGTCTTGCCGATCTCGACGTAGCTCATGACCTTGTCATAGTGCTCGGGGTGCACGAGCGCGCCGACCTCGGTCGCCGGGTCGTGCGGATAGCCGACCTTGACGCGCTTCGCCTGGGCCGCATAGCGCTCGACGAACTCCTCGTAGATCGAGCGCTCGACGAGGATGCGGGATCCGGCGGTGCAGCGCTCGCCGTTGAGCGAGAAGACACCGAAGATCGTGGCGTCGACGGCCGCTTCGAGGTCGGCGTCGGCGAAGACGACGGCGGGGGACTTGCCGCCGAGCTCCATCGAGAGACCCTTGAGGAAGGGAGCGGCGTTGCCGAAGATCAGCTGTCCTGTCGAGCTCTCGCCGGTGAAGGAGATGAGTGGCACGTCGGGGTGCTTCACGAGCGCGTCTCCGGCGTCCTCGCCGAGCCCGTTCACGAGATTGAACACGCCCGCAGGCAACCCGGCCTCTTCGAAGATGCCGGCCCAGAGCGAGGCGGAGAGCGGCGTGAACTCGGCGGGCTTGAGCACCACGGTGTTGCCGGTCGCGAGCGCGGGTCCGAGCTTCCACGACTCGAGCATGAACGGCGTGTTCCACGGCGTGATGAGGCCTGCGACGCCGATCGGCTTGCGGTTGACGTAGTTCATCTGCTTGCCCGGCACCTTGAAGGCGTCGTCGGACTGCGCCACGATCAGGTCGGCGAAGAAGCGGAAGTTCTCGGCTGCACGGCGGGCCTGACCCAGCGCCTGGGTGATCGGCAGCCCGGAGTCGTACGACTCGAGCTCGGCGAGGCGGGCATCCCGCGACTCGACGATGTCGGCGATCCTGTGCAGCACCCGCGAGCGCTCGCGGGGGAGCATCCGCGGCCAGGGGCCCTCGTCGAACGCGCGCTTCGCAGCGGCGACGGCGAGCTCGATGTCGGCCTTCTTTCCGGCGGCTGCGGTCGTGTAGGTCTTGTTGGTCACCGGGTCGAGCACGTCGAAGGTGTCACCGTCGACCGAGTCGACGAACGCGCCGTCGATGTAGTGCCGGATGTGGTCGGGAAGATCGGCGGGGATGCGGGAATCGGTCATGACTCGTCTCCTGGGTTGTGGTGAGAACGTGCGTGGAGCGCATCGAGGAAGGCATCTCTCGTGCGCAGGCGGTGGTTGCGGGCGGCGAGCTCGATCTCGAGCGGGTCAGCACCGGCGCGGATCAGCTCGAGGATCTCGGTGTGCTCCTCGACCGAGTGCCGGGCGCGGCCAGGCACATACGCGAAGGTGGAATCGCGGATGCCCGAGAGCCGCGCCCACCCTCGGTGCACGAGGTCGAGCAGGTGCGGATTCGGGCACGGCTCGAAGAGCAGCGAGTGGAACTGCCGGTTGAGTTCGGTGAACGCGTGCGCGTCGAGGTGGCCGAGCATCTGGATCATCCGCTCGTTGACCGCCTCTGCGGCATCGAGCGCCTCGGCGTCGAGCAGGGGAGCGGACAGTGCCGTGGCCGCTCCCTCGACGAGGCCCAGCGTCTGCATGGTGTGCGCGTATTCGCTCTCGTCGACGAGCGTGACCCTGGCGCCGACATTGCGCTCGAACGTCACCAGCCCCTCGGCTTCGAGACGCCGGATGGCCTCACGCACCGGAACGACGCTCATGCCGAGCTCCTCTGCCACCGACCCGAGCACGAGCCGATAGCCGGGGCCGAACACATGCCCCGAGATGCGCGAGCGGATCCAGGTGTACGCCTGCTCGGACTTGCTCGCGTTCGCGACTGTGGTCATCGCCGCGTCTCGCCCTCGGACGACGTGCGTGTCGCCGCCTCGTACTTCTCGCGCCAGGCCGCGTTGAGGGGGAACAGGCCATCGACCGGGTGACCTGCAGCGACCTGCTCGGCGATCCAGGCGTCTTCGATCTCCTGGGCGAGCGCGTCGTCTGCGACCTGCTCGGCGAGAGCGGGAGGGATCACGACGACGCCGTCGCCGTCGCCCACGATGATGTCGCCCGGCTGCACGCTTGCGCCGCCGCAGGCGATCGTGATGTCGGAATCCCATGGCACGTGCTTGCGACCCAGGACCGACGGGTGCGCGCCCTTCGAGAACACCGGCAGCCCGATCTCGGCGACCGCATCGAAGTCGCGGACGCCTCCGTCGGTGACGACGCCGGCCGCACCGCGGGCGACGGCACGGAGGGCCAGGATGTCGCCGAGCGTTCCGGTCGTCGCGTCACCGCGAGCTTCGATCACGATGATCTCGCCTTCGTCGACGGCATCGAAGACGCGCTTCTGCGCGTTGTAGCCGCCGCCATGAGTCGTGAAGAGGTCTTCCCGGAACGGAATGAAGCGCAGGGTCTTCGCCGTGCCGACGATCTTGCTGCCGGGGATGTTCGCGGCCACGCCGTCGATGAAGCACGAATGATGCCCCCTCTTGCGCAGCTGGGCTGAGAGGCCGGCGGTGGGGGCGTCGAGCAGCTTCGCGCGCAGCTCGGGCGAGAGGGCGCCCTCTGTCGACTTCGCAGGAAGACCCGCTTCTTCGCGGGAACCCCACGCCTCGGTGCGCTGCAGGTCGTCGACGGCGGGAAGCGAGCCGAGCGCCTCGTCGAAGGGCACGTCGCCCTGCACGACGGTGGTCACCAGGCGCCCCGACGAGGGGGAGCCCGTGGCATCCGGGGCATCGACCTCGATCTCGACCACGTCGCCGGGGACGATCACCGAGGACCCCGCAGGAGTGCCGGTGAGGATGACATCGCCGGGCTCGAGCGTGAAGTGCTGGGAGAGGTCGGCCACCAGCTGCGCGAGGGGGAAGATCAGCCCGGCGGTGGTGTCGTCCTGGCGCAGCTCGCCGTTGACCCAGGCGCGCACGCGGAGAGCCGCCGGGTCGACGTCGCGGGCGTCGATCAGCTCAGGGCCGAGGGGGGTGTAGCCGTCGCCGCCCTTGGAGCGGACGTTCGACCCCTTGTCATTGGCGCGCAGGTCGTAGATGCCGAGGTCGTTCGATGCCGTGACCCCGCTGACGTGACTCCAGGCGTCCTCGAGAGAGACGTGCCGGGCCGCTGTGCCGATGATGAGGGCGATCTCGCCCTCGAAGGCGAGAAGCTCGGTTCCGGCCGGGCGTTCGACCGTTCCGCCGGAGACGCCCACGGAACTCGCCGGCTTGAAGAAGTAGGAGGGGGCTGCGGGGCGCCGGCCGCGCTGGTCGGCACGGGAGGCGTAGCTCAGATGGATCGCGATGATCTTGCCGGGGCGGGTCATGGATGCCGTCACGGGGCGCCTCCTCGCGCTTCATGTCGACGCCTTGTGCGTCGTATTCGAAATCATATATCATCGTGTCACCCCTCGGCAAGCAACTCGATACCCCTCGCATGCGAGCCGTGACAATGCGGTCACAATCAGAAGGAGACACCCCTATGAGCGGGCAGTCACAGGCTGGGTTCACGCCCACCGGAACCATCGCGACACCGGCGGATCGGCGCCGGGTCGTGTTCGCCACCGTCGTCGGCACCACGGTCGAGTGGTACGACTTCTTCATCTACGCCACGGCTGTCGGGCTCGTCTTCGGACAGCTCTTCTTCGAGCCGCTCGGCGCGAACAGCGCCCTGATCGCGTTCGCCACCGTCGGCGTCAGCTTCCTCTTCCGCCCGCTCGGGGCCTTCCTCGCGGGCCATTACGGCGACAAGGTCGGGCGCAAGACCGTGCTGATGTGGACGCTGATCCTGATGGGCGCGGCGACCGCGCTCATCGGAGTGCTGCCGACGTACGACGCGATCGGCATCGCCGCACCGATCCTGCTGGTGCTGCTGCGCATCCTGCAGGGCATCTCGGCCGGCGGCGAGTGGGGCGGCGCGGTGCTGATGGCCGTCGAGCACGCTCCGAAGAAGAAGCGCGGGATCTTCGGCGCCTCACCGCAGATCGGTGTGCCGCTCGGTCTGCTGCTCGCGTCGGGAGTGATGGCGCTGATGACGGCGATCGCCCCGGGAGACCAGTTCATCCAGTGGGGCTGGCGCATCCCGTTCCTGCTCAGCGTCGTGCTGATCCTGGTCGGCTATTACGTGCGCCGCAAGGTCGAGGAGAGCCCGGTCTTCATCGAGCTGGCCGAGCGCAAGGAGAAGGCGAGCATGCCGATCGTGCAGTTGTTCCGAAAGCACCTGCTGCTCGTCATCGTCGCCGCCCTCGTCTTCGCGGGCAACAACGCGGTCGGGTACATGACGACCGGCGGATATATCCAGGGCTACGCCACCAACCCCGAAGGCCCCATCGGCCTCGAGCGCGGACCCGTGCTGTGGGCGGTCACCGGCTCGGCCGTCACCTGGCTGATCACCACGCTCATCGCCGGGTGGCTGTCGGACCGCATCGGTCGACGCACCACGTACATCATCGGCTGGGTGATGCAGCTCGTCGGCGTGTTCACGCTCTTCCCGCTCGTGAACACAGGTCAGGTCGGTCTCCTGTTCGCCGGGCTCGCGATCCTCACGATCGGTCTCGGCTTCACGTACGGCCCGCAGGCGGCTCTCTACACCGAGCTCTTCCCTGCCAGCATCCGCTTCTCTGGCGTCTCGATCTCGTACGCGATCGGTGCGATCGCCGGCGGTGCGTTCGCCCCGACGATCGCGACCGCCATCGTGCAGGCCACGGGGTCGACGCAGGCTGTCACGTGGTACCTCGCCGGCATGACGGTGCTCGGCCTGATCGCCACGCTGCTGCTGCGCGACCGCTCCGGCATCCCGCTGGGGCCCGATCACGAGGAGGAGCAGTCCGTGAGCCCGATCCGCGGGCTCGCCAGGGCCTGATCTCGATCAGACGTCCACAATTCAGCATCGACGATGGTGCAGGCGATGCGTCGCTCCGGTTCTTCGGGGGCGACGCATCTGCCGTCTCCCATTCATGCTGAGTTGTGAACGATGTCAGCCGTCGAGCGCGTCGCGGATCGCGGATGCCGAGCGCTGCAGGCGTGCGGCGATCTCGGCGTCATCGAGAGCGGTCGCGACGTGGACCACGGCGATCGCCGCGGGGCGCTGGCCGCGCAGCACGAGGGGCACGGCGACCGACTGCACGGTGGGGATGACCTCATCGTGGCTCGTCGCGAACCCGCGGGTGCGCGCCTGGTCGACCTCTGCGCGGAGGGCGTCCCCGGGATCTCCGGGCCATTGGGTGACCGGGAGCTGCGTGAGGATCGCCTTGCCCGGTGCGCCGACTGTGACCGAATGCCTGGCGCCCGGTCGCTGAGCGACACTCGCGATCGCGTGGCGTGGTTCGATGCTCGCGAGCGTGATGCAGTCGCCTGCGTCGAGCACGCCGAGGAAGCACGTCATGCCGAGCTCGTTGGCGATCGCGGTCAGCTCGGGGATGGCCTCGGCCTGCAGATCGTGAGCCACACCGGCCGCGAGCGCCGCCATGCGCGGACCCAGCGTCACGGCGCCTGCGGCATCCCTTCCGATGAGCCGATGGTCCTCCAGTGTGCGCAGCAGACGATAGGCGACGGAGCGATGCACGTCGAGCCGCGCGGCGATCTCGTCGATCGTGAGGGGCGCGCGCGCGTCGGCCAGCACTTCGAGGATGCGGATGCCGCGACTCAGGGTCTGCGAGGCCGGAGTACCTGGGGGCATGCGTGCGCGTCCTTGCGTTCATCGAGCGGGGGCTCTAGGCTTTGTTCAATAGTAGAACGGTGTGTTCGAATATAGAACACGCTTCGTTCGAAAGCAACACCTGACAGAGAAGTCCGGAAGGAATCGACGACGATGCAGTTCCACCACCACGGCTATGTCTCCGGAGACCCCCGCGTGAAGGACGCCGCGGGCATCGGCGCCGACAGGCCCGCAGACCTACCCGACGAGATCGACGTCCTGATCGTCGGCTCCGGCCCCGCGGGCATGCTCCTCGCCGCCCAGATGTCGCAGTATCCCGATGTCTCCACCCGGATCATCGAGAAGCGCGACGGACGGCTCGTGCTCGGGCAGGCCGACGGCATCCAGCCGCGCAGCGTCGAGACGTTCCAGGCCTTCGGGTTCGCCGAGCGCATCATCGCCGAGGCCTACAACATCGGCTGGATGAACTTCTGGGGCCCCGACCCCGACAAGCCGAGCGAGATCGTTCGCACCTCGCGCACGGCCGACTACGCCTACGACATCTGCGAGTTCCCGCACCTGATCGTCAATCAGGCGCGCGTGCTCGACTACTTCGCCGAGGCCGCTGCACATGGGCCTGGCCGCATCGCGCCCGACTACGGCATCGAGTTCGTGGGACTGACCGTGCACGACGAGGGAGAGTATCCGGTCGAGGTCTCGCTGCGGTACGTGGCGGGGGAGCGCGCCGGCGAGGAACGCACCGTCCGTGCCAAGTACGTCGCGGGGTGCGACGGTGCGCGCAGCGGCGTGCGCCAGGCGATCGGGCGCACGCACGTCGGCGGGAGCGCCGCGCACGCCTGGGGCGTGATGGACGTGCTCGTGAACACCGACTTCCCCGACTGGCGCACCAAATGCGCGATCAACTCGGAGGCGGGCAACATCCTGCACATCCCGCGGGAGGGCGGCTACCTCAGCCGCATGTACATCGACCTCGGCGAGGTGGCGCACGACGACGACCATCGCGTGCGCCAGACGCCCATCGAGGAGATCATCCGCAAGGCGAACGCGATCCTCAGCCCTTACACGCTGGACGTGAAGGAGGTCGCCTGGCACAGCGTCTACGAAGTCGGGCACCGGGTCACCGACGGGTTCGACGACGTGATCGACGAGTCCGGTCGCACGCCGCGGGTGTTCCTCACCGGCGATGCCTGCCACACCCACAGTGCGAAGGCCGGGCAGGGCATGAACGTCTCGATGCAGGACGGCTTCAACCTCGGGTGGAAGCTGGGTTCGGTGCTCACGGGCCGGGCACCCGAGGCCCTGCTCGCGACGTACGGTGCCGAGCGCCGACCGGTGGCCCAGCAGCTCATCGACTTCGACCGCGAATGGTCGACGCTGATGGCGCGCAAGCCCTCGGAGATCACCGACCCCAACGACCTCGCGACCTACTACCTCGCGACCGCAGAGTTCCCCTCCGGGTTCATGACGCAGTACACCTCGTCGATGATCACCGGTTCCGACGCGCATCAGGCGCTCGCCGCGGGGTTCCCCCTCGGCAAGCGCTTCAAGTCGGCGGAGGTCGTGCGGGTGGGCGACGGCAACGTCGTGCACCTCGGCCACCACGCGAAGGCCGACGGCCGCTGGCGCGTCTACGCGTTCGGGGGTCGGGATGCCGCGTCGCTCGACGTCTGGGCCTCGCAGGCGGCTCCGGTGTTCTCCCGGTTCACGCCTGCGGATGCTGACGACGATGCGGTCTTCGACGTGAAAGCGATCTACCAGCAGCCGTATGAAGAGGTCGAGGTGACCTCGGCACCTGCTCTGTTCCAGCCCAAGACCGGTCCGCTCGGACTCACCGACTGGGAGAAGGTCTATGCCGCGGGGCCCTCGAAGTGGACGGAGACCGACATCTTCGAGGCGCGCGAGCTGTCGCGCGACGGCGTCGTGGTGGTGGTGCGCCCTGATCAGTACGTCGCCGCCATCCTGCCGCTGGATGCCGTCGATGACCTGGCCGCGTTCTTCTCAGGGGCGCTGTTGCCGGCTTCCTGAGCGCCTCGGCGTGACACGTGTCTCGTCAAGGGCTGGATCTGACGCTCACCCGTCCGCAGCGGATGCGGCACGCGCCCGCTGCGCCGCTGCCTGCTTCTGCCCGGCGAGCCACGTGTGGTCGGCGATCGCTGCCCGGAGCTCGGCGGAGTAGTCCCTTGCGTCGTCGGGGTATCGGCGGAGGTTGCGCAGATGAAAGGGAGATCCTTCACGGTGGGGACCGCTGGTGTCGATGCGCCGGGCGAGGTCGGTGAGCCCGTCGCGGCCCGCTTCCCTGTACTCGCGACGCTCGGAGTCATCCAGGCGGATCAGACACGAGTCGTCGATCATCGAGCTGACCGTGTACCGCGAGTCGAGGTACAGGTCGCCGTGCTGTTCGACCAGGAACCACGAGCCGGGCTCATGGTCCACGTAGCGCATCGCCTCTCCCGCCGCGGCGATGCGAGCGGCGTCGCCCCACTGCTCGACAGAAGGGATCGCTTCATGGGGTCGTCGCAGTGCGGCATCCAGCGTGTGATGGCCGAATGTCGGTGGGAAGTCGCGATACAGCGTCAGACACGCGACCCGACCGCACGCCGTGCACGTGGCCTGGCTCTCCACCCGCTCCAACAGGGCGGAGGCGTGCAGCGGTCGGAGGTCGGCGAGGGGCACAGGTGCGTCCCCGTTGGTGAGAACTCCGGTCTCGAGTCCGTCGACGAGACGCTGGATCGTGCCGTCCGGATCGAAGGAACCGTTTTCGGTGCGTGCGACCAGCTCGCGGCACACCGGGCAGCCGTCGTGGGCCGGGCGGCAGGTGTCCTTCGGGTCAGCCACCGTGAAGGCCACGCGCTGCAGGTCACCGGCTTGGCGGCCTCCGTATCGCACGAACTCCGGGCGCAGATATGCGGCATCGAGCACGAAGTAGCGGTCGCCCTCGGCGAACCTCCACGGAACGTCGAAGCTCGCTCTGAAATCGGCGAACGTCGCACTGTTGTCGAGCCCGGGGATCCACTCGGCCAGGTCGAGTCCCCGCGGCGCGAACGGAGTGGGGGTGAGATGGAGGATCACGGCGACGACCGCGTCGTCGTGCAGCACGATCTCGCCACCGGATCCGAATCTCAGGTGTCGCGAGACCACGACAGGCTCCCCGATCCGATACGCGTCGGTCTCTGCGGGTCCGGTGCCGAACGCGGCGATCAGATCTGTCACGGCGGCGTCGCCCTGCGGCATGCCGAGTGCCTCGATGATCAGCTGCATCCGGTCATGCTCTCGTCGTCGCGTCACCGGACCAGTATCCGTCACCGATGGGCACGCGCGCGGGCGATCATCGGGTTCGAGATGCCCCACCGCTCTGGCGGGTGTCGGTGGCCGCGCGTACTCTGAGCCCCGACGGGCGAAGGCGCCCCGACAGGAGGAGTGCGTGATGGACTGGAAGATCGAGCTGATCTTCGTCCCGGTCTCGGATGTCGACCGGTCGAAGGAGTTCTACACAAGGATCGGGTTCACCCCCGATCACGACCAGGTGCCCTACGAAGGCATGCGGTTCGTGCAGATGACCCCACCGGGGTCGGCCTGTTCGATCGCATTCGGCACAGGGCTCGAGATCCCCCTCGAGCCGGGACAGCAGAACACGATCCAGGTGGTCGTGCCGGATGCCGACGAGGCGCTCGCCCATCTGAAAGGCGTCGGGGTCGAGGCGCAGGGCGTCGATGAGCAGGCCTGGGGTCGGTTCGTGACGTTCGACGATCCAGATGGAAACACCTGGACGCTTCAGGAACTGCCGGACTACAGCGCACAGGCCTGACGCAGCGGCAGCCGGCAGCGGGCAGCGGGATCAGTGCGCGCTCAGCCCGCGCAGTGCTTCCGGTGCGCCCTCGGGGAACAGAACGCGGAGGCCCGACTGGATGTCGGCGATGGGCACCCAGCGCACCGGGCTGCCCTCGTCGAGGATCCGGAGTTCGGCATCGAGCGGCACCGCGTCGAGCTCGGCAGATGTCACCGCGAACACGTGGGCGATCTCGTGACCGGGCGCGCGCTCGTAGGTGAAGATGTTCTCGAAGACGCCGAGCGGCTCGGCGCCGTCGAGCTCGACTCCGAGCTCTTCCATGAACTCTCGCCGGAGCGCCTCCACCGCAGTCTCGCCGAACTCGATCCCGCCGCCGATCGCGCGGAGGAAGTCGAGTCCGCGGGAATGGTCGTGTCCTTCGAGGGCGAGCAGGTGTCCGTCCTTCACGGGCAGGCCGACGGCGATGTTGCGGATGGCAGGCATCCCGGAAGGCTAGCGCAGGAGTGCAGGAACGGTGTTCACGGCAGGCGGAACGCCCCGCCCGACACCTCGATTCCGCCGCTCCGCGGCATCGTCACGGTGAGCAGGCTCGGCCTGCGCACATGCGCGCCCTGATGGATCCGGATGGTGTGCTCGGTGTGACCCAGCTCCCGCAGGTACGCGCCGACGGATGCCGCCGCAGATCCCGTGGCCGGGTCTTCGGTGATGCGACCGACCGGAAAGAGGTTGCGCGCATCGAAGTCCGCCGGACCGGCCGCGTGCAGCACCGTCACAGTGCCGAGCCACCCCTGCTCGCGCATGAGCTCCGCGACGGGGGTGGGTGAGAAGCGGAACTGATCGAACAGCTCGCGATCGCGGAGGGTGATGACCGGATGCCAGTTGCCGGCGAACGCCTCTTTCGGTGGGAACCGCTCGTCGAGGTCTGCGATCTCGACGCCCAGCAGGCTCAACAGCCGCTCGAGCACCGACGGATCGACGTCGCGCACCTGCGGGTCGACGCTCGTGAACGACACGGTGATCCGTCCTTCCGCGTCGGCGACCGACCGCAGCGCGACGGCACCGGCATCCGTGTCGAAGACCACGCCACCCGGACCGTCGCGCTCGGCGAGGGCGACAGGGAGCCTAGCGACTGCCCGGCCTCACGAATTCACGCGGATGATCTCCTGCTGGTACGGCGCGATGACGTCGCCCGAGATGCGGAGGTCGAGGAGGAGGAATCGTCTCGTCGCGGCATCCTCCTGTGCCCAGGTGCCCAGCCGTTCGAGATCCGCGAGGGTCTTCACGACGACGCCTTCGGCCCCGACGGCGGCGCCGAAAGCGGCGAAGTCGACCTCGGGGATGCGCATCGGCCCTTCGGCGAGTCCCTTGAGACCGTAGAGGTTGACCTCGGCGCCGTAGGCGGCGTCGTTCCAGATCACCGCGATGCCTCGACCCTGCGCGGCACGGACGGCCGATTCGAGGTCGGCGATCGCCATCAGGCCGCCGCCGTCGCCGGACGTCAGCACGACGGTCGACTCGCGGCGGGCGAGGGCGGCGCCGACGACACTCGGCCACCCCTGTCCGATCGACTGGAAGGCGGTGCCGACCATCATCATGCGGTCGGGTGCGTCGACCGGCCAGTACATGTTCGCCCATCCGATGAAGTGTCCGCCGTCGGAGACGACGACGCGGTCGCTCGGCAGCAGCTCGGCGATGCGGCGTGCGGCGGAGCGGGGGTCCAGCCGTCCGTCCCGGGCGAGCTCGTCGCCCTCGTCGTATGCGCGTGCTGCGGCGACGTCGACGGATTCGCGCCACGGCTTCGCGGTCACAGCTTCGGATGCCGGGCGCGACGCGCCGTCCGCGAGCCCTGACGTCTCGGCGTGGCCTGCCTCAGCTCCGAAGCTGTGCCCGGTAGGGGGAGGGGCGATCTCGGAAGCCACGCCGGAGACGAGGGAGCCGACCCGCACGACGAGCTCCTCTGCGGCGAGGCGCGCATCCGCTCGGACGAAGCCGCCGACATGAGGATGCGTCGCGGCCGGGGCGATGTCGATCTGGAACACCCGGGTGCCCGGCGCGAAGAGCTCGCCGAAGCGCATCGTGAACTGGTTGAGGGAAGCGCCGAACACGACGGCGACGTCAGCGGTGCGCACGAGCTCCATGGCGCCGTCGGCACCGAAACCCCCGGTGACGCCGAGGTCGTACTGCGACTCGGGGAAGACGCCGCGACCGAGAGCAGACGAGGCGGTGAGGGCACCCGTCAGGCGGGCGAGCTCGCCCAGCGCCTCGCCGGCACCGGCCAGCCACGCGCCGCGACCGGCGAGCAGGAACGGACGGGATGCCCCGGCCAGCGCCGCGGCGATCTCACCCAGCGTGCCCTCGGCGAACTCGCCGCGGGGAGCGAGAGGTGCCGGGAGTCGGGGTGCCGGGGCCTCGGGCACAGGGCCGGCCTCGAGCGCGGCGACGTCGTACGGGATGGCCAGGACGACCGGCACGCGATAGGTGAGCGCGTGCTCGATCGCGATCACGGTGGTCGCGGCGGCGTCCGCGCGCCCGACCGTGTAGGTGCGGGCGCCGACGGCTGAGGCGAGTGCGATCTGATCGACGTCCCACGGGCGCGGCCCGGAGGTCGGCTCGTCGCCCACCACGAGGACGAGCGGCACATGGGCCTGCACAGCCTCGGCGAGAGCCGTGAGCGTGTTGGTGAACCCCGCGCCGTAGGTCGAGGTGCCCGCGGCGATGCGTCCTGAGGCCCGGAAGTGCGCATCGGCGGCGACGACCGCGCCCTGCTCGTGGCGCACGGCGGTGAAGACGGCATCCGTCTGCCTCTCGATCGCGTCGAGGAAGTAGGCGTTGCCATTGCCCATGACGCCGAAGACGGCGTCGATGTGCTGGGCGAGGGTGAGTGCGACGTGCGCGGAGACGGTGGGCATGCGGAAGCCTTTCGAGACAGGGACGGAGAACGTGCGATTCCGTATGTGTCTCGCCCCCGCGTCTTCGCAGGGTGCTTCGTGCCTCTTTTTCAGGCACCGGCGACAGAGAGCGCCGGACGAGTCGATCCTACAGCCGTGGCCGCTGTCGCGGCTCCGTCTTGCGCGCGTAACACCGCTGAAACGGTGACAGGGAAACATGCGGTCATGGAGTCGCTGTTCAACGGATACACCACGCGTCGATCACCGAGGCGAGCGGGGGCCGCTGCGTGGGACGAGATGTTCCCCGCGGATGCGGCACCGGGGGGTGACGGTGTGCGCAGTCCATACAAGGACATGTACCCGGCGCTCGCGGGCATGGACGACGCCGAGCTGAGGGCGCGCACGGACGCGCTCGCGAGCTCCTATCTCGCGCAGGGCGTGACGTTCGACTTCGCAGGAGAGGAGCGCCCGTTCCCTCTCGACGTGGTCCCGCGAGTGATCGCCGCGGACGACTGGATGCTGGTCGAATCCGGCGTGAAGCAGCGCGTCCGGGCGCTCGAGGCCTTCCTCGCCGACGCCTACGGACCGCAGCTCGCCGTGCACGACGGGGTCATCCCCGCGCCGCTGATCAATTCGTCGTCGCACTTCCATCGTCAGGCGGCGGGGATCGTCGGGGCCAACGGCGTGCGCATCCACGTCGCGGGCATCGATGTCATCCGCGATGAGGCCGGAGCGTGGCGGGTGCTCGAGGACAACGTGCGCGTGCCCAGCGGCGTCAGTTACGTGCTGGCCAACCGCCGGGTGATGGCGCAGACGCTCCCCGAACTCTTCACGAGTCTGCGGGTGCGTCCGGTGGTCGACTACCCCGGCCACCTGCTGCAGGCTCTGCGCGCGGCCGCCCCGGCAGGCGTCGATGATCCGACCGTCGTCGTACTGACTCCCGGTGTGCACAACTCGGCCTACTACGAGCACACGCTGCTGGCCCGCATGATGGGCATCGAGCTGGTCGAGGGCCGCGACCTCTTCTGCTCGGGCGGTCGTGTGTGGATGCACACGACCGCCGGCCCCACGCGCGTCGACGTGATCTACCGACGGGTGGATGACGAGTTCCTCGACCCGCAGCAGTTCCGACCGGACTCGGTCCTCGGGGCACCGGGGCTGATGCTCGCCGCGAGACTCGGCACAGTGACGCTCGCGAATGCGGTCGGCAACGGCGTGGCCGATGACAAGCTCGTCTACACGTACGTGCCCGATCTGATCAGGTACTACCTGGGGGAGGAGCCGGTGCTCCCGAACGTCGACACCTGGCGGCTCGAGGAGCCGGATGCTCTCGAGGAGGTGCTCGACAGGCTCGATGAACTCGTCGTGAAGCCGGTGGACGGCTCGGGTGGCAAAGGGCTCGTGGTCGGGCCGGACGCATCGCGGGAGACGCTCGACGAACTCCGCAAGACCCTGCTCGCGGATCCGCGAGGGTGGATCGCGCAGCCGGTGGTGCAGCTGTCGACGATCCCCACGCTGGTCGAAGACGGGTTCCGCCCCCGGCACGTCGACCTGAGACCGTTCGCGGTCAACGACGGACAGGACATCTGGGTGCTGCCCGGCGGACTCACGAGGGTGGCGCTGCCTGAGGGGCAGCTGGTCGTGAACTCCAGCCAGGGCGGAGGATCGAAGGACACCTGGGTGCTGGACCCGTCTCTGTTCACAGGACCCACGACGACAGTGACGGGCGAGCCCGATCCCGCCGCCGATGAGGTGTCCCTCGCGACAGGGGCGATCGCGATCGTGTCGCCGCATCGAGAGGATCCGCATCAGCCGTTCCTCTCCTCGCCCCAGGACGAGGACCTCGAGGTGCGTCATCACCAGCAGCAACAGCAGCAGCAACAGCAACAGCAGCAGTACGGGGGTGCGACGTGCTGAGTCGCATCGCGGAGGCGCTGTTCTGGATCGGACGCTACGTCGAGCGGGCGGACGGCACCGCACGGATCCTCGACGTGCACCTGCAGCTGTTGCTCGAGGATCCGTGGGTCGAGGAGGACACCGCCTGCCGCGCGCTCCTCTCGGTCATGGGCACCACCGCCGACGACGACGCGGTGCTGAGCCGCGACGACGTGGTGAGGCTGCTCGCGCTGGATCGGGATCACTCCGCCTCGATCGCCCACTCGATCGCCTCGGCGAGAGAGAACGCGCGCCGCGCGCGCGAGATCATCTCGACGGATCTCTGGGAGACGCTCAACGAGTCGAACGCGCGGATGCCGCGGCGCATCGCCTCGGACAAGACGCACCCGTTCTTCCGGTGGGTGCGCGATCGGTCGGCGCTCGCCTTCGGAGTCGTGGACTCGTCGACGAGCAGGGACGAGGCCTGGCACTTCTTCGTCCTCGGACGCTCGATCGAGCGCGCCGACATGACGGCTCGTCTGCTGGCTACGCGGTCGCTCACCGAGGCAGGCGGGCCGAGCTGGACGACACTGCTGCGCAGCTGCGGCGCGTACGAGGCTCACCTGCGCGGCCACCGGGCAGTGCCGACGGCGACCTCCGCGGTCGAGTTCCTGCTCGTCGATCGGCTGTTCCCGCGGTCGGTGCTCTCGAGCATCCTCCAGGCCGAGGACTGCCTGAGGGGGATCGACCCCGCCGGCGCCTTCGGCACTCCGGATCGCGCCCACAGGGTGCTGGGTCGCATGCGATCCGAACTGGAGTACCGACCGATCGGCGACACCGTGCACCGTCTGTCCGAGAGCATGGAGGAGGTCCAGGTGGGCATGTCGATGGCGAGTGATGCGATCAGGGAACGGTACTTCCCATCGATCGCGATGCCCGTATGGATCGGAGAGGCGCTGTGAGCCGACTTCGGATCGTGCACCGCACCGGGTTCCGGTACGAGCAGCCGGCGACGGCGTCGTACAACGAGGCCCGGATGCTGCCGCACTCGCGCGACGGACAGTTCGTGCTGCAGGCGACTCTCGACATCTCGCCGACGGCGACGCAGCACTCGTATGCGGACTACTGGGACACGCGCGTGTCGACCTTCGAGGTGCTCACCCCGCATCAGGAGCTGTCGGTCACGGCGACGAGCGTGGTCGATGTCAGACCGCTGCCTCCTGCGGGTCCCGGCATCGACTGGGACGACCTGGCGGCGAGGATCCCGCAGTCGCTCGCTCTCGCGGAGTGCGTGATGCAGACGCCGGCGACCGAGCCGGACGAGGAGATGCACGAGCTCGCGCTGCGGATCGAGGCCGAGGGCGGTGGGGTCGACGAGACGGCCTTCGAGATCTGCAGGACCGTGGGGGAGGCGATGGAGTATCGCAGCGGCGTGACCGGGGTGAGCTCCACAGCGCGCGACGCCTGGCCGACGCGATCGGGGGTCTGTCAGGACATCGCGCATGTCGCGCTCGGTGTGCTGCGGGCGGCGGGGATCCCGGCGCGGTACGTCTCCGGTTATCTCCACCCCGACCCCACGGCGGCGGTCGGGCAATCGGTCACGGGGGAGTCGCACGCCTGGGTGGAGTGGTACTCGGGCGAGTGGCGCGGCTACGATCCGACGAACCTCGTCGACGTGGGGGAGTCCCATGTCTATGTCGGACACGGGCGCGACTACACCGATGTCGCGCCTCTCCGTGGCGTGTACGCGGGCCCGAGCGCATCCGAGCTCTTCGTCTCGGTCGAGATCACGCGACTGGGGTGAACCCCGTGACGTGGTCGGACGGCGGGCGGCCGTGGGGAAGAATGAGACGATGACGGATGCTTCGATCGAGCGCGAGACGCTCACCTGGGACGGCTTCGGATCGGCGACGCGGGATCTCGCGCGCAGCATCCTCGACAGCGGCTTCATGCCCGAGGTCGTCGTGGCGATCGCCCGAGGAGGTCTGCTGCCGGCAGGCGCGATCGCCTATGGCCTCGGCGCGAAGAACTGCGGGGCGATCAACGTCGAGTTCTACACCGGCATCGGCACGGTTCTGGATGCGCCGGAGGTGCTGCCGCCCGAGCTCGACATGGCGTATCTCGACGGGCGACGGGTGCTGCTCGTCGACGATGTCGCCGACTCGGGGCGCACCCTCGCGCTGGCCGTGCAGCTGCTGAAGGACAAGGGCGCCGATGTGCGTTCGGTCACGATCTACACGAAGCCCTCGACGATCATCCAGCCCGACTATGCCTGGAAGGACACGGATCTCTGGATCAACTTCCCGTGGTCGTTCCAGGGCACTGTCCGCGAAGAGGACCTCGGACTCGCGCCGAGCGCCTGACTCCCAGACCATGCGCGGAACCCCCGAACCACCGGCGGTCGGCCTTGATGCGTCTGTTCGACAGCTTTCGCGGGCTTCTCGTCTGCGAACGCTCGGTTCGATCGCGCTGATCGTCAGCGGGAGCCTGCTCGGTGTCGTGCCGCTCATCAGCAATGAGACCAACGGTGGATTCTGGGCCGGTCTTCTGGGCGATCTGCTCGGTTTCGCCCTGCTTCTCGCGGGCGTCGTCCTGATCAGTGCCGGATCGGCGCTGGCCGGGCGGATCATCGTCATCGCGGGAGCGGCGGTGGCCTTCTTCGGATTCACCTGGTTCCTGCACCTGGGCCTGGTATTCCAGGTGCCGACCTGGGGGTGGTCTGCCGCGACGGCCCTCGCATTCTTCTGTGCGGGTGCCGCCTATGCCGTCGAAAGACAGTCGGGGCTCAGCATCGCGAGCCTGCTGCTGTGCGGCGGCTCGCTCTGGACCACGGTCATCGCGTTCGGCTCCCCGATCTGGGCACCGCCCTACACGTACCTCCCCACGAGTGTCGCGGCGATCATGGTGGGGCTCGGCGTCTGGGCTCTGAACGGAAATGCGGATCATGCCGCGACCGAGCCGGAGCCTGTGCGACAGACCAGCTCGCCGCGCTAGCCGTGTCGGGCGCCTGACGTTCTCCTCATCCCCGCAGCAGTGCGCGCAGCGTGTGAATCGTGTCGGCGCCTGACGGCGTCTTGTCGGGCCGATAGCCCTTGACTCTGGCGAAGCGCAGGGCGATGCCGCCGGGGTAGCGGGGCGAGCGCTGCACGCCGTCGATGGCGATCTCGACCACGAGCTCGGGGCGCAGGAACACCGTGCTCTGGGTGCGCCGGGTCTCGAGTGGCGGAAAGGTCTCGGTCTGCCAGCGCAGCAATTCGTCGGTGAGTCCCTTGAACGTCTTGCCGACCATCACGAATCCGCCCGGCTCGCCGAACTCTCCGTCGGGATCGAGCGCACCGAGGTGGAGGTTCGACAGCCAGCCCTGGCGACGACCCGAACCCCATTCGGCGGCGAGCACGACGAGGTCGTACGTCAGTACGGGCTTCACCTTCACCCAGGACTTGCCGCGGCGCCCTGCGGAATAGGGAGCGTCGATCCCCTTGACGAGCACGCCCTCGTGCCCGGCCGCCAGAGCGTCACGGGACAGCTGCTCGGCGGCTTCGGGATCGTCGGTCACGATGCCCGGCATGCGCCACTCGCCCACGACCCGCTCGAGCTCGGCCAGGCGGGTGGAGAGAGGCTCGTCGAGCAGATCGCGGCCGTCGACGTGCAGCACGTCGAAGAACCAGGGCCGCAGCACGAGGTCGCGCGAGACCTCGGCTCCGAACCGCGACATCGTCTCCTGGAACGGACGAGGGCCGCCGTCCTCATCGAGCGACAGCGTCTCGCCGTCGAGTATCAGGTCGTGAGCGGGGAGGCTTCGCACGATCTCGACGATCTCGGGCACGCGGTGCGTGATGTCGGCGAGGCTGCGGGTGTAGACGCTCACGGCGTCGCCGCGGCGGTGCACCTGGATGCGCGCACCGTCGAGCTTGTACTCGACCGAGGCGCGGCCCGTGATCTCGAGCGCGACGGCGGGGGTGGCTGCGGTCGAGGCGAGCATCGGAAGCACGGGACGCCCCACGACGAGTCCGACGGCGTCCAGTGCGGCCTCGGTGCCCGTGAGTGCGAGCACAGCCGTCTCGCCGAGGTCGCCGGACAGCATCGCCGCGCGCCTGACCGACGCCGCAGGTCGATCGGATGCTCGGGCTATCGCGTCGAGCAGTACGCCGCCGAGTGCACCGGTGCGCAGCTCGCCGAGCATGGCGCGCGACAGGAAATCCCATTCCGACGCGGTGGCCCGTGACGCGAGCACCGACAGCAGGTCGGTCCGCGCGGCCGCGGATCCTGACCCCGACGCGCGGGCCAGGGCCTCGAAAGTCTGGTCGACGTCACGGATCGACAACGACGACTCGTCGGCATGTCGTACGTCGAGGGCGGTGAGCCCGCGCCATCCGACGCCGAGCCGACCTTGGCGCGGAGTCGCGAGGAGCAGCCCCACCAGAGTGGGGACGTCGTCTGAGTCCGCGCGCACGAGCAGGCGCGAGAGCGAATCGACCTTCGCGAGGCGCGATGCGGTGGCGGTGACCTCTTCGGCGGTGGAGACGAGCTCCGAGAGCAACATGGATGCAGTCTCGCACCGGCATCCGACATCGGCGAGCGGCTTGCTTCCGCTCGTCCTGACGCGCTAGGAGCGCAGGGTCAGCGCCCGCGGAACTGCGGCCGCCGCTTCTCCTGGAACGCCGCGAAGCCCTCACGGTAGTCATCGGTGTCGCAGAGCGCGGCCTGCGTGGCGTTCTCGACCTCGATCGAGTCCCACAGTGCGAGCCGCTCGTCGCGGATCCGGGTGACCAGCTGCTTGCTCGCGAGGAAGGCGGCAGTGGCTCCGTGTGCTGCGGTGGCTGCGGCATCCGTCGTCGTCTGCAGCACCTCGTCGTCGGGCAGGACGCGTGAGAACAGCCCCGACGTCACAGCCTCTGCGCCGGTCATCAA
>Ga0308166_1001375_pt1 | contig 26079 bp, 20 predicted proteins | sample PhyCR2_2_FD_202137 | JGI IMG/M metagenome (GOLD analysis project Ga0308166, IMG submission 202137) | Phyllosphere microbial communities from UC Gill Tract Community Farm, Albany, California, United States - DLSLCC.R2 | ecosystem: Host-associated > Plants > Phyllosphere > Unclassified | place... | reverse complement strand
TACCCTGAAGGAATACGCGGTGCGCCGCTTCGACGGTCCGGTGGTGTTCGTCGGCCTGTCCTACCGCTTCGGCGGCGTGCAGGCGAATCGCCGCCAGGACGGGCCGCCGGGCGAAGGCTGGCGTCCGCCGCCGGGCGGGATGCCGCCGGGCGGCCCCGGCGGCCCCGGGATGTAAGGCGGCGGGCTCCACCCGGCAAGGGCCAAGCCCGCGCCGGGTACGCCCCATCCATTCATATCCCCAGTGCCTGCTTGATCCTCGCCAGGCGCGCTGCGCGGTCGGCCAGTCCGTTCAGGCCGCCGTTGACCGCGCGGGTGACCGCTTCCAGGTCGTCGGCATCTGCCAGCGCATTGACTTGACGCGTATCCCAGTAGTGAAAGGCCGATTCGATGGCGTATTTGAGCTCGCTCGCCAGCAGGTCGGGTTCGCGCACGAAGTCGCGCCGGTCGGCCGCATCGCGCGCATTGTGGGCCGCCGTGAAGGCGGCGTAATTGTCGCGGCCGGTCAGCTGGACCAGGCCGCGCCCGCGGTAGCGGTAGCCGTCGCCGGACGCCTCGTTGCCGTTGCCCAGGCGTTCGGCATACACATAGCTGAGCAGGTGCTCGGCGTTTCCCGCATAGAAATCGGCCTCGGTCCACAGCTTGGGCCGCAGGCGCGCCGGCCGGCCATCGGCCCCGAGACGGCATTCGTCCAGCGCCCCGTCGTACTGCGCCGGCCCGCCCTTGCAGCCGAACACCTGGCGCATGCGCGGCGCCGAATAGCGGCCGTTTTCCTCGCTCGCGCGCAGGCTGCTTTCGTGGCCGACCTGGGCCAGGAAGTGGGCCATGCGCAGCGGCGTGTCGACCCGGTAGCCGCGCGCGCTGGCGTTCAGGCCGTCGACGACGGCGGCGTAATAGGCGTCGGGATTGGTCGGCTCGGCGATGCGCAGCAGCGCCACGCTGACGACGAATACCGCGCCATCGCCATTGCCGTTCTGCGGCAGGGGCTGCGAGCGCGGCACCCGCGAGCGCGGGCTGCCGGGGGAAGATCGTCGAAGTCGCGCCATGGTCGGCTCCAGCCAGGATGGACCCATGATGGCACGCTGCGTCGCCGCCATTGCAGGGCGCCGCGCCACGGGTTTGTGCTGGATTAAACACCACGTCGGCGCCATGCAGCCCGGCGCCGTACAACCACGACTTCACATTTTTCCGTGACTTTTGTTGACTTTGTAATGAGAATCGTTATCATTCACATTCTCAACACGGTCTGCGCCACCCGCGTTCATTCCATGGCGCACGGGCACGATGGCCGGATCGTTCTTTCTTTGGCTAATTTTCGAGGTAACTGATGGACATGCACGTGCAGGCAAGTGGGCTCTACAAACTGAACCGGATCGCCTTGTCGGTCGCATTGGCCTTGCCGCTGCTCGCGCATGCCGGGGCCGACGCGCCGACGCTCGAGGCGGCGGACCAGCCCATCCAGCAGGTGCAGATCCGTGCCCAGAAGGCCCCGGCCACCGGCTACGGCTCGGATGTCGTGTCCGGCCCCACGCCGCTCGGCCTGTCGCTGCGCGAAACGCCGCAATCGATCACCGTCGTCAACCTGCAGCGCATCGAAGACCAGCAGATGAGCACGGTGTCGGACATCGTCGACAACGTCACCGGGGTTTCGGTCAACCAGTACGAAACCAACCGCGCCGGCTTCACCTCGCGCGGCTTCGACATCGACAACCTGCAGATCGACGGCATCGCGACCACCTACGACCAGGCCTGGAGCGCCGGCGAAGTGTCGAGCAGCCTGGCGACCTACGAGCGGGTGGAAGTGGTGCGCGGCGCCACCGGCCTGATGACCGGCGCCGGCAATCCGTCGGCCGCGATCAACCTGGTGCGCAAGCATGCCGACAGCAAGGAAGTGAAAGGCTGGCTGGAAGGCGGCATCGGCCGCTGGAGCGAGCGCCGCGTGCTGGGCGACGTCTCGACCCCGCTCAACACCAGCGGCAGCGTGCGCGCCCGCTTCGTCGGCGAATACACCGAGGGCGACAGCTGGGTCAACGCCCTGAAGAACCGCAACCACACCCTGTACGCCACCATCTCCGCCGACCTGGGGCCGAAGACCCTGCTGCAGGCCGGCTACAGCCACCAGGACCTGAACGCGCGCGGCCCGATGTGGGGCAGCCTGCCTTACTGGTACACCGACGGCACCCGCGCCAACTGGGACCGCTCGAAGACCACGGCCGCCGACTGGACCGCCTTGCCGTCGACCTACGACAACGGCTACCTCGACCTGACCCACACCTTCGAGAATGGCTGGAAGGTGCGCGCCAACTACAACCACGGCGAGCGCCGCGGCGACTCCTACCTGCTCTACCTGTCGGGCATGCCCGAGCGCGTCACCGGCGCCGGCATGAGCGACTTCTCGGGTTCCTACAGCACCAAGACGAAGCAACAGGACGTCGGCCTGCACGTCCACGGCGACTTCGACCTGGCTGGCCGCACCCATGAAGTCTCGTTCGGCTACATGCGCATGAAGCAGCGCTTCAACTCGGACAACCGCGCGGCCGATTTCGGCGGCGCGAGTTCCACCGTCACCGACTTCAACAACTGGAATCCGTCCGCCTATCCGACCCCGAACTGGGGCGCGCCGACCTTCTACGAGCGCAGCGAAACCGAACAGGAAGCGCTGTACGGCGTCACCCGCCTGAACCTGGCCGATCCGCTCAAGCTGATCGTGGGCGCGCGCGTCACCGACTACGACAAGAGCGGCGTCGGCCTGTGGACGGCGGCCTACTCGATCAAGCACGACCATGAAGTCACGCCCTACGCCGGCCTGGTGTTCGACATCGGCCCGGGCTACTCGGCCTATGCCAGCTACACCGACATCTTCCAGCCGCAGAACCGCCGCGACCTGGCCGGCAACCTGCTCGACCCGATCGTCGGCAAGAACATCGAGGCCGGCCTCAAGGGCGAGTTCTTCGACAAGCGCCTGAACGCCTCGCTGGCGGTGTTCCAGATCAAGCAGGATGGCCTGGGCCAGGAAGCCGGCCTGGTCGACCGCGACGGCGCCGGCCCGAACGTCCCGGAAGTCTATTACCGCGCCGCCGCCGGCGCCGAGAGCCGCGGCTTCGAGTTCGACCTGACCGGCCGCCTGGCGCAGGGCTGGAACGCCACCGCCGGCTACACCCAGTTCCGCGCCAAGGACGCCGACGGCGCCGACTTCAACAGCATCTACCCGCGCCGCCTGCTGCGCGTGTTCACCACCTACCGCCTGCCTGGCGAGTGGGACAAGCTGACGATCGGCGGCGGCGTGAACTGGGAAGGCCGCACCTGGACCCGCGACCCGAACGCGCCGGCCAGTACCGACGGCATCATCGAGCAGAAGGACTTCGCCCTGGTCAACCTGATGGCCCGCTACGAATTCAGCCCGCAGCTGTCGGCCCAGCTGAACCTCGACAACGTGACCGACAAGACCCACTTCGGCATGTTCGCGGCCTACGGCGGCATCAACTACCGCGCACCGCGCAGCGCCACGCTGACGCTGCGGTACCGCTTCTAAACGCAAGGGACAAGACAAAGGAGAGGCCGAGATGCGCGCTTTCTGGACCCTGGTCCACCGTTACTTCGGCCTGCTCACGGCCGCCTTCCTGTTCGTCAGCGGCGTCACCGGCGCCGTGATCTCCTGGGACCACGAGCTCGACGACCTGCTCAACCCGCACCTGATGGAGGCGCACACGCCGGGCAAGGCACAGGACGCGCTGCTGCTGGCCAGGCAGGTCGAGGCGCGCTATCCCGAGGTGCGCGTGTCCTACATCCCGCTGCACGTGGAGGCGGGCGAGTCGCTGGCGCTGGGCGTGTCGCCGCGCTACGACGCCAAAACCGGCGAGCTGACCCGGCCCGGCTTCAACCAGGTGTTCCTCGACCCGGTGACGAGCGCCGAGCTGGGCAAGCGCGAGTGGGGCGCGGTGTGGCCGATCACCAAGGAGACCTTCGTCTCCTTCCTGTACCGCCTGCACTACACCCTGCACCTCCCCGAGATGTGGGGCATCGACCGCTGGGGCATCTGGCTGATGGGCGCGATCGCCATCGTCTGGATGGTGGACAGTTTTGTCGGCTTCTACCTCACCCTGCCGGTACGCAGGCGCCAGGCGGCAGTGGCGGTGGCTGCACTGAACGGCAGGCTGGAACCGGCCGCCAAATCCTGGTGGCAGCGCTGGCAGCCGGCCTGGAAGGTGCGCTGGAAGGGCGGTTCGTCCAAGCTGAACTTCGACCTGCACCGCGCCTTCAGTCTCTGGACCTGGGTGCTGCTGTTCATCCTCGCGTTCACCGCCTTTTCGCTGAATCTCTACCAGGAGATCTTCTATCCGGTGATGAGCAAGGTGTCGCAGGTGACGCCGACGCCGTTCGACACCCGCCCGATGGCCGACAAGCAGCACCTGGTCGAGCCGAAGCTGCCGATGGCCGAGGCGGTGGCGCAGGCGAACGGTGAGGGCGCGCGGCGCGGCTGGACCGACCCGGTCGGCGGCATCTATTATTCGCAGGAGTTCGGCATCTACATGGTCAGCTTCTTCCAGCCGGGCGGCGACCACGGCAGCGGCGGCGTGGGACCGGCGCTGCTGTACTACGACGGCGTGAACGGCGCCCTGCTGGGCGAGCGCCAGCCCTGGAAGGGCACGGCGGCCGACATCTTCGTGCAGGCCCAGTTCCCGCTGCACTCGGGCCGCATCCTCGGGCTGCCGGGGCGGATCCTGATTTCCTTCATGGGCGTGGTGGTGGCCATGCTGAGCGTGACCGGGGTGATCATCTGGTGGCGCAAGCGGGCGTCGCGCAGGGTGGTGGTGGCGCAGCGTAAAGAGGTGATGGCGCGGGCCTGATTCGTCCGCTCGTGCTGTGGCGGCGCGGGCATGCGGCCCGCGCCTCAGACCGTACGGTGGGCACTCCGTGCCCACGCGGATGGCTGCGTCGCGTTGGCCGCTGAGCGCGGCGATAAAAACATCGAACCCGACACGTTATCGCGGATCATCCGCACACGTTCCGGGGACGCAAAAGGCGCGGTGAAAACCACGCCAACATATGCATCGTTCCGCGTGGGCACGGAGTGCCCACCGTACGGTTCAAGCCTCAGGCCAGGTTTCAGGCCAGTTTGGCGAATACGCGCTTCGCCGCCTCCACCGTCTCGGCAATCACCGCATCGTCATGCGCCGCCGAGACGAAGCCCGCCTCGAACATGGCCGGCGCGAAGTACACGCCTTCGTCCAGCATGCCGTGGAAGAAGGCATTGAAGCGCGCCTTGTCGCCGGCCATCATCTGGCCGTACGAAGCCGGGATGGTCTCGCTGAAGTACATGCCGAACATGCCGCCCACCGAGTCGCCGCAGAAGGCGATGCCCGCTTCCTTCGCCGCCGCCGTCAAGCCGGCGACCAGCTTCTCGCCGGTGGCGGTCAGCTTCTCGTAGAAGCCCGGCTCCTGGATCAGCTTCAGCGTGGTCATGCCCGCCGCCACCGCCACCGGATTGCCCGACAGCGTGCCGGCCTGGTACACCGGACCGATCGGCGCCATCTTCTGCATCAGTTCCGCCTTGCCGCCAAAGGCCGCCACCGGCAGGCCGCCGCCGATGACCTTGCCCAGCGCGGTCAGGTCCGGGGTGATGCCGTACATCTCCTGGGCGCCGCCCAGGCCCACCCGGAAGCCGCACATCACTTCGTCGAAGATCAGCACGGCGCCGTGCTCGGTGCACAGCTCGCGCATGCGCGCCAGGAATTCCGGCGTGGCGCGGATCAGGTTCATGTTGCCGGCCACCGGCTCCACGATCACGCAGGCGATCGTCTCGCCCATCGAGGCAAAGGCTTCTTCCAGCTGGGGGATGTTGTTGTAGTCGAGCACCAGGGTGTGCTTGACGAAGTCTTCCGGCACGCCGGCCGACGTGGGGTTGCCGAAGGTGAGCAGGCCCGAGCCGGCCTTGACCAGCAGCGAATCGGCGTGGCCGTGGTAGCAGCCCTCGAACTTGACGATCTTGTCGCGGCCGGTGGCGCCGCGGGCCAGGCGCAGCGCGCTCATGGTCGCTTCCGTGCCGGAGGATACCAGGCGCACCTGCTCGATCGACGGCACCAGCTTGATGATTTCCTCGGCGATCTCGATCTCGGCTTCGGTCGGCGCGCCGAACGAGAGGCCGTTGGCGGCCGCGTCCTGCACCGCCTTGATCACTTGCGGGTGCGCGTGGCCGACGATGGCCGGCCCCCAGGAACCGATGTAGTCGATGTAGCGCTTGCCGTCGGCATCCCAGAAATACGGACCTTCGGCGCGGGTGATGAAGCGCGGGGTGCCGCCGACCGAGCGGAAGGCGCGCACCGGCGAGTTCACGCCGCCCGGGGTGCTTTGCTGGGCGCGTTCGAACAGGATGTCGTTGCGGGAGGTGTGTTCAGTAGTCATCTTGGGAACCTTGTCTTCTTATTGCCGGCCCAGCACGAACTGGGTGCGGTGGAAACGATTGGGAACGAACTTGCCCATGCCGAAGCGCTGGGCGTGGCGCAGGGCGCCCCAGGTGTACTCCTGGGCGGCGGCCAGGGCCTCGGGTGCGTCCAGGCCCTGCGCCATCAGCGCGGCCAGCGCGCCCGACAGCGTGGTGCCGGCGCCCACGAAAGGTCCGGCCAGGTGCTGCCAGTCGATGGTGGTCACCATGCCGTCGCGGTCGAACAGGGTGTTTGCGCGGTTGTGGCCGCTGCCCTGGGTGCAGGTGACCAGCACGTACTGGCAGCCGCGCGAGGTCAGTTCGGCGACCTCGGCTTCGAGGCTGCTCTCGGTCCCGGGCTCGCGCCAGGATTCGGCCATGCGGCCGAGTTCCGATTGCGAGAGCATCAGCACCGTGGCCTGGGGCGCCAGGATCTGGCGTATCGCCGCCACCGTGTCTTCGTCGGACATGCCGGCGTCCGGCAGCGAGGACAGGAAGGGATCGACGATCAGCGGCACGTCGGCATAGTCGGAAACGATCTCGGCGATCGCCGCGGCCTGCTCGATGCTGGCGATGGCGCCGATCTTGACGGCGGCGACCGGCATGTCCTCGAGCACCACGCGCGCCTGGTCGGCCATCCAGCCAGTGTCGAGCTCGTGCATTTCCTCGACGCGCGCGCTGTCGGCCACCAGCAGGGCGGTGGGAACGGAAAGGGCGTGGCAGCCGTGGGCGGCGAAGGTGGCAAGGTCAGCCTGCACGCCAAGCGCGCCGACGGGATCCAGCACGCCAAAAGTGAGAATCAGCGGAGACGATTGGTTTTGCACGACGGGTAGATTAAGATACCTGATTCCCCATTTTACTAGATAGAAGGAACGACACCGTGAGTAACGAAACGACGGCGACCGCGTACCAGACCTGGATGTGCCTGATTTGCGGCTGGGTCTACGACGAAGAAGCGGGCGCGCCGGAAGATGGCATCGCCCCAGGCACCCGCTGGGCCGACGTGCCGATGAACTGGACTTGCCCGGAATGCGGCGCCAGGAAAGACGACTTCGAGATGACGGCAATCTGATGCCACGGGGACGGCCATGCCGTCCCCCAATACTGCATTTCTTGCCATATTCATGGCATGTTGATCAATCAAGTTATCAAAACCATCCACACCGATAACTGATTTTCTAGCTCTTCCGACAAGCTTTTCCCTCTGTGATTTCGCCGTAGTTGACTCTGTGCAACACTTTGCGCACAAGCCTACAGCCCTATGCTATCGTTGCGTTCCATGCTGAAGTGAAACGAACATGACGACATCGCAGCACACCAACAGCCCCACCATCATGGTGATCGACGATAGCAACACGATCCGCCGTTCCGCCGAGATCTTTCTCACCCAGGCCGGGTACGCGGTGGTGCTGGCCGAGGACGGCTTCGATGCCCTGGCCAAGATCAACGACCATCACCCGGCGCTGGTGTTCTGCGACATCCTCATGCCGCGCCTGGACGGCTACCAGACCTGCGCCCTGATCAAGAAGAGCGCGCGCTTCCACGCCACGCCGGTGGTCATGCTGTCGTCGAAAGACGGCTTGTTCGACCGTGCGCGCGGTGCGATGGTCGGGTCCAGCGCCTACCTCACCAAGCCCTTTTCCAAAGAGTCCCTGCTTGCGGCCGTCCGCGAGCACACGGCCCCAGCGGCCTGATTAACCGAGTACGGAGCCCAGCGTGGCCATACACAAGATCCTGATCGTCGACGATTCCCCGACCGAACGCTATTACCTGACCGACATCCTGGTGAAGAACGGTTTTTCCGTGTCCACCGCCGAGAACGGCGAAGACGCGCTGCTGAAGATCCGCGCCGACCGTCCCGAGCTGATCCTGATGGACGTGGTCATGCCCGGCGCCAACGGCTTCCAGGTGACCCGTTCGATCGCCCGCGATCCGGAACTGTCCTCGGTGCCGGTCATCATTTGCAGCAGCAAGAACCAGGAAACCGACCGCATCTGGGGCATGCGCCAGGGCGCGCAGGATTACCTGGTCAAGCCGGTCGATCCGGAACAGCTGCTGGCGCGCATCGCCGCCCTCGGCGCCTGATGGACGCCGTCACCGGCCTGGTTGCGGCGCCTGCCGCTCCTTCGCCCAACGCCCTGCGCCGCACCCGCCTGCGCGACTACCAGACCCAGTTGCTGGCGCGCGTGCAGGCGGCCCAGAGCGGCACGGCCCAGGCCGTGCACCAGCTGGGCATGTCGATCGGCGGCCAGCGCTACCTGGTGGAGCTGGCCGAGGCCGGCGAAATCGTGCCGCCGGTGGCGCTGGCGCGCGTGCCGCGCACCCAGCCCTGGTACCTGGGCCTGGCGAACATCCGCGGCAGCCTGCTCGGCGTGATCGACCTGGCGCGCTACCTCGATCCGGCCCAGTCCGCCGCCGGCCCCGACGCGCGCTTCCTGTCGCTGGCGCCGCGCCTGGGCCTGAAGTGCGCGCTGCTGGTGAGCCAGGTGCACGGCCTGCGCCGCGCCGAAGCCATGACACCCGACACCCGCGACGGCGCGCTGCGCCTGATCGACGCCGACGGCCAGCCCTGGACCCCGCTGTCGCTGGCGGCCCTGGCGCAGGAAGAGCGCTTCCTGCAGGTGGGGCTGTAGCCAGCGCACGCCGCCACCGGACAAGAACACCACGAGCACCATTTCATCACAACAACAATCAACCCGCTGGACCAGGGAGCCGCAATGGGAATCATGTCGTTGAATTTTCTGTCGAAGGGTAAGAACGAAGACGAGACCGTGCTGTCGTCGCCGGACACCGAGTTTGCCGCGGGTTCCGCCGGCGGCGCGCTGGCGCTGGCCGGCGGCGGCATCCTCGGCGCCGCCGCCGCGGGTAGCGCGGGCGCCGACACCGCTTCCGGCTCGGCCAACGATGCCATGCGGCGCCTCGGCCACCTGGTGCGTCCGGGCAGCGGCGCCGCCGGCGCCGACGACGAGGAAGAAAGCAACCTGAGCCTGCCCCTGATCGGCCACCTGTCGCTGCCGCGCCAGCTGCGCATCCTGCTGGTCGCCTTTGGCGGCGGCATCCTCCTGACCATCCTGGCGATGTGGCAGAACGCCAACGTGAATGCCCGCGTCGCGGCCCAGATCCAGGTGGCCAGCGAAATCCAGCTGCACTCGCAGCGGGTCGGCAAGGCGGCGCCGAATGCGCTGGCCGGCAACGTCGACTCGTTCACCCAGCTGGCCGAAAGCCGCAACGAAGTGAACCGCGAGCTGCGCCTGCTGAGCCAGGGCGGCAGCGTCGGCACCGTCACCGTGCCGGGCGCCAGCGGGCGCCAGGGCGCACTGCTGGGCCGGGTGCGCGCCACCTGGACCGCGTCCGAGCTCGGTTCGGCCAACATCCTGCAAATGAAGGGCGCGCTGATCGGCTTCGACAAGAGCGTGCGCCAGCTCGACGCGCTGGCCACCGAGATGCTGGTGCTGACCGAGGACCTGATGGCCCAGAACGTCGAGCGCGGCGCCAGCGCGCGCGAACTGGCCGCGATCGGCCGCATGATGATGCTGACCCAGCGCCTGGCGCGCGGCGCCAACAGCTTCTTCGCGATCGGCGTGCCGCGCGACGACGCCGCGGTGCGCATCGGCGCCGACAGCGCCGCCTTCGAGCACGCGCTGCAGACCCTGCTGGGCGGCGCCGCCGCCCAGCGCAACGACGACCTGCGCGACAAGCTGCGCCAGATCCAGGTGCGCTTCGAGGCCTTCCGCAAGGACTTCACGCCCTTCCTCGACAACCCGGTGGCGTACTCGAAGGCGCGCGCCGCGGCCCGCACCATCCACCGCGACAACGAGGAAATGAAGAAGCAGGTCGCCGCGCTGGAAGCCAGCTACCGCCAGCAGCAGTCCTCGTCCAACCCCTGGTTCTGGCTGCTGGTGGGGGCCTCGGTGTTCACCCTCGCCACGGCCTTCTCGATCAGCCGCGTCATGCTGCAGGACTCGCGCAACCGCACCCGCGGCGCCGAGACCCGCCGCCGCGAAGCCGAGGCGATGCGCCAGCTGGCCCAGGCCAAGGAAGAAGAAGCCAAGGCCACCAACGACCAGAACCAGGCCGCGATCCTGCGCCTGATGAACGAACTGCAGGACGTGGCGAACGGCGACCTGACCGTGCACGCCACCGTCTCGGAAGACATCACCGGCGCGATCGCCGACTCGGTCAACTTCACGGTCGAGGAACTGCGCGGCCTGGTGCAGCGCGTGACCGGCACCGCCGAGCAGGTGACCCAGGCGTCGAACGAAGCCCAGGACATCTCCACCGAGCTGCTGGGCGCCACCGAGGCGCAGTCGCGCGAGATCGAGGACGCCTCCTCGACCGTCCTGCGCATGGCGGGCGAGATTACCGACGTGTCGAAGTCGGCCAACGAATCGGCCGACGTGGCGCGCCAGTCGGTGGCGGCGGCGGAGCAGGGCTCGGCGGCGGTGCAGAATGCGATCATCGGCATGAACGAGATCCGCGAGCAGATCCAGGAAACCTCGAAGCGCATCAAGCGCCTGGGCGAATCCTCGCAGGAGATCGGCGAGATCACCGAACTGATTTCCGACATTACCGAGCAGACCAACGTGCTGGCGCTGAACGCGGCGATCCAGGCGGCGTCGGCCGGCGAGGCGGGACGCGGCTTCTCGGTGGTGGCGGAAGAGGTGCAGCGCCTGGCCGAACGCTCGGGCGAAGCGGCCAAGCAGATCGGCGCCCTGGTGCGCACCATCCAGACCGATACCCACGACGCCGTCGCGGCAATGGAAAAATCGACCCAGGGCGTGGTCGAAGGGGCGCGCCTGTCGGATGCGGCCGGCGCCGCGCTGGCCGATATCTCGCGCGTCTCGAACCGCCTGGCCGAACTGATCCAGGGTATCTCGTTCGCGACCGGCTTGCAGGCGACGTCCGCCAACGGCGTGGCGCACAATATGCAGCACATCCTGTCGGTGACCGAGCACACCCAGGCCGGTACCCGCCAGACCGCGCAGTCGATCCGCCAGCTGGCCGCGCTGGCGCAGGAACTGAAGAACTCGGTGTCGCGCTTCCGCGTGGCCCAATAATCCAGCCAACAAGCCAGCCAAAGAACATGATTTCATCCCTGCCAGCGAGCACCTTCGATACCGGCCCCCTGTCGTGGGTGATCGGCGAGATCCGCGACGCCCTCGAGCGCTCCGGCAGCGCGCTGAACGACGCCGCGGCGCGTTCGCCCGAGGCCCGGCCGACCCTGCTGCTGCATGCGAAGACGCACCTGCACCAGGCCCACGGCGCGTTGCGGATGGTGGACGTGGAAGGCGTGGAGCTGGTCACCGCCGCCGCCGAGCGCGCGCTCGACGGCTTCAAGGACCGCGCGCTGGACTGCACCCCGGACAACGCGAAGGTGGTGCGCGACGCCTATGGCGCGCTCGGCGAATACCTGGAAGAGCTGGTGGCCGGCGCCGCGCCGCAGCCGGTACGCCTGTTCCCGTATTACCGCGCGCTGCAGGAGCTGCTGGGCGCGGAACGCGTGCATCCGTCCGACCTGCTGGCCGTGGACACCACGGCGACGCTGGACCTGCCGGCGGACGGCGCCGCTCCCGACTACACCGGCTGCCGCGCGCGCTTCGAGAAGGCGCTGCTGCCCTACCTGAAAAGCACCGATGCCCAGGCCCAGCGCCAGCATGCGCAGGCGCTGGCCGACGCCATTGCCCCGCTGTCGGCGAGCGGCGACGCCCGTGCCCGCACCGCCTGGCTGGCGCTGCACGGCGTCGCGGCCCTGGTCGCGGACGGCGCGCTGGCGCCCGACCTGTACGTGAAGCAGCTGTTCGGCCAGGTCAATCTGCAGCTGCGCCGCCTGTCTCAGGGGCAGGCCGGCCTGCCGGACGCGCTGCTGCGCGACGCGTTGTTCTTCATTGCTGCCGCACCGGCGGTCGCGGGCGGGGCGGAGGTGGCCGCGTTGCGGCGCGCCTTCCGCCTCGAGGGCGCCGTGCCCGCCAACTATGCCGAGCGCCGCTACGGCAGGGTCGACCCGGCCGCGCTGAAGGAAGCCAAGGAAGCGCTGGCGCGCTCGAAGTCCGACTGGGACCAGCTGGCGGGGCACGCCGACGACACGCGTGAAGCCGATTTCAACGCGGCCCTGGCCACCCTGGCCGGCGCCAGCGACAAACTCGGCGCCCCGGCGCTGGCCCAGCTGCTGCGCGAACTCGGCCAGGCAGCGAGCGACTCGATCGCTTCCGGCCGCAGCGACCAGTTCGGGCTGGAGATGGCGGCCGCCATGCTGTTCGTCGAACACGGTTTGGACCAGGTGCGCCAGCTGCCGCAGGACTTCGACCAGCATGCCGAAGTGGTCGGCCAGCGCCTGCTGGCCCTGGCCGCGGGCGACACGCCGCCGGACGCGCCGCAATGGCAGAGCGAACTGGCCGGCCGCATCCAGCAAGGCCAGACCGTGGCCGTGCTGGCCGGCGAGATCAAGGGCGGGCTGCGCCAGGTCGAGAAGCTGCTCGACGAATACTACGACCAGCCGCAGCTCAAGCGCGGCGCGCTGGACCAGGCCGCGCCGCTGCTGCATCAGATCGAGGGCGCCCTGCGCATCCTCGACCAGGACGAGGCCGCGCGCGCCGCCGTGCACGTGCGCGACGCCGTGCGCGCGCTGGGGCAGGGCGACGGCGACCTTGTCGCCCAGGCCGCGCCGTTGCACAACATCGCCCGCAACATCGGCGCACTCGGCTTCTTCACCGACATGCTGGCCCAGAACAGCGACAGCGCCAGGATGCGCTTCGCCTTCGATGCCAACGCCGGGCTGCTGCGCGAGCTGAGCATCGAGCAGGCGCAGGCGCAGGCGCAGGCGCATGTGCAGGACCGTGCGCATGAGCAGGCGCAGGATGAGCAGGATGAGCAAGCCGCACAGCCGGCTCCCGCGCCGGTTTCCGTGCCCGCGCCGGCTCCCGCCTCGCAGCCGGACGCCATCGACGCCGAGCTGCTCGAGATCTTCGTCACCGAGGCCGGCGAAGTGCTGGAAGTGGTCGACACGACGCTGCCCCAGCTGCACGCCCAGCCCGCCGCCCAGGATGCGCTGACCATCGTGCGCCGCGCCTTCCATACGCTCAAGGGCAGCGCGCGCATGGTCGGCCTGGACGAATTCGCCGCAGCCTCCGCCGCGCTCGAGCGTGTGATGAATGTGTGGCTGGCCGACAGCCGCGCCGCCACGCCGGACCTGCTGGCGCTGGCCGCGCACGCGCACGCCCAGCTGCTGCCCTGGGTGGCCGAGCTGGCCGCGAACGGCCATTCGGCGCGCAGCGGCGCCGGCCTGATCGCGGCGGCCGAGCGGGTGCAGGCCGGCGAGGCCTTCGTGGCCGAGGAAGCGCCGGCCGTGGAAGAACACGCGGAGGCGCTGGACGCGCCGGCGTCCGAACAGGCGCCGTCCGCTGCCGAACACGCGCAGCTCGACGCCGAGGCGGAGACGGTCCACGCCGAACCCGAACCCGAACCCGAACCCGAACCCGAACCCGAACCCGAACCCGAACCCGAACCCGAGCCGAAAGGCGCGGAACCCGAGGCCGAGCCGGCCCCGACGAACGTGTTCGCCCTGCCGACCGCCACCCGTCCGGCGCCGGCCCAGGACGACAGCGTGCGCCGCGTGGGCCCGCTGGAAATCCCGCTGGCCCTGTACAACATCTATGTCGCCGAAACCGACGAGCTGCTGCGCACGCTGGAGCGCGACTTCGGCGAGTGGCGCCACGAACCGGGCCGCGAAGTCACGCCCGACGCGCTGAAGGCCGTGCACACCCTGGCCGGCACCTCGGCCACGGTCGGCTTCGACGCGCTGCACGACCTGGCCCAGGCCCTGGAAACCACGCTCGAACACCTGGGCCAGCCGGCGCCGGTGCTGGAGGCCGCGCAGCACGACCTGCTCGACGCCGTGCTGGCGCGCGTGCGCGCGATGCTGCAGGCCTTCGGGCGCGGCGAGCTCGCCCCGAGCCAGCCCGAGCTGCTGGAACAACTGGCAGCGCTGCGCGCCGGCTTCACCGCGCCGCAGGCCGACGCGCTGTACGGCGACGTGCCGCAGGACCTGGCGCAGCGCCTCGACAGCCTGTTCGCCGCAACCTACGACAGCCTGATGGCCGATCCGCCGCCGCTGGAAGCGGCGCCGAAGCAGGAACCGGCGGCGGCGCCCGCGGCCCCGGCCACGGACGACGACATCGACGCGCTCTTCGGCCTCGACATCGACGACCTGTTCGATGCCCCGTCCCTGGTTCCGGCCGCGCCGCCGGAAGAAGCCGCTGCGGCGCAGGAGCCGGCCCCCGAGGCGGTCGGCGACAGCGAAACGCTGGCCGCGGCCGAAGCCGATTTCGCCGACAGCTTCGACCTTGCCGAACCTGAGCCGATCGAACTGCCGATCGAACTCGATCTCGCTGCGCCGGAGGAGCTGCCGGCCGAGCCCGAACCCGAACCTGAACCTGAACCTGAAGCGGCTGCCCCGCCTGCGACCGAAGCGGCGGAAGCAGCCGAAACCGTCGAAGCCGCCGCCGAAGAGCAGGACACCGCCGCCAGCCTGGCCGTGCCGGAACTGGAAGCCGTCGCGCTGCCGGTGACCCTGGACGCGTCGCTCGCCGCGCCCCTGGCCGGCGAACCCGTGCTGCACGACGAACTCGACCCCGACCTGCTGCCGGTCTTCCTGGAAGAAGCGGCCGACCTGCTGCCGCAGATCGGCAACGGCCTGCGCCAGTGGCAGCAGGACCCGGGCGATACGGCGCCGGCGCAAGGCTTGCTGCGTACCCTGCACACGGTCAAGGGCAGCGCGCGCATGGCCGGTGCGATGCGCATCGGCCAGCACACCCACGAACTGGAAACCCAGGTCGAGAACATGGTCCACGCCGGGACCACGGCCCCCAGCGCCTTCGACGAACTGATGGCCAGCTACGACCAGGCGCTGGTGCTGTTCGAGCAGCTGGTCAAGCCGGCGGCGGCGCCGGAAGCCGGGGCCGGCGAGGCCGGCGCGCCGCCGTCCGCCGCCGAAGGAGCGCTCACTTCCGCCCCGGCCGTGCCGCTGGCGGCCACACCTGCCTCTTCTGCCACCTCTGCCGCACCTGTCGAACCGCAGGCCGAGGCCCGCACGCCGCTGGTGCGGGTACGCGCCGACATCCTCGACCGCCTGGTGACCCAGGCCGGCGAGGTCTCGATCACGCGCTCGCGCCTGGAGAACCAGATGGGCGTGCTGAAGACGGCGCTGAACGACTTTTCCGACAACCTGGGGCGCCTGCGCCGCCAACTGCGCGAAGTCGAGATGCAGGCCGAATCGCAGATCGCCTCGCGCATGTCGATCGCCGGCGAGCGCGAATTCGATCCGCTCGAATTCGACCGCTTCACGCGCCTGCAGGAACTCACGCGCATGATGGCCGAGAGCGTGAACGACGTCGCTTCCTTCCAGGAGTCGCTGGCGCGCAGCGTCGACGGCGCCAACGAGGAACTGGCGGCGCAGTCGCGCATGACGCGCGACCTGCAGCGCGACCTGATGCGGGTGCGCATGGTGCCGTTCGCCAGCCTGTCGGAGCGCCTGTTCCGCGTGGCGCGCCAGACCGCCAAGGAAACCGACAAGCGCGTCAACCTGGACATCCGTGGCGGCGGCGTGGAAATCGACCGCAGCGTGCTGGAACAGATGGCCGCGCCCTTCGAGCACCTGCTGCGCAACGCCATCGTGCACGGCATCGAGCCGCGCGCCGCGCGCACGGACGCCGGCAAGAACGAGACCGGCGAAGTGCTGGTGCAGGTCAGCCAGCAGGGCAACGAGGTGGTGCTGCAGTTCTCCGACGACGGCGCCGGCCTCGACCTCGAGCGCATCCGCGCCAAGGCGCGTGCGCAGGGCCTGGTGGAGCCGGACGCCGACCTGTCGGACAAGGATGCGGCGGAGCTCATCTTCGCGCCGGGCTTCTCGACCGCCGACACCCTGACCGAGCTGGCCGGGCGCGGCGTCGGCATGGACGTGGTGCGCTCGGAAGCGCAGGCGCTGGGCGGGCGCGTGGTGATCGCCTCGAACGCGGGGCAGGGCACGCGCTTCACCATCCACCTGCCGTTGACCCTGGCGGTCACGCAGGTGGTGCTGGTGGCCAGCGCCGGCAAGACCTACGCCTTGCCCTCGACCCTGGTCGAGCAGGTGCTGCCGGTGCGCGAACCCGACCTGCAGGCCGCCGCCGCGGCCGGCGTGCTGGACGTGCAGGGCCAGGTGCTGCCCTTCCACTACCTGCCGGCGCTGCTGGGCGAAGGCGAGACCTTCGAGCCGGGCATGCGTTCGCGTCCGGTGATGCTGCTGCACAGCGGCGGCGAGCGCATCGCGCTGCAGGTCGACGAAGTGCTGGGCAACCGCGAGGTGGTCATCAAGAACCTCGGGCCGCAGCTGGCGCGCGTGCCGGGCATTGCCGGCGCCACGGTGCTGGGTTCGGGCGACATCGTCCTGATCCTGAACCCGCTGGCCCTCGGCCGCAACGCCGGCACCGCCGCACCGATGGTCGACGTGCCGCTGCTGCCGGTGCCGGCGGTGCACAAGCCGACCGTGATGGTGGTCGACGATTCGCTGACCGTGCGCCGCGTGACCCAGCGTTTGCTGGAGCGCGAAGGCTACCGCGTCGCCCTGGCCAAGGACGGCGTCGACGCGCTCGAGCAGCTGCCCGAGGTACGGCCCGACCTGATGCTGGTCGACATCGAGATGCCGCGCATGGACGGCTTCGACCTGGTGCGCCACGTACGCGGCGACGCGGCCACCCAGGCGATCCCGATCATCATGATCACCTCGCGCACGGCCGACAAGCACCGCAACTACGCGATGGGACTGGGGGTGAACGCCTACTTCGGCAAGCCCTTCCAGGAGCCGGTGCTGCTGGGGGCGATCGCGGGGTTGCTGGGTGGGGAAATGCCGACGGCGGACGGCGGCGTGTCGTAACCGCGCAGGCGCCCCTGTGCCCACGCGTTACAACGGCTGATCAATCGTCAGCTTCGTAGGGTGGGCACTTGTGCCCACGCGGTCGAACCCTTGATCAATCGTCAGGCGTCACGCCGGCCTTCACGACCGCGAACCGCGCCAGCGTCTTCTCGCGCGCCTCGTCGTGCTTGACCACCCGCTCGGGGTAATCCTTCCCCAGCACCACGCCGCACGCCGCCAGTTCGGCGGCCGGCACCAGCCACGGCGCATGCACGTCGCGCGCATCGAGCTTGCCCAACTGCGGCAGGTACTGCCGGATGAACTCCCCGCGCGCATCGAATTTTTCCGACTGCCGTACCGGATTGAAGATCCTGAACCAGGGCTGCGCATCGCAGCCGGTGGAGGCCGCCCACTGCCAGCCGCCGACGTTCGAGGCCATGTCGTAGTCGTTGAGCTTCAGCGCGAAATAGCGCTCGCCCCAGCGCCAGTCGATGCCCAGGTCCTTGACCAGGAAGCTGGCCGTCACCATGCGCAGCCGGTTGTGCATGAAGCCCGTCCGGTTCAGCTGGGCCATGGCGGCGTCGACCAGCGGGTAGCCGGTGCGTCCCTCGCACCAGGCGGCGAACAGGGCCTGCGCCTGCGGCCCGGCTTCCCACTCCACCGCGTCGAAGGCCGGCTTGAACGAACGCTCGGCCAGGTGCGGATGGTGCGACAGGATCATCGCGTAGAAGTCGCGCCAGACCAGCTCCGACAGCCACACCGGCGCACCGGCGCCGCCGGCGCCCATGGCCATCATCTGCTGCAGCGTGCGCACCAGGTGACGTACCGAGGTGGTGCCGAAGCGCAGGTGGATCGACAGCTGCGAGGTGCCGTTCTGCGCCGGGAAGTCGCGCGCCGTGCCGTAGTCGGCCAGGCGCGGCAGGAAGTCTTCGAAGAGCGCGCTGGCGCCGGACATGCCGGCCGGGGCGGGCAGGGGACCGTCGTCGAAGCCCAGTTCGGCCAGGGCCGGGATGCGCGCCTGCGCGGGTGGAACCAGGGCAGCCGCGTGCGGCTCGATCATCCAGGGCGCCACCGCTTCCGGCTGGGCCGCCAGGCGCTTGAGCCAGGCGTTCTTGTAGGGCGTGAACACGCCGTAGACCTTGCCGGTCTGGGTCAGGACTTCGCTTTTCTCGAATACGACCTGGTCCTTGAAGCCCAGCAGCCGGCGGCCGCTCGCCGCCAGCGCCGCGGCAACCTGCACATCGCGCGCGATCGCGCCGGGTTCGTAGTCGGCATTCGCATACACCGCGTCCACCTCCAGTTCGGCCGCGAGTGCGGGGATGGCGTCGCGCGCCCGGCCATGGCGCACGAGCAGGCCGCCGCCAAGGCGGCGCAGCTCGCCGTCCAGCTCGACGAGGCTGGCATGGATGAAACGCACGCGGCGGTCGTCGCGCGGCAGGCCGGCCAGGATGTCGCTGTCGAAGACGAATACGCAGTGGACGGCGCGGGACGCGCGCAGGGCATGGTGCAGTGCTGCATGGTCGAAGGCGCGCAGGTCGCGGCGGAACCAGACGAGGGAATTGCTTACTGGAATCATTGTGTGTTCGGTCAACGCGGCGTAGAAGGCGACGCGCTATTTTACTGGCTTGTATGCTTCGGTTATGCCCGTGAATTTTGCCCTGCTGCCGCGCGCAAACTACGCTGCCGGGGGGCTGCCCGGCGTTTCAGTGTAAACTAATGAAAAACCAAATGTTGTAGTCCGGATACTAGTGGACAATCAGAGCGTGAGCCAAGAGAGAGTCAGCGTATGAAAAAGAGTAAAGTTGTTAACACTCTGCCCATGGCCGGCCTGTCGCAGGGAAGCGAAACCCTGGGAAACATCGGTCCGGCCGCTTCTGGGTTGAATCTAGCTAATCATTTCCTCATCGCCATGCCATCCATGGAAGATCCGATCTTCGGCGGCGCGGTGGTGTACATCTGCGAGCACAACGAAAAAGGCGTGCTCGGGGTCGTCATCAACAAGCCGACCGACATGACCATGGATGTGCTGTTCGACCGCATCGACCTGAAGGTGGCCGACGGCCTGCGCGCTAGCGTGGTGGACGAGCCCATCATGTTCGGCGGCCCGGTCCAGGACGACCGCGGCTTCGTGCTGCACAGCCCGGGCGGACGCTATTCGTCGTCGCTGAACGTCACCGAGGAAGTCGCCTTTACCACCTCGATCGACGTGCTCGAGGCGGTCGCCGGCGGCACCGGTCCGGAGCGCATGCTGGTCTCGATCGGCTATGCCGGCTGGAGCCCGGGCCAGCTGGAAGAGGAGATCTCGCGTAACGGCTGGCTCACCGTGGGCGCCGACGCCCACGTGCTGTTCGACCTGCCGATCGAGGAGCGCTACAACGCCGCCATCAAACTGCTGGGCATCGACCCGATGATGCTCGCCACCGAGGCCGGCCATGCGTGACAATGCCTGACATCGTTCTTGGATTCGACTTCGGCGTCAAGCGCATCGGTATTGCGATGGGCAACACGCTGACGGGGCAAGCCCAGCCCCTGGAAATCATCGATGCCGTCGACAACGCCACCCGTTTCAAGCGCATCGGCGCCCTGATCGACGCGTGGCGCCCGGCGCGCCTGGTCGTCGGCGAGCCGCGCCATCCCGACGGCGCCGAGCACGACATGACCCTGCGCGCGCGCCGCTTCGCGAACCAGCTGAACGGCCGCTTCAACCTCCCCGTCGAGCTGGTCGACGAACGCTATTCCTCCGCCGTCATCCCCGCCAAGCGGGGCGAGCGCATCGACGCGAAGGCGGCCGCCATCATTTTGCAACAGTACTTTGACGATCATGCCAACAACTAAACACGACTTCGATGCGGAGGCGCTGTACCGCGCCCTGCTCGAACAGGTACGCGCGGGCCTTGCCGGCGTAGCGGACGCCGCCATCGTCGGCATCCATTCGGGCGGCGCCTGGCTGGCCGAGCGCCTGGCCGCCGACCTGGATCTGAAGAACCGCCTCGGCTTCATCGACGTCTCGTTCTACCGCGACGACTATGCGAAGAAGGGCCTGCACCCGGACGTGAAGCCGACCCACATCGGCTTCAACGTCGACGGCGCCACCATCGTGCTGGTCGACGACGTGCTGTTCACCGGCCGCACCACGCGCGCCGCGATCAACGTGCTGTTCGACTATGGCCGCCCGCAATCGATCAAGCTGGCCGCCCTGGCCGACCGCGGCGGCCGCGAGCTGCCGGTGGCGCCCGACTTCGTGGGCGTGCGCACTACCCTGGAACCGGGCCAATCGCTGTCGCTGGCGCGCGACGGCGCCGGCCAACTTTCGCTGACCATCGAAGACGACAATGCCGAAACTGCATAACCATCCGCAACTCGACAGGAACGGCGAGCTGCAGCACCTGCTGACCATCGAGGGCTTGCCGAAGTCGATCATCCACCACATCCTCGATACGGCCCAGAGCTTCGTCGGCATCTCCGACCGCGAAGTCAAGAAGGTGCCGCTGATGCGCGGTAAAAGCGTGTTCAACCTGTTCTTCGAAAACAGCACCCGCACCCGTACCACCTTCGAGATCGCCTCCAAGCGCCTGTCGGCCGACGTCATCAACCTGAACATCCAGGCCTCGTCGACCTCCAAGGGCGAATCGCTGCTCGACACCATCGACAACCTGGCGGCCATGCACGCCGACATGTTCGTGGTGCGCCACGCGCAGTCGGGCGCGCCCTACCTGATCGCCCAGCACCTGAACCGCACCGGCCAGAAGGACATCCACGTCGTCAACGCCGGCGACGGGCGCCATGCGCACCCGACCCAGGGCCTGCTCGACATGTACACGATCCGCCACTACAAGCAGGACTTCACCAAGCTGCGCGTGGCGATCGTCGGCGACATTTTGCACAGCCGCGTGGCGCGCTCGGACATCCATGCGCTGACCACGCTCGGCGTGCCGGAAGTGCGCGCCATCGGCCCGCAAACCCTGCTGCCGGGCGGCCTGGAACACATGGGCGTGCGCGTTTTCAACAATATCGAGGAAGGCCTGAAGGACGTCGACGTGATCATCACCCTGCGCCTGCAGAACGAACGCATGTCGGGCGCGCTGCTGCCCTCGGCCCAGGAATACTTCAAGAGCTACGGCCTGACGCCGGAGCGCCTGGCGCTGGCGAAACCCGACGCCATCGTGATGCACCCGGGCCCGATGAACCGCGGCGTGGAAATCGATTCGGCGGTGGCCGACGGCAAGCAGGCCGTGATCCTGCCGCAGGTGACCTTCGGCATCGCGGTGCGCATGGCAGTGATGAGTATTTTGGCGGGAGGCAGGGCGTGAAATTCGCACGGATGAACCTACATATCAAGAACGGGCGCCTGGTCGACCCGGCCAATGGCGTCGATCAAGTCGCCGACCTGTTCATCGCCGACGGCAAGGTGGCCGCCGTCGGGACGGCGCCGGACGGCTTCAGGGCCGACACCAGCATCGACGCCAGCGGCATGGTGGTCGCTCCCGGCCTGGTCGATTTGTCGGCGCGCCTGCGCGAACCCGGCTACGAATACAAGGCCACGCTGGAGTCGGAGATGCAGGCGGCGATCCAGGGCGGCGTGACTTCCCTCGTGTGCCCGCCCGACACCGACCCGGTGCTCGACGAGCCGGGCCTGGTGGAAATGCTCAAGCACCGCGCGCGCAACCTGGACCAGGCCAACGTGCACCCGCTCGGCGCCCTGACGATGGGCCTGAAGGGCCAGGCGCTGACCGAGATGGCGGAACTGACCGAAGCCGGCTGCATCGGCTTCGCCCAGGCCGAGGTGCCGATTTTAGATACCAACGTGCTGCTGCGCGCGCTGCAGTACGCGAAGACCTTCGGCTACACGGTCTGGCTGCGTCCGCAGGACGCGCACATCGGCCGCGGCGGCGTGGCCCACAGCGGCCCGCTGGCTTCGCGCCTGGGCCTGTCCGGCGTGCCGGTGATGGCCGAGACCATCGCCCTGCACACCATCTTCGAGCTGGTGCGCTCGACCGGCGCGCGCGTGCACCTGTGCCGCATCTCGTCGGCCGCCGGCATCGAGCTGGTGCGCGCGGCCAAGGCCGAGGGCCTGCCGGTCACCTGCGACGTCGGCGTGCACCACCTGCACATGACCGACGCCGACATCGGCTTCTTCGACTCCAACGCGCGCCTGACGCCGCCGCTGCGCACCCAGCGCGACCGCGACGCCATCCGCGCCGCCCTGGTCGACGGCACGGTCGACGCGATCTGCTCCGACCACACGCCGGTCGACGACGACGAGAAGCTGCTGCCGTTTGCCGAGGCCTCGCCCGGCGCCACCGGCCTGGAGCTGCTGCTGTCGCTGACCCTCAAATGGGCCGAGGAACTGCACGGCGACGCCGCGCTGCTGCGCGCGCTGGCCAAGATCACCTCGCAGGCGGCGCGTACCGCCGGCCTGGCCGCCGGCCAGCTCGGCGTGGGCGCGGTGGCCGACGTCGTCGTGTTCGACCCGGGCGCGCGCTGGACGGTCGACGGCGCGGCGCTCGCCAGCCAGGGCAAGCACACGCCTTTCCTCGGCTTCGAGGTGAGCGGGCAGGTGCGCGCCACGGTGGTCGGCGGACGCGTGGCTTACCAGCGCTGACCGGCGCCGGCGCGGCGTCCCCGGACGTTGCGCCGACCTTCCATTGCATCGATGATCCGTCTGCGGCTAGCCTGGCGTCTTGCGCGCGTGTTCCTGCACCTGCTGGTGGGGCTGGCCGCCTGCGCCTGCGTCTTCCCCTGGGCGCGGCGCGGCCTGCGCGACGCCGTCACGCGGCGCTGGTCGCGCCGCCTGCTGGGCATCTGCGGCGTGCGCGTGGAAACGGCGCCGGGCGCCCCGGTGCTGGAACACGCGCTGCTCGTGTCGAACCACATCTCCTGGCTCGACATCTTCGTCATCAATTCGCTGTATCCCTGCCGCTTCGTGGCCAAGGCCGAGATCCGCGCCTGGCCGGTGCTGGGCTGGCTGGTGGCGGCCGCCGGCACGGTGTTCATCGCGCGCGGCAACCGGCGCGAGCTGCGCCACATCTTCAAGGGCATCGTCAGCGTGCTGGCGCTGGGCGAGCGGGTCGCCTTCTTCCCCGAGGGGACGGTGGCGCACCAGGGGCAGGTGCTGCCTTTCCACGCCAACCTGTTCGAGGCGGCGATCGATGCCGGGGTGATGGTGCAGCCCTGCGCGCTGAGTTATCTCGACGAGCAGGGGGCGTGGCATCCGAATGTGGATTATGTCGGCGAGATCACCTTTGTCGACAGCATCTTCACCATCCTGCGCGGCGGGCCGATCCGCGCGCGCCTGCAGCCGCTGGCGCCGATCGACGCGGTGGGTGCGCACCGGCGCGAACTGGCGCAGGCGGCGCATGATGCGGTGGCGACGGGCTTGATGCGGTAGGGTGGGCCGGGCCGCGCTAGGCGCCCCTGCGTCCACCCTACGCCTTGCTATGCGGCCGGTACTCCGGACAATCCACCTGCAGCAGCGTGCGGTCGTCCAGGCACACCGCGGTCAGCTTGCCGCCCCAGACGCAGCCGCTGTCCAGGCCCACCAGGTTCGGCCGCAGGATCAGTCCCAGCGCCGACCAGTGGCCGAACACCACCGTCACGTCGTTGGTGCGCCGTCCGGGCAGGTCGAACCAGGGCACCAGGCCCGAACCCTCCGGCCCGCTCTCGCTTTCCTTGTGTGCGAAATCCATGGTCCCATCCGGCAGGCAGAGGCGCATGCGGGTGAGGGCGTTGACGATGCAGCGCAGGCGCGGGATGCCTTCCAGGTCGTCGTCCCAGCGGTCGGGCTGGTTGCCGTACATCTGGGCCAGGAAGTCGATCCAGCGCTCGCTGCGCAGCATGGCCTCGACTTCGCCGGCCAGCGCCATGGTCTGGGCCGCGTCCCACTGCGGCGCCACGCCGGCGTGCACCATCAGGTGGGCGTCGACGAACATCGCCAGCGGCCGTTGGCGCAGCCAGGCGATCAAGGCGTCGCGGTCGGGGGCGGCCAGGATCTCGTCCAGGGTGTCGGACTTGCTGGCCTTCCGGGCGCCGACGGCCACCGCCAGCAAATGCAGGTCGTGGTTGCCGAGCAGGGCCTCGACCCGGCCTTCGCTCGCTTCCGACAGCGCCTTCATGCGCCGCAGCGCCATCAGCGACTCCGGGCCGCGGTTGATCAGGTCGCCGACGAACAGGATACGCGCCTCGCCGGCGGCATCGTCGGCGATCTTGTCGAGCAGGGCCTGGGCCTCGTGGGCGCAACCCTGCAGGTCGCCTATGACATATGTTTTCATCGTCTGTTCTTGTTGCGGAGGGCGGCTGCGCGCCGCGGCCCCTGTTCTTGTTCGATAATGCCGGCATGCGCCGTGCCTGCATACTAAATGATTTCGGCGCCGGCCGGTTCGCGGGCGGCTTGCGGCGCCGGCCGAACGCCCGGACAATGGCGGCCCTGGCCCAATCCGACAGACAGGTTTCCCGATGCCCCATTCCCTATTCGCGCCCCGCATGAGCGGCAATGGCGCACCCGGCGCCCCTCCGGAGGCCGCATGACGGCGCGCAAGGGCATCATCCTGGCGGGCGGCTCGGGCACGCGCCTGTATCCAATGACGCTGGCGGTATCGAAGCAGCTGATGCCGGTCTACGACAAGCCGATGATCTATTATCCGCTGACGACGCTGATGCAGGCCGGCATCCGCGAGATCCTGGTGATCTCGACCGAACAGGACTTGCCGCGCTTTCGCCAATTGCTGGGCGATGGGCGGCAGTGGGGCCTGGCGCTGGAATACGCGGTGCAGGCGGCGCCCGAAGGCATCGCCCAGGCTTACCTGATCGCACGCGACTTCCTCGGCGGGGCGCCGTCGGCACTGATTTTGGGCGACAACATCTTCTATGGCCACGGCCTGGAACAGACCCTGCAGGCGGCAAGCGCGCGCCTGGATGGGGCGACCGTGTTCGCCTACCACGTGCACGATCCGCAGCGCTACGGCGTGGTCGAATTCGGCGCCGGCGGGCAGGCATTGTCGATCGAGGAAAAGCCGGTGCGGCCGACATCGCAGTATGCGGTGACCGGGCTGTATTTTTACGATAAGCAGGCCTGCGACATCGCCGCCGGCCTGCGGCCGTCGGCGCGCGGCGAACTGGAAATCACGGATATCAACCGCGCCTACCTGGCGGCCGGCAAGCTGGCGGTCGAGCCGATGGGGCGCGGCATGGCCTGGCTCGATACCGGCACCCACGAATCGCTGCTGGATGCGGCGCAATTCATCGCCACCATCGAAAAGCGCCAGGGCCTGAAAGTGGCGGTACCGGAAGAAACCGCATTCCGGATGGGATATATCGGCGCGGCCGCGCTGGAAAGCCTGGCCGCTCCCTTGCGCCATACCGGATATGGCGAATACCTGCTGCAACTGCTGAATGGTCCGGTGCTGAAATGAAGGTGCTGGCCACTGCCTTTCCCGAGGTCCTGCTCATCGAGCCGGCCGTGCATGCCGATGAACGCGGCGTGTTTTTCGAAACCTTCAATGCGCGCGCATTCGAGCAGGCCACCGGCCTGCGCCCCGAATTCGTCCAGGATAACCAGTCGGTGTCGCGGCCGAATACGGTACGCGGCCTGCATTACCAGGTCGGACAGGCGCAGGGCAAACTGGTGCGCGTGGTAAAAGGGGCGATTTTCGACGTCGTGGTCGACATGCGCCGCGGCTCGCCGCATTTCGGACGCGCGCTGTCGGCCGTGCTCAGCGCGGACAACCGGCGCCAGTTATGGATACCGCCCGGTTTTGCCCATGGTTTCCTGGCTCTGGGC
>Ga0308166_1001374_pt1 | contig 26089 bp, 24 predicted proteins | sample PhyCR2_2_FD_202137 | JGI IMG/M metagenome (GOLD analysis project Ga0308166, IMG submission 202137) | Phyllosphere microbial communities from UC Gill Tract Community Farm, Albany, California, United States - DLSLCC.R2 | ecosystem: Host-associated > Plants > Phyllosphere > Unclassified | place... | reverse complement strand
ACTGGGAACGCGTAACGGGTAACCATTCAAATGCTGATAATAAGACCACCTACACAACACAAGAAGAAAGTGGCAAGGTAATTCCATATGTAGGTATTACCTATGATTTCACTGACAACTGGACGGGTTACGCAAGCTACACCAATATTTTTTCACCGCAAGATAAGAAAACCGCTACAGGTGAATATATAGAACCATTAATAGGCAATAGTACCGAGTTGGGTATTAAAGGTGAGTTCTTTGATAATCAGTTAAATGTTGGAGCTGCTATTTATCAAACTAAAGAGGACAATAAAGCCGTTGCAATAACCGATGTATTTGCCCCAGATGGCTCTCAAGCCTATCGCACAGAATCTGGTACTGAAAGCCGCGGCTTTGAAATTGAGGCGACAGGTAAGCTGACTGATTTGTGGCAAGTTTCCACAAGCTTTAGCCGTAACCTATCAAAAGATAGCCAAGACAATAGATTAAATACCGGCGTGCCAAATAACACAGCCAAACTGTTTACCACCTATACCCTACCTTATCTTGATGAAGCCCTTACGCTTGGTGGCGGCGTACGTTGGCAAAGCGAAATTTATGAAAAAAATGCAGTCTCTACAACAGGTAGATTTACTCAAGAAAGTTATGCTTTAGTCGACTTAATGGCACGTTATAAGGTGAACAATAATCTGATGCTTAACTTCAACCTTAATAACTTATTTAATGAGAAATACCATTTGGCCACAACCAATAGCTATTACGGCGCTCCGACCAACTTTCGAGTGGGTGTGAAATATGAATGGTAAATAAATTACCCGACTTTTAATGACCTTACTTCAGGAGCAAATTATGTGGTTCTGAAGTGAGGCTAAACGCATTTAATAGCTTGGAATTTCATATTTTTGCTAAAGCTCGGTGTATTATGCGCCATGGTTTATGATTTATTTAACTCTCATATGAAGAATACAATTTCTGACAGCAATCAAATTAGAGTGGTTTCTAGCTTCTCTGAGCTAGTAAATACTAATTTCCATGGTGAAACAAATGCCCTTTGCTGGAACAGAAATTTGGCTGGTGACTTTCAAGAAGTTGTAGATAAACTGGAGTTAAAAGAGAATATTACAGAAGTTTCTGTTGAAGATCTTTTAGCTCTACAACTTTCCAAAAAAGGTCATTTGGCAAGGGAAATTATATTAGAAGATATCCAGCAATTATCTGATTTTGGAGCTTCACCAGTACTGAATTTGCTTAAACATTATGAACGCGATGAAGAGTTAGATTTCATTTCAACAGATGTATATTCATTTCATGTTGATCGCTCCCCAATTGAAACCGATACATTCTTATGTACCTATCACGGCGCTGCCAGTGATATTGTGGCCAATAATCATGTTGAACAAAAAGTTTTAATTCCAGAAATTAGAGAAAAGCTCAAAGAATTACATGACGGCCCAGAAAGCGAATTTGAAGCCTTCTTGGCAGAGTATTTCTTTGATTTACATTATCAGCCTAAACCCGATGCCCAACCTATAAATTTAGGTACAGGATATATTTGGCGCTTGGCGGTAGATCATCCAACGCAAAAGGTTCTGCCTTGTGTGCATCGAGCACCTATTGAAAAAGATGGTGAATATAGACTGCTATTGATTTGTTAAATGTTTCGGTAGTTCACAAATTTTTATGTGAGTTGTTTTATAGAATAAAATCACAACATAAATAAGCCCTTGTAAAAAAACAAGGGCTTATTTACACGCTCAAGGGAAGCAATGTCGACCCAATACTTGCCTTATGTAATGCTTACAACTTTTAAGACGTCAGACTCGGTGCTACCAGAATTTTGATTTGTGACCTGTCTTCAAGCAGCGCATCAAAACCATCCTTTACAGCAAGCTCAAGTGAGACGACCTTTGTCACAATGAAAGATGGATCAAACATTTTATTTGCAACTAGTTGAATAAGTTCTTCATAAACATGTCGATAACCCACACTCGCTATTAAAGATAATTCATTATTCACCATATCAAATGAGTTAAATTTAGCTTCAGGCATGAGGCCCACCATGACCAGTTTCCCTCCTTTACGCAGGGCCTGTAATCCATTTTCCAAAGTGGCATTTAAGCCAGCTGCTTCAAAGCTAACATCTACCCCTAACCCATTTGTCTCAGCTTGAATGGCCTGAACCAATTCATGACCATCAAACTCTCGACCATTAAATACATGAGTTGCTCCAGCTTGTTTCGCAGAGCTTAAGCGTTCTTCTGAAACATCAACAGCAATGATTGTTGTAGCTCCCTGTAACTTTGCGAGTGCAACCAATAAAAGTCCAATTGGCCCTAAACCAAATACGACACATGTGTCACCAAGCTTGAGTTCGGCACGGCGTAAGGCATGTAGTGCTACTGCGGCTGGCTCAAATGTTGCAGCTTGTTCAAAACTCACCTTATCAGGTAAATGGTGCAACATATAGGCCGGAATAACGGCAAATTCAGCCATGCCGCCGTCTCCCATTAATCCAGCAAAACCCATTGATACACATAGGTTGTATGAGCCAGTTTCACAATATGCACATTGTTGACAGCGGTATTCTGGTTCTACCGAAACACGGTCGCCGACTTTGAAGTTTCTTACGGAGCTTCCGACCTGCACCACAGTGCCACAAAACTCATGTCCTATAATGATAGGTGCCACACAACCTGACAGTTTATGAGGTATCTCAATCGGAATCGCATGTGGACCACTGTCATACTCATGTAAGTCACTGCCACAAATGCCGCAATATGCAACCGAAACAACGACTTCGTTAGCTTTTGGCGTCGGTACTTCAATTTTTTCTAAACGAATATCATGGGCAGCATGCCATTTAAGTGCGCGCATCATATTTTTCTCCATCATAGTCAGTTTGTATTTATGAAATTACTTTGTTGGTATGCTTTTTAAGTGCGATCGGTGCCGTCTCTTTAAGTCCAGCCGATAGGAGGCCTGCCATCATTGCGGCGGCAGCTGACATCCACATTGCTATCACTAATCCATAGTGATGAGCTGCAAAACCTGCGACTATAGGTGCTAGAAAACCACCAACCAGTTCACTCGTTCCCATAATGAGTCCCATTGCAGTTGCAATCGAATGTCGTGGAACGGTCTCAGCGGGAATCGTTGACATAAATAATGTGAAACAACCAAGACCTGTATAGGTCAAGAACACAAATAACCCTAGACTCATTACTGATGACCCATAAATCATGGCGATTGGGCATAAGGCAGCAATTGGGGAAAAGATCAACAGAGCTGTCCTGCGCCCCATACGGTCAGATAAACCAGGAACGACGAATCCCCAAAACACCCACGCTGCACCTAGGCAAGTCATGACAATGGTCATGCTCGTTGCAGAAAAATGCCGATACTTCATTAAAAATGTCGGTGCAAATGAAATAATCACTACAAACCACGTGAGAAAACAACAACCTATCAGCACACACAATAAAATGTTCCGCTCACGTAATAGAGTCCATTTACTTACATTAGATTCCTGCTGTGCTTGTATAGGTTGTACCTTACTCGGCTTTTCTTTTACCCAGAGCCATATGCATAACGCCATGACCAGACCTGCGATAGATGAAACATAAAATGCATCGCGCCATCCATAATGAGTAGCAATCCCGATCATCACTGGTGGCCCGATGACACCACCAATCAGTCCCGGAGATGAGCCTTGCAACAGTCCCATATTCAGCCCACGACGTTCAGGCGTTGAACTGTCTACCATTAACGATTGTGACATAGGTAGAACAGGTCCTTCGAACAGCCCCATCAAGGCACGAAGTATGAGTAAGCTCATAAACCCGACCACCCAACTAGAAGCAGCCGCACATACTGAAAAGCCAAGTACAGCAAGCAAAAGGATCGGTTTACGTACACCTCGAGCATCTGACCATGCACCAGACAGCGCACCAGATAATGCCCATGTCAACGACAGTACGGAAGACATCAAACCGAGCTGTATTTCACTTAGATGTAACTCATCAGATATAAAAGGAAATAGAAATGATAAGGCGAGTCGGTCAAAAAAAACAAAACCAGAAGTAACGCACAAAATCAGTAATAACCGATTTTCGTAGGTCAAAAAGGACTGATGAGATGTGTACATTGCATATTCCTTTGCAGCTGTAGATCAACGGTAAAGTTTTTCAATCATCTCCGCACCGAGGCCAACTTTTTCATAATGTGCTTTGCACATCTCAATATATGAGTGCACATCAAAATATCCATCTGGGTTGCCTTTTTCGTCCAACCAAATGAGTGGTCCTTTTACAATAAAAAATGCACGCATAGGCTCAGGATGGTCAAAAGCAACAAGCGTATGTCCTTCACCTGGGGTTTCATACACAAAATCCCCTTTTGTTGCTGTCCAGTCATGTTCCAGATATCCCCATTTTCCAGAGATGGTGTAGGCAAAAACTTCGTGAGGATGGTAGTGTCGATTGACAAGACCAGCGCTTTTTGCCATGAGAATATCGCACCATTTATTTTGTGAAGGTGAAATCCATAAGGGACGCGACGATACAGTATCGGTAAACGGTACATAAAGTCGCTCATCGTCTGATGCAGCATCAGCAATGTAAACCTCAGGTAATGCATCTGGTTTAAATGGATTAAGAATTGGTGAAAGATCTTGCCAGAATTCATCCATCGCTTTGTCAACCACGATATATCTCCTTAATTTTGATATCGTGGCAGTAACTTTAGCGAAATAGTTCTAGGTTGGCTTATCTAAGCTGGACGTATTGTTTGACTCAGAAAGACATCATTATTTGGCATTTATCTGATTTTATTTGGTCGTTATTTTTAAGTATTGAAATACTCAATTTCAATTTAAAAGCTTGTTTTAAACAATTTATGAGTATAGTTATGACAGTAGGTTTGATGAAAAATTAAAATAAGGATGGTTTAGGATGAACACTTCCCGCATAGTTTCTTATGCGCATTATTCGACAGAGGATGTCCCTTTTACCGATCAATTTGAATACTGGAACGCATCTAACAGCAACTCACTGATAGGTTTGAAAACCTCTTCACTTCATCTTGAGGGAATTCAGTGTGAAATGACGTGTGTTAAATTACCAGAGTTGGGCATTGCAAATATTATTGGCAATGATCACATGATTGAGCGGGATGAAAAAAACATACGCAATTCTATTTCAGAATCAATTTTTGCCTGTCTGATTATTAGTGGAAAAGCATATTTCGTACAAAAGGGAAAATGTCTGTTATTGGAGCCGGGTGAGATCATCATTTATGACACAAGAATCCCTTATCAATTTGGTTTTTTAACCGAGATGCAGCAATATTTAATAGACATTCCAACCAACATTTTTTCGGAACTTTGCAAGTTACGTATCGATCAACTACCGCTTCAGCTTTCAAATCAATCGAAAAGCGACAAACTTTTTGCCACAAATCTAAGTTCAACTATCCGCAACTATTTTATTAACCCGTGGGAACAAGATGGAGCTTGTTTTTTTGATGATATTCGTGCACTCATTTCAACCACTGTAATTAACCATATTAAAGGAACACAGTTAAGCTGGGCACATCATGCCTATCTAAAAACAGCTAAACATTATATTGCGAATAATCTCGCTGACCCAGATCTGTCCACTCAACATGTAGCAACTGCGGTTGGAATTTCATTACGCCATTTAAACCGCTTATTTCACCTGCAAGATCAGTCTTCGATAACAGATTATATTTGGACGTTACGATTAGAACGGAGCTACACTTTGTTGCATGATTTAAATCAGCAGAAAGTTACGATTGGAGAGATTGCTTATAGATTAGGATTCTCAAGTCAATCACATTTCAACCGAGCTATTAAAAAACGGTATGGAATGACTCCAGGGAAAATTCGAGAGTCAGGACTATAATCATATACAGATTACATAACCGAAATTAATGTGTAATTTTGTCTGCACTTCCAGCACGGTGAATTAAATCTTCACTCATCCACTTACTACCCACCACAATTCCTATAATAGGAATTAAAGATTGTGTTAAAAAAGCTTCAGCTTTATTTATGCAGCTTAAACAAGGTTTCAATCATTACACTTTGTTGAGCTGCAATTAATATATAACATTCACACGCACCCAATCTTCATACTTGGTTGCCTGAACATTGGTACTTGATGTAATTGCGCCATGAATAGGAATATTTTCTTTCATTCCTGTTGCGATTCTTGAATGTAGTTTATCTGCCGCCCCTCCCCAAATTTGAGTATGACCAGCATCTTGATACAGTACATAGGCAACCGATGCTGGGCTTGCAGCAGATTTAAGCTCAAAATTATTGTCTGAAGTTACCGCCACTTGATACGGTGTATTTTGGGTACATTGAACAGATATATTGGTTCTTGCACCAGCAACTGGCTGAGAACGAACCACTGAACCAAAATCTAAGTTTCCTTGTGTTGAAACATCACACGTTTCTAGAATAGTTAAGCTGACTTTCAATGATGTCGATGTATTTCCAGCATCCGCGCTATTTATTATCAGCATTCCCATAAGAGAAAATAAGGCGTGTCTAATGACTTTCATTTCTTCTCCTTATATTTTCGTTCTAATATCTATTCATCTTTATATTGTTATTGCTCTGTTCTGGTTAAAGAAACAGCTTCAGGATCTTTTATTTATAAGACTTAATATTGTCCCCTGTCAATCAACACTAAATAAATGATTTGAATGTTATTTTTATAATTTGTGATGTATCGCACGCAATCTAACTAATTTAAAAATTAGTTGATATTTTATTTCTCTTCAGTACACATTTTGTCATCATTTATTACAATGTATACCTGATTACTCACCCCATACTTTTTAAAACTCTTAACAATTTATAATCTAATAATCAGTCTTTAATATCTTATTTAATAATTCTGTCCATTCTCGCAATTGCATAAAAAAACCGATCAAAATAATATCCCCACAAATAGATTATAACTTCACATATTGTTTGGCTTATAGATTCAATATTAAGAAAACTGTGAAGTTAAATTTAAAATGAATAATTCTGGCAATTAAAGCCATCCGTTTTTAATTTGAGAAATCATTGATATGAAAAAATATTTATTCCTACTTTTACTCAGCTTTTATTCGATTCATTCATTTGCTTCGGACAAACTACATGGCAGTGTTTGGAAAACAATTGATGATGCAACCAATCAACCTAGAGCACTCGTAAAATTCAGCGAAGATAAGAATGGTAATTTATCGGCGAATATTGAAAAAATACTCGTTCCAAGTGAAGCCAATAAATGTACGATGTGCGAAGGCACCTATAAAAATAAATCTTTAATTGGTTTAACCATCGTCAGAAACTTAAAAAGTGTCGGTCAAAATAAATATGACAAAGGATCTATCCTCGACCCACAGTCAGATAAGACCTATAAATTTAGCGTAACCGTATCACCAGATGGAGAAAAACTGATTGCCCGTGGATACATTGGTATCTCTGCAATTGGCCGAAATCAAACATGGTATCGAATTAAATAAATTTTGAGGGCTTGAAAAGCTTTTATTTATAAATTACATGGTTTTTTGGCGTCATCATTTCTCTGAAAAACTATGTAGTTTGCATTAAACAAACCCCACAAAAAACACTCTAACACCTTTTCCCTCTCGTCTGTCTGCCCTGAACTTAAAAGCTGGATAATGGTTCCCTCAACCATATATAAAAATAGCTTAGCGTCTTGAAAAGTCGCATCGGTTTTTAGTTTTATAAGTTGGCTATAGATTTCATTGATGAGCCATGTTCGATATTTAATCGCGGCTTGATAGGCTTTTGGATAGCTCAGTTTTATCTCAAAAATGGCTTTAAATAATAAGTAGTACATCCCCTCTAAATCGGTATGTAAGAAATAGAGTTTCTTAAGTTTATCGGTCGCGCTTGTGCCTTGGTCGTACTCAGCAATTGAAACCACTTTTTCTTTTAAACGTTCTTTTTGCACGATTAAACAGATTTCAATAAACCGCTCTTTAGAGTGAAAATAATTATAAAAAGTCGCTTTGGGAATTTGTGACTCTTTCACAATTCTGTCGACCCCAACAGTGTGAAAGCCGTGATGGTGAAATAAATGAATCGACTTATTGATGACTTGTACAGCACGCGTAGAGAGAACTAAATTTGGCATCGTTTTACCGTTATAAATTCTTGTTGTTTCTAAATGAGATACTTTTTTGGGAGAAAAAAAGGCACAGCAAAGCCGTAAAGACTATGCATGGCACATCTCAAGTTTGTTGTTGCTAAGTTTTAAATAAAAATGACTTACAGCCTGAAAAGCCTTATGCCGATCAAGCTGTTAAATATGATTTAAGTTGTGTCGTTATAGCTTTTGGCATCGAGAGCCAAGAAATAATGGATGTGCAAAGCCAACTCCTTTTATTGGGAGTTCTGCCAGACATAAAAATTATGGTGGCAGAACGAGAAAGGGTTAGCAGACTGGTGAAAGATATAACCAGCACACCCGAAGGTGTCCCTCTCCCGTCCTACCGCTACGGGAGGAGACGAGGAGTTTACGCATAAGACTATCCCTCAGACGGAATATCTCTGATGCGATCTTTCATCACGGTCTGCTAAAACCGACTGGCAATGTGGCCAGCAGGCAAAGGATAAGCTTCACATTTATTGCAGTCAAGCACACAAAACGACATTTGTTTTAAAATAGATCATTAAAAAGTAAGGATAAATAATTAACAAGTTATTGTTAAATTGGAGTTTATAAAGGGGTAAATAAAACAGCCTAGTGAGAATAGGTTTTTAAGCGGAATATACACAGGTGTTGTGTATATTGCCGATTTGAACCAAGAAAATAATTTACTGTTAAATTTACTTTTTCACAGGGAGTAGTAAAACAGGGTCTTCAATATCGTAACCAGTTTCTTCTGGAACCCCCAAATATTTAACGACAACTAACCTCTTATTTTGTTTAGGCACACTATAATTTTGGGAAATTTTTATCGCTTTGGTGTAATGAACCGCCATATGGGTCTTACTTTGTAAAGACGGCGATTTTACAACATATTCAGTTTTATATTGTGTGATCTTTCCTGAAGGATCGAACCAAGCTGATATTTGATTCTGATGAGTTTTTAATGTTTGAATTTTTACAGTCTTACTCTTACTTACGACCAAAGGAGTTAAATTCTTTTTAATTTTATTTACAGCCTTATTAAACGCTGTACTATCTTGATCATAATCAATCTTATGTGTTTTTGGATTGATATAAAGAGATTTAACTTCAATAAGTTTATCAGGCGATTTACTATTTAATAGGTAATAATATAATTGTGGTAGACGTCCTCGACCATCTTCATAATGTCTTAATACATAAAGTTTTTTCTCTTTTTCTTGATAACCCAATACTTCAATCTTTTGTCCACCACCGACTGTCGCATAACTATGTGCAGATAATGTAAAAATCGTACTAAAAGTTAGAAATTTTAGAAACTTCATTAGTTCATATCCTTGTGATCTTGCAACTATATTGTAGAAAGATCAATCAGATTAAAATTACACTTCAGTAAGTGATACTTGCTGTTTTCTATTCTTTTGTACAGAGGTATAAAAGCTTAAAAAAGAGGCCGAAGCCTCTTTATTTTTACTGCACTCAAACTCAGTCATCAATCATGGCGAACTCTTGTTCAGGCGTACCTTTCACCAAATGATGACGGCTGTATAACAAGTAATAAAGGATAAATCCGACATAAATCAGTGCGGCTAATAACCAAACTTTTGGATTCACCATTAACCCTGCGACTACGGCAACAGCAGCAAGAATCAAGGCGATACAAGACGTCCATATTCCTCCAGGTGTTTTATAAGGGCGTGGTAATTCAGGTCGAGACAAACGTAATTTGATATGTGAGAGCATCATCAACACATAAGAAATGGTTGCGCCGAATACAGCCATTAAAATAAGTAGGTCACCCTCACCTGTTAAAGACAGTAAGAAGCCAATAATGCCCGGAATGATAATGGCCCAATATGGCGCTTTATTTTCATTGGTAAGCGATAAGTTTTTTGGTAAATATCCCGCACGTGACAATGCAAAAATCTGGCGTGAATAGGCATAAATAATTGAGAAGAAACTTGCGACAAGTCCAGCAAGACCTACAAAGTTAACAAAGCTTGCCAACCATGTGTGCTGACCATACACCGCAATGAGTGCATCAACTAAAGGTGCTCCCGAATTTTTTAATACATTTGAACCCGCTGCGCCTGCTCCTAAAAATAAAATTAAAAGTGCAAATGATGCCAATATCAACATTGAACCAATCAAACCGCGTGGTAACGAACGTACTGGATCTTTTGCTTCTTCGGCTGCCAGTGGTACCCCTTCAACCGCAAGAAAAAACCAGATGGCATAAGGTACTGCTGCCCATATTCCCATATAGCCAAACGGTAAAAAGCTACTCGCACCTGCATGAGAACTGACTGGAATATCAAACAAACGTGCACTGTTAAAATGTGGAAGCATCGCCACGATAAATACCACCAGTGCAATACAAGCAACAGCAGTAATTCCAAACATGATTTTAAGCGCTTCACCTGCACCTTTCAGATGAATGCCCATAAAAACTAAATAACAAATTAAATAAACAACCCAACCGCCAATGCCAAAGAGTGATTCGCAATATGAACCGATAAATACGGCAATGGCGGCAGGTGCAATTGCATATTCAATTAAAATCGCAGTCCCTGTGAGGTATCCGCCAAAGGGACCAAATGCAACGCGGGCAAAACTATAGCCACCGCCAGCAGTAGGCAACATCGTTGACATCTCAGACATCACAAAGCTCATGCAGAGATACATAAACGCGACGATGACTGTTGCAATAAAGAGTCCACCCCAGCCACCTTGTGCCAGTCCAAAATTCCAACCCGCAAAGTCACCCGAAATGACGTAAGAGACACCTAGCCCCACTAAAAGTAACCAACCTACTGCCCCCTTTTTTAATTGACGTTTTGCAAAATACTCTGCGTCCCCTTGTAGAGCACCAACATCTACACTTAATTCTGACTCTTTCATTGTCGTATTGCCTTATCGACTAAATTTACACCACCCATAGTTGCGCAAAAGATATTCATAAAACTTGACAGCAAAACATCTCCCCGACCACTTGAAGTCAAGTTGATTCATTTTTTCTTTTATAAGATCGACGGCATCTCAACACAGAACGTGTTTAAAAATTAAATTGAGGAGATGGGTTATGTCTGTAGAACAAAATGAATTTTTAAGCCAAGTTCAATTACAAATACTGGCAGAACAAGCAATTAAGCAATATCCATCAGACTATCAAGGACAGGTCAAACTACTGTGTCAGTCTGAAAATGCAACCTATCAAGTTTCGACTGGGTCTGCTCGATATGCACTTCGAATTCACCGCCCCAACTATCACAGCAAACTCGATATACAAAGTGAGCTTGAATGGTTAGATGCTTTAAATGCGAGTGGAATCCAAGTTCCTGTTGCGATTGCAGATCAATCGGGTGAACGCGTAATTACCTTGAAACTATCGAATGATATTTATCGTTATGCAGTTCTTTTCAACTGGGTTGAGGGCGATATGCCAACTGTTGAAGTTGACCCCACTGCATTTGAGCAATTAGGACAAATTACCGCAAAGTTGCACGTACATAGTAAGACATGGCAAGCGCCTGAAAACTTTCAACGTATTGTGTGGAATCATGAAACCATGGTTGGTGCAGATGGTCACTGGGGAAACTGGAAAAATGCACCTCATTTAAGACCACAAGATCACGGCGTGATTGAAGAAGCCATTGCACAGATTTCGAAAGATTTAAATTTCTTTGGTAAAACTCAAGAACGTTATGGCTTGATTCATGCCGATTTGCGTTTAACCAATCTATTACTACAACAAGAACGTATCGGCGTGATTGATTTTGATGACTGCGGAATGAGCTGGTTTATGCATGACCTCGCCGCTGCGATTAGCTTCAATGAACATTATGAAAATGCGCCTCATTGGGTTGATTACTGGTTAAAAGGCTACGAGCGCGTAGGCCATATTCAGTCTGAAGAATATGAAATGATCCCGACTTTTATCATGCAACGCCGCATTCAAATGATGGCTTGGAATGGTTCTCACGCACAAACAGAAATGGCTCAAAGTCTTGGGGATCAATGGTCCAATGAAACTGTGCGTCTCTGTAAAAAATATTTAAACGGACAAATGCCTGTCGGAATTTGAAAAGTGATTTAGATCGCTTTTCCTCTTTTTCAATTTTTAGTTTTAAATTTTATAGAATTTAAAGGAAGGGTTTATGCAAGCTACCCATCAACTGAGCAAAGTTGCCAAAGCACTATTACTCACCAGTAGTCTGGCAAGTATGATTGCTCTAAGCGCATGTAACTACAACCCTCTACAAAGCACATCTCCCGCAGTCGCTATTCCCAAAAAGGAATATATCCAAAAAGGTCAATGGGACACTTTTAACCTTGACCAACTTAATCAATTGATTGCTAGCTATGGAAAAGATAGCCCAAACTACAATCCTGACAAACGCCCGTATATTGTCACTGACTTTGACAATACCTCGGTATTTTTAGACATCGAAGAAGCAACTTTAATTTATCAGCTTGAACATTTAGCATTTAATGTCACGCCAGAGCAGCTTAATCAGATTATTCGTAAAGGAATTAGCTCGCAAAACTTTGAAGCGGCCTACAATAACCAGCAAGGCCAAGCCGTCAATATTGATAAAATAGCCCCAGATATTATTGCCAGCTACACATGGCTTTATCACCACTATAGCGGTCTAAAAGGCAAGCAAAGTCTGGATCAAATTAAACAAGATCCGCATTATCTCGATTTCATTACTAAAATGAGATATCTATATGCGGCGATTGGAGACACCTTTGATCATGAAGTTGCATATCCGTGGGTCACTTATTTGTTTACTGGGCTTACCGAACAAGAAGTCCGTAGTTTGGTGAAAGCAACGGTGGCTTGGCAAATGCAGCAACCGATTGGACCTGTGACATGGACCTCTCCCGCTGCACTTTCAGGCCAAGCAGGCATTGTGAAAACTACTTGGGAAAATGGTTTAAGACCATACCGTGAAATGCAAAATCTATTTAAGGCCTTTCAAGACAATGGCATTGATGTCTATGTATGCTCGGCATCTTTTATTGATGTGATTAAGGAAATTATTTCTAATCCAGAGATCGGCTATAACATTAATGAAAAAAATGCCTACGCCATGGAGCTAGAACGAGATGCACAAAATCGAATTTTACCCGAGTTTCGTCATGGCTATGCGCAAACTCAAGGTAAAGGCAAAACCGCAACCATCCAGCGTTTTTTAGTCTCTAAATATGGTTACGGACCAATTTTTATCGCGGGTGACAGTGAAGGCGATCAAAATATGATGCAAGATTTTGCAGCGACTCAGAAAGTTCTAATTATTAATCGATTGCGCAGTCCGAGTTCTGATATTGGGAAATTTTCTCAGCAAGCTGTGCAGAGCTATGGTCAAGCCAATACTAAGTTCTTACTACAGGGCCGCGATGCCAATACAGGTCAATTTAGCCCCTCAATGGCCAGTTTAAGTTATGGTGCGCAAACGGCGAAAACTACAAAAAATTAGTATTTCACTTATTTTCTCATGCCTACAATACATGTTGTATGCATGAGAAGCCGATTAATTTCTTGTTTTAGTTCTGCCCTGTTTGCCTATCTCTAATGCATTTTCTGCCTTCTTTTAGTTCGCTACCCAACCTTAAATACAACTCTTGATCTCTTTTTAAAGAATCAAACCTGAAACGTAAAACAGCAACACATAAGTCATTATTTTATAAAATCTTTTAATAACACAAAATCATGGATGTAAGTAAAAACTGGTATGGCTTTTGCTTAATATAAGAATAGTTAGGAATAAATATCATGAGACTTGACATGTTACATCTCAACCCAGCTCATCTTGTCGATTCAAATATGTGTAATCAAGGTGTATTGTCTGCAGCTGCCTCTGGATTAAGCGAGTTTATTCGTCAAAAAGGTGCAGATGTTGATCGCGTTTTAGGTATTAGTGGTATTAATCCTGAACTTTTAATTAGCCCAACTTTAAGCTTACAACTACCCAATTATTGCAAGGTCCTAGAACAGGCAGCACTGGTTTCTGGTTGTGATAATTTTGGTTTGCATTATGGTCAACAGTTTCAGCCGAAATCATTAGGGCTCATTGGATACATTGGTCTTTGCTCAAACACATTAGAATCTGCACTCATGAACATGACCAATAACTTTTATTTGCATCAGAAAGATACGCTTAATCGAATGGTAGATTTAGGGGATAGCTGGCGCATAGATTATCAGGTTCAACACGGCGCGATTTTAACTCGACGCCAAGATGCAGAACTGACCATGGGCATGTTTATGAATGTGATTCGTGAAGTGATGGGTCCTCATTATTCACCACGCGCGATTCACTTTGAGCATACTCGGCCTGAATTCTGGCAAGAACACAGCAAATTATTTAACGCACCTGTTTATTTTGATCAACCATTTAACTCCATCATCATTTCAAAAAAAGACGTCCAACATACTATGCCGGGGCGTGATTCTATTTTATTAACGGTAATTTTAGATACGCTGCTGTTACTCAATCGCTCTTCTCAAAGTCAAAGTCTTGCAGATCAGGTTCGCTCTCACATCCAACTTGAACTGAGTGAAGGTGAACCCAACCTTGAAAAAATCGCTCATGATATTGGTTTAACCAGTTGCACCCTTACCCGCCGCTTAAAAAATGAAGGGCTTACCTTTACCCATTTAGTCGATCAGGTTCGTTGTGAGTTGGCCGAACATTATATTAAACAAAAAAATATTCCAATTTCAGAAATGGCATTCTTATTAGGTTACTCAGAAGTAAGTGCTTTATCTCGTGCATTTAAACGCTGGTTTGGTGTGACTCCACGTCAATTAAGACACTAAAACATTGCAAATACAGGCCTTGAATAAAGGCCTTTTTATTGTTTAAGCAATTCGAGATAACGTCTAAAGACACATAAGATAATTGAACAACAAAATACCCTTCAAATTAGATTTAACATCCAACTTGAAGGGTATTTTTTATAGAAGGTCTTACTTTAATTTTGTTAATGCTTGATCCAAAGCACCAACTAACCAATCGATGTCTTTTATTTGGAAAGCCAAAGGTGGGCGCAGTTTCAATACATTGCCATAAGGACCTGCAACTGAGGTTAAAACTCGATGAGTATTTCTGAGCTCTTCAATAAGGTTCAAAGCCAATGCTTTATTTGGTTCTTTTGTGGCTCTATCTTTAACCAGTTCAAATCCTATAAATAGACCAGCGCCACGGACATCACCCACCATCTCATGTTTATCCATAAGTTTAGTGAGTTCTTTTAGAAGTAGCCCTCCCACATATTTGCTATGGGTTTGCAATTCTTCTTCCTGAATGACTTTAAGTACAGCCTGTGCCGCCGCCATAGAAACAGGATTACCGCCAAAGGTATTAAAATATGGAATTTTATCGCTAAAAGCAGCGAGGACTTCACTCTTGGCTAAAAGCCCTGACACAGGAACTCCGTTACCCATTGGTTTACCTGTGGTAATGATATCAGGCACAACATTGTGACGACCAAAGCCCCAGAAAGAATCGCCAGTGCGCGCGAAACCCGGTTGTACTTCGTCAGCAATAAAGATACCGCCATTGGCATGCACGACATCAACCGCTTTTTGTAAGAACCCAACAGGATTAGGCATTACACCGTCAGAAGAGAATATTGAGTCCGCTAAAAAACCAGCAAACTTAATTCCTTTTGCATTCATGTCATCAATTTGCTGTTGGATCTGCTGAGCGAACCAAGTGCCTAAATCATCAGTTTGAATTCGATAATAATCAGGTGCTGGAACTAGACGAGTTGTAGCATCTAAAGGTTGCTCAGTTCCAAGCGCTGGAGAGCATCCTGAGGTTAAGCTACTGGTTCCATGATACGACTCTTGAGACACAATGATTCCTGTACCGCCGCTATATTCACGTGCAATACGAATTGCTAAATCATTCGCTTCTGAGCCCGTACACATATACATGGCACGGTCAATTTCATCGGGAGTGGTTTGTAAGAGTTCTTCGGTGTAATCCAAAATATTTTCATGTAAATAACGCGTATGCGTATTGAGCATTTTCATTTGCTCATTTACCGCTTCAATCACCGCAGGATGACAATGACCAATGCTGGCAACATTGTTGTAAACATCCAGATATTGATGACCTGCTGCATCCCATAAATATTGCCCCTGTCCTTTCACCAGATGCACGGGATTACGATAAAACAAGCGATAGGATTCACCTAAAATTTTATTTCTTTTATCGGTCAGTTTGCGGGTAGCATGGTCCAGCTCAGCAGCATGTTCTGGACGAAAGCTATTGGTATCCATAATGGTTGAACGCGTACCCATGAATGACTCCTCTATTTATATTCAGCATACTTTTGTGCGAGACGATGACTGACGTAGGCAACTCATATGCTAATTCGAAATATTTCAGTATTTGATTAAAGTTACGCAAACCATATTGCTTAAGTCTCTTTAAAAAAACTTGACCTCAGACCACTTAAGCCACGATTTGAAGTCAACTCTCAAAGTTCATCCAATCGCTATTTTAAAATTAGGGTTATGCTTTCCCCCCAAATAAGCCGAAACGTCTAGAGAAAGACATTAGAAATCATATTCCAGTGGCTTTCTCTGTTGTCTGCTCCATCTGAGCTTAAGTGCTGAATAATTGTGCCTTCAATCATATATAAAAATAGTTTGGCATCCTGAAAAGTCGCATCGTTTTTTAGTTTTATAAGCTGACTATATTTATAAATTACATGGTTTTTTGAAGTAATCATTTATATCTAAAACCATGTAATTTTTAAGCTAATTACCTAAATAATTTTTTTCTCATCGAGTTTAAACGACCTTTTAACTACCAATAATTCTTTTATTCCAATCATCAATTAATCCAATTGGTACTCCATTAGCACCAGAGGAACTAAAGCTAATGATTCCTACTTTATTACTTAGGAGATCAATATCTGGAGGAATATCATTATCCACGAGAATTATTTGGCATAGCACATTTTGTTTCTTAAATGAATCAGATAGATCAATTAAAGCATTAAAGAGGTTTTTATATTTTTCAGGGTCCGATACTCCTTCCTTGATATCCTCTTCATTCGCTTCATAGCTCAAATTTTTATACGTTTTCCCTAAAAACTTCCCTACAGTATCAATCATAAGCAGCCCCGGTAGATTCGTTTCTTTATGCAGCTTTTGTGCTAAGATTGCAGCTAAATAACTAATTGAAATAATAGTTCTTAAACCACCAGAATTGATATTCCTATATTCTATATTTCTAACTTTTGGTAAGAAAGATTTAGGATCTATTTCAACCCCATGATGGTTATAGATCTTTACTTTCTTAATAAAAAGATCTAAATCGCTACTAAGATCATTAACTACACAATCAACAGAAGGTGTATTCTCTTTTAACGCAGTTAGTTTAATTTTTAATTTCTCAATAGCTAGAGCTATTCTTTCAATTTTCTCACCGACCTCATCATGCTTATTACGTATTTTCAGAAGCTTTGAGAGCTTATCTTTTTTTTCTTTCAATTGTGCTATTTCACCAACAATAAAATCTCTCTCTAATAGATACGGTGTAATTGAGTTCTGTAGTTTTTCATCTATCAGGCTTTTAGCTGTCTCTTGCTCAAGGTATAAAGCCGATAAAATACTTTCTGTATTCCTTAAAATCTCATTATTTTCATTAATAATATCTTCTAGGTCTCTTAAACGTCTCCTAATAGATAGAATCTCGCTTTCTATCTTTACCTCTCCATTCACTTCAAATTTCTCTTCTATTTTTTCTATATGAAGTGTATTGTCACATATTGGACAAAAACCACTTCTTACTAAATCAGTACCTATAACTTGTTTAGCTTGTAAGCTAGAATTTAAAAACTCTAAATCATTCTTATAATCATTAAAAAGTCTAGTAAATTTATCAATATTTATTATTGCCTCACTTTTATTAAGATTATAAGATTCAATTTGTAAATTAATTGTATTTAGAATATCTTTTAATTCCACATACCAGTTATTATTACCAATCATCCTAGAATTAATTTCTTTTAATTTTCCTTCATATTCAGCACTAATCAAATCAAAACTATCAATCTCTAAATTTAAATCTTCTGAGTTTACGAATTCAGTTTGAGAAAAAAATTCAGCTACAGCTATATATTTTGATGAAAGCTCAGACTTTTCCTTAGCTTTATTAGATATATCGACCTCTAATTCTGAAATACTAGAATCTAAAATATTAAAAATATACTTAAATACCTCTCTATTTTTTGCTTCAACAATATAATTTCCCATATTTAACATATGTGTACTTCCAACATCATCCTGATTTAAGTACATATATTTAAAAAGATCCAAAAAACTTAATCTCGCAGTTTCCGATACATCTTTACTAGGAGATTGTTTTAGCTTAATAGAGGAAAATCCTAATGATTCAATTAAAAAATCAGATAAACTTTTATTTTCCGAGTCGGATTTTGCAACACTTGATTTGAATTTTTCTGGATAGTTATTCTGTATTTCAGAATATTCGCAGCTATAAACTTCAATATCTCTAGAGGGATTATATATATCTCGAGAAATGCAATAAGTATTATTGTTAATTACTAATTCCAACACAGCATAACTAACTGATGATGTTATTTCTTCATCAAATTTAATTGATTTTCCGCCCAATAGATAATAAATAAATCTCAATATACTAGATTTACCAGTATCAGCATCCCCATGAATTATATTAATTCCTTCTTTAAAAGGTATAGTATAATTTTTCCTGTATCCATGAAGTACTAATTTTTTTATCAACAAACCTTGTGGTAGCTCCATTTCATATTACCTTATAGCATTACGGATAAATCCGACAATCTTACCTATACTCTGTGATCGCAAGAACAAAAGAGCTTCAACTAGTTGATTAATTTCTTTAAAATATTCTGAATCTAAACTTGATACTAAACTAACTCCTTTATCACTCAAATAAAATACAAAACTACCCTCAGGACTTATTTCAATAGAGATATAACCTTGCAATGAAATTATTTGAATTAAAGTCTTCATTTTATTCTTATCATATAAATCATCTACATCCAATGAAATACTATCCACCTTATAAAAATATGATTCTTTAACATCAATTTCTTTCCTATCAGCAAGTAAAATTACTTTATTAAGAATAATAGGATTGTTTACTAAAAAATAGAAATTTTGCAATCTTTCAAAAGTTAGGTTCCGCTTACCTTTAGGTGTATTTGCCAAGTGATTTATTATTATTAATATTACACATAAGTTTAAGTAGATTTCCTTTTTAGGCTGAATAAACGGTAAATTACTCATTTTCTTTCTCGCCAATTAGTTTATACAATGCTTCTATCGAACCATTTTTTACCCACCAAATATTCTCATCTCTGGAGTTTGCTAATTGATGTAACATTCCTTGTTTATGTATAGCATTTACAAATGGGATAAAAACTTCTAAAAACTTATTATCTTCATTAACAATTTTTTCATGGACATCAACTAATAATAGTCCTGAGTTTGTAATGCCATCATGAACATACTTTGTATAACTAGTTTCATATAAATTACGAATTTTTTGATATAACTCTGTCAACCTTTTTTGATCAGAAGAGCTTGAAAATTTTTTCCTTATATATTCAGCATTCAAAAAATATTCTTTTGAATTTTTTATCGTACTATCATGTATACTTGCAGATAATAACTTTAATACAAATAACTCATCACTATATAAATCATCATTAGGAAGTTTTTTCATTTCTAAATCTGACATGCCACTATCATTTTTCTCAAAATCTAAAATGACCTGTTTTACCGCTACGAAAGTTGTATTACTACTATCATTTGGTTTTGTAATACTTGTATGATCTTCATCTACGGATATCCCGTCCGATTTTTCTTTATCAAGTGGTACAGCACTAGTCTTTAAAACAATAGTGTCATGCACTCCATAAAAATATTTTGTTTCAGGTCTTAAATTTGTTTTCTGCCACGCGTCATTAATTCTATGTATAAATTCATTTAAAGGTGCTAAATTCTCAATTTGTAAATTAGAACTAATAATTTTACCAAATGCTGCTGCTTCAGCCCCCAAATGCGGTACAGCTAAAGAAATAAATAATTTTATTTTACACGGCTGCTGATCAACTATATCTTTTACAATTGCGCTTTTAGTGACTAATCCGCCCATACTATGTGCAATAACTACAATATTATCATATGCTTGTAGTTTAAACCTTATTTCTGTTCCCATCAAATTACCGATTTCTTCAATACTCACATTTTTTGCTAATTTACCGTGAGATACCTTAAATATTCTTTTTAGGAAAGTCCCCATTCCACCAACTTTTGAATATAAATTGAGTAATTTAGTATAGTAACTAAAATTTGCTATATCATAATTTTCCACAATTGCTTTATCCTCTGCTAAAAGTTCTGCAAAGGATTTAGCTTGTCCATTTCTCCAAGTATCTTCTCCACCACAGAATCCATGTACAAATAATATTAAGTTTTTTTTATTATTTTGGAGGTTGAACTCTATCATTGTTTGCTAACTCTTTAGAATATTAAAAAATACTTTAATAATATTACTATATACACTCATATTTTTCAGCTTCATTAGAATACTAAATTACTATTTATATATATTGGATTTCTTGAAAACTTCCAACTTATACCTTAATTAATTGTTCTAAGTCCTTACTCCAAGCTTCGTTACTTAACAGCAGTATGAACGCGAACTATTCAAAATCAAGACATGATCTCTGCTCACCTCTTCACGATCATAATCTATCAACTTCGTGACAAACGAGAGTAAGTCAGAAGCTATCTCATTTAAAATATCTATTTGCATTAAACAAACCACACCAAAAAACAATCCAGCACCTTTTCCCGCTCGTCCACCATATTCGAATCTAGAAGCTGAATAATTGCGCCCTCAATCATATATAAAAATAGTTTTGCATCTTGGAAAGTCGCATCGGTTTTGAGTTTTATAAGCTGGCTGTAGATCTCATTGATTAGCCAAGTTCTATATTTAATTGCGACTTGATAGGCTTTTGAATAGGTCAGTTTTATCTCAAAAATGGCTTTAAATAATAGGTAGTAAAGCCCTTCTAAGTCTGTGTGTAAAAGATAAAACGCCTTGAGTTTATCTTTCGCGCTTATGCCTTGGTCGTACTCAGCAATTGAAACCACTTTTTCTTTTAACCGCTCTTTTGAGTGAAAGTAGTTATAAAAAGTCGCTTTTGGAATTCCGCACTCTTTCACGATTCTATCTACCCCAACGGTATGAAACCCAAAATGGTGAAATAAATGAATCGACTTATTGATGACTTGCATGGCACGCGTAGAGAGAACTAAATTTGACATCGTTTTACCGTTATAAATTCTTGTTGTTTCTAAATGAGATACTTTTTTGGGAGAAAAAAAGGCACAGCAAAGCCGTAAAGACTGTGCTTGGCACATCTCAAGTTTGTTATTGCTAAGTTTTAAATAAAAAAGACTTAAAGCCTGAAAACCTTAGGGCATTCAAGCTGCTTTAAATTTTTTAAGCTGTGTCGTTATAGCTTTTGGCATTGAGAGCCAAGAAATAATGGATGTGCAAAGCCAACTCCTTTTTATTGGGAGTTCTGCCGACATTAAAATTATGGTGGCAGAACGAGAAAGGGTTCGCGGACTGGGTAAGATAAACCAGCACACCCAAAGGTGTCCCTCTCCCGTCCTACCGCAACGGGAGGAGACGAGGAGTCTACACATAAGACTATCCCTCAGAAAGGAATAAATCTGATGTGATCTTACAGCGGTCCGCGACGACCGACTGGCAATGTTGCCAGCAGGCAAAGAATAGTGCCCAACCCTTTTGCAGCCAAGCACGCAAAATGCCATTTGTTTTAAATTAAATCATTAGAAAAGTAAGGCTAAATAATGAGGGAGTTATTGTTAAGTAGGGAAATAAAAACAGCCTCGGAGGCTGTTTTTATTTAGAGATCTGTTAGTATTTCATAGAATGGGATTATAAAAGTTTTAGGAAAATTAAAACTTAATTTCTTTATTTTCTAAGAGGCCTTGCCAAGAGAAAGAAACATTCAATCTTTTAAATAGGGAAAAGAAATGAATAATATCTATATAAACTTCAATTTTACGAACCTCTAACACGTCTTCAAACCTTGCTTTCGTTTCATATTCCTCATATTTAAAATTTTTAACCAAATACACGTTAACAAGGACTTCATTTTTTTCTTCCATAATACCTATCAACGGTGAAAAATCGATACCTATTACAAATTCATCATTTTCTATTAGATTTTCGCTTTCTAAATATTCAGAAAATCCTTGGGTTTCAGCAGCTGATGTACCCGTAAAATCATTGTATTGAGTTTCAGCTTTAAATATTTCTGTTGTCATTTTTGTTTCCTATAAGTGTAATAATACATTGATTAAAATACTTTAATGAGGCTAAAAAGCAATGGATAAATTTAAAAATGAGACGCCTTCTGAAATACTCCAGTTAGGAGCTTTCTTAAGTAATTTTAATAAAGAAAGTGATAGAGGTGCTGCTTTAAGTGCAGCAGCAGTTCTGGAGGATCGTTTAGAAGAAATTATTAAGACATTTTTAAAAGATTGTAAAAGTTCTGTAAGGCTACTAGACGGTTTTAATGCTCCAATAGGAACATTCTCTTCTAAAATTTTATTAGCTCATGCTTTAGGTTTAATTCAAGATGATGAGTTTCAACAAATTGAATTATTGAGAAAAATTAGAAATAATTTTACACACACTTGGGAATACTTAAATTTTAAATCTGACTCAATAAAATGTTTGGTATTCACTCTTCCCTATATGGGCCCTCGCGATATCGAACAAAAATGTAGAGATGAACCTCGCCAATATTTTAATTTTTGGGTTGCAGGAATTTTAGTCAATCTTCTATGGCGTAAAAATTTTGTAGGCAAAGAGAAAAGATCTAATAAGGATTATTTACAGCTTTATAAAGGAGATTCTAATACGATTTAGTACAAAGAACGCTATATAAAAATAGCCGAAATTAATTAAGGAGAATTCTAATAAAACAAAGCTTTAAAAAGTAAGGGAAAATAATGAGTGAGTCATTATTAAAGTGGGATTCATTAAGGGAATAAAACAGCCTAGAAAGGCTGTTTTTGGAGAGAGCTGTAGATAATCCAAAACTATTCGTCATCTAAATCTTCTTCATTGAAAAATTTTTCCTCATATTTTCTTTGAGCTTTAATCTGATCTTCAAATGCTTGCTGAGCGGCAATATGAGCTCTCAATGCTTCATATTCTTTTCCAACAATTCGTTGAGCTGCAACATGGCTTCTTAATGCTTCATGTTCTTTTAATTTGCTTCCAACTATTTGCTGAGCTGCAATATGAGCTCTCAATGCTTCATATTCTTTTCCAATCATTTGTTGAGCTGCAACATGGCCTCTCATCAATGTTTCATGTTCTTTTAACTGGCTTCCAACCATTTGCTGAGCTGCAATATGATCTCTCAATGCTTCATATTCTCTTCCAACAATTGGTTGAGCTGCAACATGGTCTCTTAATGCTTCTTGAGCTTTAAGTTGTTCTATATTCATGCGTTGAATTCTTAAATGCTCGTCATACATTCTTTTCTCTTCTTCCAAAGAAAGCTTGATACTTTTTAATGTATCTAATTCAATTTTTATATCTAAATAGTCATTAGTTTTTTGCATAAACTCTTCTATTTGATAAATTAAAAAATTTTCAACAGAAGCTTCCTTATTAAGCTCTCTTTTTAATTCAGGTCTTGCACCTAAAATTTTAGTGCCTTCAAATTCTTCTATACTTCGCCAGTCCTCTTTTACATCTTCTGAAACAAAAATAATATTTTTAATATTTCTTTCCTTAGAAAATTCAATTATTTGTTTAAAAATAATTAGATCTCCAAATTTTCTTTTATAATTTAATCCATCAAAGAAAAATTCTTCATCTTCTTTTGATATATCTTTATAACCAGGAGGAATACCATTCTCATAACGTCGCTCTCCCTCTTTATATAAATGTTCTAATTTTTCCTGTGTATCAAAAGTATTAGAACCTACTTTTTCTTCATCAAATAATTTATCGATTTCTTTCCGAATAAAATCATCGGAATTAATAAAAATTCTATCTTTATCTAAGGCTTTAACTTCATCTTTAATTTCTTTAAGATGAAATTTTAAAGTATTGTCTAACTCTTTAAATAACTTACTTATTTCAGATAAAGTTGTATCAAGCTTTTCTTGAACTGGCTGATAATTCTTTTTTAATGAAAAAACATTTGAGATTGTACTAAAAGGTTTTTTATCAAATTTTATTGTATCTATTAGTTTATCAATCTCTTTATTTAAGTCATTGAAGGAATTCCTTCTTTTTTTTATAACATTTAGTCTATTTTTTTGAAACTCCAACCCAACATGAAAAGGAATCCATATACGGCTTTCTATCTTAGATAAGATTTTAAAAAAGTCTTTACGACCTTCTGGCTGAAAAGAATATAGACTTAATAAAACATTAGTATCAAAAATAAAAATTGTATGAGGATCTTCCCAAATATTTTTCAATTCAATATTTTCAGTTGGATGATAAAAACAGGAAAACTTATTTTGCATTTTATATCATAAGTAAAATTATAATTTTTAATTATACCTATTAACAAATAAAAAATTAGCGTTTTTCAAGATTTTAGCCTTTATACTTAAAGAATTTTTTTAAATAATTAATCCACTTCTTATGCTGCTTACTATAAGTTTATATTACATATAACTAAAAAAATTCCATACAATCTTTGGGTAAGAAATCTCGATGTAAAGAGATCACCAGAATTAATATGAGCGTTTTTCTAATCAAACATGCTGAAAGTGAAGCCAATTACGGCGCAAGTCTGTAACACGTAGATGTAAATAAAGCGACTCTATTATTCAAACCATCTGTTATTAACACTTCATAATGCGCGAACTTTTTACTACTTCCGACCTTGGTTGCCGTTGCAAATAACACCTTATCTTTCGCACCGCTCATATAGCGAATATCAGCCTGTAAGCCTGTATATGGCGCATCCCCTGCATTACAAGCCATCGCAAAAGCAATATCGGCTAAAGAAAATATGACCCCACCATGCACGCCGCCCAAGGCATTCATGTGTTCGTCTTTCACATTAAGCTGACAACGCGCTTCATCAAAACTGCGATGCAGCACTTGAACACCCAATAGCTCTGCGAATTGATCAACCGCAGTAGTTTCATTTTTTTGCACAAACGTCTCCCTACTCGTGCGAGTATTCCCTAAATGTTATAAACCCATGTGTATTGAAATCGACTGATTAAAAGCCGTTAAACACTATCTTGTTTAATCTGATAGTTTGAAGAATTAAAGTCCTTATAGGTCAAGCGGTCATCTAACTCTGAGCTTAAAGGCTGAACTTCTTGCATTGAATTCAAGCATCGCTGTGCAAGCTCAATGTATTCTTGCGTGCCTCTGGTTTTCCACTTTTTTTCTTGTTCTAATAAATCACGTGCAACCTTGGCAGGACTACCCATTGCCAAAACATTTGCCGGAATAATATCTTTGGTTTTAACTAAACTATTTGCACCAATAATCGTATTTTCACCAATTTCGGCATAGTCCAAAATTACGCTGTTCATTCCGACCAAAACATTTTTTCCAATGCGGCAGCCATGCAAAATTGCCCCATGCCCAATGTGCCCCATTTCCTCGACTAACGTCACGCTTTGCGGGAAACCATGTACGGTGCAGTTATCTTGTATATTGGCATTTTGCTTAATATGGATACGACCAAAATCGGCACGCAATGAGGCAAATGGCCCCACATATACGCCCGCTTCAATAATCACATCACCAATTAAAACAGCCGTTGGGTGTACAAAAGCCTCTGGGCTAACGACG
>Ga0308166_1001372_pt1 | contig 26099 bp, 25 predicted proteins | sample PhyCR2_2_FD_202137 | JGI IMG/M metagenome (GOLD analysis project Ga0308166, IMG submission 202137) | Phyllosphere microbial communities from UC Gill Tract Community Farm, Albany, California, United States - DLSLCC.R2 | ecosystem: Host-associated > Plants > Phyllosphere > Unclassified | place... | reverse complement strand
CGATGTTCGGATCATTTGCAGTGGACGAGATTTCCAGCAGTGGCCTTTGGGCTTGGATCAGTGGCGGCATCTGGCTATGGGTTCTAATTGCAGCGTTGAGCGGAATAGTCATGGGAGTACTGTGCTGTTCCGCGATGTATGTGGCCATCGAGATCCACGCCGTGAAGTGCGCGTCAGATACCTCGGCTACACAATCAGTGGCTGCGGGCTTCGGCGCCGTAGTCGCAGGGGTTCTGCCAGCAGTATTGATTATTGGTCTAGGAATCAACGCGCAGGATCCGTGGCCGTCTACGTTGACTGCACTGGGATTCTTGCTTGTCTGTTTTGCTGTTGGTTTTGTGATCGTCGCCGGATTGAACCTGAACCACTCGCGTAGCCAGAGGGCTTAGAGCGCTCGGGCGAAGACTAGGTACGTGATCCTTCTCTAGCCCCTGCCAAACCCCGAGCAGACGTGTAAATTCGGGGTGCATACAGCCATTGGCGATACTCTAGAACTATGGCCCCACGTACTCAGTCTCAGGGGACGAAGAAGCCGACGACGCGCAAACCCAAAGCGTCCGGTACTTCGCCCTCCAAGAAAACACCCGAGAATCCGGAACAGGAACTCGCCCTACCCTTACGCGCCCTGCGCAGCGTCTGGATGGGGATCGCTCGGATCTTTGGTGGCGCATTCCGCCGTATCGGTGGAACGGTGAACCCTGACTACGAACTTCGCCGTGACGGAACCGGGCTCTTCCTTGCCCTCATCGCGGTCACCGTAGCGATCATCGAATGGTGGGGCCTGCGAGAATCAGGATGGTTCGGTCAAGGTGTGCATGCCGTTGCCGGTGGCACCCTGGGCTTCATGGCAGTCTTATTGCCAGTGATTTTGTTCGTCGGTGCCTTCCGACTGTTCCGCTACCCAGAAGCAGTGACCGCCAACAACCGTATTGGTATTGGCCTGCTGATCATGACCCTTTCCGGCTCATCCATTGCATCGTTGGCTAAGGGCTCTCCTTCAGTCTCCGATGACTTTGAACTTTTGTGGAACGCCGGCGGTATGGTTGGCTCCATTGTGGGTACGCCACTGGGCATGCTGATCACCGTGCCAGGGGCCATGGCAGTGTTCATCTTCTTGGCGTTCATGTCCATTCTGATTGTCACCGCAACACCCTTCACCCAGATCCCTGAACGGATCCGCGGTGGTTACAACCGTTTGTTGGGCCAAGACCCGAACGCTACTCGTCCGGCACGTCAGGCGGCTGTCCCTGAGCTTGACTCAACGCGCGAGGACCACGACCAGTCCTACCTCTACCCAGATGAAGAGGCCCAAGCGCCGGCTCCAAAAAAGAAGAAGCCAGGCTTCTTTGAACGCCGTGCTGCCGCGGCCCGCCAGGTGACCGAGGTTTACGACGTTGATGGTCACGGTAGCGAGCGCTCGGACCGTCCAGGTGATGTCGCTTACGACAAGGCAGTGATCGATCCTGCTGATGTCTCAGAAGCATCAACCACCTCATTGCCTGTAGCCCAGCGCAACTCGGGCAAGATCTTTGACGCCGATGAAGCAGCTACCCAGGCTATCGCTCGTCCAACCTTTGACGATGAAGCAGAAGACGCTTCTGAAGCTGCGACTCAGGCCATTGCCGAAACGTCGATTCCCAAGCCAGCTGGCCCACCACCTGGGGTGAAGCGCCCGACCAAGGCCGAAAGCGAAATGGCCGAGATCATGGCCAACATCGGCTTAAACGCTGAGCCGGAAGCTACCACTTCCGCCATGGATCATCTGTCCTCGCGCGCCGCTGGCCTTTCCGCCGGCCCGCAGTCACCGATCCCTGCACGCAGCGAACAACTGCAGCTCTCCGGAGATGTCACCTACACCCTGCCCGAGGACCACTACCTGCCTGTCGGCCCGCCGGCCAAGGAAGCATCCGAAGCTAATCAGGTAGTAGTTGATGCACTGACTAATACCTTGCAGCAGTTCAAGGTTGATGCTCAGGTCACCGGCTTCTCCCGCGGACCTACGGTCACCCGCTACGAGATCGAACTTTCCCCGGGCACCAAGGTGGAAAAGGTCACCGCGCTGGCCAAGAACATCTCCTACGCCGTTGCTTCCTCTGACGTTCGTATCCTTTCTCCGATCCCGGGCAAATCCGCTATCGGTATCGAGATCCCGAATACCGACAAGGAAGTTGTCGCCCTCGGTGATGTGCTGCGCAGCAACAATGCGCGCAAGACCGAACACCCAATGGTGATGGGCGTGGGCAAGGACGTTGAAGGCGGCTTTGTTGTAGCGAACCTCGCCAAGATGCCTCACCTTTTGGTGGCAGGTGCTACCGGTGCAGGTAAGTCTTCGTTTGTGAATTCGATGATCACCTCCATCCTGATGCGCGCCACCCCTGATGAGGTGCGCATGGTGATGGTTGACCCTAAGCGCGTGGAACTTACCGCCTATGAGGGTGTGCCTCACCTGATCACCCCGATCATCACCAACCCGAAAAAGGCTGCCGAAGCCTTGGGCTGGGTGGTGCGTGAAATGGACACCCGCTACGACGACTTGGCCAACTTCGGCTTTAAGCACATCGACGACTTCAATAAGGCAGTTAAGGCCGGCAAGGTTCACCCGCCCGAAGGTTCCAAGCGAGTGCTTAAGCCCTACCCTTACCTTTTGGTGATTGTTGACGAGCTCGCAGACTTGATGATGGTCGCTCCACGCGATGTGGAAGAGTCCATCGTGCGTATCACCCAGCTGGCACGTGCTGCTGGTATCCACCTGGTGCTCGCTACCCAGCGTCCATCGGTGGATGTGGTGACCGGTCTGATCAAGGCCAACGTACCTTCGCGCATGGCCTTTGCAACCTCCTCGGTCACCGACTCCCGCGTGGTCTTGGACCAGCCAGGTGCCGAAAAGTTGCTTGGTCAAGGTGACGCCCTGTTCCTGCCTATGGGATCTTCCAAGCCGATGCGTGTGCAGGGTGCTTGGGTGACCGAATCTGAAATTCAGCGCGTGGTTGAACACGTCAAGACCCAGCTTTCACCTGAATACCGTGAAGACGTGATTCCGGTCGCCGAGAAGAAGAAGCAGATCGATGAGGACATCGGAGACGATCTGGATCTATTGCTGCAAGCCACCGAGCTTGTAGTGACCAGCCAGTTTGGTTCCACCTCGATGTTGCAGCGTAAGTTGCGTGTTGGTTTTGCCAAGGCCGGACGGCTCATGGACTTGATGGAATCGCGCGGCGTGGTTGGTCCTTCTGAAGGCTCCAAGGCCCGCGATGTACTCATCCAGCCCGATGACTTGCCGATGGTCCTTGCCGCTATGCGCGGCGATGATCCAGCCAACACGACCATGTCGGCCAGCGAGGCTGCCTTGGTCCAGGAGGCCAACGTAAACCACGCTGATCCGGTGGCGGAATACGCCGAGGATCTGGTGGCCAAGGACCTTGATGATCGAGAGCAAGCCGTGGACTACTTTGACGGCTCCGACGAACCTGGCGAAGACGCCTGGGACCTGACAGGAAGAAACTAATACCCATGAGCGAGCAAGCTGGCCCAGGCGCCCAGCCACCGGTACCGACGCTGAACATCGCCAACGTGCTCACCACCATCCGCATTATCATGGTGCCCTTCTTTGTGTGGGCACTGCTGGCCGATGACTCCGAGCAAGGCCTGTGGCGCTGGGTTGCTCTGGTGCTGTTTGTGCTGGCTATGTACACCGACAAGCTCGACGGGGATCTGGCCCGTAGTCGTGGGTTGATAACCAACTTCGGCAAGATCGCTGATCCGATCGCCGACAAGCTATTGACCGGTGCAGCGTTGGTTAGCTTCTCGATCTTGGCGGAGCTGCCATGGTGGGTCACCATCGTGATCCTGGTTCGTGAGTGGGGTATCACCCTACTGCGCGTTGTGGTGATCCGTTACGGGGTGATCGCGGCCAATATGGGCGGCAAGATCAAGACCGTATTGCAGTCCGTGGTTATCGGACTGTACCTGTTGCCGTGGACTCAAGAGATTGCCTGGTTGCACACCGTGGCTTGGTACCTGATGCTACTGACCCTGGCGGTCACCGTGGTGACTGGCGTCGAGTACATCATCAAGGCCGGGCAGCTTGTTGCTGCCGCTAAGAAGCAGAAGTAAGGCGCCGGATCATGCTCAAGGCACAGGCACCCGCGGTGATTGCTGCCGCGATCGAACAAGGCGTACAGCTGGCCACTGCGGAGTCGTTGACCGCGGGGATGATCGCGGCGCGCTTGGCCGAAGTGCCCGGAGCTTCCGCAGTCTTGCGTGGGGGAGTTGTTAGCTATTCCTCGGACGTCAAGCGCGAGCTACTGCACGTAAATGCATCCTTGCTGCAGAGCAACGGCTCAGTGGATCCTGAAGTTGCACGCCAAATGGCCGTGGGTGCGTTGCGCGCATGCGGTGCGCAGCTGGCTATCTCGGCCACGGGCGTCGCCGGGCCAGAGGCTCACGATGGGAAGCCGGTAGGCACGGTCTTTATCGGATGGGCATGGGGTGCTGAGTCCGGGACTAAGGAGCACCACTTTGTGGGGGATCGCTCGCAGATTCGAGAGCAAAGCACTCAAGCGGCCATCCACCAGATGGCTACCATGTTAGATAAAGCTTCTTCACAGTAAGACACGCAATACTATTTCTCCCGAGATATTTAGCAAAAATCGCCTTTTATGTGGCACGCGTCGCATTTTTCCGATTAGGCTGAGTTTAGGGAACAAAATCGTATGACCCACCGTTGTACGAATTACAGGGTCGCAAGGTTGGCCCCGTATTGAACAGATCTTCGAGATGGACCTAGGAGCAAAGGCTAAATTTATGGTCAAGCAACCCTTTACTGTCAATGGTGTTGTCCGTTGGCGCGATATGGGAGAAGCCCATACGGTCCAGCCCGAGAAGGAGGAGCACAAAATGGTAGTACTCCGTCATGAAATCGGCGATGTCCTGCGTGACGTCCGTCAACGCCAGGGTCGTACGCTTCGCGAGGTTTCGCATAGCGCCCGCGTATCCCTCGGATATCTTTCCGAAGTTGAGCGCGGTCAGAAGGAAGCCTCTTCTGAGCTGCTTTCCTCGATCTGCGTGGCACTAGAAATTCCACTGTCCCTGATGTTGCGCGAAGTTTCTGAACGCGTAGCCCTGGCCGAGGGTATTGCTATCCCAGATACCGTGCCAATGGACATGGCGAACGAATTCGCCGACAAGAGCACCGGCAAGCCATTGGCTTCGGTCTAAATTCAACAAGTCTTTTGGTTGCCGCAGCTCAGTAATCGGGTTACCGGAGCCACACAAGGAGTCCACGTGTATTGCGTGGGCTCCTTGCCTATGTCATGGGAGAATAACTAGGTGAAAATCAGCGATTTCTGGCGCAATATGGAAGCCGAGTTCGGCCAGCGGTACTCGCATGTATTGGCCGACTCCATGGCACTGACCGAGTTGGACAGCCTGACGGCGTCTGAGGCAATAGACAAAGGGATCAAGCCTAAGCAGGTCTGGGAAGCATTGTGTCTGGCCCAGGACGTTCCGGCGGAACGCTGGCTTGGTATCGACATCGAACCCAAGGAGTCCTAGGAGGAAAATTCGAAAATTCTATTTTCGATCCTTCGAAAACCCTGTGTTGAATTTCGAACATCTGTTCGGATATGCTTATCCTAGAAGCAACGCAGGAAACTGCAACAAAAACTTACGCACTGAGATTGTCCACACTTGAGGGCTATCCGAGTCCAAAGTGTCGGTGGACGAGCATACTGTCTACAGCAGGACATAAATCATGAGCAGGTCGCTAGAGGCTTGCACGAGCAAAGGTGAACCATGGCAGCAAATAATGATCGAGAAAAGGCTCTAGAAGCTGTCCTCGGACAAATCGACAAGGCCTATGGCAAGGGCTCGGTCATGCGTTTGGGCGATGAAACCCGTGCACCAATTGAAGTAATTCCTACCGGTTCGGTCGCATTGGACGTCGCTCTGGGAATTGGCGGCCTGCCACGCGGTCGCGTGGTGGAGATCTATGGTCCAGAATCCTCGGGTAAGACCACCGTTGCCTTGCATGCTGTAGCCAGTGCGCAGCGGGCCGGCGGCGTTGCCGCATTCATCGATGCTGAGCACGCTTTGGATCCTGAATACGCCAAGAAGCTCGGTGTGGACACCGACGCCCTGCTTGTTTCTCAGCCAGATACCGGTGAGCAAGCATTGGAAATCATGGATATGCTCGTGGGCTCAGGCGCACTAGACATCATCGTCATTGACTCCGTTGCCGCCTTGGTTCCCCGTGCAGAAATTGAAGGCGAAATGGGCGACAGCCACGTTGGCCTTCAGGCTCGTCTGATGTCGCAGGCACTGCGTAAGATCACCGGCCGCCTCTCGCACTCGAAGACCACTGCAGTCTTCATCAACCAGTTGCGTGAAAAGATCGGTGTCTTCTTCGGCAGCCCAGAAACCACCACCGGCGGTAAGGCACTGAAGTTCTACGCTTCGGTTCGTATTGATATCCGTCGAATTGAAACCTTGAAAGAGGGCACCAACCCAGTTGGTAACCGCACTCGTTGCAAGGTTGTCAAAAACAAGATGGCTCCTCCTTTCAAGCAAGCAGAATTCGATATCCTTTACGGTCACGGAATCTCGCGTGAAGGCTCCCTCATCGACATGGGTGTAGAGCACAACCTGGTCAAGAAGTCCGGTGCTTGGTTCACCTATGACGGAGACCAGCTGGGACAGGGTAAGGAAAACGCTCGTCGCTTCCTGCGCGATAACCCAGATCTGTCTGATGAACTAGAACGTCAGATCTTGCAGAAGCTTGGCGTCATACCTAAGGACGAAGCTGAAGAAGACGAGACAGAACTGCGAGTTGTCGAGGGCGACAAGTAGTGAGCTCAAGCTTCCAACGACGTAGCGTCCGACCCGGATACAAATCCGGGTCGGACGCTACGTCCGTTTCCAAAGAGTTTCAGGGTGACTTTGAGGACATGCCAGACTGGGCCAAGCCTGATCCGGAAGAAATCCAATCGAAGCTTGCTGCCAAAGCCAATGAGCCGCGAGCTAGCACAGAGCAAAAGCCTGTCATTATTGCGCCTTTGCCTCAGGAGGATGACAAAAAACCTGAGAGCATCGACGAAATTCGCGAAGCCATGCAACGCATCGTTGCGGCACCGGTAACACCTGCGCCAGCAATACCTTCAAAAAAAGAACGACGCGAGACGCGTGCAGCGCGTAAGGCAGCTCGTGAATCGGGAGAACCCGAAGAGCTTAGCGATGATCAGTGGCGAGAAAAAGCTCGCGGTATCTTGCTTCGCCAACTAACGGCTGGTGACAAGACTGCCAAGCAGCTCAAAGATAAACTGCTGGACAAGGAATGCCCAGAAGAGATCGCTGATGAAGTCATCGAGCGCTATGCAGAGATCAATTTGGTTGATGACCAACGATTCGCCAAGTCCTGGGTAGTCACTCGTGCCCGTTCACGCGGACTTGCCCGCGGAGCCATCAAACACGAGCTACGTTCTAAAGGCGTGGACGATGAACTTGCGGCCGAGGCGCTCGAACAAATTGACGACGAGGCTGAGGAACAGCGAGCTCGTGAACTTGTCCGTGCCAAACTACGCCCAGAATCGATGGGGGTAGATCGAGATAGGTCGCTGCGCCGGTTGGTAGGAATGCTCGGGCGTAAAGGTTACAACGGCGGTATGGCCTTTAAAGTTGCTCGCGAAGAATGGGAAGAGCGCTTCGGATCTGAGATCTAGCGGTCACTCTCGCCGTTTGGAATGCCTGCTCAACCGGAAGATCCAATCATCCACGCTCTGGAAGACCCAGATGCTTATGACGCACACGCCAACAAGCACCGAGATCAGCCCAATATTAAAGAGCAATTTATCTGTTTTGTAATCGATCGGCGGGATGACACCGATCGTAATCGGTACGACCAGCACGAGTAGAGCCGTTAGCGAAGCCATCCACCAATGAAATTTTTTCATGCCCCGCGAGAGATTTGGCCGCGGTGGAGTGGAACTTGTTGACCGCTTTCGGGAGCTACGCATGCCCAAGTTTCCTCGTCTTAGATGATCTTGTACCCGACTACTCTGATTTATCTTATCTGGAAGATCAACGCAGGCGACGGCCCGACAAGATCACCGCCGTAGGTGGGGGAGCCGGGGTTCACCCTAGGGTTACCTATATTTCTGTACCACCGAAGTTTCGGTAATCTTAACGGGTGACTGAGCAACAAACCAATAGCAACTCGACCGCTGAAGAAGCGACGCGAACCTATGAAGTGCGTACCTTTGGCTGCCAAATGAATGTCCATGACTCTGAGCGTCTTTCAGGTCTGTTAGAAAACGCGGGACTGAACCGCAAACCAGAAGAGCGCGAAGATGAAGTCGCCGATGTCGTCGTCTTTAACACCTGCGCAGTTCGCGAGAATGCGGACAATAAGCTTTACGGAAACCTCGGTATTCTCAAAAACATCAAAGCAGAACGTCCAACCATGCAGATCGCTGTGGGCGGCTGCCTTGCCCAGAAGGATCGAGACTCGATCCTCAAAAAGGCACCTTGGGTAGATGTCGTTTTTGGCACCCACAATATTGGTTCTCTACCCACGTTGCTGGCTCGTTCAGAGCACAACAAAAAGGCGGAGCTGGAGATCCTTGAATCGTTGGATGTCTTTCCATCCACTTTGCCTACGCGACGTGAGTCGGTTTACGCCGGGTGGGTCTCCATTTCGGTGGGCTGCAATAACACCTGCACATTCTGCATTGTTCCTTCCCTGCGCGGTAAGGAACGAGACCGGCGACCAGGAGAAATTCTGGCGGAGATTCAAGCACTCGTTGATGATGGTGCCATTGAGGTCACTCTTTTAGGTCAGAACGTAAACTCGTACGGAGTCGAATTTGGTGACCGTCTAGCTTTCGGCAAATTATTGCGTGCCTGCGGAGAGATCCAGGGACTGGAACGCGTCCGGTTCACCAGTCCACACCCTGCTGCGTTCACTGATGACGTCATCGAGGCGATGTCCCAGACTCCCAATGTCATGCCACAGTTGCACATGCCACTGCAGTCCGGTTCAGACAAGGTGCTCAAGGATATGCGCCGTTCCTATCGCTCCAAAAAATTCTTGGGCATCTTGGACAAAGTCCGCGAACAAATTCCGAATGCAGCGATAACTACCGACATCATTGTTGGATTCCCCGGAGAAACCGAAGAAGATTTCCAAGCGACCATGGATGTTGTCGAAGCGTCGCGATTCGCCTCCGCCTTCACCTTCCAATATTCCAAGCGGCCCGGGACACCGGCAGCAACTTTGGAAGATCAGCTGCCCAAAGCAGTGGTCCAAGAACGCTACGAACGTCTCACCGCTTTGCAAGATCGGATCTCCAAAGAGGAGAACGCCAAGCAACTTGGCCGTACTGTTGAGGTTATGGTTACCGAACAATCCGGACGAAAGTCTGAAGAAACGCACCGCATGGCCGGTCGGGGACAGGACCAGCGTCTTGTTCACTTCTCAGTGCCGGCCGGTGCACCAACCCCTCGACCCGGAGATTTAGTGACCTTACCAATTACCGAAGTAGCTGCCTTCCACTTAGTCTCAGATCCGAGCCTGGAACAGTTTGAACTACGTCGTTCGCGCGCCGGAGATGCGTGGGATCGGGCGCAGGCAGAAAGCTGCGGTGTACCGAGTATAGGAACTAGCTCTACTGCTGGCCGTGCAAATTTGGGTATGCCAACTTTGAAGGTGCGCAGCTAGCCGAATGAGAAATTCTCAATTACCAGTCATCGCAGTAGTCGGTCCCACCGGCACCGGAAAATCCGATCTAGCCATCGCCCTCGCCCAGGAACTGGACGGGGAAATTGTCAACTCCGATGCGCTTCAGTTTTACCGCGGCATGGATATTGGAACAGCAAAACTTCCTGTGTCCGAACGTGGCGGAGTTGCGCACCACTTGATGGATACCTTGTCCATTACTCAGGAAGCTTCCGTGGCTACCTTCCAAGCCCAAGCACGAGAGCATTTTGCGAATATCCGGGCACGCGGAAAAGTCCCGGTTATGGTGGGCGGTTCGGGCCTCTACGTGCGTGCTGCCTTGGACGTGATCGATTTTCCGCCCACCGATCCTGATGTTCGTCAGCGCTTGGACACAGAAGTTCAAGCTATGGGCGACGGAGACTTGCGCCGTAGACTAGCTGATGTTGATCCCATTTCAGCTGCGCGAAATCTTGATGTGCGTCGAGCTGTCAGGGCATTAGAAGTTTTTGAAATCTCGGGCCGACCCTTCAGCTCATACATGCCACAGCGCGAGTATTTTGCTCCCGCCATTCAGATCGGACTAAATTACGATCGCTCGGCGTTGCATGAAGCATTGGAATCACGCGTACACAAAATGGATGCGATGGGACTAGCCGAAGAAGTTGCAGGACTGCTCGAACACGGGCTACGTGAGGGAAAAACTGCTTCACGCGCCATCGGTTATCAGCAGTACACCGATTATCTCGATGGAGAAATCAGTAGGGCTGAGGCAATCAACCAGACTGTTATCGCCACCCGTAAATTTGCCCGTCGTCAGATCACCTGGTTCAACGCTGACCCGCGGGTGAGCTGGCTGAATCCCACTGAACCGGACCTGATTGGTAAAGCACTTTCCCTCGTTGGCTCGGCCAGCGAAGCACCAACACGCTAGGAGTATCGATGTACACCACCGAACTAGAACAATTAGCTGGGCAACCTTTCGCTAAAGGTCACGCCACGGGAAACGACTTTGTTTTGATCTCGGACCCAGAAGGCCAGCTAGACCTGAGCGAACAGCAAGTAGCAGCGCTGTGCCATCGGCGCTTTGGCATTGGTGGTGACGGATTGATCCGTGCAGTTCCCACCGCTCAGGTCTCTGGATACCAGACACAGGCCGTGGAGAATCCAGACGCTTATTGGTTCATGGACTACCGCAATGGCGATGGCTCGATTGCTGAAATGTGCGGCAACGGTGTACGCGCTTTTGCTCACTTTCTTATTGCAGAGGGATTAGTCGATCTGCAGGTAGGTCAGAGCATCCAGATCGGTAGTCGCGCAGGGATCAAAACCATTACCCGGATTGTCGATGGTTATGCAGTGAATCTTGGACCATGGGGATTGATCCATGAAGAGAAAGCTACGGCAGAGTCCGTCGATTCCATGGTTAAGCCTCGCGGCTGGGAGCAGGCCCTTCCAGCTTTGAGCATCACTATGGGTAACCCGCACACCGTGGTGGCATTACCTGACCTCGACATGCTTGAAAGCCTTGATCTATTCCAGGCCCCAGATGTGGCTCCAACACCACCTAACGGCACCAACGTTGAATTTGTGGTGCCTAGTGATCCGTTGATCGAAGAAGACGGTGTAGCTCAAGTGCGCATGCGAGTACATGAACGTGGAGTCGGAGAGACGCTGTCATGTGGCACTGGCGCGTGTGCGGCAGCAGCTGCCGTCCGCTACTGGGCTCGCGGCACAGCATTGATCAACCAATGGGCGGTGGCAGTTCCCGGAGGCGTAGTCGGCGTAGAGTTCCGTGAAAATGCGGCCGGGGGAGAAGACACGATTCTTTCTGGCCCGGCTGAGCTTGTGGGCCGCGGGGTAATCGGCGCTGCCTAAAGGTCTTTGAGCAAAGCAAAAAACTGCAGGACCTAGTTTCAACTAGGTCCTGCAGTTTTTCTGTTCAGCTTAGGCCGGACGTGAAACCTTCAGTACACGGAACGCTTTGGACGTCGCTTCGCGAGTCACCGACCATTGTGCTGGCAATTGCTCAACAAGCCACTTTTGCAAGGAATCACTGCCCAGGTTCTTTTGGACTACCAGCCAGGCATCTCCGCCCGGTGCCAAGCGCGGAAGCCACAGCAGCAACAGCTCGTGTAGTGCTTCCTTGCCGATGCGAATTGGGGGATTGGACCAGATCGTATCGAACTGAAGCTGAGGGTCAACGGAATCGGGGGTACCGACAATGACATTTTTCAGCCCCAAACTCTGCGCATTCAGTCGCGTCAGTTCGATGGAACGTTCATTAACATCTAAGCCATAAACTTCGGATTCGGGAGACTGCTCCGCCGCAGTCAAGGTAATCGGTCCCCAACCGCAGCCAATGTCCAATACGCGTCCGCGCGGGGTCGGGACGTATTGCAAGAGAACAGCAGTGCCCTTGTCTAGCCCGGTGGGTGAGAAGATCCCAGAAGCCGTCTGAACCTTGCGAGTCGAGCCATTAAGCTCAACCTCAATGGTGCGACGTTCGTCTGCCGAAGCCGGGCTGGCGGTGAAGTAATGATCCGAGGTCATGACCAAAGTTTATCGTTGTGCGTCGTCGGGCCAAAGACCAGCGCATTCAACGTGATCAAAGCGATATAGGCAAGCAGAATTTTCACTGATAGAGTTTTCCGTATGACTTTCGTATTCGTCTAAGACGTAACCGCTGTGGTTACCTCGTGATTTCCCTGAAGCAGGCGTGCCGATTTGGCGTGCCCGAACAGCGAATCAGTAGACGGCGAAGTCTTTTTTGTTTTCCGTAAGTTGTGCATCACACTCCTTGCCAATCGACTTTGCGCCTCGGTAACCCAGCATTCACCTGACTAACTGCAGATTTGATTGCCTTTGCAAAGGATTACGAATGAGTGATGAAACGACTGACTCCCAACGCGCCACGTCGCGAAGTGGGGGTCCTCGGCACTATTCTGGAAAGCGAAGTACTTCTAAGGAGACCATGACTAACTCCGAGTCACACGAGCACGATTCGGCATCAATGGATGATGCCCAGATCCAGGCCGCTATCGACCGGATCCTCGAAGCTGATGAAGCCCAGAGTCCACAAATCCAGCACTTCGGCGAGGAAGATTCTTCAATCTTCTCCGGCCAAGCTACAGCGCTGAACCGTTTCTCTTCTGGCCTGTCCCAGTTCGACGGAGACCAAGACGATCTAGCTGAGCGACGCGCTCTGCGTCGTGTTGCCGGCCTGTCTACCGAGCTGGAAGACGTTACCGAGGTTGAGTATCGCCAGCTGCGCCTAGAACGCGTAGTCCTTGCCGGCATTTGGAACGAAGGCACAGTTACTGATGCCGAAAACTCCCTGCGTGAACTAGCTGCACTGGCTGAGACCGCTGGCTCTGAGGTTCTTGACGGCGTCGTTCAGCGACGCAGCAAGCCAGACCCTTCGACCTTCCTTGGATCAGGCAAGGCTGAAGAACTGCGCGGAATCGTTGCCTCAACCGGCGCCGATACCGTTGTTGTTGACGCCGAACTGGCACCTTCCCAGCGCCGTGCGCTGGAGGATATCGTCAAGGTCAAGGTTATTGACCGCACCAGCTTGATTCTCGATATCTTTGCACAGCATGCGGCATCCCGTGAGGGTAAAGCTCAGGTCGAGCTTGCTCAGCTTGAATATCTTCTGCCACGCCTTCGCGGTTGGGGTGAGTCGATGTCTCGTCAGGCTGGTGGCCGTGTTGGTGCTGCCGGTGGCGGTATCGGTTCGCGTGGACCTGGTGAAACCAAGATTGAAATGGATCGCCGCCGTATTCGCGACCGCATGGCCAAGCTTCGCCGTGAAATCAAGGCGATGAAGCCGGCTCGTGAGGCCAAGCGCGCCAACCGAAAACGCAACGAAGTTCCGGCTGTAGCTATCGCTGGATACACCAACGCGGGGAAGTCCTCGTTGCTTAATCGCCTGACTAACGCTGGGGTTTTGGTGGAGAACGCACTGTTCGCCACCTTGGATCCAACCGTGCGTCAGTCCTCCACGGAAGACGGTCTGACCTACACCCTGGCCGACACGGTCGGTTTTGTGTCGAACCTTCCAACACAGCTGGTGGAAGCCTTCCGCTCAACCTTGGAAGAAATCGCGGATTCGGATCTGATCTTGCACGTGGTTGACGCTGCGCATCCGGATCCCGAAGGACAGATTCAAGCGGTACGCACGGTGCTCGGCGAAGTTGACGCACTGAACATCCCTGAAGTTATTGTGCTGAACAAAGCCGATGTTGCTGACCCATTTGTCATTGAACGTATCCGTAACCGTGAATCGAACACGTCGGTGGTTTCGGCGCACACGGGTGAAGGAATTGAAGAGCTGCTTGAAAAGATCAGCGCCTTGATTCCACGACCCGGAATTCAGCTTGAAGTTCTTATTCCTTACAACCGTGGGGATTTGATCGCGAAGCTACACCAGAGTGAATCTGAAATTCTGGAAAGTGAATATTTAGATGATGGCACTCGGATGATCGTCAAGGTACGTGATTCCTTGGCTGCAGAGTTGGAGAACTTCAACATTCATGGATAAGCAAGAGCAGGCCCTGGAACTTCTCGAGGCCGCGGTCACTTCCATGGGTGGTGCCATGCGCACGGGCCAACAGGAAATGGTCAAGCATGTGGTGACCGCCTTGGAAGATGAAGAACACTTGCTGGTGCAGGCCGGCACCGGAACGGGTAAGTCCATGGGCTACCTGATTCCGGCGCTGGCTCACGCGCAAACTAGCGCTAAGCCAGTGATTGTCTCCACCGCTACGCTGGCACTGCAGGCGCAGATTGTCGGTCGTGACGTGCCACGGTTACTCGAATCTCTCAAGGGCAAGCTCTCGCGTCCCATGGATGTCGCCCTGCTCAAGGGGCGCTCAAATTATCTGTGCCAATATAAACTCGGCGGCGGATACCCAGATGATGAAGGCACGCTGTTCACTATGGATGAGCCGGCCGTCCCTGCGGGCACGACCTACTCACCGCTAGCCAGCGAAGTCTTAAAGCTTCGTGAATGGGCTGATCGTACCGATACCGGTGACCGTGACGAACTGGTTCCTGGCGTCAGCGACAAGGCATGGAAACAGGTTTCAGTTTCAGCAATGGAATGCCTGGGATCTCAAAAGTGCCCCATGGCAGACGAATGCTTCTCCGAGATGGCTCGCGCGCGGGCATCTGAAGCAGACGTCGTGATTACCAACCACGCCTTGCTAGCCGTCTCAGCTTTCGAAGGCCTGTCGGTACTTCCAGACTTTGAAGTAGCAATCATTGACGAGGCCCACGAGCTTCAAGACCGAGTGACAAGCTCGGTCTCTGGAGCATTGTCGGCGCGTACCGTAATGACAGCCGCAGGCGGTGCTAAACGCCATTGCGGAGTCAACGTAGATGAGATGGTCAAGGCTTCCAACCGGCTTGAAAAGTCTTTGACCGGAATTCCTACCGGCCTGCTAGAACAGGGTCTGCGTGAGGATATGGGCATTGCCCTCAACGACATTGTGGAGCAGGCCCGGCTCATTCTTGCATTGTCCAAACCGGAAGCCAATGCACCAGCAGATGGCGGACGGCAGACCGCTCGATCCCAGATGCAGGCAGTGATGGATGATGCCATCCGTATGCTTGAATCCGAAGAACGCCGAGAAGTCCTCTACACAACTCGACCACGCGAATTTGTGGAAGGCCGCGGATATGTTGAAGCTGACGATTCGCAACCGGCAACACTCAACGTGGCACCATTGTCGGTGGCGGGAAAGCTCCGAGAGGGGCTATTCGACGGCCGCACTGTAGTGCTGACCAGCGCAACACTGGCTATCGGTTCGCAGTTTGATGCGGTAGCGGGTTCCTTGGGATTGATGGGTGCAGGAGCTCCGACCTGGACCGGCGTTGACGTAGGTAGTCCATTTGACTACCCAAAGCAGGGCATTCTCTACGTTGCCAAGCACCTACCCAAGCCGGGCCGGCAGCTAGCCGCGGAGACCTTGGACGAAATCGAGGACCTGATCAAGGCCTCGGGCGGTGGCGCACTGGCGCTATTCACTTCCAAACGCTCAGCAGAGGAAGCTGCCAGCATCCTTCGGGAACGATTGGACGTGGAGATTCTGTGCCAGGGCGAAGCAAGCATGAAGTCCTTGGTTGAACAGTTTGCAGCTGAACGCGACACCTGTCTCTTTGGCACGATGACCCTGTGGCAAGGTGTCGACGTACCCGGAGATTCCTGCCGACTCGTGATCATCGACAAGATTCCCTTCCCGCGTCCGGATGACCCGATTTCTAAAGCCCGCACCGAGGATGTTGCTAAACACGGCGGCAATGGCTTTATGCAGGTCTCAGCGACTCATGCTGCCATCCGGTTGGCGCAGGGTGCAGGACGACTCATTCGCTCTATCAATGACCGCGGAGTTGTGGCGGTTTTGGATTCACGCATGGCCACTGCACGCTATGGCAGCTTCTTGAAGGCCACGCTGCCACCGATGTGGCCCACCGTGGATAAGAAGGTTATTACCGGTGTCCTAGAGCGGCTCAAACCCGAAGAAGAGAAGTAGGCGTAAGCACCTACGGTGCGCCATCTAGATTCATTTACGCCAGATGCTAATGTCTGTGCCAAGTAGAGGAATCTTTATCTCCGGAAGGCACTATGGAGTCTTGGAAGACACTTGCCCGCACCGCCGCGCAAGACACCCACTCACGTTTTGGGCAACGTCTTCTTGGACTGCCCGGAACGTGGATTGGGCTGCCGTACAGCAAGGCGCACCAGCTTCGTGACGGCAGCATGCTCAGTGACCTCAACGGGATTTCGCATCCGCTACGCGAGTGGAATTACTGGTGGCAGGCTCATTACCTAGATGCCATCATCGACGACGGCTATGCCTACCTGGCTGACAATGACTTAGATGCAGCGCACCGGGAACTTCAGCGAGCCGTCGAGCTATTGCGGGGGATCCGGCTGCGGAACTTCGGTGTCTTCCCAAACTACTTTTTTGATGACATGGCTTGGCTAGCTTTGGCGAGCCAAAGATTACTTTCATTCTCACGTCGCCTTGATGGTCACAGCTCAGCTAATGCCAAACAGGCTGTCACCACTTTGAGAAAACAGCTCAACGGAGCCATTGACGATGTCCTAGATGGTGGAATGTATTGGTCCCGGAAGAAGGACTTCAAAAACGCGCCGGCTAACGCACCAGCCGCTCTATTTTTTGCCCGGAATGGTGAACGCGACCAATCACGGAAGCTACTTAGCTGGCTACGGGCAAGACTGTTTAGCATTGACAGCGGGCTGTACTTGGACGGGCTGCGGTTGGTGCCGGACGGGCACAGGATCGAGGACGCGCTCTATACCTATAACCAAGGGCCGGTTCTAGGCGCTTTGCTGGAGTTGGGATCAGATGCTGATTTAGAGCACTCAACAATGCTGATCCACGCCAGTGCACAATACTTGACCGACAGCACCGGTGCGCTTTCGCTGAACGGCGGTGGCGACGGCAACTTGTTTGCTGGAATCTTGGTCAGGTATCTGGCCCTGGCCGCTAATGATGTGCGCCTTGATGGCAGGACGCGGTCGACAGCACGCACGATGGTCGTGGCGACCGCCAACAGTTTGGTAGATCAGGAACCACGCAGGCTCTCGGCTGCAGTCCAGCGCTGGATGATATTCAGTGCAGCTGCTGCTTGTGAGTCCGACAGTCGAAATTGATTTAGCTAGACGATGTGGGGCAGATGCCAATGGCATCTGCCCCACATTGATCAGATCTCTATTTAGAGCGAACGCATTACCGAAACAACACGGCCCATGATCGTGGCCGCATCACCAAGAATAGGCTCGTAGCGGGAGTTCTGCGGCAACAGCCAAGTGTGACCGTCGCGCTGACGGAAAGTCTTTACAGTCGCTTCTTCGTCCAGTAAAGCGGCAACAATGTCGCCATTATCTGCAGTCTGCTGACGACGAACAACTACCCAGTCACCGTCGCAAATCGCAGCGTCGACCATTGAGTCGCCTGAAACCTTGAGCATGAACAGTTCTCCATGACCCACTAGCTGGCGTGGCAACGAGAAAACATCTTCCACGGACTGATCGGCAAGGATCGGACCACCTGCGGCAATTCGACCAACTAAAGGAACCATGGTGGTGTCGGCTGAAGTACTGAGCTCGATCACCATGGCATCGTCGGCAGCGGCAGTAGCGGGTACTTCCGTTGTCTGTGACTCGTCCTTATCGTCAGCCAACTGCAGCGGAAGAAGGATTTCCATTGCGCGGGGACGTCGAGGGTCGCGCCGAATGTATCCGAGCTTTTCGAGTTGGCTCAACTGATGAGTGACGCTAGACAAGCTCTTGAGGCCAACGGAGTCACCAATCTCACGCATCGATGGTGGATAGCCGTTCTTTCCGATAGACCGTTGGATCGTTTCCAGGATCTTCTTTTGGCGAATCGTCAGCGAACGGGCATTCGATCGCGGAGTGCGTTGTGAAGCTGACATGAGAGTTTGCCTTCCCTAGCAAGCAGTCGAAAGTTCGTGAGTCCAAACTGTCGGAGCTAGATGGTGTGATGTTTTCATTGCTCGTCTACTTCGAAATCTTAGTAGATAAGTTCCGTTCTTTCAAAGATTTGTTCGAAAACTTCTGGACAAGTTCGACAAAGCTCTGTTAGAACAGATGTACTAGATTCGAACAAGTCTTCGAATCTAAATCATCGAACACAACTTCGCATCACAACTATTTCTGAGGAGACATAGTCATGGCAACTGTCGCACTTGACTCAAACGAAACCCGTTCACCAATGAAGATCCGCATCAACCGCCGGGGCTGGGCCGTCCTTATCGGGATTCCAGTGTTCGCCTTAACTGTCGCCGCGGCCTTCTTCTTCTCGATGTTCGCGTCGGATGCTCACGCATCATCGGAAGTACCTGAGGGAGTTGAAACGGTAGACGTAACCGTCATCCCTGGCGATACGCTCTGGAGTCTGGCCAGCGAATACGCTGAAGGTTACGACGTCACCTCAGCCGTTAGTCACATCTCGGAAATGAACTCGCTTGATGGCACTCAGATTCATGTCGGCGACTCGCTGTCGATTCCAGTGCTTGCTGGCTAAAGGTAAAACGTGGTCAAGCGATTGTTACCTTGGTTCGTAGCGGATTCACTGCCCAAGCCCGTCCACACGTAGACTTGTTGCGTGAATGACCGCAGTGAACTTTTGAGTCAGCTGCCCTTGCGTGAGAATCTCCGCGGGCTATCCCCATATGGCGCACCACAAATCGACGTGCCCATCCAGCTGAATGTCAACGAGAACACCCATCCATTGCCAACTACGGTCGTGGAAGCCATCGCACAAGAAGTCGCCAAAGCTGCGACAACTCTTAATCGATACCCTGATCGCGAATTCACCGAACTTCGTGAATTGCTGGCCGACTATCTTGGCCACGGACTAACTGCAGAGAACATGTGGGCCGCCAACGGTTCCAACGAGATTCTGCAACAAATTTTGCAAGCATTCGGTGGTCCGAACCGAAGCCTAATGAGCTTTGGCCCAACCTATTCCATGTACCCGTTGCTGGCCAGCGGTACTGACACCGCGTACATCGCAGGAGAACGGGCAGAAGACTTCACGCTCTCTGCGCAGTCCGCCGCCGAACAGGTTCGCAAAAACAAACCGAACATCGTTTTCCTTTGTTCCCCCAATAACCCAACCGGCACCGCTCTCGGGCTTGATGTCATCACCGAAGTGTACGACGCAATGAGCGAACACAATGGTGTAGTCATCGTCGATGAAGCGTACGCCGAGTTCTCCCTGGCAAGTACTAAATCAGCACTCACCTTGCTTGAAGGCCGACAGCGTCTGATCGTTTCGCGGACCATGTCCAAGGCCTTCGGTCTGGCTGGAGCCCGCGTGGGTTACCTAGCGGCAGCGCCAGAAGTAACCGATGCGATTCGTTTGGTTCGATTGCCTTATCACCTCTCGGCAGTCACCCAAGCAACGGCCATCGCGGCCCTGAAAAACATTGAATTGTTGCTTGCTCAGGTTGAGGACATCAAAACCCAGCGTGACCGAATTGTTGATCGTCTCAAGGAATTGGGTCTCAAACCCTCAGTCTCAGACTCCAACTTTGTCTTTTTTGGCGGGCTCGCTGATCCCCACTCCATCTGGGAGGGGTTGCTGGAAGCTGGCATCATTGTCCGCGACAATGGGATCCCGGGTACGCTGCGCGTAACTGCCGGAACCGAATCAGAAACTACAGCATTCTTGGATCGTCTCGCCGAACTGCTCGGCGCGGACAACTAATCAGGATCAAGCGAAGGAAGACATGTCTGCCGAATTGATTGGCGCACGTCGCGCCCGCATGGAACGCGTCACCAGCGAATCGTCGATTTTTGTTGAGCTAGATCTCGACGGAACTGGCGTTTCTGAGATCAGCACCTCTGTGCCGTTTTACGACCACATGCTTACGGCGTTGTCTAAGCATTCGCTGATCGATCTCACCGTGCGAGCCACGGGTGACACTCACATCGATGTGCACCACACCGTTGAAGACACCGCGATCACCATCGGTGAGGTTCTGCGTGTAGCCCTTGGTAATAAGGCGGGAATTCGTCGGTTCGGCACCTCGTACGCGCCACTAGATGAGGCGTTGTCTCGTTCAGTGGTCGACGTTTCCGGTCGTCCGTACCTGGTGCACTCCGGTGAACCAGCTGGTCAGGAATACCACCTTATTGGTGGTCACTTCACCGGATCGATGACTCGCCACGTATTTGAAGCCATCACATTCCACGCTCAGATTTGTGCACACATCGAGGTCCTCTCTGGCCGCGACCCGCACCACATCGTTGAAGCTCAGTTCAAGTCATTTGCTCGTGCACTGCGCGAAGCAGTCGAACTTGATGAGCGCATGGGCGACAAGATTCCATCCACGAAGGGTGCCCTTTAAGTGGCAAAGAAAAATGTAGTAGTTCTCGACTACGGTTCGGGCAACGTCCGATCTGCCGTTCGTGCGCTGGAAGCTGCTGGCGCGTCGGTTGAACTCACGGCGGATCCAAAGAAAATTGTTGCTGCTGACGGTCTAGTCGTTCCAGGCGTAGGTGCCTACGCATCGGTCATGGAACAACTCACCGCTACCGGATCGCTTCGCTGGATTGGTCGCCGCATTGCCGGAGGACAGCCAGTCTTGGGTATCTGCGTTGGCCACCAAGTGTTCTTTGAACAAGGCGTGGAGCACGGGGTGAAAACCGAGGGCATCGGCGAGTGGCCGGGAACTGTGGAGCGTCTGAAGTCCGATGTTATCCCGCACATGGGATGGAACACCGTACAGCCTCCAGAGGGAAGCAAGCTTTTTGCTGGCGTTGAAAACGAACGATTCTACTTTGTTCACTCATACGCAGTGCAGAAGTGGGAATTTGACGTTACTCAGCCTGCCATGACACCACCGCAGGTCACGTGGAGTACGCACGGAACTCCGTTCGTCGCTGCAGTCGAAAACGGTCCGCTGTCGGCCGTTCAGTTCCATCCCGAAAAGTCTGGCGACGCTGGAGCCCGACTGTTGCGCAACTGGTTGGACACCCTCTAAACATGTGGACTATCGTGCTTGGGTTCGTCGGTGCTTTCCTCGCAGGTGGCGCCATCTCCCTCAAAAGCCAAAAGGCCCATATCTCTTGGGTTATCGCACTCTGGGTACTCGCAGGCATGAGCATCATCGCCGCGTGGATACTGACCCTTTAGAACATTCGCTACTTCACTAAGGACATTATGAGCGAGCAACCAATCCTCGAACTTTTGCCTGCCGTAGACATCGCCGGAGGACAGGCCGTGCGCCTAGTTCAGGGCGAAGCGGGCTCCGAGACTGGCTATGGCGACCCGTTAGAAGCCGCACTTTCATGGCAGAACGCTGGAGCTGAGTGGCTCCACCTCGTTGATTTGGACGCGGCATTTGATCGTGGCAGCAACGTCGAGATTGTCCAGCGCATCGCACAGGAACTGAACATCAAGGTTGAGCTCTCCGGCGGTATCCGCGACGATGCGTCCTTGGACCGTGCGTTGGAGTTCGGTGCCACTCGCGTGAACCTTGGCACCGCGGCACTTGAAAACCCTGAATGGACCAAAAAGGCGATTGCTCGCCATGGCGACAAAATTGCTGTGGGCATGGACGTGCGAGGCACTACGCTTTCAGGCCACGGATGGACCAAAGACGGTGGCGATCTATGGGAAGTTCTGGCACGTTTGGAAGACGCAGGATGCGCCCGCTACGTCGTAACTGACGTAACCAAGGACGGCACCTTGCGCGGACCAAATGTTGAATTGCTTCGCGAGATTGCTACTAAGACCAATAAGCCTGTTGTAGCTTCCGGCGGAATCTCTTCGCTAGAGGATCTGCGGGTATTGCGCGAACTTGTTCCTGAGGGTATCGAAGGCGCAATTATGGGCAAGGCTTTGTACTCTGGTCAGTTCACGCTTCAAGAAGCGCTGGACGTTGCCGGTCGTCGCTAACGCGAGCTGATCTTCACTATTGACGGTTTGAAAGCCTAGGCTTTCAAACCGTCAATTTTTTGTTCTGAAATTGAACTCACTGCAGCTGACCCAAATGACGGTAACTAGCTAGCGAATTGGGCAATTATTGACTGACGTCATCGACAAGTGGTGTTCAAGCTCATGAATGAAGAATCAAAACTACCCTGCACCAACATCGATTCCCCAGATAGCATGGACTTATGAGCACGGAGCACAACGAATCAGCGCCTAAACGCCACCTGCCGGGACACATCGTCGCCGCGCTGGCGCAGGCCGGTTCACCCGCCGACTCGGCAGGTCAGAGTTGGGATGGACGCGACCTTAGCGGTGAGGGCAACCCGCTACATAACTTTGATAAAGACGACGGCAGCGCCGACGCAAAAGTCATGGCGGCACTGACTGAGCTACAAGCCGGTCGCGGTTCCGAGCTGGAAGTTCACAAGGCCATGTCCTCAGCCCGAGTGTTTGTTGCCGTTGTAGCTCAGCTAGGCGAAGAAGCTATGGGTGACCACGGCTTCGCCGCTGATAAAGAAGCCGACATGGCACTGGTGAAAATCAAAGCACCGGATGGTCGTATGGCGCTTCCAATTTTCACCACGGTGGAACGACTTCAGGCTTGGCATAAGGAAGCTCGTCCGGTGGCAGTATTTGCTCCCCGCGCAGCACTCTCAGCGGTCAGCGAAGATTGCCAACTACTAGTTCTAGACCCTGGTAGCGAATTTACCTTTGTCCTTCGACGACCCGGGGTCTGGAACCTAGCCAAACAGATCGAATGGATTCCGAGTTATCAGAATCAGCAGATCGCCAACCTAGTCCAAAACGCCACCGAAGGTTTCACGCAGTTGCAGGCAGTGAAGCTGGCGCCGGGCAGGGGAGTAGGCTCAAGAACCAAGGACGGCCAAGTCGTTCTTGGCGGTGGTTCCGGACCAGAACTTAATTTACAGTTTGTTTTCGCACAGGGGACAAGCCCTAGCCAAGCGCAGGAAATTACCAGCGCAATTCAGGGACGACTGTCCCAAAACTCCGAATTCACCGAAGCGGTGGATTCTTTAGAACTTAGTTTGCACAGCGCGCCTAGCTAGACTCGGCGGGCTCCTTACCTAGCAAAGGAACACTTCGGGCATGAAAAGCTATTTGCAGATTTTGCGTCAGCCGCAGATTGCGCTGTTGTTGCTGATCGGCATGATTGCCCGACTTCCTCACTCGGCATTGAGCATGTTGTTGCTCTTGCACCTAGTAAATGACCTAGACCAGTCATGGGTATCAGCTGGCCTTGTCACCGCATTGATGACTGTTGGTATTGCTATCGGTGCGCCATGGCGTGGTGCTCGCGTTGACACCTGGGGCCTGCGCCGAGCCATGCTTCCCTCGGTGATCGTTGAGACCATCGTTTGGTGCACCGTACCGCACGTGCCGCTGGTCTGGGTTTATCCTTTGGCTTTCATCGGTGGCCTTTTCGCTCTGCCGGTATTCTCCGTGGTGCGTACAGCTCTGGGAATCATGACCACCGGAGAGCAACGTCGCACGGCCTTTGCTTTGGATGCCACCGCTACGGAACTCGTATTCATTGTTGGACCTGCCAGCGCAGGGATCGTCGCTACCCAGATCAGCAGCGTTATCGGACTGAGCGTTATTGGTGTTACCGCATCTCTAGCCGGTTTTGCCTTGATGATCCTGAATCCTCCAACACGAAGTGATGACCCGAAGGCCATAGCCTTGCGGTCTAACGCTCATGAAGAACGTCTCGGTGCGGAAGCCAGCTTTATCGCCGCAGCACCGATGGGTGTTCAAGAGGTTGAAGGCGAGCTGATCTTGGCCGGCTGGAAATCGGCGCGATCCCGCATCAAGAAACGTGGGCGGGCATTTAAAAGCCGGTTCAACTGGGTTAGCGCTTCGGTCCTGGCCGTATTCATTGCCTCGGCCGGTGCTGGCATGCTGTTGACCGGAACCGAAGTATCGATCGTCGCGGAGCTTGATGCATCAATGCAAAGCAACCAGTTGGGTCTGGTCTTCTTCTTCTGGTGCGGGGCCTCGCTGATCGGTGGACTCATCTACGGATCCATGAAGCGCGTTGTCTCGCCACTATTGCTCTTGCTGTTCATGGCGATCTTGACCATTCCCATGTACTTCGCGTGGGATACATGGTCCTTGGCTTTGCTCTCCGCTTTGCCAGGCTTCCTTTGCGCCCCGACATTGTCCGCTGCCTCAGAATGGCTCACGGATCTGGTGGCAGAAAAGCGCCGTGGCGAAGCCATGGGTTGGTATGGCTCTGCCATGACCGCCGGTACCGCTTTGGGCTCCCCGGTCACCGGACTATTTGTCGACAACGTCGGTCCTGATTACGCCTTTGTCGCCATTGGTGTCATGGCCGCAGTGGTTGTGCTCGTTGCGTTGGCTGCCCAGCAGATTCGTCGCCGGGTACGCCGTGCTCAGAAACGTCGTTGGGAAACCACCGTCTAATCGGCGGCATGACCGAAAGTTGTCAGCTCAGTCGTGAGTACATGTAGAGGTCCTTGGGTTTGCCGTTGATAATTTCCCAACCGCGAAGTAATCCCTCCCGTTCAAAGCCGCAGGCTTGCGCTGCGTGCCATGAAGCCAGATTCCACGGCTCTACATAAAGTTCGAGGCGATGAATGCCCGGATGCGCCAAACCCCAGATGCTGAGGGTTTCTAGTGCGCGAGTGATGATGCCACGGCCACGATGCTCCTTGGCGATCCAATACCCGATACTGGCCCGACCCCGGTCAGCGTTGCGTAGCCATAATCCAATCTGACCGACAACCAGATCAGATCCTGCATCGGCAATGGCGAAGGAATAGCCGGTTTTGTCGATGACCCGTTGGCGTTGGCGCTGAATAAAGCTCAGAGCTTGTTCACGCGTTGATTCAAAGGCAAGGGTAGTGATGTGTGAAATGTACTGATCTGCTGAAGCTTGCTGAACCGCCACAACGTCGTTGTCCAAAAAGGGACGCAAACGAAACGAGTTGGCATCGAGTGTTGGCTGTTCAAGGATCTTCATAATCCAACACTAGCGCTCACGCATTTGCAGGAAAGGCCGATTCGACGTGGCGGAGACAACAATGGGCCCGCTCCAAAGTGGAGTCGAGCCCATGATGTTAATCTCTTAAAAACTGCGAAAATTTCTTAGTTGACAGCGCCGGTGTACTTCTCGCCTGGACCCTTGCCGGGGGCATCTGGGATCAGTGAAGCTTCGCGGAATGCCAGCTGGAGGCTGCGCAGACCGTCGCGCAGAGGAGCTGCGTGCTGCGAGCCAATCTCCGGTGCGCCAGCGGTGACTAGGCCTGCAAGCGCGGTGATGAGCTTGCGTGCTTCGTCTAGATCTTTTAGTTCTTCGGCGTCTGCGCCTTCAGCAAGGCCGCATTTAACTGCTGCGGCGCTCATCAGGTGAACAGCTGCGGTGGTGATGATTTCTACGGCCGGAACTTCGGCGATGTCGCGCACCTGCTGATCGACGAGGTGCTGATGCGAGTTGGTGTCTTCGGTACTCATACTGCTAAGCTTGTCACAGACCGACTCGATGCCGGTACTTCTCATGACGTTCAGTTAGTTCTGGACAAGAGATTCGTACTAGTATTGAGCCATGCAAGTGGAGGCCATCTCCCACCCGCTGTCGCCGTTTCCAGGCTTCCGGGTACCTCGGCAGGATCGCAGTAATGCAATCTGAAAACGCAGGCGCAAATATTTGCGCCTATCGTTATGTCGTTTCTCTTTTGGCCTTCGCCTGCAATCGCAGACGGGGGCCTTCTTCGTTTGCGGTTATGATTACGAATTTCAGGAGTGACACATCAGCGATCCACGCATTAATGAGCGCATTCGCGTGCCAGAGGTACGTCTCGTCGGCCCCAATGGTGAGCAGGTAGGCATCGTCCGCATCGAGGACGCGCTTC
>Ga0308166_1001370_pt1 | contig 26119 bp, 16 predicted proteins | sample PhyCR2_2_FD_202137 | JGI IMG/M metagenome (GOLD analysis project Ga0308166, IMG submission 202137) | Phyllosphere microbial communities from UC Gill Tract Community Farm, Albany, California, United States - DLSLCC.R2 | ecosystem: Host-associated > Plants > Phyllosphere > Unclassified | place... | reverse complement strand
CCTCATCGCCCCGATCGGCAAGGGCCAGCGTGGCCTGCTGGTGGCGTCGCCGAAGTCCGGCAAGTCGGTCATCCTGCAGCACATTGCCCACGCGATCACCGCGAATCACCCGGACGTGACCCTGATCGTCCTGCTGATCGACGAGCGTCCCGAGGAAGTGACCGAGATGCAGCGTTCGGTGCGCGGCGAAGTGGTCGCCTCGACCTTCGACGAACCGGCCACCCGCCACGTGCAGGTCGCCGAGATGGTGCTGGAAAAAGCCAAGCGCCTGGTCGAGATGAAGAAGGACGTGGTCATCCTGCTGGACTCGATCACCCGCCTGGCGCGCGCCTACAACACCGTGATCCCGGCATCGGGCAAGGTCCTGACCGGCGGTGTGGATGCGAATGCGCTGCAGCGTCCGAAGCGTTTCTTCGGCGCCGCCCGTAACGTCGAGGAAGGCGGCTCGCTGACCATCGTCGCCACCGCCCTGATCGAAACCGGCTCGCGCATGGACGACGTGATCTACGAGGAATTCAAGGGCACCGGCAACATGGAAGTCCACCTCGAACGCCGCCTGGCCGAGAAGCGTGTGTATCCGGCGATCAACCTGAACAAGTCGGGCACCCGCCGCGAAGAGCTGCTGATCAAGCCGGACCAGCTGCAAAAGATCTGGATCCTGCGCAAGCTGCTGTACTCGATGGACGAGATCGAGGCGATGGAGTTCATCCTCGACAAGATGCGTGCGACGAAGACCAATGTGGAATTCTTCGACATGATGCGCCGCGGCGGCTGATACCTGCCAAAAAGCATCACGGAAGGCGGCTTCGGCCGCCTTTTTTATTGGTGGCGCCACGAATACCGCTGAACTCAACCGTACGGTGGGCACAGCGTTCCCACCGTACGGGTCACCATCCCGGCCACACATCCGTCGCCGTGATTCCCGCAATGGTTGCCTCGGCCGCGCGACCGTTTTATAATCGTGGGTTCAGTACCTCAACCCCTGGCAAGTGATCGGCAATCGGGTCAAGAAGCAGAACGACCGACGAAGTGCTGTTTGGCTACCAAACAATCCAAGGCAAAACCATGAAGACCGATATCCATCCAGATTACCGTGAAGTTGTGTTCCACGACGTGTCGTGCGACTTCAAGTTCGTGACCCGTTCGACCATCGCCACCCGCGAAACGATCAACCACGAAGGCAAAGACTACCCGCTGATCAAGATCGAGGTGTCCGCTGAATCGCACCCGTTCTACACCGGCAAGCACAAGATCGTCGACACCGCTGGCCGCGTCGAGAAGTTCCGCCAGAAGTTCGGCTCGGTCGGTTCGAAGACCTCGGTCGCGAACGGCTAAGCAACACAGCAAATCCATCTTCCGCACGCCTCCAGCAGGCAGTGCGGGATACGAGAAGAAGCCGGTTTCCGGCTTCTTTTTTTTCGCCTTCTTAATCGCCGCTATACTAGCGCGACATTTATTTCGCATCAGACTTATCGATGAAACCAGTCCGCCTCCCCGCCGCCGCCACGCTGGCCCTGCCGCGCTGGGCGCTGTACGCGCTCGGCATGCTGTATATCCTGCCGGGACTGATCGGCCGCGACCCGTGGAAGGATGACGCCGGCAGCTTCGGCATCATGTGGACGATGGCGCGCGGCGGCCTGCACGACTGGCTCTACCCGAACATCGCCGGCTTGGCCGTCAACGACGAAGGGCCGCTAGCCTTCTGGCTGGGCGCCATCTGCATCAAGCTGTTCGGCTGGCTGCTGGGCGACGTATTGGCCGCGCGCGTCTCCAACATCGGCATCTTTGTCCTCGGCACCATGTCGCTCTGGTACACGGCCTTCCACCTGGGCCGCCGTCCGGAAGCCCAGCCGCTGCGTCTGGCCTTCGGCGGCCAGCCCGAGCCCGACGACTATGGCCGCACCCTGGCCGATACCGCGGTCCTGGTCTACCTCGGCTCGCTCGGCCTGCTGCTGCTCAGCCACGAAACCCTGGCCGTGACCCTGCAGGGTTCGCTGATCGCCTACTTCCTGTACCGCGCGGTGCGCTATATCGAAAGCGCCAGCGTGCGCAACGCCGTCCTGGTCGGCCTGGCGCTGGGCGCCCTGACCCTGTGCCGCGGCCCGCTGTCGCCGGTCGCGCTGGTCATCGCGCTGTTCGTCGGCACCCGCTTCTTCCGCCTGCCGCCGCGCGATTCGCTGCGCCACCTGGCCCTGGCGGCGGGCGTGGCCCTGCTGCTGAGCCTGGTGTGGATACTGCCGGCCAGCATTGTCCAGCCCTACAGCCAGTCGCCGGTCCCGGCCTGGCTGGCCTGGAACGCATCCGAACTGAGCTTGCCGAACTGGGCCTCGATCAGCGCCTTCTTCCGTGTCGGCGTCTGGTTCTTCTGGCCGGCCTGGCCGTTTGCCGGCTGGGCCATCTGGGCCTGGCGCCGCCAGCAGAACATGCTGCACATCGTGCTGCCCCTGACCTTCCTCGGCGCCCTGACCCTGGTCAGCCTGTGCGACCCGACGCCGGAAAACGGCGACCTGCTCAAGCTGTTGCCGATGCTGGCCCTGATGGCCGCCTTCGGCCTGCCGACCATGAAACGCGGCGCCATCAACGCCATCGACTGGTTCTCGGTGATGGCGCTGACCACCCTGGCCGCCCTGATCTGGCTGTTCTGGATCGCCAAGCTGACCGGCTGGCCGGCCAAGCTGGCGCATAACGCCCTGAAGCTGGTGCCGGGCTTCAAGCCTGAATTCGGCATCGTGTCCTTCCTGGTGGCGGCCAGCGTGACGGTCGGCTGGATCCTGCTGGTGCGCTGGCGCGTATCGCGCCAGCCGGCCGTGCTGTGGCGCGCCGTGGTGCTGTCGTCGAGCGGCCTGATCCTGCTCTGGGTGCTCCTGATGACCCTGTTCCTGCCGGACCTGAACTACCGCCGCAGCTATGCCGGCGTGGCCCAGGCGATTGCCGCCAAGCTGCCGCCGGACGCCAACTGCATCGACACCAACGTCGGCTCGGCCCAGCGCGCCTCGTTCGCCTACTTCGGCCGCCTGCCCTTCGCCGGCGTCGAAGGCGGACAATGCGACTACGTGCTGCTGCAGGACAGCGTCAGGACGCGCGACAAATCGGACGGCAGGTTGGGCGACAGGCCGGGCGACAGCGCCGGCGGCGACGCGGACGCCAAGGTGAGCGGCAAGCCGAACGACAAGGCAAGGGAACAACGCGCCCTGTCGCGCCGCTGGGCCACGAGCGGCGCCACGCTGCTGTGGGAAGGCCGTCGCGCATCGGACCGCGACGAACGCTTCCGCCTGTACCGGCGCCGCTGACGGCCGGCTCCCCGCCTACGGGACCGCCCTCCGGGATCACCCGCAGGGCGGTTTTTTCATGGCGCGCAGCCTGCGCCGGCGTGCCAGCGTCCCCGCCGCCAGCCCCGCCAGCAACAGTGCAAAGGCCGGCGCTTCCGGCACCGGCGACACCGCCAGGTCGGCGCCGAAGCCGCCGCCGCTGCTGCCCAGCACCCGCCCGTCGACCCGCAGCGCGTAGGCGCCGGTCGGCAAGTCGTAGGCCGCCAGCGACCAGGAATCCGGCACGTCTTCGCCAAAGCCGGTCTGGTCGATGCCGGCAATGGCCGGGCCGATGACGGCCAGTGTGGCAGGATCGTAGCGGTACAGGCTGAGGGCGACGATGTCGAGGTCCTTGCCCAGCGGCGAAGTCAGGAACGAGGAGGTTACCGAGGCGGCGGCATCGAAGGGCAGGCCGCCGACGCTGAAGGTGAACAGGTCGGTAAAGGCGCGGCCGGACTCGGCGGCCGTGAACGCGTCGCCGAACCAGGCATTGAAGCCGCCTGCACCGTCGTCGATGACGGCGACCGGCGTACTGCGCGTGATCGTCTGCGCGGCGGCATGGGGAGCGGCGCAGACGGCGCCCGCCAGCAAGGCGGCGAACACCAGGGAGGTCTTGGTCATATCGTTTCCATTGGCGATGGTCATCGACACGGCGCAAGGAGACGCCGCGCCGCTACCTCATGCTTTGAGTGCTGGCCGGGGCCGGACGTTTGCTCCGGAGCGTCTTCCTCCTTGAGTCAGCTCAATCCGGGACCATATATGGGGCAGACAATGGCAGGCAGTGCCATCGCCATCCGGCGTTCGCACCACGGAGGACACCACATGAAAAGCGTCATGTTTTCGGAAGTCGTGCCAGCGCCGCGCCGCGCCGGCCTGTTGCATACCCTGTCGCCGCTGACGGCCTACGGCCTGACGCTGGCCCTCGGCATGCCGCTGCTGGTGCTCGTCATGCACCTGTTCGACCCGGCCGCGCCGCTCGCCCTGATCGTGCTGCCGGTGCTGGCCGGCCTCGCCCTTCCGCTGTGCGCCGGCGCGCCGGGCCGCCTCGAGGTCAACACCCGCTTCGACGCCTGCCACATGGCCGGCACGCTCGACGCCACCCTCGCCTCGCTCGGTTACGCGCGCGGCGACGGCGGCCCCGGCCTGCTGCGCTACGTCAAGACCACGCGGCCCACCTGGCGCAGCCGGGCCCGCAGCGTCAATGTCCGGGTGCATGCGCATGCGCTGGAAGTGATCGGGCCGGTGCCCGTGCTGCGCTCCCTGCAGAAGGCGCTGGCCTCCTAGTGTCTCGCCAGCGCCCGGTTGCCGCCGCCTCTGCTGTAAACTGGCCAGCAATAGAATCGGTGTGCTAATATGCGGCCTCGTTGTGTGCAAGGCCTCTGTGGCGGAATTGGTAGACGCACTTGACTCAAAATCAAGCGCCGTAAGGCGTGCCGGTTCGATTCCGGCCGGAGGCACCAGCCCTAGCACAACACCGATCGAACCAGCACTCCCGCGCCGCGCAGGTTGCCTCTTCGATCCAGCGCCGGCACCGGCACAGGACACGACAAGACCGCGTTTCTTCTCAGAGAACGCGGTTTTTTGCTTTCCGGCTCCTGTTTGCGCGCCCCGATGGCGCTTGACCATTCAAGGCTTGCCCGCCGCCGGTAGCGTCCAGTGATCATATGTCCGCTCGATCCGCTTCAGCGTGCCGTCACGCCCGAGCGCGGCAAACGCATCGTTCAAGCGGCCGATCACCGCATCCGGCACACCGCGGTTACAGGCCAGGAAAACGTCTTGCCGGCTGAATGTGAATACCGGCACGATCTTGCCCTTCCAGCCGTTCTGTTCGAGCACGGTGCTACCGTGCCGCAGCGACGCCGCCCACAAATCGATGCGGCCCAGCAGCAACTTGTGCGGATTGATCAGGTCATGCGGGGCGGTATCGACCACGAAGCCGCGGCTGCGCAGGTAATCGTCCCTGGCGTCGCCGCGGTAGGTGCCGATGCGGTAAGGGCGCGCATCGTCCAGCGACTTCAACACGATGCCGCGCTCGGCGCGCGCCATCAGCACCCAGTGCGCGCTGTCGGTCGGGCCGACCCACTTGAACAGGGCTTCGCGCTCCGGCGTGCGGGTGGTCGAATACACGCAGGCGTCCGTGCGTTCGCGGGCTGCGGCATAGGCGCGCTTCCAGGGCAGGGTGTCGATCGTATAGGCCACGCCGGCGCGCGCCATGGCTGCGCGCACCTTGTCGGTGGCGATCCCGACCACCCGGCCGCCGGCATCGCGCATGCTCGACGGCGCGGCTTCCTCGGTGGTGATGTACAGGGCGCCTTCCTGTTGCGGCGACTGGGCGCGGGCAGGCAGGCACGCCAGGGCCAAGCAAACGGCGCCCGCCATGATTCGCTGTGTCTGCATCGATTGCCCTCCCCTGGTGCGTGGCCGACCTGAAAAGACCTGGTACCCCAGGCCATCCATACAATCAGCATACCCCAAGGGAGTGTGCCAAAGCTAACTCTGGAAGGCATGGTCGCAAAGGCGCGACACATGCGATAGCAGCCTTATAATTTTTCCTAATAAAATCAAGACTTTCCATACGGAAAATGTCATACTTCCTGTTGCGCCAGCGCTTCTGTTTTTACTGATTTCAAGTTTTACGAGAGACACCATGTCGCTTTTCATGTTGCCCGATGATCCGTCGCTGCTCAGCTACGGCATCTACGATTCCAAGCTCGTCCTGCTGTCGCTGCTGGTGGCGATCTTTTCGTCGTGGATGGGCCTGCAGATCGCCGGCCAGGCGCGCCAGCACGGAAGCCAACGCGGCAGCCAGCGCACGGTCTTCCTGCTGACCGGCAGCGTGGCGCTGGGCGCCGGGGTCTGGGCCATGCACTTCATCGGCATGCTCGCCTTTAACCTGTGCACCCAGGTCAGGTACGACCCGATGACCACCATCCTGTCCAGCCTGCCCAGCATCTTCGCTTCCTATGTCGCCCTCAGCCTGATCGCGCGCGAACGCCTGGGCGGCTGCGGCCTGCTGGTGGGCGGCGTGCTGGTCGGCGCCGGCATCGGCGCCATGCACTATGCCGGCATGGAAGGCATGCAGATGGGCCTGGACCTGCGCTACGATCCGTATATCTTCGCGCTGTCGATCGTGGTGGCCGTGGTGCTGGCCACGCTGGCGCTGTGGGTGCGCTTCGGACTGAGCCGCTTCGCCCGCCTCGGCGAGAACAAGCGCCTGCTGCTGGCCGCCATCGTGATGGGCTGCGCCATCACGGGCATGCACTACACCGGCATGGCCGCCGCGCGCTTCGTCGGCCGCATCGACCCGAACGCGCCGGCCTCGTCCGACACCACCGCGCTGGCGCTGGGCATTTCCCTGATCACGGTGCTGTTCACCGTGCTGGTGCTGGCCGCCAACGGCCTGCTGCGCTACCGCCGCCTGTACGGCGAACTGTCGCGCAGCGAAGCCTGGATGCGCGCCCTGCTCACCACCACCATCGACGGCGTGATCACGGTCGACCGCAAGGGCACCATCCTCGAATTCAATGCCTCGGCCGAGAAGATGTTCGGCTGGCGCCGCGACGAGATCGTGGGCGGCAGCGTCGGCCTGCTGCTGCCGGAAGACGACCAGGCCAGCCGTGCCGGCCTGTTCCGCTTCCTGGCCGACAGCCGCACCCAGGCCGCGCCCGACAATGCCGAAGTCGAGGCCCTGCGCCGCGACGGCAGCCTGGTGCCGATCCGCGTCGCGATCGGTCACGCCCGCCTGGAAGACCAGGAACTCTTCGTCTGCTTCGTCACCGACATCACCGAGCGGCGCGAGATGGTGCAGGCGCTGCGCGCCAGCGAGCAGCAGTTCCGTTCCCTGATCGGCACCATTCCCGGCATCTCCTACCGCAGCCGCATCGAAGGCACGCACCCGATGGTATTCGTCAGCGACGCCGTCGAGCGCGTGGCCGGCTATCCGGCGCGCGACTTCATCGGCGAGCCCCCGGGCGCCGCGCCGCGCCGCTGCTTCGGCGCCCTGATCCATGCCGCCGACCGCGTGCGGGTATCGGAATCGATCGAGAGCGCGCTGCGCGAAGACCGCCCCTGGCTGGTCGAATACCGCCTGCTGCACGCCGACGGCAGCACCCGCTGGCTGTGGGAAAACGGCACCGGCGTGCGCGACGACGACGGCAATCTGGCCTGGCTGGACGGCGTGATCCTCGACATCAGCGAGCGCCGCATGATGGAAGAAGCGCTACGCGAAGCGAAGGACCATGCCGAGCAGGCCGCCGCCGCGCGCGCCACGTTCGTGGCCAACATGAGCCACGAGATCCGCACGCCGATGAACGCCATCCTCGGCTTCACCGACGTGCTGCTCGACGGCGAACTGGCGCCCGAGCAGCGGCGCCACCTCGACACCGTGCGCAACGCCGGCCGTTCGCTGCTGCGCCTGTTGAACGAGATCCTGGATACCGCCAAGCTGGAAAAAGGCGCGGTCGAACTCGAGATCAACGACTACAACCTGCTGTCGCTGATCGACGAACTGTCGTCGACGCTGGCGGCGAACGCGCGCGCCAAGGGCCTGCACGTCGACATCCACTACGACCCGGCGCTGCCGACCAACCTGCGCGGCGACGAGCTGCGCATCCGCCAGGTGCTGACCAACCTGCTCGACAACGCGATCAAGTTCACGGCCGCCGGCAGCGTCACGCTGCGCGCCGAGGCGCAGGGCGACCAGCTGCACTTCAGCGTCAGGGACACCGGCATCGGCATCGCGCCCGAGCGCCTGGACGCGATCTTCGATCCCTTCACCCAGGCCGACGCCTCGATGACGCGGCGCTTCGGCGGCACCGGCCTGGGCACCACGATCAGCAAGCAGCTGGTCGAGCTGATGGGCGGGAAGATCTGGGCCGAGAGTACGGTCGGCGCGGGCACCACCTTCCACGTGCTGCTGCCGCTGATGGTGGCGCGTTTCGCGCCGCAGCAGGCGCGCGTGCGCACCGCCGCCGCCCTGCCGCGCCTGCGCGTGCTGGTGGCCGACGACGTGCCGCAGAACCTGGAACTGCTGCAGCTGCTGATGGCGCGCCGCGGCCACACCATGACCGGCGTCGCGGACGGCGCCCAGGTGGTGGAACTGGCCGCGCACCAGGACTTCGACCTGATCCTGATGGACTTCCAGATGCCGACCATCGACGGCTTGCGCGCCACGCGCCTGATCCGCGAACAGGCCGAGGCGGCCGGCCGGCCGCGGGTGCCGGTGATCGCCATGACCGCCAGCGTCCTGGCCGAACACCGCCGCGCCAGCGCCGAAGTCGGCATGGACGGTTTCGCCACCAAGCCGGTCGACTGGTTCACGCTGTCGCACGAGATCGCGCGCGTCCTGGGCATCGGTTCGCAGCAGAACCCGGACGCGCCGGCCGTCGGACGCCTGGCCTGGAACCGCGTCGGCGGCGTGCACCGCTGGGGCGGCAAGGAAGACGCCTACCTGGAAGCCCTGGCCCACTTCCACACCCAGCACGCGCTGCTGCCGCACTTCCTGCGCGGCTTCGCCGATGCCGCCGACTACCCTTCGCTGCGCATGCTGGCGCACAAGGCGCGCGGCGTGGCCGCCAACCTCGGCCTGGAACTGCTGAGCGATGCGCTGGCCGAACTGGAGACCCTGGCCGACGGCAACAAGGGCCAGCAACTGGCCAGCGTGAACCTGCTGCCGCAGGCACTGGACGCGGTCGATGCGGCCCACGCCGCGGCGGTGCAACTGATCAAGCCGCATGGCGCGGCGCGCGCGAAGACGGCGGATGCGGGCGGCGACAACCTCGACCTGTCCCGTGCGCGCCGCGCCGGCGGCCTGCTGCACGATGCGCTGGCGCGCGGCGCGCTCGACGACGCGGCCCTGGCCGGGCTGGCGGCGGCGCTGGCCGGCCATCCGGTGGCGGCGCGCGTGACGCAGGTCCAGGCGGCCCTGGCCGACTTCGACTTCGACCTCGCCCAGCAGCAGCTCGACGCCGTGCTGGTCGCCCTCGAGTCCATCCCCACCATTGACGATGTAACGCCACAGGAAACGATGCAATGAGCAACAACACCACCCGTCCGCTGATCCTGGCGGTCGACGACGAGGCCAGCAACCTGCAGCTGCTGCGCCAGATCCTGCAGGACCACTACCGCCTGCTGTTCGCCAAGGACGGCGCCCGCGCGCTGGAGCTGGCGGTCAAGGAGCGCCCCGACCTGGTGCTGCTCGACGTGATGATGCCGGGGATGAGCGGCTACGAAGTCTGCGCCGCGCTCAAGGCCAATCCACTGACGGCGCCGATCCCGGTGGTGTTCGTCACCGCCCTGACCGACACCGCCGACGAGCTGGAAGGCTTCGAGGCCGGCGCGGTCGACTACATCACCAAGCCGGTCAGCCCGCCGCTGGTGCGCGCGCGCGTGCGCACCCACCTGTCGCTGGTGCGCACCGAGGAACTCAAGGCCTCGCGCCTGGCGATCGTCCAGCGCCTGGGCCTGGCGGCCGAGTACAAGGACAACGAGACCGGCCTGCACGTGATCCGCATGAGCCACTTCGCGCGCATCCTGGGCCTGGCCGCCGGCATGACCGAAGAGGAAGCCGACGATTTGCTGCATGCCGCGCCAATGCACGACGTCGGCAAGATCGGCATCCCCGACCGCATCCTGCAAAAGGCCGGCCCGCTCGACCCGGAAGAGTGGAAGATCATGCAGAGCCACGCCACCATCGGCGCCGAGATCATCGGCCAGCACGAAGGCGGCATGCTGAAGCTGGCGCACGACATCGCCATGACCCACCACGAGAAGTACGACGGCAGCGGCTATCCGAAGGGGCTGGCGGGCGAACGGATCCCGCTCACCGGCCGCATCGTCGCGATCGCCGACGTGTTCGACGCCCTGACCTCGGTGCGCCCCTACAAGCGCGCCTGGAGCGAGGAGGAAGCGGTGGATTACCTGGTCGCGCAGAAGGGCAAGCACTTCGACCCGGCGCTGGTCGACCTGTTCGTGGCCCAGCTGCCGGCGATCCGCACGGTGCGCCTGCGCTGGGCGGAGAAGGTGGAGGGGGAGGCGCAGGCCGCCTGATCGCCCCCGCGAAGGGCAGGAAGCAAAAACAAAAGGGGCCGTGCGCCCCTTTTGTTTTTCCCCGTTTTTTTTAACCTACCCTTTATTCCGGCGTCACCGGCGGCCGGATCGGCGCAGGCGACGCGGGCGCTTTCGGCGCGCCGGCGTGCCTGGCCAGCACTTCGCGGTACAAGGCGGTATAGTCGGCCGCCATCTGCGCCGAGGTGAACACCTCGGCGTAGCGCCGCGCCGCGTTGCCGCCCATGGCGCGCGCCAGCTCGGGGTCGTTCCACAGGGTGCGCAGCGCCGCGCGCAGGGCCGGCGCGTCGTCCGGCGGCACCACCAGGCCGGTCTCGCCGGCGATGTTGATGTAGGTGGTGCCGGTGCCGATCTCGCACGAGACCATCGGCTTGCCGTACATCGCCCCTTCGAGCAGCGACACGCCGAAGGCCTCGGAGCGCAGGTGCGAGGGGAAGGCGAAGGCATAGGCCAGGGTCAGCAGCGCCACCTTGTCCTCCTCGTCGACCGCGCCGGTGAACAGCACGTTCTTCAGGCCCAGGCGCGCGGCCTGGGCCTTGAGCGCCGCCTCTTCCGGCCCGGCGCCGACGATCACCACCGGATAATCGGTGCCGGCCACCGCCTCGAGCAGCACGTGCAGGCCCTTGTAGTAGCGCAGCACGCCGACGAACAGGAAGAACTTCGGGCCAACCCGCTCGCGCCAGTGGGCCAGCCGCGCCGGGTCGGGCTGCGGATAGCTGGCCTGGTCGAGGCCATAGGTGATGACGCGCGTCTTGTCGGGGTAGCGCGCCAGCACCTGCGAGGACGCCAGGTAGTTCGGCGAGGCGGCGACGATGGCGTCGACGCTGCGCAGGAAGCGATGCTTCAGCGGCTGGTACAGGCGCAGCAGGTTCTTCTGGCGCACGATGTCGGAATGGTAGCTGACCACCGTCGGCTTGCGCACGCGCGACACGAAATGGGCCAGGTCCATGAAGGGCCAGGGGAAGTGGTAGTGTACCAGGTCGGCGTCGCGCGCCAGGCGCGCCAGGGCGCCGAGCGCGGCGAACGAGCAGGCGTTCGAGGCCACCTCGAAGTCGAGCGGCACGCGGTGCACGGTGTGGCCTTCGAAGGTGATCGGCCGCAGGTTCTTCTCGCGCGACAGCGACAGCACCGTGTTGGTCACGCCAAGGCGGCCGGTGCCGACGCACATCTGGCGGATGACCTGTTCGATCCCGCCTACCGTGTCGGGATAATAGGTCTTGTAGAAATGAAGGACGCGCATGGACGTGGTGAAAAATGAACGCTTGATGCGCGAATCAGTTGTAACAGGTGGAGCGGGTGGAGACCGGAGCCGCGGCGCCGGCGAGCCCGATCGTGGTCGTGCCCCTCCCTGCGCGCGGCTCCCGCATGCTCAGTCCTCGGCCATCCAGCGCAGCGTCTCGGACAGCGGGCGGGTCGGGATGGGGCCGACCACGCTTGCCAGCTTGGCGTTGTTGCCGGCGAGGGTCAGCACGTCGTTGGCGCGCACGAAGGCGGGGTTGACCCGGACCTCGATGCGGTAGCCGGCGATTTCCGCCATCATGTCGATCACGCCCGCCAGCGAATGGCTGCGTCCCGAGCAGATGTTGAAGGCCTCGCCGGCCGGTGCGGCGGCGAGCAGGCGCCGGTAGCTCCAGGCCACCATGCGCACGTCGGAAAAGTCGCGCGCGATCGCCAGGTTGCCCAGTTCGATCGTGGCTGCCTTGCGGCGGAAGTGCGAGACGATCTTCGGCAGCAGGAAGTTCTCGCTCTGGCCGACGCCGGTGTAGTTGAAGGGGCGCGCGATGATGATCGGCAGCCGGTCCATCCACAGGCGCGCCATGTACTCCATCGCCAGCTTGCTGACCGCGTAGTCGTTGGCCGGCGCCGGGGCGACCTGCTCGTCGATGAAGGGCACGCTGGCATTGCCGTAGATGTTGGCCGACGACGCCAGCAGCACCGCCGACGGCTGCTTGCGCAGCGACGCCAGCGCTTCCAGCAGGTTGCGGGTGCCGGCCACGTTGACGCGGTAGATCTGCTCGGCGTCGCCATGTCCGACAAAGGCGATGCCGGCCAGGTGCACGACCACGTCGGGCTGGATTTCCTCGACCATCGCGGCCACCGCGGCGCGGTCGCACAGGTCGACCGCGAACACGTCGGCCCCCGGCGCCGTATCGCCCGGGGTGGCGGTACCGAACACACGGTAGCCGGCCTCGGCCAGCTCGCGCGCCATGTACTCGCCCGTGAACCCGCGCAGCCCGGTGACCAGGGCGCGCCGGCCCTCACCCTCGCGGGCCTGGCCAGGCTGCGGCTGGGTGCTGGAGATGCTCATATCAGAACGAAGCGCCCTGTTCGTTGCGGCGCAGGTCGGCGTCGACCATCATCTGGCACAGCTCTTCGAGGGTGGTCTTCGGTTCCCAGCCCAGCTCGCGCTTGGCCTTTTCCGGGTTGCCGATCAGGAGATCGACTTCGGCCGGACGGTAGAACTTCGGCGACACGCGCACCATGGTCTTGCCGCTATTGGTGCAGCGTGCGATTTCGTTCTCGGCGCTGCCGCTCCATTCGAGGTTGATGCCGGCGCCCTTGAAGGCCATGGTGACGAAGTCGCGCACGGTCTCGGTGCGGTTGGTCGCCAGCACGTAGGTGTCCGGGCGGTCGGCCTGCAGCATGCGCCACATGCCCTCGACATATTCCTTGGCGAAGCCCCAGTCGCGCTTGGCGTCCATGTTGCCCAGTTCGAGGACGTCGAGCTTGTTCAGGACGATCTTGGCGACCGAGTCGGTGATCTTGCGGGTCACGAACTCGCGGCCGCGCAGCGGCGACTCGTGGTTGAACAGGATGCCCGAGGAGCCGAAGATGTCGTAGCTCTCGCGGTAGTTGATCGTCATCCAGTGGGCGTACAGCTTGGCCACGCCGTACGGGCTGCGCGGGTAGAACGGGGTGTCCTCGATCTGCGGGATGGCCTGGACCTTGCCGAACATTTCCGAGGTCGACGCCTGGTAGAAGCGGATCTTCGGATTGACCATGCGGATCGCTTCGAGCAGGTTGACGGCGCCTACGCCGGTGATCGCGGCGGTGGTCAGCGGCTGGTCGAAGGAAACGCCGACGAAGCTTTGGGCCGCCAGGTTATACACCTCGTCCGGCTCGGCGGTCTGGATCAGGCGCAGGCTCGACGCCAGGTCGGTCAGGTCGTACTCGACCAGCGACAGGTTCGGGTGCGCGGCAATGCCCAGTTCCTCGATGCGCCAGAAATTGGTCGAGCTGGCGCGGCGGAAGGTACCCGTGACGTGGTAGCCCTTTTCGAGCAGCAGTTGCGCCAGATAGGCGCCGTCCTGGCCGGTGATGCCGGTGACGACGGCACGTTTCGTTGTTTTTTGCATGGTAATGGAGTTCCGGATGAGTGCTCGGGTCGATCAAATACTTTTATGACAACCCCATATTGTAACAGAGCCATATCCCGTAAAGGCCAGGTGAGCGGCGAGAAAGCAGCCCCGGCGGCAAATCGCCAGCATTATTGCGCGAAACGCCACACTTCCAGCCCGTCCTTACGGATTGTTACGTGTTCAAGGCAAAAAAAACAGGCGAGCACGCTCGCCTGTGAGTGATCGCAAACCATGTCTGTCCAGCCCGAACTTTTATCGGCCCGGGTGGACAAACATGCTGCGTTTAGCGGCTCGACACCGCATCCACCACGCACAGCGCCGTCATGTTCACGATGCGGCGCACCGTGGCCGACGGCGTCAGGATGTGCACCGGGCGTGCGCAGCCGAGCAGCACCGGGCCCACCGCGATGCCGTTGCCGGCGGCGGTCTTGAGCAGGTTGTAGGCAATGTTGGCCGAATCGATGTTCGGCATCACCACCAGGTTGGCGTCGCCCTTCAGCGTCGATTGCGGCATGATCTTCGCGCGCAGCTTCGAGTCGAGCGCCGCGTCGCCGTGCATCTCGCCGTCGATTTCCAGGTGCGGCGCCTTTTGCTGCACCAGGGCCAAGGTGTCGCGCATCTTGCGTGCCGATTCGCTGTCCGAGGTGCCGAAGTTGGAATGCGACAGCAGCGCCACGCGCGGGCTGATGCCGAAGCGTTCCAGCTCCTCGGCGGCCATGATCGTGATCTCCGCCAGCTCGAGCGCCGTCGGGTTCTCGTTCACGTGGGTGTCCACCATCGCCAGCTGGCGCTCCTCGGTGATGATGAAGTTCATCGCCGCGTACACGTCGGCGCCGGCGCGGCGGCCCAATACCTTGTCGATGAAGTCGAGGTGGGTCCAGGTGGTGCCGTAGGTGCCGCAGATCATGCCGTCGGCGTCGCCCTTGTGGATCATCATGGCGCCGATCAGCGTATGGCGGCGGCGCATCGCCAGCTTGGCCATGTCGGCGGTCACGCCCTTGCGCATCACCATCTGGTGGTAGGTCTGCCAGTAGTCGCGGTAGCGCTCGTCGAAGTCGGGGTTGATGACGTCGAAATGCTGGCCCAATTTGAGGCGCAGGCCGAACTTCTCGATGCGCTGCTCCAGCACGGCCGGGCGGCCGACCAGGATCGGGCGCGCCAGCTTCTCGTCGACCACCACCTGCACCGCGCGCAGCACGCGCTCGTCCTCGCCTTCGGCGTAGACGATGCGCTTGAGTTCCGGCGGCGTGCTCTTCGCTACCTGGAACAGCGGCTTCATGAAGGAACCGCTGCGGTAGACGATCTGCTGCAGGGTCTCGGCGTAGGCGTCGAGGTCGGCGATCGGGCGCGCGGCCACGCCGCCATCCATCGCCGCCTTGGCCACCGCCGGCGCGATGTGCGTCAGCAGGCGCGGGTCGAACGGCATCGGAATCAGGTATTCCGGGCCGAACGACAGATTGTTGATGCCGTAGGTGGTGGCCACCACGTCCGACTGCTCGGCGTGCGCCAGGGCGGCGATCGCGTGCACCACCGCGATCTCCATTTCGCGCGTGATGGTGGTCGCGCCGCAGTCCAGCGCACCGCGGAAGATGTACGGGAAGCACAGCACGTTGTTCACCTGGTTCGGATAGTCCGAACGGCCGGTGGCGATGATGACGTCGCTGCGCACGGCTTTCGCGTCTTCCGGCAGGATCTCCGGATTCGGGTTGGCCAGCGCCAGGATGATCGGGTTGGCCGCCATCTGCGCGACCATCTCGGGTTTCAGCACGCCGCCGGCCGACAGGCCGAGGAAGATGTCGGCGCCGGGAATGATGTCCGACAGGGTGCGGTGCGCGGTGTCCTGGGCGAAGCGTTCCTTGTCCGGGTCCATCAGTTCAAGGCGGCCCTTGTAGACCACGCCGGCCAGGTCGGTGACAAAAATGTTCTCGATCGGGAAGCCGAGGTCGACGATCAGGTCGAGGCAGGCCAGGGCCGCGGCGCCGGCGCCGGAGACGACCAGCTTGCAGTGCTTGATGTCCTTGCCGACCACCTTCAGGCCGTTCAGGATGGCGGCGCCGACGATGATGGCGGTGCCGTGCTGGTCGTCGTGGAAGACCGGGATCTTCATGCGCTCGCGCAGCTTGCGCTCGATGTAGAAGCACTCCGGCGCCTTGATGTCTTCGAGGTTCACGCCGCCGAAGGTAGGCTCGAGCGAGGCGATGATGTCGACCAGTTTATCGGGGTCGCTTTCGTTGATCTCGATGTCGAAGACGTCGATCGCCGCGAACTTCTTGAACAGCACGCCCTTGCCTTCCATGACAGGCTTGGAAGCCAGTGGGCCGATGTTGCCCAGGCCGAGGACGGCGGTGCCGTTCGAGATCACGGCAACCAGGTTGCCGCGCGAGGTGTACTTGTACGATGCCGCCGGGTCCTTGACGATTTCCTCGCAAGGGGCCGCGACGCCGGGCGAATAAGCCAGCGCCAGGTCGCGCTGGTTCAGCAGGCCCTTGGTCGGGGTGACGGCGATCTTGCCGGGACGGGGAAACTGGTGGTATTCGAGCGCTGCAGCACGCAGTTGTTGGCGTAATTCTTCTTTTTTATCCGATGACGAATCCATGCTATGCAGCCTTCCTGAACTAGAGGGGAACCTCCAATTTTATCAGACTGACTCTTTCTGGCGGCTACGTATTTTCCACTGGCCGGGCGTTATATAAGCAAGGCTTATAGCAAACATCCTCCTATAAGCCCAGCCTATACATGCTGTGTTTGCGCCTATTTATAGAGTGGCAATACCGCCCGGACGACCGGCGACGTTAGAATTCGCCCATGCTTTCCGAATTCGACCTCATCAAACACTACTTCCGCCGCGACCGCCCCGGCCGCGCCGTGCTCGGCATCGGCGACGACTGCGCCCTGCTCGCCCCGACGCCCGGCATGCAGATGGCGATTTCCTCCGACATGCTGGTCGAGGGACGGCATTTTTTCGCCGGCGCCGATGCGCGCATGCTGGGGCACAAGAGCCTGGCGGTGAACCTGTCCGACCTGGCGGCGATGGGCGCGCGCCCGCTCGGCTTCACGCTGGCCCTGGCCTTGCCCGAAGCGAACCCGGACTGGCTGCAAGGCTTCTCGTCGGGGCTGTTCGCGCTGGCCGATGCCTTCGACTGCGAGCTGATCGGCGGCGACACCACGCGCGGGCCGCTGAACATCTGCATCACCGTGTTCGGCGAAATCGAACCGGGGCGGGCCTTGCGACGCGACGCGGCGCGCGCCGGCGACGACATCTGGATTTCCGGGACCCTGGGCGATGCGCGCCTGGCCCTGGCCGGCTACTGGCAGGAGTATGCGCTGGGCGAGGACGCGCACGGGCTGGCGGCAATGCGCATGCACATGCCGGCGCCGCGCGTGGCCCTGGGGCGCCTGCTGGCCGCCCTGCCCGCGCCGCCGGCGGCACTGGACATCTCGGACGGGCTGGTGGGAGACCTGGGGCACATCCTGGCGGCGTCGCAGGTCGGCGCCACGCTGGACGTGGATGCGCTGCCGGCGGGGCCGGTGCTGTCTCGCCAGCCGCTGGAATGGCGGCGCCGCTTCACGCTGGCGGGCGGCGACGACTACGAGCTGTGTTTCGCGGCGCGGCGCGCGGACCGGGAGGCGGTGATCGCGGCCGGCGCGGCGAGCGGCACGCCGGTGACGCGCGTTGGAACCATCGATGCGCAAGCCGGGTTGCGCTTGGTGGATGGGTCGGGGGCGGCGATGGATCTGCAGGTTAGCGGGTGGGATCACTTCAGCGGCGCGTGATGATCGAGCGTTGTCGTGGCGGGTTCGAGAACCCACCCTACTCAGCGGCGCGTGACGGTCACCCCGCCCTTGGCACCTTGCGATCGTCATACGGCCCGTGTTCCATCCAGTACTGCCGGAACGCCAGCCGCACGTTGTCGCGCAACTCGGCGTCGTTCCACGGTTTCGTATAAAACTTGTAGATCGCCCCACGGTTGATCGAATCGAGCACGACGTTCACGCCGGTATAACCGGACAGGATGATCCGCATCGTGTCCGGATACATCTCCTTTACCTTGCTCAGGAACTCGGTGCCGCTCATCACCGGCATGCGCTGGTCGCACATCACCACCTGCACCCGGTACAGCGCCAGCAGCTCGAAGGCCTCGGCCGGCGAGGATGCCGTCAGCACCCGGTAGTTGTCGCGCCTGAACAGGCGGTGCAGCGCGCTCAGGGTGTCGGCGTCGTCGTCGACCACCAGGATGGTCTGGACGTTGCTGTCGTCGGCGGCCGGCATGTCGGGCGCGGCGCGGTTCTTGCGCACCAGCTGCGCCAGCTGGGCCGCCGGCAGCGCACGCGAAAAATGAAAACCCTGGATCTCGTCGCAGCGGTTGCGCCGCAAGTAGGCCATCTGGGCGCGCGTTTCCACGCCCTCGGCGATCACCTGCATGTGCAGGCTGTGCGCCATGCTGATGATGGCCAGGGCGATGGCCGCGTCGTCCGGGTTGGTGACGATGTCGCGCACGAAAGCGATGTCGATCTTCAGCTTGTCGATCGGGAAGCGCTTCAGGTAGGCCAGCGACGAATAGCCGGTGCCGAAATCGTCGATGGCGATACGGATGCCGAGCGCCTTCAGGCGCTCCAGCACCTCGTTGGTGCGCTCGGCGTTGGACATCAGGGCGCTCTCGGTCAGCTCGAGTTCGAGCATGCCGGGATCGATGCCGTGGCGCTCGATGGCGGCGCGCACCACGCCTTCCAGGTTGCCCTCGACGAACTGGCGGCTCGACACGTTCACGGCCACGCGCACTTCGCGCACGCCCTGCTCGTTCCACTCGGCGATCTGGCGGCAGGCTTCGTCGACGATCCAGTCGCCGATGCGCACCACCATCCCGGTTTCTTCCAGCACCGGCACGAATTCGGCCGGGTACACCAGGCCGTGGCCGGGCCGGTGCCAGCGCAGCAGCGCCTCCACGCCGGTGACGCGGCCGGTGTTGAGTTCCAGCTTCGGCTGGTAATGCAGCACGAACTGCCCGCCCTCGAGGGCGCTGCGCAGCGCCACTTCCAGGTCGAGGCGGGCCAGCACCTGGACGTTCATGCCGGCCGTGAAGAAGCGGTAGCCGTCGCGCCCGGCCTCCTTGGCCCGCACCATCGCGGTATCGGCGTACTTGACCAGGGTGCCGGGGTCGGTGGCGTCGTCCGGGTACATGGCGATGCCGATGCTGGCGGTAAGTACCGCCTTCTTGCCGTTCAGGTCGAAAGGCGTGCGCAAGGACTCGCGGATCTCGTTGGCCACGTGCACCGGCTCGTGCTCCTGCTCGCGGGTCATGTTCAGCACCACCGCGAATTCGTCGCCGCCCAGGCGGCCGACGGCGTCGCGCAGGTCCATCACGCGCACCAGGCGGTTGCTGAACTGGCGCAGCAGTTCGTCGCCCAGGGCCGGCCCCAACGAATCGTTGACGATCTTGAAGCGGTCGAGCGTGATGAAGAGCACCGCCACGCGCCAGGTCTTGTCCTGGGCCAGCTCGATCGCCTCGCGCAGGTTCTGGAAGAACAGGGTGCGGTTCGGCAGGCCGGTGAGCGCATCGTAGCTGGCCAGGTGCTTCAGGCGCTGCTGGGCATGGCGGCGCTCGCTGATGTCGCGCGCCACCGCGATCAAGAGCTTGCTGCTGCCCGCTTCCTGCCACTGCCAGCTGATCTCCACCGGCACCGCGCCCTCGCCGCCGGCGCGCAGCAGCTCGGTCTCGGCGATGTCGGATTCGTGCGCGGCGCCGTTGGTGTCGAGGTGGCGCTGGAGCTGGTCGGCGGTGGTCAGGCCCAGCGCCACCGGGTCGATGCGCAGCAGTGCGTCGCGCGAAAAGCCGAGCAGGCGGCAGGCGCCGTCGCTGACGTCCACCAGCGCCAGGCTGGCGGCGTCGACCAGGAAGATGCCGTCCGAGGTGGCGTCCATGGCGCGCCGGAAGCGCTCCAGTTCGGCCGTGCGCTCGCGCACCGTGCGCTCCAGGTGGGCGCCGTGGGCCAGCGACTCGCGGTGCATCAGGCGCACTTCGAGCAGGTTGCGGATGCGCGTCATCACCTCGACCGTGTCGAGCGGCTTGCCGATGAAGTCGCGCGCGCCGGCTTCGAGCGCGGCCAGTTTCTTGTCCGGCTCGGCCGTCACCACCAGCACCGGCAGCCAGGATTCGCTTTCCAGGGGCTTGAGCGCTTCCATCACCTGGAAGCCGTCCATGTGCGGCATGTGCAGGTCGAGGATGATCAGGTCGAAGCGGTACTTCAGGTGCAGGGCCACCACCTGGCGCGGGTCGGTGGTGCTGTGCACGTGCTCGTAGCCGGTGGTCTTGAGCAGGTATTCGAGCAGCTGCACATTGACCGGCTGGTCGTCGACAATCAGCACGCGGGCGCGCCGCACGTCGGTGGGCGTGATCATGGGTCGTTTCCTTTCAGGGCAGCCAGCCGGGCCAGCGTGCCGTCGATCGCTTCGTTGAACTCGTCGATGTCGACCGGTTTCGTCAGGTAGCGGAAGAAGCCTGCCGCCAGGCCGCGTTCGATGTCGCTGGCCATGGCGTTCGCCGACAGGGCGATCGCCGGGATGGCGGCCGTGTGCGCGTCGCGCCGCAACTCGGCCAGCACCTCGTAGCCGCTCATGCCGGGCAGGTTAATGTCCATCAAAATGATGTCGGGCTGGCGCTCGCGCGCCAGTGCCAGCCCGCCGGGGCCGTCGCCCGCGGAAACCAGGTGCAGGTCGGGCCGGAAGCGCACGATCTCCTCCACCAGCTTCAGGTTGGCCGGGTTGTCCTCGATGTACAGCAGCAGGTGCGGGGCGCCGGCGGCGCGCCCGGGGTGGGCGGCGGCCATGCCGTCCCCGGCGGCGCCGCGCCCGGCCTGCGGCGTGGTGGTGCCCAGTTCGATCGAGAACACGCTGCCCACGCCCGGGCTGCTGCTGACCTGGATGGCGCCGCCCATCAGTTCCACCAGGCGGCGCGTGACCACCAGGCCGATGCCGGTCCCCTCCTGGGCACCGGCTTCCTGGCCCAGGCGGTTGAAGGGCTGGAACAGGCTGTCCACCTGGTCCGGGCGCAGGCCCAGCCCGGTGTCCTGCACCGAGATGCGCAGGCGCCCCGGCCCGGCCTGCTCGCAGGCCAGCACCACGGCGCCGGCCTCGCGGTTGTACTTGACCGCGTTCGACAGCAGGTTCAGCAGCACCTGCTTGAGGCGCGTGCGGTCGGCCAGCAGCACCGCGTCCACCTGCTCCGGGAACAGTATGCGGATGCCGCGCCCGGCCGCCAGCGGCGCGATCATGGTGCGGCACTCTTCCAGCACTTCGCCCAGCGCCACCGGCTCCATCGACAGCGCGATCGTGCCCGACTCCACCTTGGCGAGATCCAGGATCTCGTTGATCAGGGTGAGCAGATGGCGCCCGGACTTCAGGATGTGGCTGGCGAATTCCTTCTTCTGCGCGTCGCTGGTCGGCAGCGCCTCGGAGGTGAGGATCTGGGCGAAGCCGAGGATGGCGTTGAGCGGCGTGCGCAGCTCGTGGCTCATGGACGACAGGAAGGCCGATTTCGCCTGGTTGGCATTGCGCGCCTCGTCGATGGCGTTGGCCAGCTCGGCGTTCGCCAGCGCCAGCTGCAGGGTGCGCTCGTCGACCCGGTGTTCCAGCTGTTCGTTCAGGCGCATCACTTCCTGCTGCGCGCGCGAACGCTCCTGGGCCTCGCGCGCGATGGTCGCGTTCGAGTCTTCCAGCTCGCGGGTGCGGCTCTCGATCTCGCTCAGCATGGCGTTGAAGGAGTCGACCAGCTCGGCCGCCTCGTCGTTGCTGATGCGCGGCGCGCGGCGCGAGTAATCGCGCGTGGCGACCACGTCGTGGGCGATCTCGGTGATCGCCAAGATGGGGGCCGTGATGATACGGCCCAGGCGCCGCATCACCAGGTAGGCGATCGCCATCGCCAGCAAGGTCACCCCGAGGGCGATCGCCAGGTAATCCAGGGTGCGCGCCAGCAGGCGGTTCTCGGCGCGCAGCCAGACCGTGCCCACGGTTTCGCCGTTCTCCACCACCGGACGGAACACCACCAGGTGGTCGCCCTCGATGCGCGCGGCCGCGGGCTCCGCGCGCGCCGGGAACACGGCGCCGGCGCCGCCGGCCGCATACGACGCGAACAGGCGCCCGCGGTCGTCGTAGATGGCGGCGGCGTCGACCAGCGGGCGGGTGCGCAGCAGGGCCAGGTTCTCGCCGGCCAGGCGCGCGTCGTCGAAGCTCAGGGCGGCCGAGCTCATGTGGCCGACCAGTTCGGCCTGGGTCGAGAGGTCGTTGACCAGGGTGCGGTGGTAGCTGCGCAGGTCGTAGCCGATCACCAGCCCGACCGAGACCACCAGCGCGGCCAGGGTGGTGGCCATCACGACGGCGACCAGCTTCTTGCGGATCGAGGGCAGGCGGATCATGGCGCCGTACCGATCAGGACGGGGAACGGCGAGGAAGGCATTGCGCGCGCGCGCCACGCGGCCCGGATGGCGAAAGCCATCACGTCCGCGCCGGCCAGGCCCGGCAGCACGCGTATTGACGAAGCAGCATTGTGATCGATTGAATAAAGAAACGGGGCGGTACCGCCGCGATGCAGGATAGCAGCATGGTATGCCCGAGTGTCGCACGGAACATTTCGTGTACTGAAGCCCGCCACTCTACCCCGTCCCTTGTCGTTTGGATAGCATCCGCCCCCATTTTTCATGCAAGTTTGCTACACCGGGCGTCCCCACCGCGCGCTAGAATAAGCAAAGCGGGGGGCAATGCGCGGCCCGTGCGGTCGCGCCGCCGCCGCTTCCTCCTCCACGGCGTATCGCTATCGTCACCTATCGTCCATCACACTGGAGTAGCCGCATGAGCAACGAAATGATCGAACTCGCCACCCAGGTCGGCGCGGCATTGCAGGCCAAGCGCCTGGTGCTGGCCACCGCCGAGTCCTGCACCGGCGGCGGCGTGTCGCAGGCCATCACCGAGATCGCCGGCTCCACCGCCTGGTTCGACTGCGGCTTCGTCACCTACTCGAACAACTCGAAGACCGAGCTGCTGGACGTGCCGGCCGCGCTGATCGCGCAATTCGGCTCCGTCAGCGAGGAAGTCGCCGGCGCCATGGCCGAGGGCGCGCTCTCGAACAGCAACGGCGACGTCGCCCTCTCCACCACCGGCATCGCCGGTCCCACCGGCGCGGTGCCGGGCAAGCCGGTCGGCACGGTCTGTTTCGGCTGGGCGCGCGGCGACACCACCTTCACCGAGCGCCTGGTGTTCCAGGGCGACCGCCAGGCCGTGCGCGAGCAGACCGTCATCCACGCGCTGCGCGGACTGCTGCGCTTTATCGAATAGTGCGGGGCACGCTTCGGCTCCGGCTTGCGCTGGGCCTGGGGCTGCTCGCAAGTGCGCTCCCCTGCGCGGCCGGGGTGCCCGCTGCGCGGGTGCAGACCGTCTACGCCGCCGGCGACATCGCCCGCTGCGCCCATCCCGACCCGCGCTGGTCGGGCGCGGCCGACACCGCCGACGTGGTGGCCTTCGGCCTGGCCGCCGACCCGGGCGCGGTGGTGCTGACCCTGGGCGACCACACCTACCCGCGCGGCGCGGCGCGCGAGTTCGCCGACTGCTACCACCCGACCTGGGGCCGCTTCAAGGAGCGCACCTGGCCGTCGCCCGGCAACCACGAGTACTACACGCAGGGCGCCCTGCCCTATTTCGCCTATTTCGGCGAACGCGCCGGCCGCCCCGGGCGCAGCTGGTACAGCCTGGACCTGGGCAGCTGGCGCGTGATTTCGCTCGACAGCAACCTGGCGGGCGCCGCCCATGCGGCCCAGCTGGACTGGCTGCGCGCGGAACTGCAACACAACCCGCGCCGCTGCACCCTCGCCTTCTGGCACCATCCGCTGTACAGTTCGGGCGGGCACGGCAGCGTGCCGACGATGCGCGATGCCTGGGCCTTGCTGCACGCGGCCGGCGCGGAACTGGTATTGTCCGGGCACGACCACGATTACGAGCGCTTTGCGCCACAGGATGCGAACGGCCATCTCGACCGCGCACGCGGCCTGCGCCAGTTCGTGGTCGGCACCGGCGGCGCCTATGCCACGCCCTTCCTCCTGTTCGAGAAGCACAGCGAAGTGCGCGACGCCAGCCGCAACGCCGTGCTGCGCCTGCGCCTGAAGGAAGACGGTTACGACTGGGAATTGCTGGAAGCGACCCCACCTATGCTGCCGAACGCCTCGCCGCCCGACCATGGCAGCGCCGCCTGCCACTGAAACACTGAACGAATCCTGGAGTACCGCATGAAGACCCGACCGCTGTTCGCCGCATCCGTGCTGCTGGCCGCTGCGAACAGTAGCGGCGCAGCGGGCGGCGCCGCCACGGCAGCCCCGCCCCCCACGCCTTATACCCCCGGCACCCCGGCCGTGGCCGCCGCGCTGGCCGATGTGCCGCACATCGCCTTCGACAAATACACCCTGCCCAACGGCCTGCAGGTGATCCTGGTCGAGGACAAGCGCCTGCCGCTGGTGGCCGTGAACGTCTGGTACCACGTCGGCCCGGCCAACGAGGCGCCCGGCCTGGCCGGCTTCGCCCACCTGTTCGAGCACATGATGTTCGCCGGCAGCAAGCACCTGCCGCGCGGCCTGGCCGACCGTCTGCTGGAAGGCGCCGGCGCCAGCGACAGCAATGGCGGCACCGGCTACGACAGCACCAGCTACTACGACACCGTCCCCGCCAACCAGCTCGAGCTGGCGCTGTGGGTGCACGCCGACCGCATGGGCTACCTGCTCGACGTGCTCGACCAGAAGTCGCTCGCCAACCAGCAGGACGTGGTGCGCAACGAGCGCCGCGAAACCGTGGAAAACGAGCCTTACGGGATCGTTGAGGAAGCCCTGAACCACGCGCTGTTCCCGCCCGGGCACCCGTATTACGCCTCGGTGATCGGCTCGCACACCGACATCCAGAACGCGAAACTGGCCGACGTGCGCGATTTCTTCACGCGCTACTACGGCCCCAACAACGCCAGCATCGTGATCGCCGGCGACATCGACAAGGTGAAGGCGCGCGCCCTGGTGGCGAAGTACTTCGGCAGCCTGAAGCCCGGCCCGGATGTCCCGCGCCCGCAGGTGAAGACGCCGCCGATCACGGAAGAGCGGCGCCTGACCGTGCCCGACCGCGTCGAGCTGCCACGCGTCTACATGGGCTGGCTCACGCCGCCGGCCTACCAGCCGGGCGACGCCGAACTGTCGGTGGCGGCGCAGATCCTCGCCGGCGGCAAGTCGAGCCGCCTGTACCAGTCCCTGGTCTACGAGCGCCAGATCGCCCAGGACGTGGATGCCGACCAGGACGCGCGCGCCCTGGCCTCGACCTTCCTGGTCGAGGTGACGGCGCGCGCCGGCCACACGGCGCAGGAGCTGGAGGCGGCGATCGACGCCGAATTGTCGGCCCTGCGCGATCATGGCCCAACGCAGCAGGAAGTCGAGCGCGCCAAGCGCCAGATCGAGACCGCCATGCTCACCGGCCTGGAACAACTCGGCGGCGACGGCCTGGCCGACCAGCTGAACCACTACAACCAGTTCACCGGCAACCCGGGCTACCTGGCCGAGGACATCGCCGCCCTGCGCCGCATCACGGCCGCCGACGTGCAGCGCGCGGTGAACACCTGGCTGCAGCCGAACAAGCGGGTCGTCGTGGCCGGCGTGCCGGGCGAACCGGCGCTGCCGCACGATCCGCCGGTGCCGAAGGCGGCCAAGACGGCGAAAGCGAAGCAGGCCGGCGTCAACGACGCCGAAGCCTGGCGCGCGAAGGCGCCGCCGGCCGGCCCGGCGCCGAACTTCCAGCTGCCGCAGGGTGCAGCCTTCCGGCTCGCGAACGGCCTCACCGTGATCCACCACCGGAATGCGGCGCTGCCGCTGGTATCGGCCGAAGTCGTGATCCGGAGCGGCGCCGACAGCAATCCGCTGGCCCTGCCCGGCCTGGCCGGCTTCACGGCGCAGATGCTCACCGAGGGCACCGAAAAGCGCAGCGCCCTGCAAATCGCCGAGGAGATCGCGCAGCTGGGCGCCTTCCTGGACGCCGACAGCGGCACGAATGCCTCGGCGGTGTCGCTGCTGGCGCTGCGCTCGACCTTCGAGCAGGCCCTGGCGCTGATGGCCGACGTGGTGCTGCATCCGGCCTTTCCGCCCGAGGAAGTCGAGCGCCAGCGCGCCAGCCGCCTGGCCGACCTGCTGGGCCAGCGCGACGAGGCCGAGGCCGTGGCCTCGGTGGCCGCCGCCGGCGCCCTGTACGGACCGCGCCACCCGTATGGCTATGGCCAGCTGGGGACCGAACCGGCGATCCGCGCCGTCACGCGCGAGGATGTGCAGGGCTTCTGGCGCCGCCATTACGTGCCCGCGAATGCGGCGCTGGTGGTCACCGGC
>Ga0308166_1001367_pt1 | contig 26160 bp, 27 predicted proteins | sample PhyCR2_2_FD_202137 | JGI IMG/M metagenome (GOLD analysis project Ga0308166, IMG submission 202137) | Phyllosphere microbial communities from UC Gill Tract Community Farm, Albany, California, United States - DLSLCC.R2 | ecosystem: Host-associated > Plants > Phyllosphere > Unclassified | place... | reverse complement strand
ACCTCGGCCAGGGACTTCTTCTTCAAGGGGCTCTTCCCGCTGATCGGCGGTCTCATGCTCACCGGGGCGTTCGTGCAGTCCGCGATCGACATGTGGGACGTCGACTACGGATACACCGTGCTCTTCAGCATCGGCGGCACCTTCGTGATCGGCATCGGCTCGCTCGCCTTCGGTCTCGTGCTGATGTTCCTCTGGTACCTCTTCCCGCGTTCGAAGAGGTTCTTCCGCGGCGAGAGCCTCAATCGCGAGACTCAGGTCATGGTGCCGGACGAGCCGGGCGACACGATCCGCTCGATCGACGGCGGCATCTGACCACCTCCGGGCGTCGCGCACGTACGCTCTAGGCTTTATCCGTGCGCATCCGGCTCGACATCGCTTACGACGGCACCCACTTCCGCGGGTGGGCGAAGCAGCCGACCCTGCGCACGGTGCAGGGGACGCTCGAAGCGGCACTTGCTCGCATCGTCGGCTCCGACGTGCAGTTCGTGGTCGCGGGGCGCACAGATGCAGGCGTGCATGCACAGGGGCAGGTCGCGCACGTCGATCTCGACGATGACCAGTGGTCTCGCATCGAATCGCGCCAGGGACGCACTCCCCAAGACCCGGCGGCGTCGATCGCCCGGCGCATGCGCGGAGTCCTGGGCGCCTATCCCGATGCCACAGTGACGCGCAGTTCGATCGCCCCTGACGGATTCGACGCACGATTCTCCGCCGTCTGGCGCCGATACCGCTACCGGCTCGCCGACGAGGCCTCGGGATACGACCCGGTCCGCCGACACGACACGACGACGCACCGCGGGGTTCTCGACGAGAAGGCGATGGATGCCGCGGCGCGCACGCTCATCGGACTCCACGACTTCGCGGCCTACTGCAAGCCGCGCGACGAGGCGACGACCATCCGGACGCTGTTGGACTACCGCTGGGCACGGGATGCGGAGGGTGTGCTCGTCGCCGAGGTCAGGGCCGACGCCTTCTGCCACAGCATGGTCCGAGCGCTGGTCGGCGCGTGCGCCGCGGTCGGCGAAGGCCGTCTCGACGTCACCGACCTGGCCGTGCTGCGCGACGAGCTCACGAGGACCAGCGAGTTCAAGGTGCTGGCCGCCAGAGGGCTGACGCTCACCGAGGTCGGGTATCCGGCCGACGAGCTGCTCTCGACAAGAGCCGAGCAGACGCGAGCTCGCCGCGACAGCACGAGCGCATGAAGCGGCCCGATGCCCGCTTCGTCGAGGTCTCCTCGCGGGCATGGTCGTTCTGGCGTGCGGCGCTCGACACCTGTATCGGCCTGATCGTCGGGACGCTCTACACATTCGTCGCCATCGTCGTGGTCGGCATCGTGGGGGAGGAGGCGCTGTCCTCGCTCTACTGGCAGGTGGACCTCGACCCGCTCTTCCGAGCGAGCATGGGCGTCTTCCTGCTCGCGGCCGCGGTTCTGGCGATCGTCGTGCCCTTGATCGTCGTCGCAGAGCGCTTCGCCGCGCTCCGTGCTGTCGAAGCGGCGGCGCGAGAGAACCCGGATGCCGTACCGCCGCGGCCGCTGCGCCTCGTGCTGCAGGCGGCGCCGGGCGCGCTCCTGCAGACGACCGGGACGGTGCTGTTCTGGTGCCTGACGGGCATCGGAGGCATCTTCGCGCTGGGAGTGCTCTTCACCGAGGACCTCCGTGAGGATGCGGTGAGCTGGGTCGCGCTCCTGGTCATCGCGGTACTGGCCTCCGGTGCCGCTGCGATCCGGCGGCTGGGGCGACGCTCCGTCGAGCACGACACCTCACGCATGAGCGAGCAGTGGAGTCGGTGGAAGCGGCTCGTCCCCCTCGCGGAGAAGAGCGACGCGGACCGCCGGGATGCGGCGATGCGCGCTGTCGTGCCCGGCTGGCTCACGACGCCGAGCGCGCGGTCACTCGGTCGGGTCGCGAAGATCCTGTTGACCGCGACGCTCGTCTCGCTCGCCGCGTTCATGCTCTCGGTCTTCATGAGGCAGCAGTGCCGCACGTGCGACCCCGTCTACTGGGACGAGCCCATCGAGAACGGCATCGACGTGCTGAGCCTGACCAGCGGGGTGGCGATCGCGGCGTGCGCCGCCCTCGGCATCCTCGCCTGGGTCGGAGGCGTCGTCCTGCAGTTCGCTCGGGAACGCGCGCTGGCGGAGTGGGTCTCGGACGGAGCGGCTCGCCGTATCGACGTGAGCCTCGTCGCACCCCTGCTCTCGGGCAACCGGTCGCTGGTCCGTCTGCAGATGGGTCTGTCGGCCGTCGGCATGGGGGCGCTGCTCGTGGGCACGGGAGCCCTCTGGGCGGGCTGGACGGCCATGGACGCGCAGGTTGTCCTCCTGATCGCCGCTGTTCTGATCGTGGCCGGGTTCGTCATCGGCTGGGCGGATGCGCCGCGGAGTCGCCGAGAGCGTCAGCGTGCGCGCGACGCGCTGTTCCCCGGGGATGTCGGGCGCATCGGCGACGAGACGCGCCAGTCGGCACGAGAGCGTCGACGGCGTCGATGACCGGTTCGGGGCCGCCTTCCCCCGAAGGCGGCCCCGATGCGGGAGTGCCGCGGCCGACCCCAGCCCGTCCGCGGCGGTGACGGCTCGAGCAGGCCGAGGGGTGTGGCGCTGCTGAACCGTATGCTGATATTACGGACGGCGTCTTCACACTGCGGCGGGGGAACTGTGACGGAGCGGATCGATGATCAGGGCGGTGCGTTCGCCGCTGCGCTCCGTGCGGCGATCTCCGAACGGGGCCTCACCCTCGCACGCCTGCGCCGTCAGCTCATCGACGACGGCAACCCGGTCTCGATGGCGACGCTGAGCTATTGGCGGTCCGGCGACCGGCAGCCGGAAGGCGCGCAATCGCTGAGCGTGGTCGACGGCATGGAAGACCGACTCGGTCTGCCGCGCGGGCATCTGGGGGCACTGCTGCGCGCATCCAGTCGCCTGGGTCCGGTGGCGCCGCCGCGCCTGCCGTTCGACGAGGAGCGTGAGCACCGCGAGACCGAGGAGACTCTGAGGGAACTGCATGCCGCACCCCAGGACGCCCTGCGCGACCTCTCCACGCACGTCACCGCGTTCGTGGGTGCCTCCGGTTCGGTGGAGAGGGTGATCATGCGCAGTCTCGTGCAGTCGACGAAGGGGGTGATCTCCGAGGTGCCTCTGATCGACGTCGCCCCGATCGAGACCGATGTGATGTCGAGGATCTCTGACGTCGTGGGCGGGCGGGTCGACCGCGAGTATCAGCATCCAGGACGTCTGCTCTCCGGTGTGGTGATCGCGCTCGACCAGCCGATCGCCACGGGGGCGACGACCCTGTTCGAGTTCACCGAGACCTTCCCCGTCGGGTATCCGCCGCGGCAATCCGTCTGGCACGGCACATCGAGGCCGGCGCGGGAGAGTCTCATCTGGGTGCGCTTCCACCCTGACACGCTGCCGAGCTGGTGCGAGGAGTACATCGAGACGGATGACGAGCACTCGTCGTCGATGCGCCCGGTGCACGGCGGTTCCGTCCACCTCGCGAGGCACGCGTTCGGGCCGGGCGTGCTCGGGATCCGCTGGGGCTATGACGAGTGAGTCGGAGCGGACATTCATGAGGAGGAGCGGCCATTGCCACCGGAATCCAAGCCTGACGGACTACCGTGAGGTGCGATGAAGGTCATCTCGTACAACCTGCAGAAGCACCGCGCCGTCGGCGAACTCGCCGCGCTGACGTCGGAGCACGACCCTGACATCCTGTGCCTCCAAGAGTGCGATGTCGCTGATCTGCCCGAGACCATCGGCGACCTCGCACTCGCCGATGCGACCCAGGGCAACCGGCTCGGCCTCGCGATGTTCTACCGCGCGAGCGAGTTCCACCTCCAGGGCATCCGGACGATCGAGCTCAAGAAGTCGCTGCACGACCGCATCGCGAAGCCCGCTCATGAGCGCGTGCTCGGCGCGCGGCTCCGCGACATCGACGCGGGGCGGGACTTCATCGCGGCGTCGTTCCACGCGGCGCCGCTCACCGCGCTGAACTCCCTCAGGCGTCATCAGATCCGGGCAGCCCTCACGGAGCTCGCGACTCTGGGAGACGGGCTTCCGCAGCTGATGGTCGGCGATTACAACTATCCGGTGTTCAAGGAGAATCTCGGCAAGACCGTGCGTGAGCACGGCTACGCGCTGACGATGAGCGACGACCACACCTACACGCGCTACCGGGTCTTCCGCGGTCACTACGACTTCGCGACCTCGGTCGGCTTCGAGATCCAACGCGTCACGACGCTGCCTCAGGGGCTGAGCGACCACCGCCCGATCCTGGTCACCACGAGGTTCGACTGAGGGCGGACCCTCGGATTGGGATTCCCGCTCCGAATGACGTAAGCTGTCTCTTTGGTACTCGACTGCCGAGTGCCACGAACGTGAGCCCTCCACTGGCGTGTTCCTCCCTGTAGGGAAGAACCACCCCGGAGTGGGATTCACGAACTTCTCCGTTCGAACAAGAAAGCAGCACTATCGTGACGCGCACTTACACTCCGAAGGCCGGCGAGGTCCAGCGTGACTGGGTCGTCATCGACGCCACTGACGTCGTTCTCGGCCGCCTGGCTTCGCACGCCGCTACGCTCCTGCGTGGCAAGCACAAGCCCACCTTCGCAAACCACATCGACTCGGGTGACTTCGTCATCATCGTGAACGCCGACAAGGTCGCGCTCACCGGTCAGAAGCTCCAGAAGAAGCTGGCTTACCGCCACTCGGGTTACCCGGGCGGCCTCAAGTCGGTCACCTACGCCGAGCTCATGGAGAAGAACCCGGTCCGCGCTGTCGAGAAGGCCATCCGTGGCATGCTCCCCAAGAACAGCATCGGCCGTCAGCAGCTGTCGAAGCTCAAGGTGTACGTCGGTGCCGAGCACCCGCACGCCGCTCAGCAGCCGAAGACGTACACCCTCGACCAGGTCGCCCAGTAAGCGCCGTAAAGACTTAAGGACATACTCGTGGCTGACATCCAGGACACCACCGAAAACCCCCAGAACTTCTCGACGTCGACTCCCGAGACCGACGCAGTCGAGGCGGCTCCCCGCCCCGTGCTGAGCGTCCCGGGTGCCGCTGTCGGCCGTCGCAAGCAGGCCATCGCCCGCGTGCGTCTCGTCCCCGGCTCGGGAACGATCACGGTCAACGGCCGCACGCTCGAGGACTATTTCCCGAACAAGCTGCACCAGCAGCTGATCAACGACCCGTTCACGATCCTCAACCTCGCCGGTGGCTACGACGTCATCGCGCGCATCTCCGGTGGCGGCCCCTCGGGTCAGGCCGGTGCACTGCGCCTCGGCATCGCTCGCTCCCTGAACGGGATCGACGAGGAGAACAACCGTCCGACCCTGAAGAAGGCCGGCTTCCTGTCGCGCGACGCTCGCGTCAAGGAGCGTAAGAAGGCTGGACTCAAGAAGGCCCGTAAGGCGCCTCAGTACTCGAAGCGTTAAGGTCCACCGCTCCGATGCCGATCTTTGGCACGGACGGCGTGCGAGGGCTTGCCAATGGCATCCTCACCGCCGACCTCGCGCTCACCCTGGCCCAGGCGACTGCTGTCGTCCTGGGCCAGGGCCGCACTGCGGAGGCTCGCAAAGCCGAAGGCAAGCGACTCACCGCAGTCGTGGCCCGCGACCCTCGGGTCTCCGGTCACTTCCTGACTGCTGCGGTCTCGGCCGGACTCGCGTCCTCCGGCGTCGACGTGCTCGAGGCCGGAGTCATCCCGACACCGGCGCTCGCCTTCCTCGTCGCCGACCGTGACGCCGACTTCGGCGTCATGATCTCGGCCTCGCACAATGCGGCGCCCGACAACGGCATCAAGATCTTCGCCCGTGGCGGCGTGAAGCTCCCCGATGTGGTCGAGCAGCGCATCGAAGACGCGATGGCAGGAGAGAAGCTCCGCCCGACCGGCGCCGGCGTCGGCCGGATCGATCGGTTCTCCGACGCGGAGGACCGCTATGTCGTGCACCTCCTCGGCTCGCTGCCGAACCGCCTCAACGGCATCAAGGTCGTCCTCGACTGCGCGCACGGCGCGGCATCCGGCGTCTCGCCTGAGACCTTCCGCGATGCGGGAGCCGATGTCACGGTCATCGGAGCAGACCCCGACGGCTGGAACATCAACGACGGCGTCGGCTCGACGCACCTCGACAACCTCGCCGAGGCGGTCGTGAGCCTCGGAGCCGACATCGGCATCGCGCACGACGGTGACGCCGACCGCTGCCTCGCCGTCGACGCGCAGGGCAACGTCATCGACGGCGATCAGATCATGGCGATCCTCGCTGTATCGATGAAGGAGCGCGGTCATCTCACCGATGACACCCTCGTCGCCACCGTGATGAGCAATCTCGGCCTGCACGTCGCGATGCGCGAGCAGGGCATCACCGTTCGTCAGACTTCTGTCGGCGACCGTTACGTGCTCGAAGACATGAACGCGGGCGGGTACGCCCTCGGCGGTGAGCAGTCCGGCCATGTGATCATGAGCGAGTACGCCACGACGGGTGACGGCCTGCTGACCGGGCTCCATCTGGTCGCCGAGATGGCGCGCCAGAACAAGACGATCGCCGAGCTCGCGAGCGTGATGAAGGTCTACCCGCAGGTCCTCATCAATGTCCGCGATGTCGACAAGGACGCGGTCGACTCCGATGAGGTCGTGCAGGATGCGGTCCGCGAAGTCGTGGCGGAGCTGGGCGAGACCGGTCGGGTGCTGCTGCGCAAGTCCGGCACAGAGCCGCTCGTCCGTGTCATGGTCGAGGCTGCGGATGCCGATTCGGCTCAGGCATACGCCGATCGTCTGGTCGACGTCGTGCGGGAGCGTCTCTCGCTCTGAAGCGCCGCTCCTTCTGGACAGTCGAGCGCGCCGCGCGGCACCGTCGAACGGTCAGCCGCGCGGTGCGCTCCAGTTCAGCTGCTCGATGTAACGCAGCAGCACGCCCTCACGCAGCGCCCAGGGAGAGACCTCCAGCTCGTCGACGTCCAGCGCGGTCATCGCGGTGTGCAGTGAGACCGCGGCGGCGACGATCTGGAACGTGCGGTCGGCGGTGATCCCGGGAAGCTCCTGCCGCGCGGATGCGGGAAGACGAGCGAGCCGTGGGATCCAGGATCCGAGCGACGCGCGCGGAAGGACCATGCGCTGGATGCCCGACCAGCCGGGCACCGGGTAGCCGGCGAGCCTCGCCAGCGAACGGATCGCCTTGGATGACCCCACGACGTGGTCCGGACGGGGGAGTGCCGTGAAACGGGGCAGGATCTCGGAGAGCGTCGCGGTCGCGTGTTCGCGGAGGCGCTCGACGTCCTCCTCGCCGGGAGGATCGTGCGGGAGGAACTGCACGGTCATGCGTCCGGCGCCCAGCGGGACGGATGCCGCGGCGTCCGGCATCTCGTCGCCGCCGGCTGCGACCTCGAGCGAACCGCCGCCGATGTCGAGGAGCAGCAGCTGGCCGGCTGACCAGCCGAACCAGCGGCGGACTGCGAGGAACGTCAGCTCCGCCTCGGTCTCGCCGTCGAGAACCTGCAACGGCTGTCCGAGGGCGGCCTCGATCCGCGCGATCACCTCGGCTCCGTTGCGGGCGTCGCGCACCGCACTCGTCGCGGTGGCGAGCAGCTCGTCCACCCGCTCGACCTCGGCGACCTTGCGTGCCTGTTCGACGGCCGATTCGAGCGCGACCACGCCCTCTTCGGAGATCGCACCGTCGTCAGTGAGGTACCTCATCAGACGCAGCACCGTGCGGTCGCTGGTCGTCGCCAGAGGGCGACCGCCGGGGCGCACGTCGGCTGCGAGCATATGGACGGTGTTGGAACCGATGTCGAGGACTCCGAGGCGCACGGATAGAGACTACTCGCGCGCCGTTACGATGTATGCGTGACCACCGCCGACCCCACGCTGCCGCTGTCTCCGTATCGAGAGATCGGTCGTGATGAATGGGCGAGGTTGGCGGCGGGTCTCGACCAGCCGCTCACCGAGACCGAGGTCGTGGAGCTCCGGGGCATCGGCGACCGGCTCGACCTCACCGAGGTGCGAGAGGTCTATCTGCCGCTGAGTCGTCTGCTGAGCCTCTATGCGACCGCGACGAAGCGGCTGGGTGCCGCCACGAGCTCCTTCCTGCAGGAAGACGACTCGACCACCCCCTTCGTGGTCGGAGTCGCAGGCTCTGTCGCGGTCGGCAAGTCGACGATCGCCCGTCTGCTGCGTGAACTGATGAGCCGATGGCCGGGCACGCCACGGGTCGAGCTCGTCACGACCGACGGGTTCCTCTATCCGAACGCCGAACTCGAACGCCGAGGACTGATGGAGCGCAAGGGCTTTCCCGAGTCGTACGACCGGCGGGCGCTGCTCGAGTTCCTCACCGAGGTGAAGAGCGGAGCAGCCGAAGTGCGAGCGCCCTTCTACTCCCACATGCGCTACGACATCGTTCGTGACGCCCATGTGGTCGTGCGTCGACCTGATGTCGTGATCGTCGAGGGACTGAACGTGCTTCAGCCGCCGCCTGCACCCAACGACGTCGCGGTCAGCGACCTCTTCGACTTCTCCATCTTCGTCGACGCCGACACGTCGCACATCGAGAAGTGGTACGTCGATCGGTTCCTCGCGCTGCGTCAGGGAGCGTTCTCGAACCCCTCGTCGTATTTCAACGTGTTCGCGCATCTCACCGACGACGAGGCGATCACGACCGCGCTCGGGTATTGGAACGAGATCAACATGCCCAACCTGGTCGAGAACGTGATGCCGACCAAGCACCGCGCCCGTCTCGTGCTCAACAAGGGTGTCGACCACAGCGTCGAGAGCGTGCTGCTGCGCAAGCTCTGACAGCGCGCCGGAGTTCGTTCGGAACCTTCGCAAAATGCCCGGCTTACTCTTGACCACATGTGTGGAATCGTTGGATACGTGGGCCCGCGGCCCAGCCAGGACATCCTGCTCGCAGGTCTCGCCCGTCTCGAGTACCGCGGCTATGACTCCGCCGGGGTGGCCGTCATCGATGGCGAGGGCGCGCTCGGCATGCGCAAGAAGGCGGGAAAGCTCGCCGTGCTGCGCGACTCGCTCGCCGACGCGTCTCTCCCGGACGGCAACACGGGCATCGGGCACACGCGTTGGGCCACGCACGGCGGCCCGACCGACGAGAACGCGCACCCGCACCTGGCCGACGACGACAGGCTCGCGCTGATCCACAACGGCATCATCGAGAACTTCGCCGCGCTGCGAGACGAGCTGCTCGCCGACGGAGTCCGCTTCCGCAGCGAGACCGACACCGAGGTCGCCGCTGCGCTTCTCGGTCGCGAGTACCGCGCGAACGGCGGTGACCTGCAGCTGGCGTTCCGCGGCGTGGTCAACCGTCTGGAGGGTGCGTTCACCCTGCTCGCGATGCACCAGGACCACCCGGGACTCGTCGTCGGCGCCCGGCGCAACTCGCCTCTCGTCATCGGCCTCGGTGAGGGGGAGAACTTCCTCGGATCCGACGTCGCCGCGTTCATCGAGCACACCCGCAAGGCGCTCGCCATCGGCCAGGACCAGATCGTCTCGATCACCCCTGACGCCGTGACGGTGACCGACTTCGCAGGCACACCGGTCGAGGCCGAGCCGTTCGACGTGTCCTGGGACGCCGCTGCCGCTGAGAAGGGCGGATGGTCGAGCTTCATGGCCAAGGAGGTCTCCGAGCAGCCCGAAGCCGTCGCCAACACCATCCGCGGTCGTGTCCAGGGAGACCGGGTCGTCATCCCGGAGCTCGAGGGGCTCGACGACCTGTTCCTCGGTATCAACCGCATCATCATCACGGCGTGCGGCACCGCCGCGTACTCGGCGCTCGTCGGCAAGTACGCGATCGAGCAGTGGGCCCGCATCCCCGTCGATGTCGAGCTGGCGCACGAGTTCCGCTACCGCGACCCGGTGATCGGCGATGACACTCTCGTGATCTCGATCAGCCAGTCCGGCGAGACCATGGACACCCTGATGGCGGTGAAGTACGCGAGCGAGCGCGGTGCGCGCACGCTCTCGATCTGCAACACGCAGGGTGCCACGATCCCCCGCGAGTCGGATGCTGTGGTCTACACGCACGCCGGCCCCGAGGTCGCGGTGGCGTCGACCAAGGCGTTCTCGGCGCAGATCACCGCTCTGCTTCTGCTCGGACTGCACATGGGCCGCGTACGCGGATCCGTCGAGGATGCATCCGTCGACGTCGCAGAGCTCACCGCCCTTCCCGAGAAGATCGCCAAGGTGCTCGAGAGCGAGCAGGAGCATGTCACCCAGCTCGCCGGGTGGATGGCCGACACCCGATCCGTGCTGTTCCTCGGTCGCCACGTGGGCTTCCCGATCGCCCTCGAAGGTGCGCTCAAGCTCAAGGAGATCTCGTACATCCACGCCGAGGGCTTCGCCGCCGGCGAGCTCAAGCACGGACCGATCGCCCTGATCGAGCCCGGACAGCCGGTCTTCGTCCTCGTGCCGTCGCCGCGTCACTCGGCAGTGGTGCACTCGAAGGTGGTCTCGAACATCCAGGAGATCCGTGCACGCGGCGCGCGTGTGATCGTGGTGGCCGAAGAGGGCGACGCGGCAGTTCTGCCGTTCGCCGACGAGGTCATCCGCATCCCGCTCGCCGGCGCGATGTTCGAGCCCCTTCTCGCCGTGGTTCCGCTGCAGATCTTCGCGATGGCGCTCGCCACCGCGAAGGGCCTCGACGTCGACCAGCCCCGCAACCTCGCGAAGTCCGTCACCGTCGAGTAACACCCGTCTGGCCCTCGTCGGCCCTCGGCTCTGCCTGTACACGTGCAGGTCAGAATTACGGATGCATGTCCAGATGAGCGATCTGGGCATGCATCCGGTTTTTTGGATGCAACTGTGTGTCACCTCCGGGCCCGGGCGACAGCCGAGATGACGGCGCGAGCAACCGCATCCCAGTCGTGGATGATCATGGCGTAGTCGAATCTGAGCGTCTCGAATCCCAGGCGGGATGCCGCGGCGTCCCTCGTCAGATCCTTGTGCCGCATCTCGGGGCCGTCGTGGTTCAGCCGGCCGTCGACTTCGATGATCACGCGCCGCTCGGCGACGAAGTCCACGCGGCCGACGCCATCGATGACCACTTGGCAGTCGAGGCGCACCCCGAGCAGGTGCAGTCTCAGTCTGAGGATCGATTCGAGCCCGCTCTCGGCATCGGAGCGGGCGAGATCGAGGAGCCACTGCGCCGACCTCGGGAGCTCACGCCTGATCCTCCTGCGATCGTCTGCGGAGAGGAGATGCTTGTTCCACGCGGACTCGTACGCCGCGAAGAACGCGTCGTGATCGAGGTACCTGTACGCGTGGACGAGAGCTGCCGCGACCGGAGCCAGCCCGAGATCCGCGATGCCGGGGGAATGATGCGGAATGCACTCGCAGGCGGCGTGCGGATGCCTCCGGCCGGAGCTGCCCAACCACACATGCACGATCGTCGCAGCGCTCGGAAGCACCCAGATGCCGTGGGCGCGGAGCGCATCCGCACACGTGAGAGCCCCGCCGTGCACTGCCGCAGCGACGACCTTCGGATCGGTGGTCGACAGAGCGTAGACCCCCTGACGGACGCGGATGATCGTGCCTGCGCGAGCCGCAACCGCAAGGTGAGCGCGCGTCGATCCGAACTGCTGCAGAAGCGTCCCACGCGCGATTCCGCCGAGGGTATGGAGGAGGTCTGCCGGTTCGATCATCCTCCGAGCATCCGACGATGGTGGGGCTGCCGGATGACAGAGACCCGCACATTGTGGAGGATTTCTGCATCATGGCGGGTGTGCAGACGAAGTCATCCGTACATCCGCATGCTGATACGACGGATGCAGGCCGGAATAGGCGAACCGAGCATGCAGGTGTGATCCGAGCATGCACGTGTGATCGGCGAGGCGGGGGACCCCGGGGCCCGTAGTCCGGGCCGGGAAGGGGCCGGGGCCGGGGGCCGGGCCGGGGGAAGGGGCCGGGGAAGGGGGGAGGACGGAAGGGGGAAGGACGCCACGGGCCGGGGCAGAGGGCCGGAGACCGGAAGACGGAGGAAGCCGCGACTAGGCTGAACTGGTGATCATCGGGACCGGCATCGACCTCGTGGACATCCCGCGGTTCGAGCGCACAATCGAGCGCACGCCGCGCCTTCTGGAGCGGCTCTTCGCGCCGGGGGAGCGGGCGCTGCGCCTTGCGTCCCTCGCCGCACGGTATGCCGCGAAGGAGGCCCTGATCAAGACCCTCGGCGGCTCTGACGGAGTCCATTGGATCGAGATCGAGATCGCGTCCGAGGCCTCCGGCCGTCCGCATTTCGTGCTGACCGGAACCACGGCTGAGGTGGTCGCCGAGCGCGGCATCACCAGGCTGCATCTGACGCTCACCCACGACGCGGGGCTCGCCGCCGCATTCGTCGTCGCCGAAGGAGAGCCGCTGTGACCGTTCCGTTCCGCGAAGCGCGCATCGACCTGGACGCCATCTCCGACAACGTGCGCCACTTCCGGCGGCTCACCGGCGTGCAGGTCATAGCCGTCGTCAAGGCGAACGCGTACGGACACGGTGCCGCCGCCGCGGCCGTCGCCGCCCTCGCCGGCGGTGCGACGCGTCTCGGTGTCGCCGAGATCCCCGAGGCACTCGAACTGCGACGACAGGGCATCACTGCGCCGATCATGGCGTGGCTGCACGCGCCCGGTGAGCGGTTCGACCAGGCGGCCGAGCAGGACATCGAAGTCGGCATCTCGTCGTTCGACCAGCTCGAGGCTGCGGGAGCAGCGGCCTCCGTCGATCGTCCGGTGGGTGTGCACCTCAAGTTCGAGACGGGGCTGTCCCGCAACGGGATCGCCCCGGCCGACTGGCGTCGTGTGCTCGCGGAGGCGGCTCGTCTGGAGCGCATCGGACGCCTTCGCATCATCGGGCTGTTCAGTCATCTGTCGAACACCTCGGCGCAGGATGACCGGGAGGCCCTGGCCAGGTTCCAGGAGGGCGTCGCGGCCGCGGCATCGTTCGGCATCCATCCGGAGATCCGCCACATCGCGGCGACGGCCGCCGCGATCGATCTGCCGGAGATGCGTCTGGATGCGGTGCGCATCGGTGTCGGCATCTACGGCCTCTCTCCCTTCGAGGATCGCTCGTCTGCCGAGCTCGGCCTCCGCCCTGCCATGACGTTGCGCGGTGCGATCGCTGCTGTGCGCAGGGTCGCGGCCGGAGCGGGAGTCTCGTACGGCTACGACCACCGAGCGCCGCATGACACGACTCTCGTCCTCGTGCCGCTGGGCTATGCCGACGGGGTGCCCCGACACGCATCCGGCCGGCTGCCGGTCTCGATCGCCGGGCGCCGCTACACCAACGTCGGTCGCATCGCGATGGATCAGTTCGTGGTCGATGTGGGCGACGCGCCCGTGTCGATCGGCGACGAGGTCGTCCTGTTCGGCGACCCGACCCTCGGTGTCCCGTCGGCGGCGGAGTGGGCGAACGTCGCCTCGACCATCAACTACGAGATCGTGACCCGAATCGGCGCACGCGTCGCCCGGCGGTCGGCATGAGCATCGATTCCGTGTTCCTGGGCCGCCGGGAGATCGAGACCTCGGAGGCGATGGAGCAGCTCGGCTTCCGCATCGGGGAGCAGCTCGAATCGGGAGACCTGCTGATCCTCACCGGCCCCCTCGGCGCAGGGAAGACGACGTTCACTCGCGGGCTCGCCGAAGGGCTCGGCGTGCGCGGTCCGGTGCAGAGCCCGACCTTCGTCATCGCGCGCACGCACCCCTCGCTCGTCGGACGCGCACCGCTCGTGCATGTGGATGCCTACCGCCTCGGCTCAGGAGCGGAGCTCGACGATCTCGATCTCGACCTCTCACGTTCGGTCGTCGTGATCGAGTGGGGGCGCGGGATGGCCGAGGACCTCGCCGACACCTGGTGGGACATCGAGCTCGAACGTCCGGTCGGCGGCGACGACGAGCTGGATCCGTCGGAGCTCGACGCGGATGCCCCGCGGCACGTGACCATCACGCGCGGCGGACGCTCAGCGATCGCCGGTTGATCGCCGACTACCCTGGAGAGGTGATCCTCGCCGTCGACACCTCCCTGGGCACCGCCGTCGCCCTCATCGACGACGACGGCACCCGTCGCTCCGACGCGTCTGCGGCAGACCCCCTCGGGCACGCCGAGGTCATCGGAGATCTGCTCGTCCGAGCCTTGAACGAGACCGGAAGCGGTGAGGTCGGCCATGTCGTCGCAGGTATGGGGCCCGGCCCCTTCACCGGACTCCGAATCGGCATCGCCGCGGCGCGCGCGTTCGCGCTCGGGCGCGGCATCCCCGTCATCCCGGTGCCGAGCCATCTCGCCGCAGCTCTCACCGCCATCGAACGGGATGCCGTCATGGGGCCGTTCGCGATCGTCACCGACGCGCGTCGTCGTGAGGTCGCCATCACGGTGTTCGACGGGACGGATGCCGACGGCATCCCGCTCACGACCGTCGACACGAGGCTGGTGCCGAGCGTCGACGCGGACGAGCACCTCGACGGGGTTCGACGCATCGACGTCGCGACCCTCTCGGCCGTCGACCTCGCCCGCGTGGGCGCCAGGGCAGTGGCCGCGGGGCGCACCCTCGCCGGCGATGAGCCTCTCTATCTGCGGCACCCCGACGTGACCGTGCCCGGCGCGCCGAAGAAGGTGGGCCGGTGACTCTGCGCGAAGCGACGCCGGACGACCTCGACGCCATCATGGTGATAGAGCATCGTTCGTTTCCCACCGATGCGTGGAGCCCTCAGGCCATGGCACTCGAGCTCGCGAGCCCGCACGGCCGGTATCTGGTCGACGAGCTCGACGGGGCGATCATCGGCTACGGGGGCGTCCGCGCGCTCGAGGGCTCCCGTGATGCCGACATCCAGACCATCGCCTTCGACGCCGACCACCGAGGTGCGGGGCGGGGTCGTGCCCTCTTGCGCGCGCTGCTCGATGCTGCGGGGCAGAGGGGCGCCCGGGAGGTGTTCCTCGAGGTCCGCGCCGACAACCCCAGCGCCGAAGGCCTGTACCGGTCCGAGGGCTTCGAGGAGATCGGCAGGCGCCCGCGCTACTACCAGCCCGACGACGTCGATGCGATCGTGATGCGGCTCGCCCTGCAGCATGCTCGTTCCGCCGAGAGGGACGACGCGCGCACGGATGCCGAGAAGGAGGCCACCGCATGACCGACCCGCTGGTGCTGGGCATCGAGACGAGCTGCGACGAGACCGGTATCGGAATCGTGCGCGGCCGCACGCTGCTGTCGAACACGATCGCCTCGAGCATGGATGAGCATGCCCGCTACGGGGGAGTCGTTCCGGAGGTCGCGGCGCGCGCGCATCTCGAGGCGCTGCAGCCGTCGATCGACGCAGCACTGACCGAGGCGGGTGTGCGACTGGCCGACCTCGATGCCGTGGCCGTGACGAGCGGCCCCGGTCTGGCCGGCGCGCTCATGGTCGGCGTGGGGGCGGCCAAGGGACTCGCCGTGGCGCTCGACAAGCCGCTGTATGCGGTGAACCATCTCGTCGGCCACATCGCCGCCGACATCCTCACCCCGGACTCCGAGCCGTTGGAGTATCCGACGATCGCACTGCTCGTCTCGGGCGGTCACACGTCGCTGCTCCACGTGCGCGACCTCACGACCGACGTCGAGATGCTCGGCGAGACCATGGACGATGCGGCTGGTGAGGCGTTCGACAAGGTCGCCCGCCTGCTGTCGCTGCCGTATCCCGGCGGACCCGAGATCGATCGCGCTGCCCTCGACGGCGACCCGGACGCGATCCGATTCCCGCGTGGCCTCTCCCGGGCGTCCGACCTGGCGAAGCACCGCTACGATTTCTCGTTCTCTGGCCTCAAGACGGCCGTCGCGCGCTGGGTGGAGCGCTGCGAGGCCGAAGACGTGCCTGTGCCCGTCGCCGATGTGGCTGCGAGCTTCCGCGAGGCAGTCGTGGACGTGCTGGTGACCAAGGCGCTCGCCGCCTGCGCCGATCTCGGCGTGCCCCGTCTGCTGCTCGGCGGTGGCGTCATCGCGAATCGTCGACTGCGCGAGGTCGCCCTCGCCAGGGCGGAGGCTGCCGGAGTCACCGTCCGCATTCCTCCGCTGTCGCTGTGCACTGACAACGGGGCGATGATCGCCGCTCTCGCGGCCGAACTGATCGCGTCGGGCCGCCGTCCGTCGACATTCGCCTTCGGTGCGGACTCGACCCTTCCTGTCACCGAGATCCAGGTCGATGAGCGCGTCGCGGTGATGTGATGATGAGCGACCTTCCCCGCACCCCGCGACAGCGCGGAGACGACCCCGCTTCCGCGTCCGACGCGGCGCTTCCTCGTCCGAGGATCGAGGGGCCCAGCGGCGAGGTCGAGCACCCCGCCGGCTCCGCACGCATCCCGGGCGCGCGTCGCGACGGCTACACCAAACTGCCCACGGGACCCGTCGGCATCGAGCCCGTGGTCGTGAGCGGGCCGATCGCGGACGACATCGGTCACGATGCCGAGTGGCAGCCGTCGAGCGCGGATGCGGCCGTCGACGACACCAGACTCGCGCCGTGGGCGCTGATGGCGGCGATCGTGGCCCTGGTGGCGTCGTTCTTCGTCGGCTGGGGAGTCCCGATCGCTGTCGTCGCGGTGATCGCGGCGATCATGTCGCTGCGGCGGCCGGTCGAGAGCCGTGCGATCGCGCGATGGGCGCTCGTCCTCGGCCTGTGCGCCACGGTGTACAGCCTCGGGTGGCTGGTGTGGGCGGGCATGCAGTTCGAGAGGCTCGGCTAGCGGATGCTCGACGCCGAGGACGCCGTCGAGCTGCGTGCCCTGCAGGCCCGCGCCTACGGTCGTGCCGGTGCTCTGACCGCGGCCGAGGCGGTGCGTCTGCGCGAGCTGGAGGCGGTGCGAACCTCGTCGAGCGACTCGCGCGGCAGGGAGCGATCCCGCCCGCATGCGCCGGAGCAGGTCATCCCGCCGGTGCGAGAGCCCTCGGCGGCCACGTCGCCCGCGACGGCGGCCTCAGCCGCAGCGCGGCTCGTCGCGGCCGATGCCGCCCGGCCGCCGGGTCGCGATCCCGGCGCGGCCGCCGACTCGCAGGACGGGTCCGTCCTCGGGACTCTGCGACGGCAGTGGCGTCTCGCGCTCGTCGTCATGCTGGGATTCACCGTCATCGGAGTCGCGCTGGGATGGCTGCTGTTCTCCGACCGAGGCGCCGCCCCCGTCGCACTCACGGCCGAGCAACAGGGGTGGCAGAGCGCGATCGTCGCGTCCGGCGACTTCGACTCCGGCTCGCTCCGCGCGATCGCGGAGGAGGAGGGCGTCGTGATCTCGTTCGCGACCAAGAACGACGGCGCAGACGTATGCCTCGTGCTCGCCAGCGGCGATGCGACCGCGCCGGCCTGCACGACCCGTGAGCAGGCGACGATCCAAGGAGTCGACGCCACGCTCACGAAGGCTGTGGACGACTCTCAGAGCTACGACATCCAGGCGCAGCTCTTCCTCACCCCGGACGGTCGGCCGGCGGTCATCGCCCGCAGCTACATCACGTCTCCGCAGTCGACGACGATGTTCTCCAGCCCGGCCGAGGCGGAGATCGGGGCGACGCTCGCCGAGGAGACAGGTCTGGATCCACGCAGCGTCACGGTCGTGGGCTATGACGATGACGTGCCGATCTGGACGGGGGTGGACGTGCCGACGCAGCGGTACTGCCTCGTGTACGACGGGTCGATACCGGATCCTCCGATGGTGTGCGATGACAGCCTGATGCTCGCGGATTCCGACCGTACGTTGGTGCTCGACGTCCCCGGCGCCGACGACGGCGAGATCACGCGCTACGAGTATCGGTTCAGCTACGGTCAGCAGTACCTCACCGTGACGAAGGGGCTGGGGGCTGACGATGCTGCAGGAGAGTGATGCCGCCGAGCTGCGCGACCTGCAGCGGAGGGCCTACGGCCGCGACGGCGGTCTGACGGATGTCGATGCCGCGCGGTTGCGTGAACTCGAGGAGACCCGGGTTCCGAAGCCCGATGCGTCGGAGGCATCGGATGCGACCGTGCCGCAGGCGGCCCTCGTGGAATCGACGGACGTGGATGTCGCTGCGGGGGCCATCGTCGCCGAAGATGCCGCCGACGGCGAGCCTGCCGGTGAGACGGACGCGAGTGAACCCGGCGCCGAGGCGGAAGCTCGCGCGACGACGGCTCTGCGCCCTGTGCTTCGACGGCACTGGAAGGCGATCGCCGCCGCCGCCGCTGTGTTGCTGGTGGCGGGTCTCGCCGGGGGATGGGCGCTGTTCGGTCGTGCGGAGGGCATCGAGCTCACCACGGAGCAACAGGAGCGCCGCGCCGAACTCCAGGCTGACGGCGGGTACGACGCCGGAAGCCTTCGCGCGATCGGGCAGGAGGAGGACGTCCTGGTCTGGCACGCGACCAAGGAGGACGGTGAGATGGCCTGCCTCATCCTCGACACCCCGCAGGACTCCGCGACGCAGTGCCAGCGGAGCGAGGACGTAGACAACGGCAACGCTGTCGGTGTCTCGGTGAACCTCGATTCCGGAGTGGCCGAGGGCGAGGATGCCGAACAGATCTGGGCGTCGGCCGTGCGGACGACCGAAGGTGAGCTCGTGGCGATCATCCAGCGGTGGCCGAGCTCGCAGAACGACTGGCTGTCGCAGTTCGCGGGCGAGGAGCGCATGCGCGTCGAAGAGCTTCTGGACGAGGGGTTCCAGAACTACTCCCTCTCGGTCGTGGGCTACTTCCGGGACGCACCGATCTGGTACGGCCAGCGTCTCGAGGGCGCGACCGCCGAGGACTGCCTGGTGGTCGACGCGATCGATGGGATCGCGTGCGGGCCGCTGGGCGAGGCGCAGTCCTCCGGCCTCAGCCTGGGCGGCAACACGGTCGATGTCTCGGGGAGCGTCGAGGAGTCCTGGAGCATCACACTCGCGTTCACGTCGAATCAGACTCCGTACCTCGTGATCGCGGGAGACGCGTCGGCAGCGGACACCGCACAGCCCGGGGTCACCCAGAAGCCCGGCGAGACGCTGGAGCTGGGTGGGGAGTATCAGGACCCCATCCAGGTCGAGATCCCGTCCGACGACGCAGACCGGTGAGCGCTCAGTCCACCGCGGGCACCCGGTCCGCGAGGACCGCACGCCGCTGGTCGCCGATCCTGGTGAGGATCAGCGTCGCCGACTGACTCCCCTTGAGGGTGAGCTTCTTGCGGAAGGCTGCAGGATCGACATCCATGCCGCGCTTCTTGATCTCGAGAGCGCCGATGTCGTGGGTCTTGAGGACGGCGCTGATCGCCTTCGGGTTCGCCGGCATCGTCTCGCGCACCCGGAACGACTGCACGAACGGGCTCGTCAGCGCGGCATCCGACGTCAGATAGGCGATGCGCTCGTCGAGCATGCCCGCATCGAGGCTCCGCCCGACGTCTCCGATCAGCCGTGCGCGGATGACAGCTCCGTCAGGTTCGTGCAGAAAGGCCCCGAGTCCGCGCACGGGAACGTCCTCCGCGTCCGCCCCGGCCGTGAGCTCGTGCGAGCGCTCGCCGCGGATGACGAGTGCCGCGCGGCGGACGCCTGCGCGCGCGAGCGTTCCGGTCCACAGCACCAGCTCGACGACGCTGCCCTCGGCGCTCACCCACTGCGCCTCGGCGTCGGCAGGCAGGGAATCACGATCATGTCCGGGGCCGAGCTTGATGCCCGTCGGTCGGCGCGATGCCAGGTCGAAGGCCCAGTCGAGCGGAGGTGAGTAGTCGTCGGACGACACGCGTCGCGTCTCGCTGTGCCCCGGGGTGCGCCGAGCAGGATCCATCCAGATCGCCGACGTGCCCTCCGTCTCGGACGGCACGTTCTCCTGCGCCGTACCGTGCGTCACGATCGCATTCTCGCCGAAGGGGGCGAGGTTGTACGCCGCGATCGCGGCCGTGACCTCGTCGGCGTCGACCGCCTGCACGTCGAGGCCGGCTCCGGCGAAGGCGAGGGCGTCTCCGCCGATTCCACAGCCGAGGTCGGCGACGCTCGTGATCCCGGCCCGACGCATCCGCTGCGCGTGGCGGGCGGCGACACCGAGACGCGTCGCCTGCTCGAGTCCCGCCCGGGTGAACAGCATCCTCGCAGCGAAGTCTCCGAACTTGGCTTTCGCCTTGGCCCGCAGGTGCGCCTGCCCGACCACGGCCGAGACGAGATCGGGGGAGTGCCCAGCCGATCGCAGGCGCGAGACCGCGCGGGCCACATCGGCGACCTGATCGACCGGGCCGAGCGCATCCAGCAGTTCGAGGCCCTCGGGCGTGAGCAGGGCACGCAGCTCGGAGATCTCCACCTGCCCAGCTTAGGCGGCGCCTCGATCGGCGCATTGGCACTCGCATTGCGTGAGTGCCAGCGGAGCGCCTAGACTGGATTAGCACTCTCGGGTTGAGAGTGCGAAAAGTCTTCCTGTCAGCGTCAAGAAAGAAGAGGTAGACCGTGTCGGTTTCCATCAAGCCGCTCGAGGACCGCATCGTCATCAAGCAGGTCGAGGCCGAGCAGACCACCGCGAGTGGCCTGGTCATCCCCGACACCGCCAAGGAGAAGCCCCAGGAGGGCGAGGTCGTGGCCGTGGGCCCCGGCCGCATCGATGACAACGGCAACCGCGTTCCGCTCGACGTCGCCGTGGGCGACCGTGTGCTCTACAGCAAGTACGGCGGCACCGAGGTGAAGTTCGGCGCAGACGAGTATCTCGTCCTGTCGGCTCGCGACGTGCTCGCAGTCGTCGTCCGCTGAGACAACGTCTTCGGAAGGCCCGGATGCATCTCGCATCCGGGCCCTTCCTGCTTCCCGCCACATGACCGCAGATTCCTGCCATTCTCAGTCCGAGGCGGGCCCCCGGCGAGAAGCCGCTGCCTGCCGGGAATAGGGTTGTGCGGTGACCCTGACGAACACCGCTGCCGCCCGAGCGACGCAGACCGCCGGGGTCGCGTACGCAGGCGGGGCGTACCTGCTGTGGGGCGTCCTTCCCCTCTACTTCCTGCTGCTCGTGCCGACGGGGCCGTGGGAGGTCGTGGCCTGGCGGGTTCTGCTGTCGTTCGTGTTCTGCCTCCTCCTGCTGACGGTGACGCGCGGCTGGACGGCGATCGGCGCGATCATCCGGCAGCCGAAGCTGCTGGGATGGACCGCGCTCGCCGGAGTCCTGATCTATGTCAACTGGCAGGTCTTCCTGATCGGCACGCTCAACGGTCACGTCATCGAGACGAGCCTCGGGTACTTCATCAATCCGATCGCCACCGTGCTGCTCGGAGTGTTCGTGCTGAAGGAGCGCATCCGCAGGCTGCAGTGGGCGGCGATCGGCATCGCGGCCGTCGCGGTGATCGTGATCGTCCTCTTCTACGGCTCGTTCCCGTGGATCGCGCTGTCGCTCACCGCCTCGTTCGGCATCTACGGACTCATCAAGAAGAAGATCGGCCCCGCGGTCGACGCGATCAGCGGACTCACCCTCGAGTCGTTCTGGCTGATCCCGATCGCGGCCGTGCAGCTGATCGTCGTGGCGACGACGACCGGGATCACGATGGGCACCCATGGCGTGTGGCATGCCGTGCTCCTCGCCTTCGCGGGTGTCGCCACCGCCGTGCCGCTGCTGCTGTTCGCCGCCGGCACGAGACGCATCAACCTCACGGTGATCGGGATGATCCAGTTCGTCACTCCCGTGATGCAGTTCATCATCGGCGCGGCGGTGCTGGGCGAGCCCATGCCACTCGAGCGATGGCTCGGCTTCGTCATCGTCTGGATCGCGATCGCCGTGTTCATCGTCGACCTGCTTCTGGCCGCCCGCCGGGGGCGGAGGAGCATGCAGCCCGAGCTGGTCTGAACCTGCGGATCACCGGCTTCGAAACCCGGTGTCGGATCGTTAACGCACCGAAACATCGGCGACCCCTACGCGAGACCTTTCAGTCCTAGTGTTAGAGCACCCGACCGTGGTCACAATCCACGGCCAGTCACGCAAGGGAGCATCATGACCGCATTCACGCGCTCGCGCAGCGCCAAGATCCTCGCCGGAGTCGCGCTGCTGAGCGTCTCGGCGATGGTCGTCGCAGGCTGCAGCAGCACGCCCTCGGACGAGCCGTCCGACGGTGGCGGATCGTCCGCCGACCTCACCCTCAAGCTGGGTTCGCTGCTGCCGCAGACCGGATCGCTGTCGTTCCTGGGCCCGCCCATGGAATCTGGCGTCGGACTCGCCGTCAAGGAGGTCAACGACGCTGCAGCAGGCGTCACGATCGACCTCACCGCAGAAGACGAGGGCGACACCGACACCAAGGCGTACGAGACCTCGATCACCAAGCTCCAGGGTGCAGGAGTCACCGCGATCGTCGGCGCCGCCGCATCCGGTGTCTCGCGCCTGATCCTCGACGGCAACGTCTCCGCAGGAATCCTGCAAATCTCCGCCTCCAACACCGGCCCCGACTTCACCGACTGGGACGACAACGGACTCTACTTCCGCACCGCTCCCAGCGACCTGCTGCAGGGCGAGGTGCTCGGCAACCTGATCGCCGAGGACGGCCACAAGACGCTGGGTGTCATCTACCAGAACGACGCCTACGGCACGGGTCTGTTCGAGAACATCAAGTCGACGTTCGAGGGCGCCGGTGGCGAGGTCGTCGCCGACGCGTCATACAACGTCGGTGACGGCCAGTTCGACGCACAGGTCGAGACGATCAAGGCTCAGAACCCCGACGCCGTCGCGATCGTGTCGTTCGACCAGTTCAAGACCATCGCCCCGCTGCTGGTGAACGCGGGCATCTCGCCCGACAAGTTCTACCTCGTCGACGGCAACCTGTCGGACTACGGCTCGTCGCCCGACACGAACTTCCCGTTCTCGCTCGAGGGCGCTCAGGGAACCAAGCCGGGACCTGCGCTCGAGGACGACTTCACCGACCGTCTGCAGACGTTCTGGACGGGTGAGGGCAACCCCGAGGTCAACGACTTCACGTACGCGGCCGAGGCATACGACGCCGTCGTGCTCGTCGCACTCGCCTCGCTCGCGGCAGGTTCGACCGAGGGCGCGGACATCGCGGCGAAGATGGCCGAGGTCTCGGGCGGCTCCGGCGACGGTGAGAAGTGCACCAGCTTCGCGGACTGCGCCAAGATCATCAACGACGGAGGCACCGCCGACTACGACGGCTACTCCGGCGAGATCACGTTCGACGAGAACGGTGACCCGCAGGGCGCCTCGATCGGCACGTACGTCTACGGCGCGGACAACCTGATCTCCCGCACCAACTGATCACGAGCGAAGGCCCCGGATGCTGTGCATCCGGGGCCTTCGTCGTCTCCCGTGCAGGCTGCGGATACAGAAGAGGGACGGATGCCGAAGCATCCGTCCCTCTTCTGCGATGCGCTGCTGTCAGGCCGCGTCGGTGCCGAGCGTTCCGAGATACAGGCCGATGACCTTCGGGTCGTTCAGCAGGTCGCGCCCGGTGCCCTCGTACGCGTCCTTGCCCTGATCGAGCACATAGCCGCGGTCGCAGATCTGGAGGCAGCGTCGGGCGTTCTGCTCGACCATGATCGTAGTGACACCCGCCTTGTTGATGTCAGAGACGCGGATGAACGCGTCATCCTGACGGACGGGGGAGAGCCCGGCGGAGGGCTCGTCCAGGAGCAGCACGGAGGGATCCATCATGAGCGCTCGTGACATCGCCACCATCTGACGCTCACCGCCGGACAGCGAGCCCGCGCGCTGCTTGAGGCGCTTGCCCAGCTCGGCGAAGATGCCCGTGACGAACTCGAGACGCTCCGCGTAGATCTTGGGGTTCTGGTAGAGCCCCATCTGCAGGTTCTCCTCGATGGACAGAGACGGGAAGACGTTGTTGGTCTGAGGCACGAAGGCCACGCCCCGCTTGACGAGCTTGTCGGCCTTGAGCCCGACGATGCTCTCTCCGTTCACGGTGATGTCGCCGCTGCGCACGTTGACCATGCCGAAGATGGACTTCAGCAGCGTCGACTTGCCCGCACCGTTCGGCCCGATGATGCCGATCAGCTCGCCCTGGCGTGCGACGAGGTTGGCGCCATTCAGGATGTTGACGCCGGGCAGGTAGCCGGCGTGCACGTCCTTGAGCTCGACGACGATGTCGTCGGCTGACGCGGCTGCGGGAATCTCGGCGCTCATGCGTTGCCCTTCTGATCGGGATCGACGGTGCTCGTCGCTGCGAGCTCGGCCTCGGCCTCTGCTTCGATCTGCTCGCGGAGCTTCGCGGCGGCTTCGTTCTCGATCACGGGGATGCGGCCGGTGACGGCTCCGAGATCGAGGTCCTGGTGGGCGCCCAGGTAGGCATCGACCACGGCGGGGTCCTCCATGACCTCATCAGGCGGGCCCTCTGCGACCACGCGTCCCTCCGCCATGACGACGACCCAGTCGGCGATGTGGCGGACCATGTGCATGTCGTGCTCGACGAACAGCACCGTCATCCCGAGTCCCTTGAGGTCGAGGATGTGGTCGAGGAGCGACTGAGTGAGAGCCGGGTTGACGCCTGCCATCGGCTCGTCGAGCATGACCAGCGTCGGGTCGCTCATGAGCGCCCTGGCCATCTCGAGGAGCTTGCGCTGGCCCCCCGAGAGTGACGCCGCGAAGTCCTTCTCCTTGGCGTCGAGCTTGAAGCGGGCGAGCAGTTCGCGCGCTTTCACCTCGATCTCCTGGTCCTGCTTGCGCCACAGGAACGGGAAGAGGCTCGACCAGAATCCTTCGCCGCGCTGGCCGGGGGCTCCGAGCTTCATGTTCTCGAGCACGGTGAGCAGCGACAGCGACTTGGTCAGCTGGAACGTTCGCACCTGTCCCATGCGCGCCACTTTGAAGGACGGCACGCCCGACAGGCTCTTGCCGTCGAACGACCAGGTGCCGCTGTTGGGCTTGTCGAATCCGCAGAGCAGGTTGAACAGCGTGGTCTTGCCCGCACCGTTCGGACCGATCAGTGCGGTGATCGCCCCGCGCGGTATCTCGACGTGGTCGACGTCGACGGCGGTCAGGCCGCCGAAGCGTCGCTGCACCGCGTCGGCCACGAGGATCGGATCGACCTTGGGGACTCCCGGGGCCGCAGGGCCCTTGGCGAGCCCCGTCGTCTTGGGGCGGCGGATGCTTCCGGTCTGGGGTGCCGCCTCGACGTTCTCGTCGGGGGTGGGTTCAATTGACAAAGGTCATCTCCCTCTTGTCTCCGAGGATGCCCTGAGGACGGAAGATCACGAGCAGCATCAGGGCGATGCCGACGAAGATGAACACCAGCGTCGAGGCCTGGCTGTCGGACATCGGGAGGATGCCCGCCTTCGCCAGGGCCGGAAGCAGGTTCGCCATGAACGCGAACACGACCCAGAACAGGATCGCGCCGAGAGTGGGGCCGAAGACTGTCGCGGCGCCGCCGAGAAGCAGCACGGTCCACAGGAAGAACGTGAGCGACGTGGTGTAGCTGCCGGGGACCACGGCCGAGGGGAGGACGAACACGATCCCACCCGCTGCGCCGATCATTCCACCGACCACCAGCGCCTGCATCTTGTAGGCGAAGACGTTCTTGCCGAGCGAGCGCACGGCGTCCTCGTCTTCGCGGATGCCCTTGAGCACCCGGCCCCACGGGCTGCGCATCAGCGCCCACACGAGGAGGATCGCGATGGCGAGGACGATGATCCCGAATACGCGGTTCCACAGGTCGTTCGCGCTGAAGGTCCAGGGACCGAAGCCGTAGGTGCCGGGGGGGAACGGGTTGGCATCGCGGAATCCGCCGTTGAACTGCGCGAGTCCGTCGGCCGAGTTGGTGTACTCGTCGAAGATCTGCGTCGTGAAGAGCAGGCGCACGATCTCGCCGGCCGCGATGGTCGCGATGGCGAGGTAGTCGGCGCGCAGTCGCAGCGTCGGGATGCCGAGGAGCACGGCGAAGAACGCGCCGCCGAGGAGCCCGATCAGCATGCCGATCCACCAGGGGAGGCCGAAGGTCAGCACGGAGATGGCGTAGCCGTAGCCGCCGATGGCCATGAACGCGGCCATACCGAAGTTCAGGAGTCCCGCATAACCGAAGTGCACGGCCAGACCCGTCGCCGCCAGTGCATAGGCGATCGTGACCGGGCTGAGCAGATAGACCGCGGTGTTGGAGAGGATGCTTCCGAAGTCCATGGTCAGCCCAACCTTTCCTTGCGTCCGAGCAGGCCTTGCGGCCTCACCAGGAGGATCACGATGAGCACGACGAGGGCGCTCGCGTACTTGAGGTCGGACGGGATCCACAGGGTGGAGACCTCGACCGCGATGCCGACGATGAG
>Ga0308166_1001364_pt1 | contig 26182 bp, 29 predicted proteins | sample PhyCR2_2_FD_202137 | JGI IMG/M metagenome (GOLD analysis project Ga0308166, IMG submission 202137) | Phyllosphere microbial communities from UC Gill Tract Community Farm, Albany, California, United States - DLSLCC.R2 | ecosystem: Host-associated > Plants > Phyllosphere > Unclassified | place... | reverse complement strand
ATCCCAATTATGTATTTTTCCCAAAATCAACAAATCTTTATAATGTAACTAAAACAGGAATTTATTTAATAAAGAAGATTAATAATAACTATAAAAACTTTAAAAAATGAAAATATTTTACATGTACTTTATCTTTATTTTTTTATTAATAAATTGTAAAAAAGAAAATAAAAATTCCTTTTTTAACGAAAATTTGGAAAGAGAAATTTTACGATACCAAAAAGATCATGCAATTCCTCAGAAAAGCCTGTATAAACTATTTATCTATGAAATTTTTTTTTCACGAAGAAATGACACAATACTTACGATAACAGTTAGTCCAACAGGGATCCGATCCAATAATAGTTATGGTATTTACAAAAATGAAATTCTTAAACCATTGTATATAATTGATAATGAAAAGTTAGGAAAAAAATTTATTAAGCTTTATAAAAAGACTGACATGAAAGATTATAATTTAAGAGGTTTACCACCTCATATCGATATAATCTACCCCGTATATAAATATAAAGTGAAAGGAAACAAATTAATTCTTTTGGATTCTTTGAAATAGATACAGGCTATATATTTTAACAGAAAACCTCGGCTTACAAATATGGCTATAACGGAAAAGAACTGCAAACCGAATCCGGGATGTATGATTATGGAGCCAGGTTTTATATGGCTGATATTGGAAGATGGGGAGTAATAGATGCTATGTCTGAAAAATACAGGAGGTGGAGTCCATATAACTATGCAATCAATAATCCTGTCAGATTTACTGATCCGGATGGCAATGATCCATTATATGGAGAAGAAGCACAATTGGCCTTCTCACGTATAAAAGATTGGTATCAGAATAATAAGACAGGAAATATAGAATGGAAGGATACTGATAAGTAAATCAAAGGTTATACAAGTTTAGGCAGGAGTAAAACAATTGGAGCTTCTGCAGATGGTTATGATAGAATGTATCACTTACATGCCAATGGTTCTGCTACAGCAAAAACGGGAGATGATAAAACTGAGCTTTTACATGCAGAAGGTGGTGAAACATTGAGTATGGTTTCAGGTGGAACAATTACTACATCTGCTACCAGTGTAAATGGTTTGGCTATTCAGGCTAGCTTTACATTTGCCCCTTTAATAGTGCCTGGATTTACTATGGCTGTAGGTTATGTTAAAGATAGTTATGGTAGGGAACGTTATTATTATTTTGGAAAAGCTAATGGGCTTATGCTAGGAGCTGGAGTTGATTTCATTCCTATTAAAGCTACAAATCCCGATAGATTGTTTCATACTGAAGATTTTGGTGGTTACGGTAATTCTTATTCAGCAGGATTTGGACCATCACTTAGTACTGGAGGATCGACAGATAAAAATATGACATTTATGCAAAATGTCAATCCAGACGCTTGGGGTAAAAATGCCAATGGCTATACCACTGCTGGTGGAGCTTTTGTTGTCGGATTAGATTTTGGTGCAGCTTGGACAAGAACAAATACAATACTGGAACAATGATACTTTTTGATAAGAAATATCCGCCAATAATGTTTACGCTAATGTTTGTAGTAGTAAGCATTATTATTTTTATTTTTTTTAAAAATAACCCAATGAGTGTTGCTGATATGAATGTTCTACTTTTTAAAAAAATTAGAAGTAAGTCCATTAAATCTATCGTGACTAAAAAAAGCACTGACTATACGAATCATGGAGCTACCTATGTAGTTTATGGAAAAGACAGTTTGCCCACTCATACCGGATGGGATGAAAAGATACAAATTGGAGATTCAATTATTAAATCAAAAGGATCTTTAAAACTTGTAATACAAAACAATTCCAAAGAAGACACATTAGATTATGAATTAAATCAGGATGAAGTATTATCAACTAATTTTTAGATCTTAGTATTCAATCCACAATAGGTGAAAATTATTATGATAAAGGAACGGCATATGTAAATTCTTTAAAATCAAATATTCTTACAAACGATGGTCAGGTTTCTGATGCTCCATTTTTTATAAAGTTAGGACATGAAATGGCTCACGGAACGGATCCTATGAAAAATAGTGATTTGTTTGGACCTTGGGTTGGAGGGAAAACTAAAAATGATAATGTAAGTCATTCTGAGATTTTTGCTTCACATATTGAAAACAAGCTAAGAGCAGAGAACGGACTACCATTGAGGGTGTCTTATATGATCAATCCAAATAATAAAATTGCAAATGGTGTAGATTTGCAAACGATGCTAATTGACAGTACTGGAAATAGTATTTATTTTAATAGTTATGGGCAAAATCTCCAAAATCAATTGCAACCCAGAGATCCATACAATGCTTTTATGGATTATATAGGTGGTGGTCAACCCTTAAAAGGCAGATATAATTATTATGATAATGTAAAAAAACGAATAAAATGAAAAATTTTTTAATAATCTATGTAGTTCTACTTTTTAACTATTCTTGTAAAGCTCAAGCTAGTCAAAATTTAAAATCTGATATTATTTCTTTTTATAAAATAAACGATAAAGATATCCAAAGTTGCAAAAAAGAAATTGATGAACTTAGAAAGGTGAAATATGAAGAATGGTTTATCGAAAGTGTTTTTGAAGGATGTACGGCGAGATTAGAATATTTAAATTTCTTTAGGAATAATACTTTAAAAATCTTAGAAAGAATTTCTAGTGAGAAAAATTTTTTAATTATTAATTTTATAAGCAGCAACATAACTATACCGAGTGATACTAAAACTATCTTATATGCTAATGGTAATTATTTTGGTATAAAACACTATACTGACTTTGTAAATAATATTGCTATTGAAAAAAATGAGGAATTTGAAGTTAGTGAATTCGAAAAATATAATATTGAAAAAATTGATGAGTATCTGAAAACGGGTAAATCGGAATATTTTAGTGATAAAAGTGATGGACAAATAGGTATATATAAACAATGGGATGTCGTTGCAAGAAATAATGGAAAACATATAATTAAAGAATTATATAAAATAAAATAATCTTCATCCAATTCGAGCGTGTAACTTATTCCTTTAAATAAAAAACTCACAAACAATTAACTTTCCTAAAGTGTAAGACTCAGTTATTTTAACACCGGTAGCAGCGTAGAAGTTCTTGAAGAAAGCAATTATTATCCTTTTGGGATGAAGCATGAAGGCTATAATGTTCTGGCCGGAAACCCGGCTTACAAATACGTTTATAATGGAAAAGAACTGCAAACTGAATCCGGGATGTATGATTATGGAGCCAGGTTTTATATGGCAGATATCGGGAGATGGGGAGTGGTGGATCCGCTGGCGGAGCAAATGAGAAGGCAAGTCCATATAATTATGCTTTTAATTAATCCAATCAACTTTATAGATCCCGACGGAATGCTATCACAACCTTTCATAGATGATATAATGAAGAAATCTACTAATGGGAGCACTACTTGGAAAAATGATGGAAATGGAAATTTTTCTGATGGTAAAGGAAATACTGTTATTGAAAAGGAGCCGGATAATAATTCTAGATCTCATGATTGGGCATCTAAAGGACCATTTAAAATTCATCAGAGAGCAAATAGAGAAGGTATTTTTAGAAATAAAACTCCTGATTATACAGGTGATCTGGGAAATGCTTTAAAGGCTTTAGACGAAGGAACCGAATATGCTGATAGTGATCAATTTCAAACAGGAGCGTATTCTTACAGACATGGAATGCGAAATTATGATGAAACAAAAACAGGTAAACTAAATAGTAAAAACATTAATCCTATATACAAAAGATGAAAAAGTTATTTTTAATATTAATAGTGATATGTTTTTCCTGTACAGAAAAAACATCATTAACTGAGAGAAAAATTAGGATTTCTCAATTAACTGAACCTCAAGACAATATTTATATCGAATTATTATCTTATTATTCAGCCTCAAATGAAAAAGAATCAAATTTTTATGTTGTAAAAAATATTCAAAATAATGATACTTTATATGTTATTGACAAGGATAAACTTCCAATAGGTGATTTTATAAAAAATTATGATGGTGTAGAAAAAACAGCAATAGTTTTGCAAAGAGGGAAATTACAAAGTAAAAATGAATTTATTATAAATATTCCTGTAAATTATAATCTCAGTCATAAACCTTTGTATTTAGGAGAGCTTATAAGGTTAATTGATTAAAAATATGATAATATACATACAAATATTTGTATGTTATAGTATTCTTTGAATAATGAACTCTCCATGCTGATGAGCATTCCGTTATTATCCAGGAAGAAAAACAAAAAGAATGAATATAACAACTATAGCCTCCAAAATTTTCATCAAAGAAAACTCATTGGTAAGTACAAAAATAGAAGAAATAAATCTCAATAAAGATGAGCTGGGAGAGTTAAAAATAAATATTACCATTAGCGGCTTTTCAAAGAAAAGCGACTATTCTAAAATAACTTATTGTTCAGCGATATTATCGAATCCAAATTTTACTATACTCATAGTTATAATTTTTATAATGTCGAAAATTTTAAGTTGTTGCCTATTGATGGTTGTATTTATTTAAGTTTTGATCCTGATACTTCCAACGACAAAAAGTCAGATGACGATTCTGATTTTATCCTTGCTAAAAAGCTTGAATTATTTATTGTGAATAATTGATTTATTGCTTTGCTCTCCTATAAATAAAAAGGGATATTATGGAATATTTTATTTACGAAATTAATCATACTTATACAGATGAGATAAGTACCAGTACAAAGCTTCTGGGATTCTGTGATGGTATAGAGGGGATTGAAAAAATAAAAAAAGAAGCGTTAAAATTATCAGGATTTAAAAACTATCCGGAAGATTTTGTCATCGATAAATATCAGATGGATAAAATACATTGGCAGCATGGCTTTACTTCTGTAATAGGAGAAATTGGAAGGGATTATCTTTTAGAAGGTGATATAATAGATGAAACGTATGTGTCTCTAAAACAGCTAGGTTTAGAATCCGTTTTCAGCGTGAGTCACAGCTACACGATCCATAGGTATTTGGATGATGAAAGATTTATAGGGGTTTTTTCTTCAAGAAAAAAGGCTGAAAAAGCAGTAGGGGAGTTAAAAAAACAAGATGGGTTTATTTTGCATCCTGATGATTTCGACATCAGTGAGCTGGAACTTAATGATCTTCTTTGGAAATCGGGCTTTTAATTGGGTGTCCCTATTGAAATTGTTTGATAATTAAAGTCATACTGGAAAATAAATAACTAAAAACCCCTCCCGCTGTCGCGGACATCCTGCTCGTGCCCTTAGATCCATAGATCCTACTTACACAACAAATCACAATCCTGGCATCCATTAAAAAAACTTGCCTATTTTTGTGAACAAGAAACCATAGATTATGAAGAAGTACTTCCTGATGTTCATGTTGCTGTTGGGGGCATTTGGCCTGAAAGCCCAGCAGAAGACCTATTGTAACCCGATCAATATCGATTACGGCTATACCCCGTTTGAGGTTTTTTCAAAGCAGGGGAAACACCGGGCGACGGCCGATCCGGTGATCGTCAATTTTAAAAACAAGCTCTTCCTTTTTTCGACGAATCAGGAAGGATACTGGTACAGCGACGATATGCTCGACTGGAAATTCGTGAAAAGGAAATTCCTGCGGGACAACAAATACATTCATGATCTCAATGCTCCGGCCGTCTGGGCAATGAAAGATACGCTGTATGTTTTCGGATCTACCTGGGAACAGGATTTCCCGATCTGGAAAAGTACCAACCCTACCAAAGATGACTGGAAAATTGCCGTTGATACGCTGAAGGTCGGCGCCTGGGACCCGGCTTTCCACTACGATGAAGACAAAAATAAATTGTATCTCTACTGGGGATCCAGCAACGAATGGCCTCTATTGGGAACCGAAGTGAAAACAAAGACCTTGCAGTCGGAGGGTTTTGTAAAGCCTGTTTTAAGATTAAAACCCGAAGACCACGGCTGGGAACGGTTCGGGGAATACAACGATAATGTTTTCCTGCAGCCCTTCGTGGAAGGAGCGTGGATGACGAAGCACAACGGGAAATATTACATGCAGTACGGAGCACCGGCCACGGAATTCAGCGGATATTCCGACGGCGTCTATGTGAGCAACAAGCCTCTGGAAGGTTTCGAGTACCAGCAGCACAATCCGTTCTCCTATAAACCGGGAGGTTTTGCACGGGGAGCGGGACACGGAGCGACTTTTGAAGACAACTATAAAAACTGGTGGCATATTTCAACCATTTTTATTTCCACCAAGAATAATTTCGAAAGAAGGCTGGGCATCTGGCCGGCAGGATTCGATAAGGATGATGTGATGTACTGCAACACGGCTTATGGCGATTATCCGACGTATCTTCCGCAATATGCCCAGGGGAAAGATTTTTCAAAAGGGCTGTTCGCAGGCTGGATGCTTTTGAATTACAACAAACCGGTGCAGGTCTCTTCAACGCTGGGCGGATATCATTCCAACTATGCGGTGGATGAAGACATTAAAACCTACTGGAGCGCAAAGACAGGAGATAAAGGAGAGTGGTTCCAGACCGATCTGGGCGAAGTTTCCACCATCAACGCCCTTCAGATCAACTATGCAGACCAGGATGCCGAATTTATGGGGAAGACCCTGGGTAAAATGCACCAGTACAAAATTTACGCATCCAGCGACGGAAAAAAATGGAACGTGATCGTAGATAAAAGCAAAAATACAAAAGATGTCCCTCATGATTATGTAGAACTGGAAAAGCCTGCCCGGGCCAGATTCCTGAAAATGGAAAACCTGAAAATGCCGACAGGGAAATTTGCACTGAGCGGATTCAGGGTGTTTGGAAAAGGGGCGGGGACCGTTCCGGGGAAGGTTCAGAATTTTGTCCCGCTGAGAGCCGATCCTAAAAAGTACGGCGAAAGAAGAAGCATCTGGATGAAATGGCAGCAGAACTCCGAAGCCGACGGATATGTGATCTATTGGGGAAAATCACCGGATAAATTATACGGAAGCATCATGGTCTACGGCAAAAACGAATATTTCTTCACTGGAGCCGACCGCACCGATGCCTATTACTTCCAGATCGAAGCCTTCAATGCCAACGGCACTTCGGAAAGATCGGAAATTTTTAAATCAGAATGAAACAGGAAGAATATTGTAATTGAGCTAAATAAAATTCGTGATAAAAGGCTCTGTGTTTTTTGTTAAGTTTATGCCTTTGTGAGACTTAAAAACATTTAGGTTAAAAAAAAGTTTGTGGTCCCTGTGTTGAAATAGTCTCAGGATCAAACAGATCATCAAAAATAATGAACGCTTTGAAATTTTCAGAGCGTTTATTTTTGATCTGCTTTTCTCAGGAAATCTTCAATCTTCTCCACTAAAAATGATGCATGAGGCGGCTGCTCCCATCCCATATGATTGCCATCGAATTCATACGATTCATGGTATACTTTGTTTCGGGCCAAAGCTGAATCCAGAATTTTTTTTTGTGATACAGGCACCACATGGTCGTCGGTGCCGTAATATGAAAGGGTGGGAGCCGAGGATGGAGAGATCCAATAGACCGGGCTTCCGAAATTCATCAATGAAAGATTGTCCTCAACAATTTTCGGATCAATGAGGTGCTTTTCTACAAAAGCGTAATCGTCGTAATTTCTAAATCCCGGATCGTTCAGATCTGCCGGGCCTACGATATTTACAACCGCCTTTACTTTTCTGTTCCGATCATTATGATAGGCATAAAACATAGAAAGATGGCCGCCTGCACTGTTTCCCAGAAGAATATACTTCGGTTTGATGTTTAATTTTTTTTCGACGTACATCATAGCTGTATTTATATCATCAGTTTGGTCCGGAAGCGCAAAACGGGTAGCCGAAGCCAGCCGGTATTCAAGATTTACAAAAGCGGTATGGGGAAACTTTTTCATCAGGTCAAAAGTAAAACTGGTAAGTTGTGATTTTCTTCCGCCCCGCCAGCCTCCGCCGTGAATGATGATAAAAACGTTTCTGGAATCCATATTCTTATCAGGGATATAAAGATCCATTTTTTGGGCAGCATTCTGGCCATAGGCCATATTCTGTTCCGCTCTGAACAAAATGTTTTGTCCCAGATCAATGGTTTTCTGCCGGCAGCCCGAAAGCATCAGGGTCATGACACTTAAAAAAGTCAAAAAGTGCTTTTTCATCAGATTTATTTTAGATTAATGCATTTAAAATAAAAAAACTCACCGGTTTCTCAGTGAGTTTGCATAAAAAATAATTGATTATATGAAGAATGATTTTATCTTGTTCTGTTTGATAGCATTTGAAGTGCCTTTAATGTCAACGGCATTTCAAGAAGAGCGGAAATTTTAAAATCAGGGTAAAACAGTAAGGATGTCCGCTGATTAAGGAGAATCCGTGATAAAAGGCGCTGTATGCTTTGTTGAGTTTATGTCTTTGTGAGACGTCAAAACATTCAGGCTTAAAAAACTTTGCGCGTTCTGTATTAAAATAGGTTTAAGATCAACACACACCAACAATAAAAACGCTTTGAAATTTTTGAGAGCGTTTATTTTTGATAAGCCTTTTAATAACAGATAGAAATGACATCTATTTTTCAATATCTAACTGAGGTGATTCTTTAATCCTTTTCTGATTCGATTGTTCCATTCTTCTTTTCATATTCGGATCATCGAAGATCATTCCGCTCAGATCTGAAAGGGTGTTGTATTTTATCTGTTTCGCTTTTGCCTTCGAAACCAGTTTATACCTTTTATCTTTAGGCAGACTAGCCAAACGGCTTTTTCTTTTGAAGACAGAAAGCGTAAAATAATATTGTCCGTTTTCATCATACATATTAATAATCAAACCGGGAAGTCCACAAAATTTGTAAGGTCCGAAATTTAACGGTAAAGCGTCGGTATACCAGGCAATCCATTTTCTGCCATAAGCTACCGTATAAGCCTTTCTTGTTTTATAACCGGCATAGGTTTTTGTATCATTCAGAACGGTCCATTTTAAATCAGCAGATTCTTTGTATTTAACTTTAGCATCTACAATCGTTTCATAAACAGTAAAGGTGTTTCCTTTTTTTAATACTTCTTCTCCAAGTGCTGTCGTATATTTGGTACTGGCCGTGAAATCATCGTTATTTATTTCTTTTCCTGCTTTCAGGGAATCAAGGATATACTGATTTGTGCTTCTGTAGAAACTTGTATTTTCTTTACTGTTGATAAACAGAAGAAACTGCTCCGCATTTTTTTTATTATATATCGGATATTCTACATTATATGCCGCTACAAAATCGGTCTTTAAAATTTGGGAAGAAAAATTAAAGCAGGTAATAAACAATAATAAAATGATAAATATTTTTTTCATGATCATAAAATGTTAAAAGAGCAGAATGAAGAATCACTCTGCTCCTATTCTTGAACTTAACGTTAAAATTTAAGGATTGATAATAAAGACTGAAGGAACCGTGCTGCAGAGATTGTAGTTGATTACAGTCATATATTGTTGCATTTGGACATTGGTAACTTCATTTGATGTTTCTAAATTTGCCTTTTTTCCACAGGACGTTGTAACTGTCCAATGTCTGGCAAATGCACCTGCTGAGGCGAAAATCATCCCTGTTAATAATAATTTTTTCATATTGTATAATTTAGAATTAGATGGCAAACATAAAAATAATAAATCATTTAAAAAAATAAAATTTATTATGTTAAATTTATGATTAATAATATTTTACATAAATCATGTTAGTCAGTTTAAATTCTTAATTCTCATTTTGAAAACAAAAAAACTCACCGGTTTCCCGGCGAGTTTACCATAAAAAATAATTAGTTATATGAAGAAATGATTGTTATCTTGTTCTGCTCTTGATGTCATCCGAAGCACCTTCGATGGTTATTACTTTTTTTATTTTCTGATTTCCGAAATTGTAGGTAAGGCTTACCGTAACGCTTCTTCTGTAGGTATCGTTTTTGATGTAATTGTAATTGCCATTGCTTTGGTAATCCTCAATCTCTACGACATTCGTTCTCAGGACATCGTTTACATTCACGGCAAAAGTCCAGTCGTTCCAGTTTTTCTTGATGCTCAGGTCAAGGCTCATCAGGTTTTTCAGAACCCCCAGCTCAATCTGCTGCTTATCTACATAGAAATAATTGACGCCTAAAAACCAGGTTTTGTTTTTATCAAGACGGATCGTATTATTGGTCTGGATGGTAAGGCTGGTGGAACGTCTTTTATTCACATACGCAGGGAAAACATCTCCCGAAGTAGGATCAACGCTCAGGCTTCCGTTGTTGATGTTATGTTGGAACCCGATGTTGAAATTGGTCGTAAGATACTGCTTGAAAAAAGTTTTCTGAACACCCAGCATCGCCGACATTTCCTGCTTGTCCCCGAAATTGGTTCTGATGTAACGCAATTGTTTACGCGGATCCATGATTACCTCTCCGCTGGCATCTTTTACAGGATTTCCCATATCGTCAAGCCTTGGCTTCAGGATGTCCCGCTGTAAAGGAACCTGCGTGATCTGGTCTTTTTCATAAGAGTGGTTCAGGATCAGGAAATAGGAGTTTTTGTACATATAGGTAAGCTCCTGGTTGTAGGTGGAAGATGCTTTTACAAAAGGGTTGTTCTGCGTATAATTGTCTTCCGTCAGAATATTCCGTACCGGATTCAGCTCCCAGAAGCTCGGTCTTCTCATACGGCTCGAAAAAGCGTAGGAAATATTATTTTTATCATTGATGGCATAATTAAAGGTCAGGTAAGGAAGCAGGTTTTTATAATTCTGCTCGATTCTCCGGTATTCCGGGGAAGCATTGTCTGAAGTTCCCAGACTGTGGGTAATTTCATACCGGGCTCCAACTTTCCCGGAGAACTTATCGGAAAATTTCTTTTCAAAGGTTAAATAGAATCCGTAAATATTTTCATCATAAATAAAATGATTCGGGGATAGGGTATTCTGAATATTTATCAGCTGGCCGTTTTTATCATAAGCATAATCCAGATTGCTGTTTTTGGTATCGTTATCCGTTTTTGTCCTGTTGTAATTTCCGCCTACGGAAACCGTAAAATCTTTTTTAAATTTCTGGATGTAGTCTGCCATTCCGGAGAAATTGTTAATCATTTGCGGAAGCTCCTGGATAATTTGTCTGCTCATTCTCAGGTCATTCTGGCTGATATCGGAAATAATGGTTTTATTATCGGTATACTGGAATCTTTTGTAATTGAGATAGGCTGCGTTCAGATTCAGCTTGCTGCCCAGAGAGTCGGTTTTGAGCTCGTAATTCAGGTTTAGTGAGTTGTTGTAAGACCTCGCATCTTCTTTATTCCGGGATTTCGTATAATTTTCCACATAGACCTTATTTTCCGCATCATAGGACCGGATGGTATTGAAAAGGTTGATGGTCGAATTATAGCTTTTATTGGCCCAGGTATTCCAGGACAAACCCAGATTGCTTTTTTCATTCAGCTGGTAATCCATATTCAGGTATCCTCCAAGGTTCTTGTTAGGATCGTCGATGTTTCCTACCGATTCATTAGAGGACAGGCTGTTGCCGTTTCTCAATACATATGATTGCGGATTGATATTTTCACCTCCGCTGAGATTGGCATTGATCCCTAATTTATCTTTTCTGTAATTCAGGGAAAAGCTGGCGTTGGCGGCATTGTATTTATTCTGGGAATTGGTCATTCTCATATTTCCGCTGGTGCCGTCACTCATCTTCTTCTTCAGAACAATATTGATGATCCCGTCTGAAGATTCCACCTGAAATTCGCTCCCCGGAACCGTAATTACTTCGATTTTCTGAATGTTCTCAGCCGGCGTGTTTTTCAGGAACTGGGTCAGGGATTCCGCGTCCATATTGGTCTTTCTCCCGTTGATGTAAATCACTGCGTTGTTCTTGCCTGCAATTTTCAGGGTCTTATCATCGGTGGTTGAAAGAAGCGGGGTCTGCTTCAGAAGATCGAACGTATTGTTTCCTTTGGTTACCGGAGAAGCGGCAACATCATATACAAAACGGTCGCTCTGCTTTTTAAAAACCTGTTTCGTAAGCGTAACGGCTTCGATGCTTTTTGTTTTTACGGTATCCTGTTTTTTTTCCTGGGCAAAAGCAAATCCACTGAAGAATATGGCGGCAATAAGAATCTGAGTTTTCATGATTTTATTTTTTTAGGGAGTTTAATAGCTTGTATTTGTTATTATTTAACATTGCAAAGATATATAATAAAAATAGTATCATGCAATACAAAGTACTTAGAATATCTTTGATTTAGATTTAATTTGTTGATTTTCAGTGATTAAAATTTTGGTTGATTTTTTAATTTCAGAAACCTAATTACTTATTTAGACAATTTATAGCTTAATTCTATTACATTAGACATGAAATTTTAGATCTGCATGATAAATTATAGGGAAAATTTCAAGAGATTGTTGTAGTAAATTGATCTGATAAGAAAACAGACCGGTAATCTTCATGCATTTATACAAAAACCAAGAACAGCTTTCGTGCTAGATAACATGAATCCGAAGTTATTTAAATATCAATCATTTAATAAGAAAACTTAAATAACTTCGGGTTTAAAACAGAATGGGCACTGAAAAATACCTTTGATATTTAACTACTGTCACTTTGAATAGGTTTTGAAAAAATCGTACCGGGAAGTTGCAGAACTAAAAACCAGAGATTCTGCTTTGCACGTTCCCGGTACATTTTTCTCCGCTACGCTGCAAAAAAACTCGAACTGACGTTAAATGAATCCAGGCTAAATACAGTCGAATTCACGTTAGATAGATATAGTTAATTCAGTTATTTTAATCAACTAATGTTGTGGTACGCCGGATTAAATAAATCAGGATTTCAATAGTACTTCTGGCAGGCCATAAGTAATGTTCATATCATATTTAGAATCTTGGCCGAAAGGTCAATCTAAACTCCCATACTTCCTTACTTCCATCATCCAGCTTCCCTCTTCCAGCCCTTTGTCTTGTAAAGGATGTTGTGAAATAAGAAAGGACCGTAAAGATCCTTTCCTTTTTTTATGCGTTTATTCCCGGTCGAAACGGGCCAGTTTTTTATCGATCCAGATCGTGGCAAAAGGAAAGAAAGCTGCAATTAAAGCAAAGACGCTGTCTTCGTCGTCCCAGGCAAATATCTTTCTTACGGCTGGCAGGAACAGGAGGTACAGGGTAAAAAACAAACCGTGGATGCTCCCGATCGTGCTGATGTACACAATAGGAAAAAGATCTGTAGGATTGGTCCGGATCCAGATCATCGCCGTAAAAAGGAAAAACCAGGAAACCGCTTCTGCCAGACAGATGTTTTTAAACCACCGGATCACTTTCTCCTGCGGATATTTCGAGAATAATTTTTCTAGGAAATTCATTAACTATTTATAATAAATGATAAATTTGGTTTTTATTCCGTTGTAATGCCCGGCATTTTCCGAGAGTACAAAGATAGGCGAATTAATAAAATCTCCGATCTTTCTCTCAAAATAAGCAATGTACTTTTGTTTATCGGCATCACCAATCTGATGCTCAAAATGATCCAGCTTTAAACGATGGGATATATCATCAAAGATAAGGTACACTTTAGTAAAAGATGGATTCGGATTCAATAATGTCTTATAATGTCTCGGGTAAGTAAATTTTTCGTGGAATAACCTGTTAATCAGATTATCCGCTATCGCCTCATCATCTTCATATAACCAATCAAAATGGTCATTATATTCAAAAATTGCGGACGGGTTTTTATTAATATAATCCAGAAGCGATTGTTTTACAAGATTGTTTATCACATTTCTTCCAAATTTTTCTTCTGTAAACTCATTCATAAATGTTTTATAACACGAACCTGGCGTATAGGCTCCTATGCAGTTTCCCATCCAGGTTCCTCCCCAAGCTATTCCAAGCTTTTTCAAAGCAATTTCCAACTCTTTTCGGGCAGGAAAATCAGAACCGTAAGGGGCCGCAATATTGATGAAATATTTATTTATCAGTTTAGCATCGTTTACTGCAAGCAATGAATCATTGAAACATTCTCTTTTCCGGTAATCCACCCTTTCCTTTATCCATTTTCTTGATTCTATTTCTCTTATAATGTTTACGGAATCTTCTTTTGAAAGAATTTGACCAAAAACAGAAGCCTTCATGAAGAAAAGAAAGATAATAAGATAAAATTTCATCAGAATCACTTATAGAAACTGCTTCCGTCCAGGTACTCAAAAACTTCCGCCGGCAGCATTGGCCGTACATTTTTTCCGGTCCGGATCATATTCCGGATCTCGGTGGCGGAAAGCTCAATAACAGGAGCTTTGATCAGGGAAATATTTTCATGCTGCAACAAACCGGAATCTTTTTTTTCACCTTCAAAAATTCTCGGGTAAACAATAATGTGGTGGTTTTTAATCAGAGTATCCGCATTTTTCCATTTGTGGAGGTTAACCAGGTTATCCTCACCCATGATTAAGCTGAACGAATAATCAGGATGTTTTTCATGAAGATAAGTAAGGGTATCAATGGTATAGCTGGGCTGCGGCAGAGAAAACTCGACACTGGAGGCCCGCATTTTAGGGTAATTTTTTACAGCAAGCTGCACCATGTCCAGCCGGTTATGGTCTTTCAGTAAAGATTTTTTTTCCTTAAACGGATTCTGCGGACTTACCACAAACCACAGTTCGTCCATATCCGAATGTTCCAGGATATAATTGGCCAGGATTAAATGCCCGATATGAATAGGATTGAAGGAACCGAAAAAAAGTCCGATCTTTTTCATTTTAATGGATAGGTTGAAGGATTAATCCCTGAATCTTACATCTTTGATATTCAGGTAATGGGTAACATTGCCTTTCCAGTGGTTTTCTTCCAGAGTGAAGGCCAGATCGAAATATTTATTCCTGAAATCATCGGCAAACTGTCCCAGCTTGAATCCGACACATTCGATATTCCGTCCGGTAGATTCCTGCCGTATGTAAAACTTAAGGTGGTTGTTGTCTTTCCCCATGGTTTTGATGTAACCCGAAACTTTCTGGTTGGTCAGCGTCAGGATCGGTTTCATATTATGAGGACCGAATGGTGCCAGCTTCCTGTGGAAATTAATGAATTCGCGGTTGATTTCATCGATCTGGATTTCAGAATCAATGGTAATGGAAGGTTCTTTCTGATGGTCTTTGATCTTCTCGGAAACCACCCGTTCGAATTTTTCCTTGAAAGCATCAAACTTCGCCTTCTCCATCGAAAGCCCTGCCGCAGCATGATGTCCTCCGAATTTCAGAAAATATTCCGAACACATATCCAGCGCTTCATGAACATCAAAGTCTGAAACAGACCGTGCCGAAGCAACCATTTCTCCGTTATTGCCATCGGTAAAGACCAGAGTCGGCTTATAGTACGTTTCGATCAGCCTTGAAGCGACGATGCCGATCACCCCTTTATTCCATTCCGGGTGGTAAACGATGGTGGTGTATTTGGTTTCCTGCTGGGATTCGATCACCTGGTTTAAAGCGGAAAGGGTGGAGTTCATATCCAGCTCCCGCCTTTCGTCGTTCAGGTTCATGATATCGCTCACGATCTGGTGCGCGTGTTTCAGATTATCGGAAACCATAAGTTCAACGGCCGCTTTTCCATGGGAAATCCTTCCGGCCGCATTAATTTTGGGGGCAATTTCAAAAACGATATTTGAAATTTCAAAATGCGAAAGTTTTTCGTCGGGAATCAATAGCCGTAATCCCAGGTTTCTGGTTTTCCGGAGTATTTTAAGCCCCATTTTAGCCAATACACGGTTTTCACCGGTCATCGATACGATATCGGCCGCAATGGAAATGGCAAGAAGATCGGTTAATTCAAACAATTCCGCTTCGGGAAGCTTATAAATGGTATTCAGACCCTGGCAAAGTTTAAATCCGACACCGCATCCTGAAAGTTCCTTAAAAGGATACCGGCAGTCGCTTCTCTTCGGATCCAGCACGGCAACGGCATTCGGGATTTCTTCACCGGGAAGGTGATGGTCGCAGATGATGAAATCGATACCCAGATTCCGGGCATAGCTGATCATATCCAGCGCTTTGATCCCGCAGTCTAATGCAATGATCAGAGAAAAGCCGTTTTCTTTGGCAAAATCAATGCCTTCCGTTGAGATTCCGTAGCCCTCGGAATTCCTGTCGGGGATATAGTAATCTAAATATTTTTTCTGAACAATTTTGCTGAGGTACAGATACATCAGGGCAACAGCAGTTGTGCCGTCCACGTCATAATCTCCGTAGACCATTATTTTTTCACCGCTTTCGATGGCGGTAGCGATGCGTTCCACTGCCTTCTGCATATCGGCCATGAGAAACGGGTTGTGGATGTCGGTGAGGTTCGGCTTGAAAAATTCCCTGGCCTTTTGATAATTGTCAATTCCTCTCAAAACGAGGAGCTTAGATTCAAAAGTGCCAAAACCAAGTGACGAACTTAATCCATCCACAATTTCCTCATCGGGTTCGGGCTTGTAAATCCATTTTTGACTCATTTCACAAAAATAGGGAAAATTTTTTTAGAAACTATGCAAAATTCCGGTGGCTTGAGAAGATAAAATTTATTTATTCTTTATGAAAACCCGGTAATCCCAGGCTTTTAATTTCAGCGGGGTTTTGTCCCGGGAAATTACCAGCGTGCTTTCTGTAAACAGTTCCGTATAGCTGTTTTTCACATATTTTGAATCGAGCGTTACGTCTGCCTCCTGATCCGAAAAATTAATAACGGTAAGCACGGCATCCCCATTTTTCTCCCGGTAGAAAGACAGGATTTTATTCATGTTATCATTGGTTATCCGTTCCATCTCACCGCCCCATTTACCGTTCCACAACGCCTGGTTGTTATGTTTTAGGGTGAATAGTTTTTCATACATCGGGGCAAATTGATGGTTTTTCCATTCGATCGGATCCTTTTCAAAAAAAGCGAGGCTTCTGTTTAAGCCTGCTTCCTGGCCGCTGTATACCAGAGGCATTCCATTAACGGTGCTGCATAGAACCATAGCCGCTTCCAAGCCGGGTCCGAAGTTGGAAAACTGGTTTCCTTCCCAGGAATTTTTATCATGGTTATCCGTAAAAGTCATCCGGTAAGAATTAAAAGGAAAGCTGTTGACATCATGCGCCATATATTCAAAAAGGGCGGGTGCCCCTTTTTTTTCCACCGTTGCCTGTTTCAGTTTATCCCATAGCGTCCAGGAATAAGTCATATCAAAAGACTTTTTATACAGATCCCGGGATTCCCATTCTGCCAGCATAAAAACAGGTTTTATCTCATCCAGTTCTGCCCTTGCATTTTCCCAGAAATCCACCGGGATAAATCCGGCGACATCGCACCGGTAGCCGTCGATATTTGTTTGGGAAACCCAGTATTTAAGCGCGCCGGTCATGTATTCCCTGAAATCCGGGTTGCTATAATCGAAATCGATCACATCATCCCAGTCGTACCAAGGCGTGGGCTGGAATTTTCCTTCCCGTGTTTTGGTATACCATTCCGGATGCTGCCTGGCCAGAAGGTTGTCCCAGGCCGAGTGGTTTCCTACCCAGTCGATAATCACATACATTCCCATACTGTGGATTTTGTTAACCAAGTTTTTAAAATCGGCCAAAGAACCGAAATCAGGATTGATCCCCTTAAAATCTTTCACGGAATAATAACTGCCCTGCGTACCTTTCCGGTGGAGTTCGCCAATCGGATAGATGGGCATCAGCCAGATAATATCCACGCCCATCTTTTTCAGCCGGGGAAGATGTTTCTCAAAAGCTTTAAAAGTACCCTCCGGTGTATACTGCCTGATATTGACTTCATAAATGGTGGCATTTTTCGTCCATTCCGGATGGCTAATTTCCACATAAGGCTTTGGTTGATACCGCGGATCTCTGGACTGGCCGTAAGCCGTAAAGAAGCACAGCAGAATTATTAGATAAAATAACTTTTTCATGACAGGGCAGGATTATTTATCCTAAGATATGAATAAAAAAAGCGTTCCCCGTGGGGAACGCTTTAAAATTCTATGATGAGTATATTAAGAATACATTTTCTCTCTTAATTCCTTTAATTTTTTATCACCAAGATACTCGTCGTAGGTCATTTCACGGTCGATGATTCCCTTCGGCGTCAGTTCGATAATCCGGTTACAGACCGTTGAAAGCATTTCGTGGTCATGGGAAGCCAGTAAAAGATTTCCTTTAAAGTTGGACAATGAATTGTTCAACGTGGTGATGCTTTCCAGGTCCAGGTGGTTGGTAGGTTCGTCCAGTAGAAGGACATTGGCTTTCTGAAGCATCATCCTGCTGAACATACATCTCATCTTTTCACCTCCGGAAAGTACTTTACACGATTTTAAAGCTTCATCACCGGAGAAAAGCATTCTTCCTAAAAATCCTCTTACGAATTCTTCATGGCGCTCTTCATCATTTTTGGTGAACTGTCTCAGCCAGTCTACCAGGCTCAGGTCTTCCTGGAAGAATTTGGTATTATCCAAAGGCATCTGGGACTGGTTGGTGGTCACTCCCCAGGCCACGGTTCCTTTGTCTGCTTCGATATTTCCCGCTAAAATTTCGAAAAATTCTGTAATGGCTAATGAATTTTTAGACAAAACAGCCACTTTATCTCCTTTTTTGAGATTTAAATCGATGTTCGAGAACAGCAATTCGCCGTCTTTTGTCTTTTCAAGGCCTTTTACATCCAGAATCTGATCTCCAACTTCTCTTTCCATTTCGAAAATAATCGCAGGGTATCTTCTGGAAGAAGGTTTGATATCATCGATGTTCAGCTTATCGATCATTTTCTTTCTTGCCGTGGCCTGTTTGGCTTTGGCAACGTTGGAGCTGAATCTCGCGATGAAATCCTGAAGTTCTTTCTTCTTCTCTTCCGCTTTCTTGTTAGCCTGAGCTCTCTGTCTCGTTGCCAATTGGGAAGCCTGGTACCAGAAAGAGTAGTTACCGGTATAAAGGTTTAATTTAGCATAATCCAAATCTCCGATGTGCGTACAAACCGTGTCCAGGAAGTGACGGTCGTGAGATACAACGATTACTGTATTTTCGTAATCCGCAAGGAAGTCTTCAAGCCATGAAATGGTTTCAATATCCAGGTCATTCGTAGGCTCATCCAGGATCAGTACATCGGGATTTCCGAAAAGTGCCTGAGCCAATAGAACTTTTACCTTGTCCTTGTTTTCAAGCTCGCTCATCATCTGCCAGTGCATGTCGTCTTTAATCCCAACATTGGAAAGCATGGTCTGTGCATCGGATTCAGAGTTCCATCCGCCCATTTCGTCATACACCACACCCAGTTCCCCTGCTTTGATTCCGTCTTCATCAGAGAAGTCCTCTTTCGCATAAAGCGCGTCCATCTCTTCCTTTATCTCGAATAATTTTTTGTTCCCTCTCAAAACCGCTTCAAGCACCGTATACTGGTCGTAAGCAAAGTGATCCTGCTCCAAAACCGACATCCTTTTTCCAGGCTCAAGCGATACATGTCCTGTCGTTGGGTCCTGTTTTCCGGTCAGTATTTTAAGGAAGGTAGACTTTCCCGCTCCATTTGCTCCGATAATCCCGTAGCAGTTTCCTTTCGTAAACATAATGTTTACCTCGTCAAAAAGAACTCTTTTCCCGAATTGTAAAGATAAGTTAGATACTGTTAACATATAGTTTTGTAAATTTGGCGCAAAAATACGAAAAGAATTTGGGTATTTCGTAATAATGTAATTGTCAAGTTTTTAAATATTGGGATATTTTTTATATATTCCATCATATAAATAACCTGGCGAAGAAAAGCCTCCGTAAGGATTGGCCGGAAAAATGCATTCTTTCTGCATTTATTCTAAATACAACAACTTAAAATGAAGATTGAAAAAACAGTAAATATATTCAACAGAAGAGCGAGATTTGAATACGAAATCCTTGAAGAATATGAAGCCGGGATGGTTTTGACGGGCACGGAAATCAAATCCCTGCGCTCATCGAAAGCCTCTATTACGGAATCGTTCTGTCAGTTTATTGATGGGGAATTATACATTATCAATATGACGATTGACGAATATAAATTGGGAACTTTTTATAATCATAAAACAAAAAGGGAACGGAAATTGCTCTTGCACAAAAAAGAAATACAAAAGCTTGAAAAAAAGTTAAAGGATGCAGGCAATACAATCATACCTTTAAAATTATACATTAACGACAGGGGTAAAGCAAAGGTCCTGATTGCGCTGGGTAGAGGTAAAAAACTCTTTGATAAAAGGGAAAGCATAAAAGATAGAGAAAATAAACGAAACCTCGACAGAATATTAAAGAAAAGTTAAAAATCAGCGTGAAAACTTTGTATATAAAGAAAAATTATATTTATTTTGCATTATCAATTATTTAATCATTTAATTCTATGAAAAATCTAAAATTAGGAATTTCAGCATTGGCACTTACTGTTGCTTCTACTGTGTTCGCTCAGACTACCAACAATCCGTGGTTGATCGGTGTTGGTGCTCATGCGGAAAATCACCTTGCACAGGGAAGTAATTTCAGTAATACGTTCGCTGCTAGAAACTTGACAAAAACAATGTTCAATGTGAACAATTTCTCTATTACTCCACCATTGTCAAAACTTACCGTAGCTAGGAACATCGGTAAAGGTTTGGTTATCGACTGGCAGACTACCGTTGGTAATGTGGAAAATAAGAGATTCAACATGGGTAAAGAATTCATGTTGATGACCGGTCTTGGTTTCCAGGCTAAAGCTGCAGGGCTTATCTGGAACGAAGAATCTTGGTTCGATCCTTATTTGAGAGTTGGTGCCAACTACCTGAGACACGATTATACTTCACTTACATTCCCAAGAATGGATGCTAACGGTGTAATGGTAAGCAATGGAGATAACGGTAACGAAAATGGTAAAGCTAACTTCTTCGCCGTAGCCGCAGGTGCTGGTGTTAACTTCTGGTTAACGAAGAACTTCGGTCTAGGAGTACAGGGAGATTACGTAGCAACTCCTGGAGATAAATCAAACGTTGCTAATTTCTGGCAAGCTTCTGCCTCTCTTAACTTTAGATTTGGTAACAGAGACCGAGATAAGGATGGTATCCTAGATAAAGACGATTTATGTCCTGATACACCAGGTTTACCTGAATTCCAGGGATGTCCTGATACAGACGGTGACGGTGTTCCGGATAAAGACGATCAATGTCCAGACGTAGCTGGTCCGGTTGAAAACAACGGATGCCCTTGGCCGGATACAGACGGTGACGGTGTAATCGATAAAGATGATGCTTGTCCTACCGTTGCAGGTCCTGCTGAAAACAACGGATGTCCTTGGCCAGATACAGACGGTGATGGTATCCTTGATAAAGATGATGCTTGTCCTACCGTACCAGGTCTTCCTGAATACAACGGATGTCCTAAGCCTAAGAAAGTAACAGCTGAAGAATTAGAGAAAAAATTCGGAAGTGTATTCTTTGATTTCAATAAAGCTACAATTAAAGCTGAATCTAAAACAGCTTTAGATGAGGCTGCAGAGCTAATTAAGAAAGATCAAGGTAATTACCTATTAGAAGGTAGAACCGATGCTAAAGGTTCCGAAGCTTACAACCTGAAATTATCCAGAGAAAGAGCTGCTGCAGTAGTTGCTGCTTTGGATGCAAGAGGAGTTGATGCTAACGCACTTAAGTCTATCGGTGTTGGTAAAGCGAAAGCTACCGTACCTGCTACAGCTTCAGATGCTGAAAGACAAGTAGACAGAAAAGTAGTGGTAACTGCTGTTGAAGATGCGGCTCAGTGGAATGCTCTTAAAAAGAGAGATTACGATGATCCGACTCCGGTAAAAGTTAAAAAAGCTCCGGCTAAGAAAAAAGCGGCTGCTAAAAAAAGAAAAAAATAATTAAATTTTTCTAAATATAAATACCTCCAGTGTTCTGGGGGTATTTTTTTTTCGTTGACTTTTAGCTAATTTTGTTGAAAATTTAAAAATTAAAATGGGAAGAGCATTTGAATATAGAAAAGCTTCTAAAATGGCCCGATGGGACAAGATGGCCAAAACTTTCTCCAAAATAGGTAAAGACATTGCGCTGGCAGTAAAAGCAGGCGGAGCAGACCCTGAGTCCAATCCCGCATTGAGGAGATGCATCCAGAATGCCAAAGGGGCCAATATGCCTAAAGATAATGTGGAAAGAGCCATTAAAAAGGCAAGCGGTGCCGATGCGGAAAATTATGAAGAAATTACATACGAAGGGTATGGCCAGGGAGGAGTCGCTTTTTTCGTGGAATGTACAACAAACAATACCACCAGGACCGTAGCCAATGTAAGGGCTGTTTTCAATAAGTTTGACGGTAACCTGGGGAAAAACGGAGAACTGGCTTTCATCTTCGACAGAAAAGGAATTTTTACCATTGATTCAGCACAAATCAAAATGGACTGGGATGATTTCGAAATGGAAATGATCGACGGCGGTGCGGAAGATGTGGAGAAAGATGAAGAAGAAGTAATGATCACAACGGCTTTTGAAGACTTCGGTTCATTGTCCCACAAACTGGACGAACTGGGAATTGAAGCCAAAAGCGCGGAACTTCAGAGAATTCCGAACAACACCAAAGAAGTGACTGAAGAACAGTTTAAGGCAAACATGAAAATGTTGGAACGCTTTGAGGATGATGATGACGTGCAGAACGTATACCATAACATGGAAATTACGGAAGCGCTGATGGAAACGTTATAAAAAATAATATAGCATTCATATACAATTAATTTTCAAGTAGTTTCTTTGCATAAAACTATGAAAAGAAACGTTGAATTGGTTGTGATATCGGATGTTCATTTGGGAACTTACGGATGTAAGGCTAAAGAATTACTGAGGTATCTGAACTCCATTCAGCCTAAAACATTAGTGCTGAACGGGGATATCATTGATATCTGGCAATTCAAAAAGTCTTACTTCCCTAAACCCCACCTGAAAGTGATCCGGAAGATCCTTTCCCTGGCTACAAAAAATACCGATGTATACTACATCACCGGAAATCACGACGAGATGTTCCGTAAGTTTACCGATTTCGAACTGGGTAAACTAAAAGTCTGCAATAAAATCTGCCTGAATATTAACGGCAAAAAGACCTGGATCTTCCATGGGGATGTATTTGACGCGTCTGTACAGCATTCGAAATGGATCGCCAAACTCGGCAGTAAGGGATACGACCTTTTAATCGTTATCAATAACGTGGTCAACTGGTTTCTGGAGAAAATGGGCCGGGAAAAATACTCTTTCTCAAAAAAAATCAAAAACAACGTAAAGAAGGCAGTTAAATACATCGGGGATTTCGAACTCACCGCATCCGAACTGGCGATCGATAACCATTACGATTATGTTGTGTGTGGCCATATTCATCAGCCTCAGATCCGTGAAGTGGCCAATAAAAAAGGCTCATGCGTTTATATGAATTCAGGCGACTGGATTGAAAACCTGTCGGCCCTGGAGTACCATGATAACGAATGGAAAATTTTTTATTATGACGAGCACAAACATTTGCTGAAAGATGACCTTGAGGAAATTAAGGAAATCGACAATACGGAGCTTTTGAAAATCGTAACCAACTTTGCCAAATGAAAATCCTTTACTCTTTTCAGGGAACCGGAAACGGACATGTGGCGCGTGCTCAGGAGATTGTTCCGATCTTAAAGAAATATGCTTCCGTTGATACGTTAATCAGTGGTCATCAATCACAGTTAAAGGCTGATTTTGATGTTAACTTTCAATACAGAGGCGTTTCCTTGCTTTACAACAAAACGGGCGGTTTATCCTATCGCAAAACCTTCACCGAAAATAATTTTCTGGGAGCCATTAAGGACATACAGGAAATTGAACTGTCAAAATATGATTTAATCATTAATGATTACGAACCGCTGACGGGTTGGGCATGCCAGCTAAAAAAGCTGCCGATGATCGAACTGAGCCATCAGGCATCGATGCTCTTCAAAGAAACCCCGAAACCTGAAAAGAAAGATTTGCTCGGAGATCTTATCCTGAAATATTATGTTCCGAGCAAACGGAGAATAGGTTTTCATTTCGAAAATTACCATCCGCAGATCAAGAAACCGGTTATCAGGCATAAAATCAGAAACCTTAATCCTGAAAAAAAAGGATTTTACCTGGTTTACCTGCCGAGTTTTTCAGATGAAAATATCATGAAAGTCCTGAAGCAGATTCCCGTAGAATGGAAAGTCTTTTCCAAATACTCGCGCCTCCAATTCAGGGAAAATAACGTTGAAATTTTTCCGATTGACGAACTTCAGTACCTGAAAGCTTTTGAAAACTGTGAAGGCATTCTGTGTAACGCCGGTTTCGAAAGCCCTGCCGAAGCCCTGTTTATGGATAAAAAACTATTTGTTATTCCTATTCACAATCAGTATGAACAGGAGTGCAATGCCTGTGCGCTGGATAAAATGGGCATACCGAATTCTAAAGTTCTGGAATCTCAAGAAATCAGGAACTGGGTAAACTCTGAGCTGCACCTTAAAGTCGACTATCCTGATGATATTGAAGAAATCCTGTTAAAAGAAGTTCTAACGCTCTAGCAATACATCTTCCACATCATTCATCCTTCTCATGACTGCTCTTGCGTAGGAACAGTGCGGGTACACCTTCCAGTTGTTTTCGCGGGCAAACTTAATAGCTTCCTCCACCAGGTATTTTCCCATGCCCCGGCCTTCAAACTCCCGGTGTACCAGTACAAAGGAGATTACCAGTTTGCTGTCTTCCGGAAAGATCGTATAGGTCAGCCTTCCTACCTCCTTAGTTTCATTATTCAGGGTAATCACTCCGCCGTTTCCCGATTTGCTGTTCTCGAATTTCATAATCAAATTTTAATCTGGAAGTACAAAAACCACACCGTACGGCTACCGGTGAATAGTCAATGGTGAATGGTAATCAGCTTTGCTGTCAATTTTAAATCTGCCGGTAAACCTGTCAGACAATATCGGAAAATAATATTCAATTTTGAAATGAAAATGGCCGGTAGAATTTTAAAGGCGATAATAAATTGACCATTCACCTGCAAAGCAAAATTCATTACTCACTTTCTAGGTGTCTTTTCCCGTATAATAATTATAATCCTTAATCACAACTCCGATGAACTGTCTCTCCGTCATTTTGGTGGCATCCACTTCAATCTTCAGGATGCTTCTGATCTTTTCGGAAAGCCTGCTGATGACTTGCCGGTCGTCCACGCGGATGGCCTTTAAATAATTGTCTTTGATGATCCTCATATCGTTATCGCTTAAAGCAATCACCTGCGGAAAAGTAGGAATATAATCTTCTTTGATATTTTCCAGAATCGTATGGGAAATATTGATGCTGTTTTTCAGGGAGATCACTGCCGTACCGGCAGCCATATCTCCCAACCGCTGGTTGTTTCTGGAAACGATCATGGCAATAAGCCCTCCAACCCCCATAAACGTCGTGTCAATAATCCGGAATATCCAGCGGATCATATAATCGCCGAATCCCGCCTGGTACCCATCGATTTTCACCACCCGGATCTTCATTATTTTTTTACCCGGTGTCTGGCCTTCCATCAGGATTTCCAGCACCAGAGGATAAATGAATGCGGGAAAAAGAAGGGTCAGATAAATGGCGCGCATAGACCACGGGTCGAGACCGTACAGCAGGCTGCCCAAATCCAGGATATTGAAAAAAATGTAAAAAATAAGAATGCCGTACACCACCTTGATCAGGAAGTCCAGAATAAATGCAATCATCCGGTCTCCGACGCTGGCGGTGCTGAAATTAATATTTACATTTTGTGAGGTATTGATGGCGATTTGAGACATATTTTTTATTATTTTAGCCTTACAATTATGAGAGAAGTTTATTTCATTAAACAAAATAAAGAAAAATGGTTGGGAATCGAACAGGTTATCCAGGGGAAAATTAAAAAAAATCCCGATGACCTCTCTTCACTGTACATCAACCTTGTCAATGACCTTTCTTTTGCACAGACTTATTATCCGAAGAGCAATACAACGGTGTACCTCAACCATCTTTCGGCCCAGATTTTCCAGAAGATCTATAAAACCAAAAGAATGGAGGAGAACAGGCTGGTGTATTTCTTTAAAACAGAAGTTCCTCTGCTGGTCTATCAGTACCGCAGGTATTTAGGATATGCTTTTCTTTTTTTTACTTTATTTACGTTGATCGGTATACTCTCGGCCGTTTACGATAAAGATTTTG
>Ga0308166_1001357_pt1 | contig 26260 bp, 21 predicted proteins | sample PhyCR2_2_FD_202137 | JGI IMG/M metagenome (GOLD analysis project Ga0308166, IMG submission 202137) | Phyllosphere microbial communities from UC Gill Tract Community Farm, Albany, California, United States - DLSLCC.R2 | ecosystem: Host-associated > Plants > Phyllosphere > Unclassified | place... | reverse complement strand
GAAGAAGTCCTGCAGGTGCTGGCCGTCATCGAACGCCGCGTGAACGAGCGCGTGCCGGCCGCCTACATCACGAACGAGGCGTGGCTGGGCAGCTACAACTTCTACGTCGACGAGCGCGTGCTCGTGCCGCGTTCGTTCATCGCCGAGCTGATCCCGAACTTCTTCAGCCCGTGGGTGGCCGATCCGGACAGCATCGAGAACGTGCTCGAACTGTGCACGGGTTCCGGCTGCCTGGCGATCATGCTGGCGGACGCGTTCCAGAACGCCGTCGTCGACGCCGTCGACATCTCGACCGACGCGCTGGCCGTGGCCGAGCGCAACATCCGCGACTACAAGCTGGAAGGCCGCGTGAACCCGATCGAGTCCGACCTGTACGGGAACGTGCCGTTCAAGAAGTACGACCTGATCGTGTCGAACCCGCCGTACGTAAACAGCACGTCGATGGGCAAGCTGCCGCCGGAATACCTGCGCGAACCGCAGATCGCGCTGGCGGGCGGCGAAGACGGCATGGACCTCGTGCGCAAGATCGTCGACGGCGCGGCCGAGCGCCTGACGCCGGAAGGCGTGCTGATCGTCGAGATCGGCAACGAGCGCGACTACGCCGAAGCCGCGTTCGGGCACCTCGGCCTGACGTGGCTGACCACCAGCGCCGGCGACGATGCGGTGTTCCTGCTGACGGCGGAACAGCTGGCGAAGTAATCCTCAATAACAGCAGCAACGCGTCGTCCCCGCGCAGGCGGGGACCCAAGTTTGTTAGCGGACCGCTAGCTGAAATTGGGCCCCTGCCTGCGCAGGGGCGACGTTGGATTCGATACTTCCTCTTCTTACCATGATCCGATTCTCCAACGTCAGCCTGATGCGCGGCACCAAACCGCTGCTGGAAGACGCCGACCTGACCCTCAACCCCGGCGACAAGATCGGCCTGATCGGCGCCAACGGCGCCGGCAAATCCAGCCTGTTCGCGATGCTGCGCAATGAATTGCATCCGGACCAGGGGTCGATCGACTTCCCGGCGCGCTGGCGCATGGCCTACGTCGCGCAGGAGACGCCGGCGCTGGACCGCCCCGCCATCGACTACGCGATCGATGGCGACGCCGGCCTGCGCAGCCTGCAGGCCGAGCTGGAGCGCCTGGAAGCGCTGCCGCACACGACGGACAACGGCATCGCCATCGGCAACGTGCACGCGGGGCTGGCGGACGCCGACGCCTACACGGTGCAGTCGCGCGCCGAGCAGCTGCTGCTGGGCCTGGGCTTTTCGCTGGCGCAGATGCACCAGCCGGTCGCGAGCTTCTCGGGCGGCTGGCGCATGCGCCTGAACCTGGCGCAGGCGCTGATGTGCCCGTCCGACCTTCTGCTGCTGGACGAACCGACCAACCACCTGGACCTGGACGCCATCATCTGGCTCGAGGACTGGCTCAAGCGCTACCCGGGCACCCTGATCATCATCTCGCACGACCGCGACTTCCTCGACGAGATCGTGAACGTCGTCGTGCACATCGACGAGCGCAAGCTGAAGCGCTACTCGGGCAACTACTCCGCGTTCGAGCGCCAGCGCGCCGCGCACCTCGTGCTGGCCGCCGCGGCGTACGACAAGCAGCAGCGCACGCGCGCCCACCTGCAGTCGTTCGTCGACCGCTTCAAGGCCAAGGCCACCAAGGCGCGCCAGGCCCAGAGCCGCATGAAGGCGCTGGCGAAGATGGAAGAGCTGGCGCCGCTGCGCGCCGCGGCCGAGTTCTCGTTCGAATTCCGCGACCCGGTCTCGGCGCCGAATCCGCTGCTCGTGATGGAAGACGTCGACGCCGGCTATCCGCTGCTCGACGCCCACGGCGACCAGGTCGGCGGCAAGACCATCGTGCACAAGGTGACGTTCTCGCTGCAGACCGGCCAGCGCATCGGCCTCCTGGGCGTGAACGGCGCCGGCAAGTCGACGCTGATCAAGACCGTCGCGGGCGACCTCGCGCCGCTGGCCGGCACGGCCACGCTCGGCAAGGGCCTCGTGATCGGCTACTTCGCCCAGCACCAGGTCGAGATGCTGCGCCACGACGAATCGCCGCTGTGGCACCTGCAGAAGATCGCGCCGACCACGCGCGAGCAGGAACTGCGCAACTTCCTCGGCGGCTTCAACTTCCCGGGCGACATGGTGACGAGCTCCATCGCGCCGTTCTCCGGCGGCGAGAAGGCGCGGCTGGCGCTGGCGCTGATCGTGTGGCAGCGCCCCAACCTGCTGCTGCTGGACGAGCCGACCAACCACCTGGACCTGGAAACGCGCGAGGCGCTGACCCTGGCGCTGGCGCAGTTCGAAGGCACGCTGGTCGTCGTCTCGCACGACCGCCACCTGCTGCGCGCGACGACCGACCAGTTCATCATCGTGGCCGACGGCCGCCTGCAGCCGTTCGACGGCGACCTGGACGACTACAAGGACTGGCTGTTCCAGACCAAGCTGAAGGGCGAGGCCGGCGCGAGCGCCGCGCTGCCCGCGTCGGATGCCAAGGCCGCGGCGGCGGCGCCGCTGTCCACCGTCGACCGCAAGGAGCAGAAGCGCCTGGAAGCGGAAGAACGCCAGCGCGTGGCCGCGCTGAAGAAGCCGATCGAAAACCGCATCAAGCGGCTGGAAGAGCAGATGGCCAAGCTGAACGCGAAGAAGGCGGACGTCGACGCGCGGCTGCTGGAACCGGGCATCTACGAAGCCGACAAGAAGGAAGAGCTCAAGAACCTCGTCGCCGACCAGGCGTTCCTGACGCGCGACCTCGGCAACCTGGAAAACGAGTGGCTGGAGCTGCAGGAGCAGCTGGAAGCGCTGGTCGCCTGAGCGGGCGCGCCGCTCACGCCACCTGGCGCGCGCCTGCGCTGCCCGGCTTGCGCATCGACATCAGGCGCTCGATATCGACGAGGATCAGCCGCCGCTCGCCGATTTGCCCGAGCCCGAGCAGGTAAGCGGCGTCGGCGCGGTCCGCGCCCGGCACCGGCCGCACCTGTTCCGGCGCGAGCGACACGACGCCCGTCACGCCGTCCACCACCATCCCCATCGTGCACGTCGACAGCTTGAGGATGATGACGTCGGTCAGCGGATCCGGCGCGTCCGGCGCCTTGCCGCAGGCGACGCGCATGTCGACGAGCGGCATGATCACGCCGCGCGACACGGCCACGCCGCCGACGATCGCGCCGTCCGCCGTGAACCGCTCGAGGGCCTTGAGGACGCGCAGTTCCTGCACCTTGGCGACGTCGAGCCCGTATTCCAGCCCGCCCAGGGTAAAGCTCAGGAATTGCGTGAGGGTGGTCGTGTGCATGGCGGTTCCTTTATCGAGACCGCCATGCTAAGGCGATGACGGCTGGAAATTTTTGCGCGGAGTCAAACGGGAGAAATCTTCTTCTTTCCTTGCGTTCATACTCTGCGTCCGTACAATGTTCGGAATCGACTGAAGGAGAATGACGATGTTCCGGTGGCTGTATAGCTTGTTTTCCGGCCCGGCCGCCAAGACACACCAACCGGCCGCGCCCGCGCCCGCGCCTGTAACCGTTGCCGCGCCCGCCGCGCCGCCGCCGGTCGCAGCCGCGACGCCCGCCACACCGGTCTCGTTCGACCAGCTGGAGCGCGTCAACCGGCTCTGGAACGCCTGGCTGTTCGACTGCGCCGAGGGCGGCCTCGACCTGAACGATCCGGAAAAGCGCGTGCTGGACGCGCTGGCTGCGATCGTGGCGTCGCAGCAGTCCGGTGAGGCGCTCGTACGGCGCATGCCGGGCCTGATTCCGCAGTTGCTGCAGAGCCTGCGCAGCGACAATTTTTCGGGCGCCGCGCTGGCGCGCACGATCGCCTCCGACCCGGTGCTGGTCGCGGCCGTCGTGCGTCTCGCCAACAGCTGCTACAAGGGCACGGGCACCGCGATCGCGAGCGTCGAGCAGGCCGTGATCCTGATCGGCCAGGAAGGCCTGCGCCAGCTGATCACGACGGTAGCGTTCCGCCCGATCGTCGACCTGCAATCGGGGACGTACACGCGCCGCATGGCGCCGCACCTGTGGGCGCATTCGGAACGCTGCGCGCTGGCCGCGCGCCAGGCCGCCGCGGGCGACGGCATCGCGCCGTTCGACGCCTTCCTCGCCGCGCTGCTGCAGAACGTCGGCGTCACGGTCAGCTTGCGCTTCATGGACGGGGCGCAGGCCGCGCAGGACGGCCGGCCGCTCGGATCGGACGTGTTCCTGGCCCGCCTCGCCCGCAACGCGCGCGCACTGGGCGCCAGCATCGCGCGCGAGTGGCATTTCCCGGACACGGTGGCGCAGGCGCTGCTGGAACAGGGGCAGCTGCGCAAGGGCGAACCGCTGTCCCCGCTGGGGCGGCTGCTCAGGCTGACGGATTATCTGGGCAAGGTGCGCATGCTCGCCGAGCATGGCCTGGTGGACGAGGACGACGCCTCGCTGTTCGCGGGATTGCCGCCGGAAGCGGCGCAGTGCTACGCGGCGCTCGCGCCCGACGACGCGTCCTGACGGCGCAGGACGAGGGACTGCGCCGCCCGCGCGGCACGCATGCAAGGCGCACGCGGTCCGCGCGGGCGGTCCATCAACGCTTCAGCTTCGCGTCTTCGACGGCCAGCTGCTTGTTCTGCTCGTCCAGCCAGGTCTTCAGCGGGGCGAAGTATTCGAGCATCGCCGTCGCATCCATCTTGTCCGAACCCGTCACGACCTTGAGCGCTTCCGGCCACGGCTTGCTGGTGCCCATCGCCAGCATCTGCTGGAACTTGGCGCCGGCCTTCTGGTTGCCGTAGATCGAGCAGCGGTACAGCGGTCCGGTGTCGCCCGCTTCCTTGCACAGCGCGCGGTGGAACTGGAACTGCAGCACGTGCGCGAGGAAGTAGCGCGCATATGGCGTGTCGCTGGCGACGTGGAACTTGGCGCCGGCGTCGAAGCCGCCGTCGACGATCGGTGCCGGACGCGCGACGCCCTGGTACTGTTCCGTCAGCGCCCACCAGGCCTTGTCGTAGTCGGCCGGCTTGACCTGGCCGCCGTACACCTGCCAGCGCCATTTGTCGACCTTGTACGCGAACGGCATGAAGGCGATCTTCTGCAGCGCGGTGTACAGCAGCGGTCCGATTTCCTGCTTCGGATCCGGATCCGTCTTCATCAGGCCGACCTTCTTCAGGTACGACGGCGTGATCGACAGCGCGATGGTGTCGCCGATGGCTTCGTGGAAGCCGTCGTTGGCGCCGTTCTTGAACATCGGCGCCTGCACGCTGTACGCGAGGTCGTAGTACAGGTGACCCAGCTCGTGGTGGATGGTGCGGAAGTCCTCGGCGGTCGGCGTGATGCACATCTTGACGCGCACGTCATCCTGGCCGTCCAGGTCCCAGGCGGACGCGTGGCACACGACATCGCGGTCGCGCGGCTTGGTCAGCAGCGAGCGCTCCCAGAACGTCTCCGGCAGCTTGCGCATGCCCAGCGACGTGTAGAAGCCCTCGGCGTAGCGCGTCATCTCGACGGCGCTCGTCTTGCGCTCTTCCAGCAGCGCCGTCAGGTCTTCGCTCTTTTCCAGGCCGGCCGGCTTGAGCATCGGGTACAGGTTGTCCCAGCTCTGCGCCCACATGTTGCCCAGCAGGTGAGCGGGGATCGGGCCGTCGGCCGGCACGACGTCCGGACCATAGGCCTGGCGCAGCTTGTAGCGCGTGTAGGTGTGCAGCGAATCGTACAGCGGCTTGACCTGCTGCCACAGGCGTTCCATCTCGGCCGAGAAGGCGTCCGGCGCCATGTCGTAACGCGAGCGCCACAGCGCGCCGGTGTCGGCATAGCCCATCGCGCGGGCGCCCTTGTTCGACAGCTCGACGTACTTCGCATAGTCCTGCTTGTACGCCGGCGACTGGGCGTGCCAGCCGGTCCAGACTTCCTTCAGGCGCGCCGGATCGTGGCTCGTGGCCAGCACTTTTTCCAGTTCGCCGAGCGGCATGCAGTCGGGCTTCGCCGCACCGGCCGCGGCGGCCGGGCAGTACTTGGCCTTGCCGTACGCACCCGTCATGCTCGCGGCCAGGCGTGCGTAGGCGGCGCGGTCGTCGGCGTTTTCCAGGTTCAGGGACTGCTGCAGCAGCATCAGCTTGCGCGCGCTCGCTTCGGACACCTTCAGGCCGTTGTAGCGGCGCGCCTTGAGGGCGATGTCGCCGCTCACAGTCAGGTACTGCTCGTTGGCCTGCGCGGTCAGCGTCTCGGTGTCGAGCGTGATGAAGTTCTCGGCCACCCACTCGGCGCGGCCGGCGTCGAGGCCCAGCTGGTCGAGCTTCTTCTCGGATTCGGCGACGAAGCGCTCTGCTTCCGCCACGGTGGGCTTGCCGGCGGCGGTGGCGGCTTTCTTCGTGACGGCATGGGCCGGGGCGGCGCATAGCGCGCCGGCGCACATGGCGGCGACCAGCGCGCCGATCGGGCGGCGCTGGAGGATGGGACGCATGGTGTTCAAGGTTTCCCCTCTATGTTTGGAATCGTTGTGGATGGCCTCGCGGCCAGCCGCAAGTATATGCGCTCGCGCGCCGCCTTCCCAGCTTTACGCGGCGGATGGAGAGGGGGATGCCGGCGCTGCGCCGGGAACCGCATCGCTGCGCCAGTCGACGCTGCCCGTCGCGCCCAGGAACAGCAGCTCGCCCGACTGCACGCCGCGCAGCCGCGTGCGGATATCGCGCGGCGTCCAGTGGTGCGGCTTGCCGCCCGCCGGGCCGTAGACGAGGATGCGCACCTGCGTCTCGCCCTGCACGGAAGCGATGGCGACGCTGCTGATGCTGGCCGCGTCGTGGCGCTGCGTTTCCAGTTCCGCCAGCACGCGTTCGCCGTTCTTCTGCTCGGCCTCGGCGGCCTTGATCTTCGTCGAGACGTCGGCCACGGCCTTCAGCGCCGGTCCCACGTCTTCCGCCATCTGATGGAACTGGCGCTGCTGCTCGGGCGACAGCACGACTTCGCCGCGGCGCACGCGCGCCGCCACCATCAGGTAGCGCCGCACGTCCGACTTGCCCGTCATGGCTTCCATGTCGGCCCGCAGCTGCGCCGCCAGCGCGCCGAACTGGGCGATGCGGTGCGCGACCGCCGCGATCGTATCCTCGAGGCGGCGATCGTCGGCGCGCAGCACGGCGACCAGCATCTCGCTCTGCCGCCGCGGGCACGTCGCCTCGAGCGTCACGCGCCGCCCGGCGAGCGCGCACCCCTCGGCGATGCCGACGACGACTTCGTCCGCGACGATCTCGCAGTTGACCGCATGCCCGACCTGGACCCGCGTGCCGGCGATGACGCAGCTCTCCGCATGCTCCATCACGACGGCGCCGTCCAGGGCCTGCACCAGCGCGTTCGACGCCATGCCGCGCACGTGGATGTCGCCGCGGGCGTTGCGGGCGGTGCCGCCGACGAGGTTCGCGTGCACGACGACGGTGCCGCCGCGCGACTGCAGGCTGCCGTACACGTCGCCGTGCACGGTGATGCTGTCGGCCTCGATGACGCGCTTTTCCTGGACGCCGCCGAACTCCTCGTAGTCGCCCTTCAGGGACAGGTTGCCCGTCGTCTTCGCGCTGACGCCGTCGTGGCTGACGACCTTCGCATCGACCGAGATCCGGCTCGTCGCCGGATCGACCAGCAGGAAGCCGGCCTGGCGCGAGACGAGGAACTCGCCCTGCCTGAGCTTCTCGACGGCCGTGCCGGGGCCCGCGTACGACGCCAGGTCGGCCTCGCGTCCGGGCGTGGACGGCAGCGCCGCGCCGGACATCTCGAAGCCGGGGGCGCCCTGCGTGGCCGGCACTTTCTTCAGCAGGCGCACGCCGGGCAGGATCTGCGGGAAGCGGTTCTGGAAGCTGTGCAGGTCGAGGCGGCCGTTGGCCAGCTGGCGCGGCGCGTCGTTGCGGTGGATGTCGTCCGACACCTCGACGATGCGCGCATCCGCGCCCGGCACCGGATCGAGCCGGCGCGCGATCGTGATGCGCTCGGCCTTGTCCGACGCCATCGCCGCGCGGATCGCCGGCAGGTCGAGGCCGAAGCGGATGCCCTTGACCCACATGTCGGCGATGAACTCGTCGATGTCGAGGCGGGTCCGGCAACCCTCCGCTTCCGGGTTCTCCGGGTCCGGCAGCCACACGGGCTCGACGTAGTATTCCGCATAGCCGCCCCCGATCTTGACGGCGCGGTACAGCGCGCGCCGCGCCGGGTCGAACGCGCGCAGGCCGGCGGCGATGCGCACGACCGGCGTGCCGTCGGGGCCGCGCGGCAACTCGGGACCGTGGCCGAACAGGGCCTTGATGAGGACGGGATAATCGACGCCGGTGAAGAATTTGCCGGCGCGGTAGATGTCGTCGACGGCGGCGATCAGGGTCGTGCCCAGCACGGCCGGATCGGCGTAGATGCCGTCGTCGCGCTGCGCGATGCAATGTTCGGGACCGCTGGCGGCGAACCGGGTCGCCGGGGCCTGCGCGGGTGCGGCAGGAAAATCTGTGGTCACGATACGCTCCGTGCGGTTGATGCCGCGGCGTGTGCTTGGCCGGGCGGAATCCGGCTAGCGTATCACGACGTCGCCCGAAAATAAACTACAGGCAACAATGTTGTTATTAGGGAATTTTTGACGAAAACGGTAGCGCGCGGGGACCGACCCGCGCGCGGTGGCGCTCAGCGGCGCTGCGGATACAGGTCCATGCCCGCTTCGTTGATCTGGCGGCGCAGGTCGCGGCGCTCGTCCGGGGTCATGCGGCTGCCGCGGCGGTTGTCGTGCTGGTCGCGCTGCTCCTGCATCTGCTGCTGGTACTGCTGCTGCTGCGCGCGGCGCTGCTCCTCGTAGGCGCGCATGTCGTCGCGCCCGTCGCGGTCCTGCGGCGGCAGGCGGAAACGCTGGGACTGCTGGTCGTCGCGGCGGTCGCCGCGGTCGCCGTGTTGCTGGGCAAACGCGCTGCCGGCCCCCAGCACCAGGGCGCACGCCAGCGCAGCAAAGCGGGCCAGCCGGCCTGCCTTTCCTGCTTTCTGGTGATGTGTGAACGCACTGTTCATGGTGTTCCTCTTTCGCGATGCCGGATTGGCGTAAGCTGTGGTATATGTTGCGATTCGATGGAGGCCAGTGTATGAGGAATCGTCTCCAGGCATAAGGCGAATTGGGTAAAGTTTGTAACACAATGTAATGGCTCGACCGTACCCCCTTGGCGTCGAGCCATAAGACGTTACCATAGCGACATTAAACTGACAAATCCGACAGAAATGAATGCAACGAGCACGAATGCCGGAACGCCCGGCGCGAACGGCGGCCACTCGGCCCGGATCATGGTCGTCGACGACGACGTCCGCCTGCGCGACCTGCTGCGCCGCTACCTCACCGAGCAGGGCTTCCAGGTCGTGACGGCGGAAAGCGCGCCGGCGATGAACAAGCTGTGGCTGCGCGAGCGCTACGACCTGCTGGTGCTCGACCTCATGCTGCCGGGCGAGGATGGCCTGTCGATCTGCCGCCGCCTGCGCGGCGCCGGTGACCAGACGCCGATCATCATGCTGACCGCGAAGGGCGAGGACGTCGACCGCATCGTGGGCCTGGAGATGGGCGCGGACGACTACCTGCCGAAACCCTTCAACCCGCGCGAACTCGTGGCGCGCATCAACGCGGTGCTGCGCCGCAAGGGCCCGGACGAGATCCCGGGCGCGCCGAGCGAGACGCCGCAGACGTTCGAATTCGGCGATTTCGTGCTCGACCTGGGCACGCGCACGCTGAAGAAGAACGGCGAGACCGTGCCGCTGACGACGGGCGAATTCTCGGTGCTGAAGGTGTTCGCGCGCCACGCGCGCCAGCCGCTGTCGCGCGAAAAGCTGATGGAACTGGCGCGCGGCCGCGAATACGAGGTGTTCGACCGCTCGCTCGACGTGCAGATCTCGCGCCTGCGCAAGCTGATCGAGCCCGATCCGTCCAGCCCGCTGTACATCCAGACCGTGTGGGGCCTGGGCTACGTGTTCATTCCTGAAGGCCAGCCGCGCTAGTGTTCGCTTCAACCCCGAAGGCCCAGGCCATGCCGCGCCTGCTCGGCAGGATGAAGAGCGGCCTGTTCTGGCGCACCTTCTTCCTCCTGTCGATGCTCACGGGCCTGTCGATGGCGTCGTGGATCGGCATGCTCAACGTGTTCCAGCGCGGCCCGCAGGTCGAGCAGACGGCCGAGCTGCTCGTCTCCGTCGTCACCATCACGAAGGCCGCGCTGACCCACTCCGCGCCCGACCTGCGGCGCGAGCTGCTGTTCGAGCTCGTGTCGAACGAAGGCATCCGCATCTACGACGTGAAGCCGACCGACGCCGTCGAGCCGCCGCCGCCGAATTCCCTGATGCCCGAAGTCGCCGCGATCGTCCGCGACAAGCTTGGTCCCGACACGCGCTTTTCGCGCATGGTCAACGAGATCCCGGGCTTCTGGGTCAGCTTCGACATCGATGGCGACAAGTACTGGCTCATGCTCGAACGCGACAAGCTGCCGGGCCTGACGCGGGTGCAGTGGCTCGGCTGGGCGACCGTCGTCGGCGTGCTGTCGCTGCTGGGTGCGGCGCTGATCTCGAGCCTCGTCAACCTGCCGCTGGCGCGCCTGACGGCGGCCGCGCGCTCGATCGCCCAGGGCAAGCGCCCCGCCCCGCTGCCGGAAAAGGGCTCGCAGGAGATCATCGAGGCGAACCGCAGCTTCAACCAGATGGTGGACGACCTGCAGCAGCTGGAAAAGGACCGCGCGATCATCCTGGCCGGCATCTCGCACGACCTGCGCACGCCGCTGGCACGCATGCAGCTGGAAGTCGAGATGGCGCCGCTGTCCGACGAAGCCCGCACCGGCATGCAGTCCGACATCGCGCAGATGGACGCCATCATCGGCCAGTTCCTCGACTTCGCGCGCCCGACGGAGAGCGCGACGTTCGTGCCGCTGAACCTGTCCGAGCTGCTGGAAGACTGCGCCCACGCGGCCGCGCGCCTGCCCGACGTGCGCACGGCCACCGACATCGAGCCGGACATCCTCGTGATGGGCAACACGACCGACCTGCGGCGCGTCATCAACAACGTCATCGAGAACGCGCGCCGCTATGGCAAGACGCCGGGCTCGGAGGTGACCGAGATCGACCTCGCCCTGCACGTCAAGATGACGGGCCACGGTCGCCGCGCCGTCGTCGAGATCAACGACCACGGCTCCGGCGTCCCGGACGACCAGATCCAGCAGCTGCTGCGGCCGTTCACCCGGCTCGACAGCGCGCGCGGGCAAGCCAACGGCGCGGGCCTGGGCCTGGCCATCGTCGAGCGCGTGATCACGCGCCACAACGCCGAACTGACCGTGCGCAACCGCGACGGCGGCGGACTCGTGCTGCAGTTCGCATTGCCGCTGGCGCCCTGATCGTTCTTCCTCGCCAACATGAGTTGCATCGTTAAGCGCGTCGCCGCACAGTAGCGGCCCGAACGCGGCAGTACAGTCGGCCTACAACCCTTATCAAGGAGGCCAAGATGAAAAAACTGCTGCTTGCCGCCCTCGTGGCCAGCTCCCTCGGCGGTGTGACCGTGCCCGCCAGCGCCGACGTCGTGATCCGCACCGCACCGCCGCCGCCGCGCGACGAACGCATGCCCGAGGCGCGCCGCGGCTACGTGTGGGCGCCGGGCCACTGGGAGTGGCGCCACGGCCGCTACGTCTGGAACAACGGCAAATGGCTGCGCGAACGCCATGGTTATGCCTACCGTGCGCCGACGTGGACCGAACGCGACGGCCGCTGGGTGATGGAACGCGGCGGCTGGCGCCGCGGCGACCGCGACGGCGATGGCGTGCCGAACCGCATGGATGCCCACCCCAACAATCCGCGTCGGGATTGAACGGCAACACCTGAAAACCGTCATCCCCGCGCAGGCGGGGACCCAATTTTTCCGACGTTTTCGATACGCGGCAAGCACTTGGGTCCCTGCCTTCGCAGGGATGACGTTTTTTTGCGCCGCAGGCAAAAAGAAACCGCCCGCGCATCGCTGCGCCGGGCGGTGAAGTCCAAGTTGACACTTGGAGGAGACAGAGGAGACCGGTGCCGGAGCACTGGGTCACGACGGCAGATTGGGACGTCCGTCGCGCCTGCAAGGGTGTCGATGCGATTAAATGTTCTCGTCGACGTGTAGGCGCCGTCGGACAATCAGGCGCCAGCCCCCTCCTCCTCCTGGAGTGACGTGCCTTTCAGGTACGCACGGCCTTCGCGCGCGCCGCATGCAGCTTGCGGTAGCTGTCGAGCAGGCGCTGGTGCCGGTCGAGGCCCTCGAGCGCCATGCTCGTCGGGGTCAGGCCGAAGAACCGCACGGATCCGTCGACCGAACCCAGGGCGGCATCCATGCGGGCGTCGCCGAACATGCGGCGGAAGTTGGCGACGTAGTCGTCCAACGCCAGCTCGTCGTCGAGCACCACTTCCAGCACGACGTTGAGCGCCTGGTAGAACAGCCGGCGCTCGACGGTATTGTCGTTGTACTGCAGGAAGGCCCCCACGAGCTCGTGCGCTTCTTCCAGCTGCTCCAGGGCGAGATGGATCAGCAGCTTCAGTTCGAGCACGGTGAGCTGGCCCCATTCCGTGTTCTCGTCGAAGTCGATGCCGATCAGCGTGGCGATGTCGGCGTATTCGTCCAGCTCGTTGTTCTCGAGACGGTCGAGGAGCAGCGCCAGCGCGTCGTCGTCCAGGCGGTGCAGGTTCAGGACGTCTTCACGGAACAGCAGCGCCTTGTTGGTGTTGTCCCAGACCAGGTCCTCGACCGGATAGACTTCCGAATAGCCGGGCACGAGGATGCGGCAGGCGGTGGCGCCCAGCCCGTCGTAGACGGCGATGTAGACTTCCTTGCCGAGTTCGGCAAGCAGGCCGAGCAGCGTGGCCGCTTCCTCGGCATTGGCGTCCTCGCCCTCCGCGCTGAAGTCCCAGTCGACGAAGTCGAAATCGGCTTTCGCGCTGAAGAAGCGCCACGAGACCACGCCGCTGGAATCGATGAAATGCTCGACGAAGTTGTTCGGCTCGGTGACCGCCTCGCTGGCGAACGTCGGTTGCGGCAAATCGTTCAAGCCTTCGAAACTGCGCCCCTGCAGCAATTCGGTCAGGCTGCGCTCGAGCGCGACCTCGAAGCTCGGATGCGCGCCGAACGATGCGAACACGCCGCCCGTGCGCGGGTTCATCAGCGTCACGCACATGACCGGATACTCCCCGCCCAGCGACGCGTCCTTGACCAGCACCGGGAAGCCCTGCTCTTCCAGTCCCTTGATGCCGGCCACGATGCCCGGGTAGCGCGCCAGCACGTCCTGCGGCACGTCGGGCAGCGCCAGTTCGCCTTCGAGGATCTCGCGCTTGACGGCGCGCTCGAAGATCTCGGACAGGCACTGCACCTGCGCTTCCGCCAGCGTATTGCCGGCGCTCATGCCATTGCTGGCGTACAGGTTTTCGATCAGGTTCGACGGGAAATACACGACCTCGCCGTCCGACTGGCGCGTGTACGGCAGCGCGACGATGCCGCGCGCCGCGTTGCCGGAATTCGTGTCGACCAGGTGCGACGCGCGCAGCTCGCCGTCGGGGTCGTAGATGGCGCGGGTATGGTCGTCGAGGATGCCGTCCGGCAGCGCATCGTCCGGTCCAGGCTGGAACCAGCGCTCGTCCGGATAATGCACGAAGGGCGCGTCGGTGATGTCCTGGCCCCAGAACACGCCGGCATAGAAATGGTTGTTGCTGATGCGCTCGATGTACTCGCCCAGCGCCGAGGCCAGCGCGCTTTCCTTGGTCGAGCCCTTGCCGTTGGTGAAGCACATCGGCGAGTGCGCGTCGCGGATGTGCAGCGACCACACGTTGGGAACGATGTTGCGCCACGACGCGATCTCGATCTTGATGCCCAGATCCGCCAGCAGGGCCGACATGTTGGCGATGGTCTCTTCCAGCGGCAGGTCCTTGCCCGGGATGCGGGTGCGCGCGCCGGCGTCGGGCTGCAGGGTCAGCAGGGCCTGGGCGTCGGCATCGAGGTTCTCGACTTCCTCGATCACGAATTCCGGCCCCGTCTGCACCACCTTCTTGACCGTGCAGCGGTCGATCGAGCGCAGGATGCCCTGACGGTCCTTGTCCGAGATATCCGCCGGCAGCTCGACCTGGATCTTGAAGATCTGCTGGTAGCGGTTTTCCGGATCGACGATATTGTTTTGCGAGAGGCGGATATTCTCGGTCGGGATATTGCGCGTATCACAGTACAACTTCACGAAGTACGCCGCGCACAAGGCCGAGGAGGCCAGAAAATAATCGAACGGGCCGGGCGCCGAGCCGTCGCCCTTGTAGCGGATGGGCTGGTCGGCGATCACCGTGAAGTCGTCGAACTTGGCTTCGAGACGCAGCTTGTCGAGGAAGTTGACCTTGATTTCCATGAGGGAGTTCCAAACGAGGAGATAAATGGGACGTTGGCCGGTCCGGCGCCGCCACCGCGGCAATGCGGAGGCGCTCGAAACAGGCGCGCTCGCGCATCGGGGCGCGGCAGGACGAATGCGTAAAGGCGTCATTTTACCGCACGGATGCCGCGCCCGGCCGTGGCGGGGCCGCATCGGCGATGCCGCGCCATCGATGCTAGACTGGCCGCCTATGGACCGCCCCCTCCTCTCCGACCTGCACCTGCGCAGCTATGGCGCCGACGTCGTCGCAGACCGCCATGCCTTTGCCCAGCTCGTGCTGCCCGTCAATGGCGCCGTCGTGCTCGACATCGAAGGCCGGCGCCAGCGCCTGGATCCGCTGCGCGGCGCGTGCGTCGCGCCCGGCGCCTGGCATGCGCAGCGCGGCGACGGCGCCAACGCGTCGCTGATCGTCGACGTCGAAGCCGCCGCCATGTCGCATCCGGCCTGGGACCGCCTGCTCGACCGGCCGTTCATGGCGCTCAGCCCGGGCGCGCGCAAGCTGGTGGAATTCATGGGCGTGATGCGCACCGGCAGTCCGCTGCAGCCGTCCATCCTGGGCGGCTGGATGCCGCTGCTGCTCGACACGCTCGCGCTGGAGGCGCCGCGCCCGGCGTCGCGCCTGGCCGCCCTGCTCGCGCGCATCGAGGCCGAACCGGGCCTGGCGTGGACGACGGCCACGATGGCGCAGGCGGCGGGCCTGAGCGTGAGCCGCCTGCACGCGCTGTTCCAGGCCGAACTGGACACGAGCCCGCACGCCTGGCTGCGCGACGTGCGCCTGGCACGCGCCCGCACGTGGCTGGCGGAAACCACCGCGCCGATTGCCGGGATCGCACTGGCGGCGGGCTTTTCCGACCAGAGCGCGCTGACGCGGGCATTGCGCGATGCGACGGGCATGACGCCGGGCGCATACCGGCGCGCGAGCCGAGCGCGGACGGACTGACGGGCGGCGGGCCGTTGCGCCCGCCATTCATACAGCATGACCCCGGCCGGGTTGTGCCACGCTGCTGTTGCCTTGTCCATTCAATTCCAATTCCGCGAAAAAGTGTGCCGTCCACAATTCCTGCGATCGCCCGCGTCGGCATTACCCGTTTTGATTGAGCCGGAAAAAGATCCGATTAATAATTCGTTCGCAACCGCAATTCCCTGCCGTTTTTCACAGACCGATCGATACGATCATCATCGGCTTGCAACAATAATATTTTCCACCTCACTCCGCTATATCGGTTCCGATTGGAGGCCATAATAAAGGTCAGTGATTCGATTCGTTTGTCGTGCTGTGCCATTCCGTGTCAATTTCTACAGGGAGTAACAAATGGCAGATCAAAAGCGAATTGCAAGAGTCCCGGCCGAGCGCGAGCGGCGCAGTGCCGAGCGGTATACCGGACGTTACCTGATGACGTTCGAACCGGGACAGACCAGCCAGGTCGTCGCCGACCTTTCTCAACAGGGTATCCAGCCGGCGAAACCTGTTTCCTCCAGCGCGGCCGTCGCCAAGTCGCTGCCCCGTGGCCACCATCTGCTGTTCCCGAACATCGGCGTCGCGCTGATCGACCCGCTGGCGGAGCACGAAGACAGTCTGATCCAGATCGCGTCCAGTCAACCGGCGATCTCCGCCCTCGAACCGGAGCGTCTCAACCGGGGCTTCCAGGAGCAGGTCTGGCAACCGTACATGCGGGGCTGGAAAGACGCGATCGATCTGCTGTATGAACATCTGTTGCCCCAGCCGGCGGAGTCCGAATCGGCCGGCGCCGAGGCCGCAGCCGCGAAGGCGAAGGCGGAGAAGGAATATACGTGGGGCCTGGCGGCGACCAAGGTCCCGGGCTGCCGCTTCAGCGGAAACGGCATCAAGATCGCCGTGCTGGACACGGGTTTCGATCAGGCGCTGTCCGATTTCGCGGGCCGGCATCTCCATGTCCAGAACTTCGTCGGCGACGAAAAGCCGTTCCATGACGGCGTCGGCCACGGCACGCATTGCACCGGCACCGCCTGCGGCACCGCGCATCCGCAGAAAGGACCGCGTTACGGCATCGCCTCCGATTGCGAGATTTATGCCGGCCGTGTCCTGGACGACAATGGCCGGGGCGGCGACGGCAATATCCTGCAGGGGATCGACTGGGCCGTCGGCCAGGGATGCCAGATCATCTCCCTGTCGCTGGGCGCCCCCTGGCAACCGGGCGACCCGCCCTTCATGCTGGCCTATGAAGTGGCGGCACGCCGGGCGCTGGCGGCAGGCTGCCTGCTGGTCGTAGCGGCCGGCAACGATGCGTCCAATCCGCTTCTTGCGGGTGCGGTCGGCACGCCGGGCAATTCGCCGTCCGTCCTGACGGTGGCGGCGCTCGACGAGTCGTTGGCGACCGCGCCGTTTTCCAATCGCGCGACCCCGCGCGCGCCCGGGGTCAAGGGTCCCGACCTTGCCGGTCCCGGCGTGAACGTCTATTCGTCCTGGCCCGGCGGCGCGTTCCGCAGGCTGAGCGGCACCAGCATGGCGACGCCGCACGTGGCAGGCATTGCGGCCCTGTACGCCGAACAGGACAAGTCCTTGCGGGGCCAGGCCCTCAAGGAAGCATTGCTCGACCACTGCCAGACGCTGAGCGACAACGCTGCGCGGGTCGGCGAAATCGGCAGGGGAATGGTGCAGGCGCCGGGTTGACCCGCACGCATCGGCAAGTGCATCGACAGGACGGGACGGGAACCATGCCAAGACAAAAATTTCTCTTGACGGCCATGCCGGGAGCGGACGTCAACGCCATCCGGCACGACTGCGAGAGACTCGGTCTCGACGAGGTTCAGGTCCTGTCCCATGCCGGCGTGATCATCGGCACCGGTGAGGCTTCCGTTGCCGATGCGCTCCGGCGCGTAAATGGCGTCCACAGCGTCGAACCGGAAAAGCAGATCAGCATTGCGCCGCCCGATTCGGACGTTCAGTGAGCCGGCGCGTGCGGGCGCACGCTCAGGCCAACGCTTCTTTCGCCGCCTCCTCGGGCGTCAGATCGGCGTAATACTGATCGGTGAACCATTCGGCCTGCTCTTCGATATGATCCTGCGCCTGCTTGACGGTGGCACCGCCGGCGACGAGGTGCTTCTCCACCTCGATACACCAGTGGATGAACGCCAGCGTTTCCTCGTCCAGCTCTTCTTTCTTGGCCATGATATTTCCTCTGCTATCGCATCTTGGGACGGATCGACGCGATCCGCCCTGCACGGATTTTATATCGGCGGCGGCACGACCGGCGAGTTGGCCGGTTAATCGGACTCGCGCAGCCAGGACGTGCTCTTCGTGCTCTTCGTGCTTTTCGCTTCGCTGACAGAAACGCTCTGTTCGGCCGGACGGAACGTCGTCGGCTTGTACTTGCGGTCGACCTCCGGCGGCGCAGGGCGCGACCTGTTCGTGACGGCCGCCCCGACACTCAGGCAGCACCGGTAAATCAACGCGCACGCGGCAACGATGACGGCGGTGACGGTGATCGCCAGCCCGTCCGGGCGACCCGCGACCACCAGGATGCACGCCACGACGACGATGTCGAGCAGGACAAGATAGTTGAACGGGGGCTTGGTATCGGGACCGGCTTTTTTGGCGGGCGTGCTCATTGGGAAGACCTGGCGCATGCGGGGAGAGCGATCATACCATTTCCTCACGGAAATTTTCTAGACCTCCCTCAAGCGTTGCGGTAGATTGCGAGACCCGGTCTGCGGGACCCGGTCTGACGAGACCCGGTCAAAACACCAGGAGTCGGCGCCAAGACATGCCCTTGTCCCGCACCGACAATGGGTGCTTTCCGCACTGAACCGGGAGCACCACCGTGAACACCAGCAATATCCTCCTCGGCATCGCGGCCGGCATCGTCGCCGGCGCGTTCTGGGGCCTCGTCTTCCTCGCGCCCGAGCTGGCCGCCGACTTTCCGCCGCTGCAGTTGTCGGCGGGGCGCTATCTCGCCTACGGCCTCCTCGCCGCCGTGTTCGTCGCGCCGTCGTGGCGGCGGCTGCGCGGCGCGCTCGGCTGGCGCGAGTGGCGCGCCCTCGCCTGGCTCGGCTTCATCGGCAATATCCTGTATTACGTGCTGCTGGCGCGTGCCGTGCAGACCGGGGGCGTCGCGATGACCGCGTTCGTGATCGGCCTGCTGCCGCTCGCCATCACGATCGCCGGCAGCCGCGAGCGGCATGCGTTGTCGCTGCGGACGCTGCTGCCGTCGCTGGCGTGCAGCGCGCTCGGGCTCGTGTGCATCAGCTGGCAATCGCTGGTGGTGTCCGGCTGGGGATCGCTCTCCGGCCTGCTGTGCGCTGGCGGCGCGCTCGTGTCGTGGACAGCGTATGCGGTCAGCAACAGCCGCTGGCTGGCGCGGCTCGACCACGTGTCGGCGCAGGATTGGAGCCTGCTGACCGGCGTCGTCACGGGCCTGGAAGCGCTCGTGCTGGCCGTGCCCGCGTTCGCCGGCGCCACGCTCGCGCACGGCGGCGCCGACTGGCTGCGCTTTGCCGGGCTGGCCGGCGCGATGGCGCTGCTGTGCTCCGTGTTCGGCAACGCGCTGTGGAACGTCGCCAGCCGCGCGCTGCCGCTCGCCCTCACGGGGCAGATGATCGTGTTCGAGACCGTGTTCGCGTCGCTGTACGGCTATCTGTGGGAGGGCCGCTGGCCGACCCGGCTCGAAGCCGTGGCGCTCGTGCTGCTCGTGGCGGGCGTGGTGACGTGCGCGCGGGCGCATCGCGGCTATGCGCGCGCCACGTCGGCGCGAGCACGGGCGGACGTCGACCGGGAGGCGCGGGCGTGACGCGGGCCGGCCGGCGCACGATGCGATCTGGGTGAGGCACCGAACAGATGGAACCGACCGCGGCGGGCACCATCGAAGCCTAGCCAAGGAGAACATCATGAAGCGCCCAGTTAGACTGCTGAGCATGATCGCCGCCGCGCTGATCGCGGCGCCGGCGCTGGCCGGCGAGATCGTCAAATGCGTGGACGGCGACGGTCACGTGACCTTGACCGACCAGCCGTGCGCGTCCGGCGCGGCGACCGTGCCGCTGGCGCGCGAGGCGGTGGCGCTCATGCCGGCGCCGACGGCGCGCGACGCGGCCGCACCGCTGGCGCAGCGCCACGTGCTGCCCGTCGCGGAATTGCCGCGGGTGAACTGGAAACGGCCGAACCTCGCGACGCCGGCCCGGCTCGCGCGCGACGTCGCCACCCTGAAGGAAGCGCGGCGCATGCTGATGCTGCAGGACGCGCGTCCGCGCCTGGCCGGTCTCGACTGAGTCCGCGCGGCCCGGTTCTCAGGCGGCCTGGCCGTCGTGCATCCGTGCGGCCCCGGACACGCGCAAATCGTGCACGAGCCGCAGCACGTCGTCGTCGTCGATGAAGGCGGCCGCGGAGCGCGCGCCCAGCACGGCGCGCGGCGCCTGCGGGCACGCCACCGCGTGACCCTGCACGTAGTCGACGCCGAGCGCAGCCAGCGTCTGCACGGTGGCGGCATCCTCGGCCCATTCCGCGATCGTCTCCATGCCGAGATTCGCGGCCAGCCGCACGATCGCCTCGACGATGGCCACGTTGGCCGGATGCGCGTTGATGTTGACGATGAAGTTGCCGTCGATTTTCAGTACGTCGGCCGGCAGTTCCTTCAGGTACGAGAACGACGTGTAGCCGGCGCCGAAGTCATCCAGCGCCACCTTCACGCCGAACGCGCGCACCTGGTCGATGAAGCGGCGCGTGTTGTCCAGGTCGCGCAGCGCCACGCTTTCCGTGATCTCGACGCACAACAGGCCCGCCGCGTGCGCGTGGCGCGCCAGCAGGGCGAGCGTGTCCTGCACGAAGCGCTCGTCGTTGAGCGACGCGCCCGACAAATTCATGCACACGAAGCGCGTGTGGCACAGCGTGCTGGCGTGGTCGTCGATCCACTCGAGCGTCGTCGCCAGCACCCAGCGGTCGATCACGCCCGCGCAGCCGCTCTTTTCCGCCGCGGCGATCAGCGGTCCGGCCGCCACCACGCGCCCGTCGGTGTCGCGCATGCGCAGCAGCACTTCGAAATTCAGGGAATCGTACGGCGCGTTCAGGGACATGATCGGCTGCATCGCGATGAACAGGCCGTCGGTGGCATCCGGCCCCGACAACCGCCCGACGAGATCCAGTTCGCGCACGCGCTCCTGGAACGCCAGCGCGCCGCGCTCGTAGACGACGAGGCCGTCGCTGTGGCCGCCCTTCGCTTCGCGGCAGGCGCGGTCGACGGCCGACACGGCATCCTTCAGCGGCATGCCGGGCGCGACCTCGATCAGGCCGACCGACGCGCGCACGTGGAACGCCTTGTCGCCCACGCGGTAGGCGGTGCCGCCGATGCGCTCGACAATGCCGCGGCAGATCAGCGACGCCAGCGGCAGCGCCGTGTCCGGCATGACGACGAGGAATTCGTCCCCGCCCACGCGGCCGATCTTCTGGCCCCCGGCAAGGGTCATTTCGATGCGCGCGCAGACCTGCGTCAGGACTTCGTCGCCGGCCTCGTGGCCGAACAGGTCGTTGATCAGCTTGAAGCGGTCGAGGTCGACGTACGCGAGCGCCAGCGGCTTGTCCGCGCCCGCGCCGTGCGCGGCGGCGTCGAACACGCGTTCGATCCCGCGCCGGTTATACACCTTCGTCAGCGGATCATTGTTGGCCATGAAGCGCAGCTGCTCGGTGGCGCGGTACTGTTCGGTCACGTCCTGCAGCACGGCTTCCACGCGCCCGTGCGCCAGCGTGGCGTCGACCATGAAGCGGCGCGCGCCGTCGCGGCTGGCGATCTGCAGGTGCGCGGCGCGGCCCGCCCCGACCTGGTCCATGAGCTCCGTCCACAGGCTGTCGGCAAAGAACTCGCGCCACGCCGTGCGGCCCGGCAGGACGGCCTCGATGCCGAGCATCGCGCGCATGGCCGGGTTGGCGCCGAGGACGTTGCCCGCCGTGTCGAGCGTGAACAGGCCGACGGGCATCGCCTCGTACGCATGCTCCAGCTTTTCCTGCGCCTCGCGCCGCTGCTGCGTCGCCAGGCGCATCTGCTCGGCGACGGCCAGCGCGGCCAGCAGGCTGGATCCGAGCGCGGCCGTCACGCTGTTGATCACGTCCAGCATCTGGTACAGGCCCAGCGCCGCGGCCACGACCTCGGCCAGCGACGCCGCGTACGTCAGCGCGAACGACGCCGCGAACCAGCCCGCCACGCGGTTGCGCGCACGCAGCATCAGCGTGACGAGACCCAGCGTCATCAGCGCGAAGCCGACCACCATGGCGATCCACATCAGCGGCAGGAACGTCCCGTAAGGCAGCACGACGGCCGCCGCGAGCAGCGGCAGGCAGGCCCATTGCGTGACGCGCAGCGGAATCGCCCAGCGCGTGCCGGACAGCTCGGCGCGGAACAGGGCCTGGTACAGCGTGAGCGTCGAGATACCGTACAACACGAACGTCAATGCGCGGCCGGGCAGGATCCAGCCCGGCGGCACCAGCATGCCCAGCCACTGGACATCCCAGCCGGCCGACAGCGCGCCGACGCGCAGGTTCAGGATCAGCCAGCCGGCGAACAGCACGTACAGCGGCTGGCGGTTGATCAGGGCCGTGAGCAGCACGAACAGCGCCAGCACGATCATGCCGCCGTCGAGCAGGCCCGATTTGCGGTGGTAGTCTTCCAGCGACCGGTCGAACTGCAGTTCCGGCCACTGCACGACGGACAGGCGCGCGGGTCCGGCGAAACGGCCGCGGCACAGCACGTCGGACGGCAGCGATCCCGCCTGCAGCGCAAAGCCGGCCTTGGCCGCGAACAGCGCCGACGTGCCGCGCGCGCGCGAGGCGGCGCCGAGCGATTCGAGCGTGGCGGCGTCCCAGCAGGCGACGTCAAGCGCATGGCGCGACGGGAACTCGACGATGTCGCCGGCCGTCGCGCCGGGCGCGCGCGCCTGCGTGGCAAAGCGGAACCAGACGGGCGATTCGGACAGATGGGTGTCGAGATACGGCTGGGCGCGCGCGGTGCGCAGCCGGGCCGCGGCTTCGGCCGGGCTCAGCGCCACGGCCTCGCGCAACACGCGGATCGGACGCGCCGCGCCGCCGGTCGACACGTACTGGCTGTCCCAGCACAGCAGCGCGACGAGCGAGACGACGGCGATCGCGCCCGGGATCAGGTAATACGCGAACGTCCGGTAAGTCAGGTCCAGCGCCGACTGCGCCAGCCCCGCTACCGTCCAGCGGCCAGGTAAGGTGAAATGCATGGTCTTCGCGAGCGGGTAACGCTGCCCGCGGACGGGCGGCCGTGAACTTTTTCGCAAGCATACAGCTTTACACCAGTGCCGTCATGCAATTATTGAACGATTGCCAAACGGACACGCGCCGGGTGGCGGATTACAGACGCCGCGCCGTCCCGCTGACCCGGATCGAACTGCCGGGCACGTCGCTGAACTCGGCGCGCAGGTGCGACGGCACGCCCATGTCCTCGCCCTGCACGACGTCGATGACGCCGCCGTGCGGCCAGCCGAGATCGCGCAGGTAGCCGGCCAGCGCCGCCGTGCCCGCGCCCGTGGCCGGGTCTTCGTACACGCCGCCGATCGCGAACGGATTGCGCGTGTGGAAGCGCTGCGCGCTTTCCGCGGACACGAGCACGATCGTCATGAGGCCGTGCCGCGCCATCAGCGCCCGGCCCGCCTCCTGGTCGTAGCGCATCGCGCGCAGCAGATCGCGGCTGGCCAGCGCGATGACGAGATGGTCGTTGCCGGCATGCGCGATGGCCGGCGGCATGCGCGCATCGAGGTCGTCGCCGCGCCAGCCGAACAGCGCCAGCGCCGCGGCGGCGAGCGCCGGATCGGCGCGCCGGCTGTGCGTCGGCGGCGACTGCAGCGCGGCCGCGAAGCGCGTGCCGGCGCGGCTGCCCTCGACCGTGATGGCGGCCTGGTTCAGTGTGAGCGGATACACGCCCTCGCCCTTTTCCTCGGCCAGCACGGCGCCCAGCGCGATCGTCGCGTGGCCGCAGAACGGCACTTCCTGCGCGGGCGAGAAATAGCGCACGCGGTAGCCATCCCCTTGCGGCGCCGCGAACGCGGTCTCGGAAAACCCGACCTCGTACGCCAGCCGCTGCATCGTGGCGTCGGGCGGCAGCGCGGCGCCGATCCACACCCCGGCCGGATTGCCGCCGGCGTCGCCCGCGCAGAACGCGGCGATACGGCGGATGGACGCGGCATCGATGTGGCCGGCGACGGTGTCGGGGGTCGGGGTCACGGATTGCATGGGCACACTCCTCGTTGATGGTGGGCCGGTCATGATAAGCGGGATCGTGCGGCGCCGCAGCAGAAGGGGCCGCGCGATGGGTCGTCGCCCACCACCTCCCTTTCATCCCGCGACGTCCCCGTCATCCCCGCGACGTCCCCGTCATCCCCGCGACGTCCCCGTCATCCCCGCGACGTCCCCGTCATCTACGCGACGTCCCCGTCATCCCCGCGACCTCCCCGTCATCCCCGTGGCCTCACCGTCATCCCCGCGACCTCACCGTCATCCCCGCGCAGGCGGGGACCCAAGCATCCATGCGCGAGCGCGAGCGCGCTCGTCCGGCCCGCCGACCGCTATTTGTCCAGCTCCTTGTAATGGCGGAAGATGCCTTCCTCGTTGAAGGCCAGCCGCCGCGGCGACTTCAGGTACGCCGCGATGCGCGGCCGCGCGGCCACCCGGTCGTGCAGCGCCGCCAGCAGCGGGTAGCCGGCGTCGATGCGGGCCAGCGCCTTCGGGAACGCATAGCGCAGGCCGGCGACGAGCTGGAACAGCGACAGGTCGGCGTACGTCACCGTGGCGCCCAGCAGGTAGTCCTTCGGTTCGGGGCGCGCCAGGATGTTCTCGAACCAGTCGAAGAATTTCGGGATGCGCGTGTCGAGGAAATCGGCTGCGCGGCGCTTGGCTTCCGGCCGCTGGTCCTCGTAGTACAGCGAGGTGGCGATCGGATGGTGGGTGTCGTGCGACTCGGCTACCAGATCGGCGATCGTCAGCTGGATCTGGCTGACCCAATATTTACCCTGAGCATCCTGCGGCGCCAGCCCGTGGCGCTCGCCCAGGAACATCAGGATGTTGGCCGTCTGGCCCACGGTCACGTCGCCTGCCTTCAGGAACGGCGGTGCGAACGACGGGTGGTCGGCGCCGTCCATCGCCGCCATCATGCGCGCCATGCCGCCCGGCTCGCGCGCCACGTCCACATAGGCCACGCCCGCTTCCTCCAGCGCCAGCCGCACGAATTCGCCGCGGCCCTGGATGCTCGGCCAGTAAAACAGTTCATAAGGATGCGCCATGACGATTTTTTCTCATGAATGATTGGACGGCCATCTTAGTACGTCCGATTATCTTGAGATGCACGGCACGACGCTCAATGGGTCGCCGGGATAGAAACCCATCGCGCCATGGCTCACGTAGTTGCGGTAGGTGGCCAGGTAGTCGAACCCCTTGCGCCCCGCGCTGTCCCACAGGTTGGAGATGGCGGGCTTGTCCGGCACGTTCTTCTTGCGCATCGCTTCGAGCAGTTCGGGAACGCCGATGGTCGGTTCCGTTCAGACCGGCGGCATGCATCCGGTCCATGATCCAGTCGAACAGCCGCAAGTCGAACCTGCCTTCGGCGGGCTCGAACGCATCCCACGCCAGGTCGCCCATGCGCACCAGCGCTCTTCCGCCGGCCTTTGCCCCGAACGGTTGACGGCCACCTCTTGCAGCTGCATGCGACCGGCTTCATGGTGCATGTTTTCCCGCCTATAAAAAGTTCATGCTCCATGCCCTGCTCCTCATCTGGTTCGGTCTGACTCAATCATCGAGCAGGTTTTCGAAGTCTGGCGCTGCAATCGTGCTAGTCTTGCGTCTGGCGATGACCTGACAAAAGATCAACAAAGAGAGACATGAAGACAACAAAAAAGACAGAGGGGAACAGGAATGGATGCGCGATCTTGACCTGCTGAACGACTAAATACCGTTGAGTAAATCCACCCGCCTGCCGCGGGCGGACAAGACGACTCCCCACCAACGCATCCGGAGCGCACCATGATCTTCGCTCACCTGACCAAACACTGGATGGCCCGGCGCGGCCAATACACCCTGCCCTCCTGGGGCCTGTGCGTCGCGCGCAGCCTGCGCGTGCTGGCGTTCTACCGCGAGCACCGCGCGCTGTGCGGGCTCGGCGTCTACCGCAACCACGTCGCGCGCACGGCGCACGACGATTTGTTCCACCACCTCAGCCACCGCGATTACCTGATCCGGGGCCTGAGCCCGCGCGAGCGCGTGCGGGCCGTGCTGAGCCATTACCGTTTCGAGGACGCGACGTTCGACACCGGCTACCTGGACGCCGTCTACGGCCGGCGCTGTCTCCCGCTGTGGCAGCACGAGGCCGACGGCAGCAGCTTCATGATCCAGCTCGAGATGGCCTCGCGCAGCAATGCCGAAGGCGATCTCACGATCGCGCTCGTGGCGGACGGCAAATGCCTGCACCGCCTGTCGTTCAGCTGGCTCGACGGCGCCATGGCCGGCGTCGACGCGCCCGTCGTCCCGTTCATCGCGCGCAACCAGGGCCGCTGGGTCGATTCCGGCGCCGCGTTCGAGGCGTTCGAGCGCGTGTTTCCGAACAACTCCCCCAGCTTCTTCTGCTTCGCCGCGATGCAGGGGATCGCGCTGGCGCTCGGCATGGACAAGATCGCCGCGATCCGCAGCGAGGCGCACATTGCCTATGATCCCGATCCGGAAAAACATTTCACCAACGCTTACGACGGCTTCTGGAACATCCTCGGCGGCGTCGAGATGCCGGGCCGGCCGAGCTACCTGATCGCACTGCCGTTCTACGTCAAGCCGCTGGCGGACATGCCGTCCAAGCATCGCAAGCGCGCGGCCCTGCGGCGCGAGCACTGGCGCGTGATCGGCGAATCGGCGCGCGTCGCCGTGCAGCGCCATCTGCTGC
>Ga0308166_1001356_pt1 | contig 26272 bp, 21 predicted proteins | sample PhyCR2_2_FD_202137 | JGI IMG/M metagenome (GOLD analysis project Ga0308166, IMG submission 202137) | Phyllosphere microbial communities from UC Gill Tract Community Farm, Albany, California, United States - DLSLCC.R2 | ecosystem: Host-associated > Plants > Phyllosphere > Unclassified | place... | reverse complement strand
ATGTCGGCCAGCTGCGGGTCGTCTTCCGGATCGAAGCCGGTGAAGGGATGCGGCTTGCGTGTGGCGCTGCTGGCGCCGAAGTAGGCGCGCACCAGCCGGTTCCGGTACAGCATGTAGAGCGAGAACTTGTTGATGTCGACGCGCCAGCCGAGCAGCAGGGCGGCGCCGAGGAAGAGCCCGAAGGCGGCCAGCAGGGTGGCGCCATCGGTGGCCAGGGTGGCGTTCGCGTGCGCGGCGTACACGCAGGGCAGCGATACGGGTTTCGGACAGCGCACGTCGGGCATGGCGACGCTCGCCTGGACCAGGGTAGAGAGGAGCATGAACACGCCGACCGTGAAGAAGTAGGGCGCCAGGCGCGCCGCCAGTTCGCGCTTGGCGCAATTGCTGCCCGGCGCACCGGTGGCGCTGCCGCTGCCGGCGCGCAGGCCGATGATGGTCATCACCACCCAGCCGGCGGCGGTGCCGGCATTGGCGATCGGCTCGTAGGTCAGCCAGGCCCAGTGCAGCAGGGGCGCGGCGAAGAAGGCGACGCCGAACATGACCACCCAGGCGATCGAGAAGATCGATGACCAGGCGCCTTGCCGGCTCCACCATTCGCGGCTGGCGTCGCTGTACAGGCGCCCGATCAGGCCGATCATCAGTGTCATCGTCACCGAGAACAGCGTCATCATCAGCGGCATGCCGAAGGTGGACAGGGCGATCGCGTTGTTCAGGATCGGGTGCGCTTGCGGATTGGGCAGCAGGGCCAGGCCGGCCAGCAGCAGCACGGTGCCGACCGCCAGCGCGCCGATGGCGCAGGCGAAGTGGCTGAAGCCTTCCAGCAGCTCGGCGCGCGAGACGTCGGCCGGGTAGCGGCGGCGCCCGAGCCGGCGTTCCAGCGCCAGCGCCGCGGCGCCGATCAACAGGGCCACGGTCAGCATCGGGATCGCCGGCCAGGCCAGCATGCGCGCGGTGGCGAGCGGCATCAGGTGGCCCACGGTGGCGGGCGCAAAGGTCAGTGCCGCGTGCAGCGACATGGTCGCCACCGCTGCGCCGCCGGCCAGGCAGATCACATAGCCGGCATTCCGGTAGGGGCTGGTGCGGTCGTGCGCCAGGTACCAGCCGCAGGCCCAGACGATGAAATAGACCAGGCCCGGCACCAGCAGCCAGCCCAGGCCCCAGCCGGCAAAGCGCGCCGGCAGGCCGTCGTCCCAGAGCGCCGGCACCACGCCGCCATGGCGCCACGGCCCGATACTGACCAGGAAGCCCGCCGCCAGCAGCGGCAGGTTGATGCAGACCAGGACCGCGCCCTGCTCGAGCGGAAAGCGGCGCAGCCCGCGCGAGCTTTCCGGCTTGCTGGAGATGGAGAGCGCGATGCAGAACACGGCGACCAGGAACAGGGCAATGCCGAGCAGCCAGGCCGCGTCGGACCAGGCGGCCCAGCGACCGTTCGGGCCAATGATGCGGTGCACGCCCCAGACCGCGAAGCGCGGCAGCACGAGCAGGGCGCACAGCCAGGCCACCAGCATCGCCAGGTTCAGGCAGGTATTGCGCACATAGGTGCCGATCAGGGTCCAGGTGTCGGCGCTGAAGGTGCCGCTCTTCGGCGACAGGTAGTTGCTGTACTGGCGCAGGAACTGGATCTCGACCGGTTCGCAGGAGACGGCCTGGCCGGCGCTGCCTTGGGTGAGCATGGCCTCGACCTGGCGCACGTCGCCGCGCCGCTCGCGGATGCATTTCGACAGCCAGCCGCCGATGAAGCCGCCGCCGGACACGGTCGACAGGTAGTCGAAGTCGCGCAGCAGGCGCAGTTCCGCCAGCGCCTGCAAGGCGCCGAGGTTGAAGGTGGCGCTGCGCACGCCGCCGCCCGAGAGCGCCAGGCCGGCCAGGGTGGCGTCGTGCGCGCGCCGCAGCAGGGCGCAGCCGGATGCCGGCATGACCTGCGCCGGGTCGCCGTCCGGGCGCGGGCGCAGCAAATCGAGCTCGTTCTGGAAGACTTCGCTGAATACGCTGCCGCTGTGCGCATCGAGCCGGCGCCAGGTGGCTTCGTCGAGCGGGCCGCCGGTGGCGATGCCCTGCGCCTTGCGGAAGGCAGCGATGGCGCCGGCCAGTTCCTCGAGGGTGGAGGCGCGCGGCGGCACGGCGCAGCCGGCGCTCTCGAGCTTGCGACGCAGGTCGCCCACCTGCTCGGCCGTTAACCGGGAAAAATCGGGATGGGACATGTCTTTCCTCCCACAAATAAGATGCGGACAGGAAAGCGTGGAATGTCAAGCGCCCCAGCCGTACTGACAAGTTCAGCACGACCGGGGCGCGTGTGATGCCCGTCAAATCAAATGCCGGGCGAACGGCAAAGCGTATTGCCGGACGACTTAACTTTTATCGGCTTTCGTGCGCGTTGTGCGGGCGCCCATGTCGGTCGGTTCTTTTACCGGCTGTTCCCTGGAAGGCGGCGTTTCCGGGGCTGCCGCGCCGGCAGCGGGGGCGGTGCCGTCGGGGGGCATCGCGCTTGCCACGGCTTGACGGAACTGTTCCTGCAACAAGTTCCACCATGCGACGGCCGGCATGGTGGCGTCCGCTGGGTTGGCGGCGCCGGCGGCGGGACCCGCAGCCGGGTCGGCGCCGGCGCCTGGCGTATTGGTGCCCGCTTCCTGTGCGCCGCTGGCGTTGAAGAAGGCGGAGAAGGGCGGCAGCGAAGAGGCATGGTCACCCTGGCCGCTCCCCTGTCCGCTGAGCGCCTGGGTCATGCTGTCGCTCATCGATTTCAGGGCGGCGATGGTGCCGCGCTGCACTTCCATTGCCTGGATCGAGGTGCGCAACATCGACAAATTGAGGTTCAGCCAGTTCTCGACGGCCTTCAGGTCGGTGATCCGTTTATCGAGCTCGTCCGTGGACAGGCCTCCGCCGAGGCTGCCGGCGCCCATGCCCGGCATGCCCATGCCCGGCACATGCATGCCGCCCCACAAATTCTTTACGAACTCGAGCGTATCCGTCATGCCGGGCACATTCTGCGAGGGTGGTTTGAGCATGGTGGTCTCCAATGGTTATTGGTCTAGCGTAGCAGATTATCAATCCGGGTTCAAAGGCCAGTCGCAAGCGGCTGGACGGCAGGCGCACGTGGGGCCGGTTACACTATCGACCATGGGTATTGCTTCCTACATGACCGGACGGCGCCGCGCGCTGGTGCTGGGCACGCTCATCGTGTTGCTGCACATGCTGCTGTTTGCCTGGATGAGCGGCTACGCCAAGTTGCCGCGCACCAAGCTCGCGCCGGACACGGAGATGGTGCAGACGCGCCTGCTGCCGGAGCCCGCCCCGGCGCCGGAGCCCGCGCCGCTGCCGCCGCCGCAGCCCTTGCCGCCACCGCCGATGCCGGAACTGCCGCCCGATCCGGCGCCGATCCTGGCCGACGACGCCGTCGGCCCGCCGGTCGAGCCAGGCACGGGCGGCGCGGGGGAGGGCACGCCGGCAGCCGACGCGGCCGCGCCGGCGCTCGCGGACGCCGCGCCGGCCCCCGCGCCCACGCCTGAGCCCGCGCCCGAGCCGGCCGCCCCGCCTCCCGAACCGCGCCGCTACAAGGTCGACATGCCGCCGCCGGCGAAGATGACGATGGACGTGGCGCGCACCGACAAGGACGGCACCCAGTGGAGCGGCGAAGCCCAGCTCGACTGGACCTACCGCGACGACACCTACCACATCAATTTCGAGGCCGGTATCCGCGTCGTCTTCACGCGCGTGAACCTGGCGGTCCTGACCAGCGATGGCGCGGTGGCCGCGACCGGTTTCGCGCCGATCAAGATGACGGAAAAGCGCCGCGGCCGGGCCCTGACCGCCACCCATTTCGACTGGGGCGGCAACAAGATCAGCTTCTCGGCTTCGCAAAAAAGCTTCCCGCTGGCGGCCGGCGCCCAGGACAAGGCCAGTGTCCCGTTGCAACTGGCCGCCATCGCGCGCGGGGATGTCGGACAATTAAGCGGAAACATCGACATGCTGGTCGGCGAAGACCGCAATGCCGCCGTGTTCCGCTTCGTCGTGGTGGGGCAGGAAGAAATCGACACCAAGCTGGGCAAGTTGCAAACCTGGCATCTGTCGCGTCCGCCGAAAGAGGGCTCCTACCGTTCGCGCCTGGACGTCTGGCTGGCGCCGGCGCACGGCTGGTATCCGGTGCGGATTCGCAATACCGAGGCCAACGGTGCAGTGACCACGCAAACAGTGAATAATATCGCTTTGAGCGATACAGGAAAGTAATAATGAGAAGCAACCATTTGATGCGCTCGGCGCTGGCCGGCCTGCTGGCGCTGGGCGCCGCCACTGCCATTGCCGCCCCTGCCGCGCCGGTCAAGCGCGCGGTCGACTTGCCGCCCTCGGCCGACCTGGCCTACGACCTGAATGCCCAGCAGAAAAGTATCGGCCTGAAGGGCGAGGCCCTGATCGCCTGGCGCGCCGGCGACGGCAAGTACGACGTCAACGTCGAGGCGAAAGTGCAGCTGCTCGGCAAGCTGAACGAATACCGCAGCCAGGGTTCGGTCGACGCCTTTGGCCTGGCGCCGGACACCTTTACCGAAAAGCGCTACCGCAAGGACGCCACCACCACCACCTTCGACCGCGACGCCAGGGCCATCGATTTCACGGAAGGCAAGAAGCCCTATACCCTGCGGGGCGGCGAGCAGGACCGCGCCTCGATCACCTGGCAACTGGCTTCGGTGGCGCGCGCGGCCGGCGAGGCGAAGTTCAAGCCGGGCAGCGAATGGACCTTCGTCGTGGCCGGGCGGCGCGACGCCGAACCCTGGACCTTCAAGGTACTGAAGGCGGAAAAGATCCGCACCGGCATGGGCGAACTCGATACCATCCACGTCAGGCGCGAAGCGCGCGACAGCCGCGGCGACAGCGTCGAGGTCTGGCTGGCGCCGGCGCAGGAATGGTATCCGGTCAAGATCCGCTTCGAGGACGAGCGCGATACGATCGACCAGACCTTGAAGAGTATTACGAAGAAATAAAAAGAGCCGGCATCCTGGGGGCGCCGGCTCCCGGTTCCGGTGCGATCAGTAATCGTAGCCGCACATGTCGCGCAGGCAGGCCGTGCGTTCGGCAGCGCATTCGGCTGCCGGGGTGCCGCCGGCCACGCACACGCGGTAGTCGGTCGCACAATAGTACTCGCAGCTGGCCAGCGCCGGGCTGGCTGCCACGCCCAGGCCAATGGCAAACAGCAGGGTCGCGATTTTCTTGTTCATGCTCTCTCCTCATCGATAATCGACGGTGTTGTCGGTGTGAAGCTGCGCCGTCGTCTCGCAGCGGCTGGGGACCGGGAAGGGGCTCAGGCTCCCGCGGTCACGACCAGCTTCAACCTCCGCCGTTGGCCTGTCAAACCGGCATGCATATATATGTATATCTCATAAGAAACACGCTTTGAGAAGCGGATCTTATGATGCGTGCATGCTTGCCGGGTGCGCCAGGATCTGTGTCGTTTGTACAAAACCGCGCCGCCCGCCGGGGAATATTGCTGACGATTAAGCTAGCTGAACTGTTATACTGGCGCCCCCCGCGGACACATCCTTCTGCCTCCCATGCAGAATTGTCCGCTTGCGAAACCGGTATCCCACATGATCGACACACAGGCGGCCCTCGCCGCGGAACCCCATGGCATTGCGCAGGACGAGCTTGATCCGCTCCAGGTGCATTTCCAGAACGGCATCGCGCCGGACGAAATCGAGCAGGTCTTCCACCTCAAGAAGGCCCAGCCCATGCTGTCGGCCTTCTCGGCGCTGTTCCACGGCAGCCAGGACGGTGTGCTGGTGCGCCTGCTGGTGCTGCGCGAGCTGGCCGCCGACACCGCCAGCTCGGCCTTCAGCCGTGCCGACATCAACCAGAAGCTGGCCTACCTGATTCCCGAAAGCCTGGAAACGGTGCTGAACCGCCTGCGCACCCACGGCCTGCTGGCCTGGGACGCGCCGAGCGCCGTCTACCGCATCACGCCGCTGGCGCGCAACGTCCTGTCCGCCCTCGACACCCTGCTGGCGCTGGGCAAGCCGGACGACGACGAAGCCGAGATGGGCTTCCTGCTGTCCCAGGTGGCCGGCGCCCAGGCGGTGGGCGGCGTGACCGTCGACCAGCTCAAGCACCTGCTGGGCCGCCTGGTCGAACTGACCGAGGAATTCCGCGACGCCATCGCCTCGGGCTCCGAATTCAAGCTGCGCAATTCGCAGGCGAAGTGGCACATGGCCTGCGACTGGGTCGAGAAGGGGTCCGTCATCCTGCGCGCCATTACCTCGGACGAGCGTGCCGATTCGGCCACCCACAAGGCGGCCCAGGCGATCGGGCGCGCACAGAGTGCCTTGCTCAACATGCAGGGCATGTTTTCGCGTGCCCTGAACCAGATCGAGCGCCAGCGCGTGCACCTGGGCCAGTCCGGCCTGTCGACCACCGACGTGAAGCGCTGGCTGCTGGCCCACGAGGACCTGGCCAGCCTGGCCGAAGGCGCGATCGACCGCCCGGTGGTGCCGCTGTTCGGCACGCCGGCCGAGATGATCGACGTCGCCGAGACCGAACTGCTGGCCGAACGCGCCGTGGTCGTCGGCCAGAAAGGCCTGCCGAGCGGCCAGGATGCGCCGCTGACCATCGACGACAACCCGGCCATGCAGGCCGAACTCGACGACTGGATCAACAAGCTGGCCGACTTCGCCAACCTCGGCAACTTCCCGGAATTCTCGGACGTCGGCCCGAAGAAGGTCGAGCTGCACGAATCGCTGCTGCCGGCCTCGTTCGCCGTGGCGTCCTACCGCGCCTCGCTCCTGCCGCTGCTGGGCGACGCCGCCGAGGCCAGCCTGCAAGGCGCCACCGCGGAACTGGCGCGCCTGCCGATCAAGTTCGAGGCGCGCGACGAAATGGTCCAGCTGGACGACCCGGAAGTGGCCGCCATGTCCTTTGCAACCCTCTCCCTAGATCTCGAAAGCGGCACGCCGAATGAATGACGATGCACAAATCCTGATTGCCCGCCTGCTCACGCACCAGACCCTGCGCCGCGACGACAAGATGGTCAAGCGCGCGCTGTCGGACGAGCAGTTCCGCGGCGAAGTCGACAAGCGCCTGCTGGAGTCGGGCCTGAAACTGCTCGACAACGTGTATGCCGACCATGTGACGATCGCCTTGCACCGCAACGTGGAGCCGAAGATCTTCGGCGCCAAGGACATCTGGCAGAACAACAACTTCGGCCTGACGCGCGACGGCGTGGCCTTGCTGGTGGTGCTGTGGGCGCAGATCATCCTGCCCAAGCGCGAGCGCCAGGAAACCCACACCGCCATCGCCGACGACCAGCACGACATGTTCGACAAGGACGCGCCGATCCTGCGCGCCGAAGACGCCTCGATCGGCATTTCCTACACCGCGCTGCTGTCGGACTTCGGCGACAAGCTGGGCAAGAAGACGCGCATGGACATGAACCTGGGCGTGCTGTCCAAGCTCGGCTTCATCGAGCGCCGCGGCGACGTGATCCTGGAAGGCCCGCTGCTCGACCTGATGATGGACACCGACCTGCTGAAGGAACGCATCATCAACGGCGCCCTGTCGGACGTGTTCAAGCGCGCGCCGCTGGCCGTGGTGCCGCGCAAGACGCCGGCCGATGCGGCCAACGACGCCGACCTCGACGCCGAATCCCTAGATACCCCGAACTGAGACGCCATGTTCCACATCAAATCACTCGAGCTGGTCCACTGGGATTACTGGCAGCGGATCAAGAACATCCCGCTCGACGCCAAGATCATCACCATCGCCGGCCAGAACGGTTCCGGCAAGACCACGCTGCTCGACGCCCTGCGCACCCTGTTCGGCCTCGACTGCTCGATGGGCCGCACCTATAAACACTATGCGCGCCACTCGGGCCAGCAAAGCGCCTGGCTGCGCGCCGTGGTCGACAACAAGCCGGTCGGGCGCCAGCTCTCGAACCGTCCCTTCCGCCACTCGGGCTTCTTCGCCGACGACGAAGTGACCCTGTTCTGCCAGGTGCAGAAGAACGGCGGCGACTGGAAGCGCCAGTACCTGATGCGCCCCGGGAACGTGCAGATCGAGGAAGTGACCGAAGCCAGCGACTGGCTCGGCGTGGAAAACTACCGCAAGCGCCTGGCCTCGGCAGGCCTGTCGCCGGCCATGTCCAAGGTGCTGGCCCTGGAGCAGGGCGAGACCGATAAATTGTGCGAATACGCGCCGCGCCAGCTGCTCGACCTGGTGTTCCAGGTCTTCGGCGACAAGGAGGTGCTGGACGCCTACGACGAAGCCAAGCGCCACCAGCGCGACACCGAGACGGAACTCAAGCGCTTCGAAGCGGAACTGGAAACCTCGCGCATCAACCTGGAAGGCCTGCGCCTGCGCGTGGCCAACTACCACCAGTGGGAAGACCTGCACAAGGAAAAGCGCGACCTGAAAGAGGAAGTGCTGCCCAGCCTGGAGTACCACGAGGCGCGCGAAAAGGCGGCCGCCATGAGCCGCCACCTGCGCGAGCAGCGCAAGCCCATGCTGCAGGCCGACAGCCAGCTGGCCGAGAAGCGCCAGGCGCTGGCCGCCCAGCAGCGCGCGCTGACCGACGCCCAGCAGCAGGAAACCCAGCTGGAGGGGGAAGGCACGGCCCTGGCCGCGCGCCTGACCGCCATCAACCAGAAGCTCAAGCCGCTGGAAAACCTGCTGGAGCAGAAGGAACGCCTGCAGAAGCTGTCGCTTGAGGCCGGCGCCGACATGGCCGAAGTGGCGTCCCAGCTGGAAGAAAAGGAAGCCGAGCTGGCACGCCAGCGCGCCGCGCGCGAATCGGTGTCCGCCAAGATCGCCGTCGAGATGCAGACCATCTCGGCCCTGCAGGGCAAGAGCGCGATGCCGGAGCCGGAAGCCCAGCGCCAGATGCGCCGCGCCCTGCGCGACGAGGGCATCCCGCACGCCATGCTGTCGGACATCGTCGAGGTGACGGACCCGAAGTGGCAGGGCGCGGTCGAGGGTGTGCTCGGCGGCTACGCCTCGGTGGTGCTGCTGGAGCGCGCCAAGGATGCGCCGGCGGCCTACCGCCTGGCCGAAAAAGAACGCTATCGCCACTTCATCGTCCCGGACTGCGTCGAGGCGCCGAAGATGAAGGACGACAGCCTGCTGTCGGTGGTGAACTTCTCGGCCCCGGCCCCGTCGTGGCTGATCGACCAGCTGGCGCGCATCGACCGCGTGGATTCGGTCGATGCCGGCTTCAAGTCGGGCTCGGACGAATGGATCACGCCGGACGCCTACCACCGCGAACGCCGCGGCGGCCGCTCGCTGTACGTCGAGCCGGCGCGCTACCGTTTCGGCGCGGCCGGTAAAACCCAGCGCCTGGAAGCGATCCAGAAGTCCCTGCCGGCGCTGGAAGCCAAGGAAGACGCGCTCACGCTGGCGATCAGCAAGCTGGCCGCCGAGGTGGGCGGCCTGAAGGCGCGCATCGCCGGCGTCGACGCGGCCAAGGAACTGGCGGCGCGCCAGGCCGAGTTCGAGGAAGCCACGCGTTCGATCGCGCCGCTCAAGGCCGAGCGCCTGGAAGTGGGCGCGCGCCTGGGCGAGCTGCAAACGCTGACCAAGAACGCGACCGTGGCGCGCACCCGCGCCGACACCGTGTGGCAGAACGCGCGCATGGCGCTGTCGGAAGCGGAAGCGGGCCTGCGCCTGAACCACCGCCGCCAGATCGAGCAGCGCGCCGAGCATGCCAAGGCCTTGCTGGGCATGCGCCGCGAGTGGCGCAGCATTCCGGCCAACTGGAAGAACCCGGCACGGCGCGCGGCGCTGGTGTCCCAGCACCAGAATGCGCACCAGGTGAACCTGCGCCTGTCCACCCTCGAGCACGCGCTGGCGCGCGACGACTGGGAACAGGACGGCACCGTGATCGATCAGTACGCGCGCCTGAACGAGCAGCTCTCGGGTCGCCAGAGCGAGACCGAGGAGCGCCGCTACCAGAACAACCGCGCCATCGAAGCCACCGGCAACGCGCGCGGCGCCTACATCGAGCGCCTGCGCTACACGATCAAGACCTACTCGAAGAACATCAAGGAGTTGGGGGAACTGGCGGGCATCGACGTCCAGGCCGACCCGGTGCGCCTGGAGAACGACGACGTCCAGCTGGCCCAGGCCGGCCTGCACGTGCGCTTCAAGTTCGACGGCAAGGACCAGATCGGCATGAACGACGGCGAGGCCTCGGGCGGGCAGCAGGTGATGAAGTCGCTGGTGCTGTTGATTGGCCTGCTCAAGTCGGAAGAAGGCTCGGGCGGTTTTGTCTTCATCGACGAACCTTTTGCGCACCTGGATATCCGCAACATCCAGCTGGTGGGCGAGTTCCTGAAAAACACCGATGCGCAGTATTTGATGACCACGCCGCTGACGCACAATACCGACGTCTACGACCCTTCGGAACTGACGCTCATCACGAGCAAGAAGAAGAAGGACGTGCAGTGGGCGCAGCCGATTTTCGTGCTGCAGAGGCGCAAGGAAGAGGCGAAAGCCGCTTGAGCGAAGGGGCCCGGATGGGCCCCTTTTTCATGGTGAAAATTCGGTGGCGTTACCGGTATGCCCTTGGTACGTTGGCGGTGTTCGTCATGTTCGATTAACACGCCGGTCCGTGTGTGCGAATTTTCGCGTGGGCACAGGGTGCCCACCTTACTTGAGTCATCGCTAACGTGCTTTTCGTAGGGTGGGCTCTCGAGCCCACGCGGTCCAGCCAACCAATCAATCCAGCTCGATCGCCCTGCGCAGCTTGCGCCGCCACACCAGCAGCCCCACCGAATAGGCCAGGAAGTAAGCGCCGGTCAGCCCCACGCACAGCATGCTCAGCGGGCTGTCGGTGAAGCGCTGCGCCGTCGCTCCCGACCCCTGCAGCGTGTACAGCTCGACGCCGACATACAGGATGCGCGCCACCAGCACCATCGCCATCACGATCCCGAGGCGCATCGGCGGGGTAAAGTAATACCCTTCCGGGCCATCCTCGTAACGCGTGCGGCGCAGCGCGAACACACCCCAGAACACGCCCAGCGCGGTACCGGCCGCCAGCGCCGCCAGTTCCATCGGCCGCGCCAGCACCTGGGCCAGCGGCACCAGCACCAGCCCGCCGAACACCAGCACGCCCGTGTAGTGGCGCGACATGATCGAGCGCTGGCGCGCCATCTGCGTCTTCAGGCGCGAGTAGATGCGCCAGACGAGGATGGGCGTCAGGAGGAGCAGGGCAAGGGTGGTGATGTTCATCGTGGAATGGTCTGCCGGTTGAGTCGAAGCGGGCATTGTAGCCGAGGGTCAGGCGGTGCGCCGCCACCCCAGCGGCGCATGATAAGGTTGTTCATCCCTCAATGACAGGAGAACCCGACCATGATCCCTATCACGCACGTGCCGCTGCAGATGCACCGCGCACCGGACCCGGTGCCCGCCGAAGAGCCGCTGCAAGACCCCTTCGACGCACCGCATCCCCACCACACGCCGGCCCACGAGAACCAGGACGAGGACCCGGTCCCCGACCCGAAGCCGAGCCTGCACTGAAGCCTTGAGCGCTTGATACGCCTCCAGGGCAAGGCGCATCGGCGAAGACAGTACGAATGTACGGCGAGCCGATGCAACGCCGCCATGGAGGTGTATCAGGCGCTCAATCGAAGGCCCACGCATACAGCACGTCGAGTGCCGTATTCGTCCCCGTCTGGAACTGCAGCGTCCAGCGCGGGTTCAGTTTATAACGCAGGCGCACCAGGCTCGAAGCCGTGGTCGCGCCCTGCTCGAAGCTGAGGTAAGCACGCGAGGAGATCCGCTTGCCGACCGTGACCACGGTATTGGCCAGGCCTTCGGCGTCGCCGTTGCGGCCCTGGCCCACGCCCAGTTCGTCCACGCCCAGCGAATTCGCCAGCTTCGAGGTGATGCCGCCGGTGCCGCCCTTGCCGCCCAACAGGGCGCCGGCCGCCGCGCTCAGCACGTCCTTCTCGTTGCCGCTCGTGCCCTCCATGCCGTGGCCCAGCACCAGCCAGGACAGTTTTTCGGAGTCCGGTACCGACGGCGTCGACACCAGCTTGGCCACCGGCGACTGCGCCGTGCCGGTCACCTGCACGCCGGCTTCGACATTCGTCTCGCTCAACTGCGTGCCTTCCGGCTGCTTGCGCACGGCCAGCACGTCGAGCGATGGATTGTCGTAGCGGCCGCTGAAGGTCAGCACGCCGCGGTCGATGGTCAGCTTCTGGCCGTACGCCGCATACTGGCCGCTGGCCACGCGGATGGTGCCGTTCACGCGCGGGTCGCCGCTGCCGACCATGCGCACGCGCGCGCTGCCGGCGAGATAGGCGTCGATACCCAGGCCGCGCAGGTGGAAGTCGTCGCCCAGGTCGACCGCCAGGTTGATCGAGAGCGGCATCTCCGCTTCCTTCTTCTGCGGCGCGGCCGGTGCGCCGCGGCCCAGCACGATCACGTCGTCGGAGATGGTCGGACGGCCCTGCGGCGCGAATTCGATCAGCGCGCGGTCGGCCTTGAAGTTGCCGTCCAGGGCAAAGCGCTGGGCATTGCGCACCAGGTTGGCTTCGCCGGAGACGATCACCGTGCGGTCCGGACGCGACAGCGCTTCGAGGCGGTTGGCCGCCAGGCGCAATTGGATCGCGCCGTCGCTGCCGAAGCGCACCGAACCGTCGGCGGTGGCATTGCCCTGCACGCCTTCCAGGTACAGGCGCTGCAGCACCAGGCGGTCGCCTTCCAGCTGCGAGCGCAGCTGGCCATTGCGCAGGCGTACGCCCTGTTCCGGCCAGCGCACGGCGAGGGCGTCGCCGTTCACGCTGCCGTTCAGCGAGGGCGTGCCGATGGTGCCGCCGGCCGTCAGATTGGCCTTCAGGCTGCCTTCGAGTTCCAGGTCGCGCTGGCCGGCGAGCGGCGCCAGCCAGGCGATCGAGGCCATGTCGGCGACGGCCGTCATGCGCAGCGGACTGTCGCTGTCGACGCGGCCGTTCAGCATCTGCACGGTGCCGTCGACGCGTGCCGAGCCGGTGCGGGTGCCGTCCAGCGCCACTTGCGTGCGCAGCGAGCTGCCCTGCACGTCGGCGCGCAGGTCGAGCGTGCGCAGGCCGAGGGCCACCGGCACGTCGGCGCCGACGATGGCGTCGCCGCCTTCGCGGAACACGTGCACGCCGCCGGCCAGGACGGGAGCACTGCCGCCATTGGCGACACGCATGTCGAGCGACCAGTCGGCGCCCAGGGTCAGGTTGCCCCGCACGTTGTCGCGCAGGGCAGGCGAGAACTGGGCCAGGTAGTTCAATGGCACGCCGGCCGCCGCGCCGCGGCTGTTCCAGCGTGGCCCCTGCTTGGTGAGCGAAGCGATATTGACCGTACCGGTCGGCAGCTTGATCACCGCGCCGTTGAAGGCGAGCGTCTCGGGCGAAGCCAGGCCGGCGATGCCGGCGCCGGGCGCCACGCCGATCTTCAGGGGCACCGGCTGGGCCAGGGTCATCGCATAGCGGCCCTTGTTCTGCAGGGTTTGCAGGGTGCCGTTCCAGGCATTGCCGCTCCAGCCGCCGCGCACCTCGACCAGGGCGTCGAAGGCGTCGCCACGGCCGGCCGCGCGCAGGGTGTGCGCTGCGCGGGTGCCGTTCGTCTGCAGGCTGGCGGCGGCCACGCGCGTGTCGCCATTCGCGTAGTCCAGCACCTGGATGTCGCTCACCAGCGGGTCGGCGCCGCCGCGGCCGGAGCCGAGGTTGGCGCTGGCGCGCAGCGAGCGGATGGTGTGGGTGCCGAGCAGCTTCAGGTTCTGGCCCTCGAGCGCGGCGGTGAGCGACGGCGTTTCCATGGTGCCGGTCAGGGTGCCGTTGCCGCGCAGGGCGCCGCCGAAGTCCTGGCCGAGGGCGGCCAGCTGGCCGGCGTCGATGCGCCAGTCGAGCTGGTCGCGGCCGGCGCCGAAGCTGCCTTTCGCCGCGATCACGTTCGGGCCGACGTGCAGATCGACGTCGGTGTTCGAGATGTGCCTGCGGTCTGCGTTCAGGCGCGCATGACCCCAGAACGGCGACTTCGACAGCGTCGAGTCTTCCACCTTCAGGTCGAGCGCGCCGCGCCAGTCGGCGCCGGAGCGGCCGCTGGCGGCAAAGCTGCCGTTGATGCTGCCCGGGAGCGGGCTGCCGAAGGCGGCCGGGTTGAAGCGATTCATGCTGCCGTTGCCCTTGGCCTCGACATAGCGCGCGCCTTCCGCGCCGGCGAGCCAGGCTTCGCCGGTCACGTGCAGCTTGCCGTCGTTGGCCTTGCGCTGGTCCGCGACCCAGCCCAGGCCAGTCGCATCGACCTCGAAGGTGGTGCGCGGCGCCTGCATGGTGCCGGTGACGACGCCGCTGGCATTCACCGCGCCGTACAGGTCGGCGCGCAGGGCCGCGAGCTGGCGGCCATCGAGGCGCCAGCTGAGTTTTTCGCCGGGGGCGCCGAACGCCCCTTTCAAGTCGACCTTGTTCTGGCCGAGGGCAAGCGTGGCATCCACGCCGCTCACATGCTTGGCGTCGGCGGCGAGCTTGCCGCGCCCGGAGAGCGGCTGGTCGAACAGGCGGCTCGGGCGCAGGGCGAACTCGCTGTTCACCTTCCACTCGGGCGCCAGCACACCGGCTGCGGTGATGTCGGCATTCAGGTCGGCTTGCGGATAGTCGCCCAGCGCGGCCGGGTTGAAGCGGCTGGCATTCGCCTTGACGTTGAAGGCCTTGTCGTCGGCCAGCTTGGCGTTGCCGGTGACGGTGATCACGCCCTTGCCGGCCAGGAGGCGTGCCTCCTCGATGTCGACGACGTTGTTTTCCAGCTTGGCGCGCGCGGCCAGGCGCAGGCCGGCGTCGACCAGGTTCAGGTTCAGCGACTGCACGTTGCCGGCGTTGGCCACGGCGATGTCGCCGGCGATTTTCGTTGGCTTCATGCTGCCGTGGATCTGCTTCAGGTTCAGGCGGTCGGTGTGCAGGGCGAAGTTGGCGGTGCCGAGGCCTTCCTCGTCTTCACCGCGCTGCACGCTGCCGCTGCCGGTAAAGCTGCCGGCGCCGCCGAGGTCGACCAGCACGTCGGTGATCTGCATCGCATCCAGGTTGCCGCCCAGCTGGCCGCGCATCGCGCGCAGCGGCAGGCGTTGCTGGTCGATGGTGCCGGTGGCGCCATCGTTCACCAGGTTGACGCTGCCGGAGATGTTGCGCTTGTCGTCCAGGTTCGCCTTGACCACCAGGTTCAGGTCGGCGGTCGGGAGTTCGGGGTTGAAGAAACCGGGGTCGATGTTCTCCGCGTTCAGGTCCATGCTGCGCAGCGGGATCTCAGCGAAGGGCGACAGGGCGATGCGCGCCTGGCCGCCGGCGCGGCCGGCCGAACCGGAAGCGTCGAGCTGGGTCAGGTTCAGGTCGCCGCCGGCGTGCAGTTTCAGCTGGGCCGGCGTGGCGCCGCCGGTGGGCGTGCCCGACAGGCTGGCGTTGGCGTCGAGCTTGAACGGACGCTGGGCGCCGATGCTGCCGCCCGCCGCCAGCTGGCCCCATGGGGTAGTGGCGACGGCGTCGCTCAGCTGCCATGTGGTCTTGTCGCCATGCAGGCGCAGGCGGATGTTCGAGATCTCGGTGGCGGCGCCCTTGCTCACGAAGGTGGCCTTGGCCAGGCGCGCATCGTCGAGCGCGATCTTGAAAGGCGCTTCGAGCGTGGCCGGCATGGTGGTCGGCTCTTCCGACTCGCGCAGGGTTTCCATGCGCAGGTCGGCCACGTACAGCTTGCTGATCTCGATCCCGCGCGAGAGCAGCTGGCGCGGCGACCAGTCGATGTCGATGTTGGTGGCGATGGCCAGCTGCTCGTCGGTGCGCCAGACCAGGCGGTCGATGTGCATGGCGCCGTAGATCGAGCCGCGGATGCCGGTCATGGTGAGCTTGCCGTCGGTGGCGCGCGCGGCGCGTTCGGCGATCATCTGCAGCGTGGTCTCGCGGCCCAGGTACCAGGCCGCGCTGCCGACCAGCACGCCGGTGACGACCAGGCCGATGGCGACCCGGCGCGGCCAGCGCCGTTGTTTGGGCACGGGGGCCTGCGGCGCCGGTTGTGGCGATGCAGGCGAAGTGGGGTGGTTGTCGACGCTGTCCATCAGAAGGTAAATCCAAGTGAGAAGTGCAGGCGCGCCTTTTTGACGGCGTGGCCATAAGCGACGTCGACGTTGATCGGGCCGACCGGGCTGCGCCAGCGCGCGCCCACGCCGTAGCCCGACTTCGGACTGAGGTCGCCGAACTTGTCGGCTGCATTGCCGGCATCATAGAACACGGCCACGCCCCATGGTGGGCGGAACCAGTACTGGTACTCGGCGCCCGCGGTAAGCAGGTAGCGGCCGCCGACGATGGCGTCGCCTTCGCGCACGCCCAATTGCTGGTAGCCGTAGCCGCGCACCGACTGGTCGCCGCCGGCACGGAACAGGAAGCTGCTCGGCACGCCTTCCTTGTCTTTCGAGAACACGGCGCCGGCTTCGCCGCGCAGGATCAGGGTGCCGGTTTCGCCGACCGGGCGGTAATACACGCCGCGCGTATAGGCGCGGATGAATTTTTCGTCGGTCAGCAGCGGCAGCGGCGCCACGCCCACCTGCCAGTTGAGCGCGTAGCCGCGCGTCGGCTGCAGCAGGTTGTCGAGCTTGCGGCGCGTGACGTTGTAGGTGAGCGGAATGCTCTTGCTGTAGTTGGTGTCGATCCCCGCGACTTCGCGCTTCTCGGCCAGCACCTCGAGCGTGAGGCTGCGTTCGAGTTCCGGCGTGCCCCAGGCGCGGCGCGCGGCCACGCTGGCGGTGGTGGTGATCTCGCCGCGCACGTCCTCGCGCTCGACGCCGCCGCCGACGCTGTCGTTGTAGCCGTCGGGCGTGGTCGGCCAGAAGAAATCGACGCGCGCGCTCTGGCGCTTCTGTTCGTAGATGAGGTCGCTCTTCATGCGCTTGCCGAAGACGTTCAGGTCGTCGTAGCCGATCTGGGCGCGGCCGCCGGTGTCGGTGGAAAAGCCGAGGCCGACCTCGACGTTCTTCTGCTTGTTCTCGGTGACGCGCACCAGCACCGGCAGCACGGTCGGGCCGGGGGTAGGGGGCTTCACGCCCTGCGCCGCCTGGCCCGGGACCGCGGGGGCGTTCGAATCGGCCACCTGGGCCGCTGCCGCGTTGGCGGGGGCGGCGGGGGCATCCGCATCCTCGTTGTCTTCCTTCATTTCCTGCAGCTCGGCGGCGAGCACGGCGCGCATGTCGGCGCTCACTTCCACGCTGGAGAAATAGCCGGTTTCCTGCAGGCGCGACTGCAGCGCCTGGAGCGCCGTTTCGCTGTATTCGTCGCCCGGCTCGATCTTGTTCAGGTTGGTAATCACCGTGGACGGGTAACGCTTCAGGCCGCGGATGCGCAGCTCGCCGAAACGCATTTCCGGGCCGCTGTCGATGACCACGCGCAGCGAGGCCTTGCGCGTTTCCGGGTCGACGGTGGCGCTGGTTTCGACCAGTTGCGCGCGCGGGAAGCGCGACTGCACGACTTCGCGCAGCAGGTCGCGCTTGGCGCCTTCCCAGTCGGCCTGGCGGAAACGCGCGCCGACCGGCAGCGACCAGCGGTTGCGCAGGGCCGCGGCGTCGTAGGGCGCGCCGCCCTCCTCGAAGGGCACGAAGCCTTGCAGCACCAGGTCGATGTCGCTCACCAGGGTCGGCTCTCCGGGTTCGACGATGACACGCGCCACCGGCGTGCCGCCGCCCGTATCGAGGCCGGCCGATACTTGCGGCGAGTAATAGCCTTCGGTGGCGATCAGGGCTTTCGCCTGCTCGGGCGTATCGCGCACCAGGCGTTGCAACTGTTCGAGGTCGACGCGCGAATTGCCGCGCCAGCGCAACAGGTCGAGGTTATCCTCGAGCAAGTCGTCCAGCTGGCGCGGCGCGTCGATGCGCACGTTGTAGTTGATGCCCTGGGTACTCTGGGTTTCCTGGGCGGTGGCGGCCTGGGCGCCCAGCACGGCGTACACGGATAGCACGATTTGTGCCAAAATCCGCAATCGCCGTGGCGCCGCTACGGTCCGCTCTGGTGGTGCGAGGACCATGTCTCTCCATTCAGTGTCAATGCTGAGGTCATCTTAACGGAATTGCAAAAAAGCTGGCGAACGATTAACTTCCTGAATACCACACATGCTGCCTTCCGATACCGCCCTCGTCCTCTTCAGTGGCGGGCAAGATTCCACCACCTGCCTGGCCTGGGCCCTGCAACGTTATGCCCGCGTCGAGACCATCGGCTTCGACTATGGCCAGCGCCACGCGATCGAGCTCGCGGTACGCCCGAGCGTGCTGGAAAAGATGCGCGCGCTCTCGCCCGAATGGGATGCGCGCCTGGGTGACGACCACATGATCGATCTTTCGCTGCTCGGCAAGATTTCCGATACCGCACTGACAAGCGACGTTGCCATCGAGATGCAGGCCAACGGCTTGCCGAATACCTTCGTGCCGGGCCGCAATTTGATGTTCATGATGGTGGCCGCCACCGTGGCCTACCGCCGCGGCCTGACCGTGCTGGTGGGCGGCATGTGCGAGACCGATTTCTCGGGCTACCCGGATTGCCGCGACGACACGATGAAGGCGCTGCAGGTGGCCCTGAACCTGGGCATGGCCACGCGCCTGAAGGTCGAGACGCCGCTGATGTGGATCGACAAGAAGCAGACTTGGGAACTGGCCGAACAGGCCGGTGGCCAGGCGCTGGTCGACCTGGTGCGCTTCGAGACCCATACCTGCTACCTGGGCGAGCGCGGTGCGCGCCACGACTGGGGCTATGGCTGCGGCACCTGCCCGGCCTGCGCGCTGCGGGCGCGCGGGTACGAGCAGTACGCGGCGGAGAAAGCCGCGCAGGGATAAACAAAAAGGCGCCTCGCGGCGCCTTTTGCATATTGCAGGGGGCTTACGCTGCCTGCGCGTGCACCACGCGGTTCCTGCGCGAACGCTGCACCAGGTACCAGACCAGCACCAGCGCCAGCAGGGGCAGCATGAAGGGCACGATGGCGGCCGCCACCGCCACGCCGGCCACGCCCAGCGCCGCCAGCAGCACCACGCCGACGCCGGCGAACACCACCGCCAGCACCACGCCCACCACGACCGCCGCCACCACGCCGAGGATGGCGCCACCTGCCCCGAACAACAGTCCCAGCACGGCACCGAGCGGGCCGTCGACCGTGTCGCCGTCGATGGTGAAGCTGGCGTCGCCAAAGCTGAACAGCAGGTCCCAGAGCAGCAGCGCGCACAGGATCAGGACGATGTAGGGGACGATTTTTTTCATGGTGTTCTCCTCGTTTGGTCAGGTGGTATGGCTCCACTGTAGGCACCTGCCTGACCACTTGCGAGTGGCCTGCGACAAACGGCAGGTTCGGCGGGCCGGAGTGCAGGAAAGGGCGACGAACGTGGGGCGTCGTTTAGGTGCTCTAAAAAGTGCCTGCAAGTCTCATGGTTGTTCTGTGGGTAATCACCGCGTAGACTGAGCCGTTCCAGACGTGCGGCGCCGGCCAGAAGCGGGCGGTTACGGTCCTTGATGATGGTGTGCGATTTTTCTGCTCTAGCGCCGAGCTATGCTGAGTTCAACGGCCGCAATCGGCCAGGAGCGGACGTCGTAAACCGCTCAGATCATGACGTTATAACGAGGCTGACATGGTGTACTTAGCTCTGACTCCGCAAGGTCTGCAAGAAATCCTTGATACTCCCGAAGCAGCGGAGGTGCCTGTATGGTGCGGGGCCAATGCGTTGTCCGAAGCTGAGTTTGCGAAGCTGGATCGTAGCAATGTCACCCGGTTCACCTACTCGCTCGCGAATGCCGAAAAGGTGACAATCCAACGTGCCTTATGGACAATCGAAGAGCATCACCCGGGGGAGCGCATCTGGGTTGAGAGCGTGGTTTTCGAGGACTAACTGCGCGGTTTGGGAACGTCCGCTACGGGTCGGAAGCGGACGCCACAATAAGTCTGCAATCAGCCAGAACCGGGCAGTCGAAGCCGGCCAACGCCCCGCGTCCTTTTGTCCTGAACGCAAAATACCCGACCGTATGACCCGATCCAGCCACCATTGAAATGGCTGGAAAAGTCACCAGATTGACTACTGCTGAGCCAAGCGCAATCGCATGGCAAGACGCGAATCGTTTGATCGAGAAAATACGCAATCAAGGCGCAGACCCGGCTAAACCAGTAGCCCCATGTTTGCCCCTTTGCACCCATCAGCAGCGGGCCGGTCGATACGCGACAGCACGCAAACGAAAGTGGTTTTCAGGTGGATGACGACAACAAAAAGCCTTCCTCGGGTGCGGCTCCCGAGCCACGCAGTTGGAAAGAGCGATATCGCTGGCTCGGGGTACTGATGATGGCTGCGTTTGCAGGCCTCGGGCCGGCACCACCACCGAAACCACCACGGGCGCTATCGGAATATTCGCAGATCGCCGAGGATCCGGATGGGCTGGACCTGGATCCCGCATTCCATTTTCCGTACAACGAGCCTGCCCGGGATTGAACCACGCATAGACGCGTAAGGATTGCGTACCGGTCTTTTTGGCCTTGCATTGCGCGGTTCGCCGCCTATACTGACAGCCTGCTTTTGTTGTAGGAGGGCTCTATGCATCCTGTCAGCACCATGATGAACTCGCCGCAGCACCCAGCCTGGGCGGGCGGGGGACCGAAGGGGCCGCCATCGGCGCCGCCTACCATCCCGCCCATCATCATCAACCCTTTCAATCGCGAAGCGCCGAAGCAGCCGAACATCGATCCGCTGCGCACGCCCTTGCCGCCGCCGGTACGTCCGCCGCGATTGCCCGGCTTTCGCCTGTAGGCCGCAAGCGCGTCCGGCAAACGCGATCGGCCGCCCCTGTTCGCTTGATTTCCTCTATGATCTTGCTTTGGGCGCGAGCCCGGCAAGATGGAAGCAGCGAGCAATGAATGACGATGTAAACGACCTGGAAACGGGCGACGACGACGCGCCGGTCCAAGAGCCGCGCCTGTGGCAAGGCAATGGTTGGACCGCCAAGGTGATCAAGAACGAAGACGACGAAGGCTGGGCGGTCGCCATGTACAAGGATGGCGAGCGCGAGCCGGCGCTGGTCGGCCCCTGGACCATGGGCCGCGACAAGAAGAACCCGAAGCCGCTCGACGTGAACGCCTTTAATACGCTGATCAAGACGGCCTCGGAGGTCATCCGCCGCCACGAGCAGCACCTGCACGCGATGCTGCATAAAAGCACCGTGGTCTCGACCGAGCAGGGCGAACTGAAGGTCACGCTCGACATCGTGCCCGACGACGACGACCCCTACGCGATGCTGGCCGCCACCGACGAGATGGGCGAGGAAGTGGCCAAGGTGCGCGTGGCGCCGACCTTCAAGCTGACCCCGGCCTCGGCCCTGGCCTGGATCGAGAACGACTTCCGCGCCCCACGCTGATTTTTATTGCGGCTCGATGCGCTGCAACAGCGCGTCGACCAACGCGCGCTTGTCGAAGGGATCGTCCGGCAGCACGATGTCGGGCGTCACCAGCTCCGGCGTGCGCGCGCCTGAGGGCCGGTCAAGCACGAAGCGCGGCACCACCAACTCCAGTTTCGTATTCGGAAGACTCCGAATCTGGATGCCGCCGCTCTGGCGGGCACGGGCATAGCCGCGTGCGCCGACCAGCCGGCCGAAGCCGAAGTCCTGCATCACGTTACTGAACAGCACCGCCGACGAGTAGGTCATCCCACCCACCAGCACGTAGACGCGGCCCTTGAACAGCAGGGGATTGCCGGGTTGCGGCTGCTCCCAGTTTTCCTGGGTGCCATGGATCACGTCGCCCACCTGCTCCGTGGCGCTGCCGCGGCCCGGGATGACCTTCTTCACATAGGTCGAGGTGTGACGGTAGGGGCGGGTGGCGATGTAGGGCAGCACGCCGTCCTTCCACATGTCGTCGTCGCCGCCGCCGTTTTCGCGCACGTCGATCAGCAAATTGCTTACACCGGTATCGCGCATCCTGGCAAAGGCATCCTTGGTAAAGGCGTAGAACTTGTCCTTCTCCGGCCAGCCGAAGGCGTTGATGGTGAGCAGGGCAGTGTGTTTGCCCAGCGGCTCGAAACGGTAGACCTTGCCGAAATCCGCCGCCTCCGCGCCGACCAGCAATTCGGGCAGCGCCGTGCTCGCCGGGACACTCGTCTGCTTGCCGGCCTGCACCAGCGTAAAGCTGGCCGGCGCGCCGTAGACTTTCCAGTAATAGAACCAGAAACGGCGCGACAAGACCTCGGCCCGGAAGGCGGCCGTGTCGCCATGGATGAACTGCATCAGTTCCTGCACAACCTGGCTTGCCGGCACGCCGTTGACCGCGTCGATGCGCGTGCGGGCCAGGGTGCTCGCTTTGCCGCCCAGCTCGGCCCGAATGAACAGATCGCCTTCCGGCGTCACCCTGGTTTCATAAGGAAAGAAGCCGCCGCCGGCAGCCAGGTGCGTTTTGGCCTGCTTGTCGCGTTCCGGCTGCAGCAGGGCCAGGTGGGCGTCGGCGAAGAGCGGATTCAGTTTCCCCAGTACGCGCCAGGCGGCGTCGCGGTCCATCGGCGCCGCCAGTTGCGCCTGCGCCGCGCCCAGGGCCGCCTCCAGCCGCGCCGGGGCGACCGTGATGCCGGGATCGGGGTGGATCTCGGCAATCGTCCGGCGGATGAACTGCAGGTCCTGTTGCAGTTGCTCGGGCGTGAGCACGGGTTCGGCTGCATGCGCAGCGTGCGCGGCGCCTGCCAGCAAGCCGAGGGCCAGGAAGCGGATGAGCTGTCGCATGGACGTCCTCATGTTGTGAAAAGGCTATTGTATAGTTGAGCATGTAGCCCGGGATTAACGGCGGTCCACTCCTTTGTTAAGGTAGAACTTCATGCTGAGCAGCGAGGATTTGCGTTTCTTTTGCACGGTGGCGAGCCAGCCGACGCTGGCGGCCACGGCGCGCGTACTGCTCGTCACGCCGTCATCGGTCACCCAGCGCTTGCAGGCCATCGAGGAAAAGCTGGGCCTGCGCCTGCTCGACCGCTTCGGCCGGCGCACCACGCTCACCGACGAAGGCCAGTTGCTGGCGACGCAGGCGAAACTGATCCTGGCCGACATGGATGCATTGCTGGAAGCGCTGGGCGAGCGCAAGAACGACCTGACCGGCTGCCTGCGCATCCTGGCGCCGCTCGGCTTCGGCAATGCCTACGTGGCGCCGCTGGCCGCGCGCTTCCAGGCCGCGCATCCTTCGCTCACGGTGGAACTGGAACTGTCGGACGGGCCCAACCTGGCCACCGGGGAGGGCTGGGACATCGTGGTCCACATCGGCGAACTGCGCGACTCCAGCCTGCAGCGCCACCTGCTGGCCCGGAACGGGCGCCTGCTGTGCGCGGCGCCGGGCTACCTGGAACGGTACGGTACGCCGCGCACCCTGGCCGACCTGCGCCGGCACCGCTGCCTGATGCTGAGGGAGAATGCGCAAGACCTGAGCCAGTGGCGCCTGCGTGCGCCGGGCCAGGCGAATTTCGAATCGGTGCGCTTCACACCCGCGCTGGCCAGCAACGATGGTCGCGTGGTCAAGGGCTGGGCGCTGGACGGCTACGGCATCATGCAGCGCTCGAACTGGGATGTGGCGCGGGAACTGCGCAGCGGCCGGCTGGTGCAGGTGCTGGCCGACCATGAAGCGCCGGGCGCGGACATCGTGGCGCTGATGGGCGCCCAGCGCGGACGGCGCTCGGCCCGCACCGAACGCTTCCTGGCCTTGCTGAAGCAGGAAATCGGCTCCCTGCCCTGGGACAGCGTGTCAACAATGCTTCGTTGACGGGAGCGCGCGGCGTCCGTGCCGGCCGCCTGTCAAGCCTGCGGCCCGTCCAGCATCCGCAGCAGCGTATCGCCGAAGCCGCCGCCTGCACGCGCATCGGTGCGGGCGCTGGTGAACACCCGCGGCCGCGCACTCCAGGCGAAGCGCGCGCCGACGCGCTCCAGCGCGCGCACCAGCAGCACGTCTTCGTGGCAGGGAACGGATTCGAAACCGCCCGCCGCCTGGTAGGCCGCCGCACTGACGCCGAGGTTGGCGCCGTGGATATGGCGGTGGCCGTCGCGGTCCTGGTAGAAACCGGCGAAGTGGTCGCGCAGGGCGTCGGCCCGGCCGGCATGCGGCGACCAGTCGTCGACCGCCACCGAACCGCACACGACATCGGCGTCCAGCGCCAGCTGCGCCGCCAGCCATTGTGGCGATACGCGCGTGTCGGCATCGGTGAACGCCAGCCAGCGCGCGCCGAGGCCGAGCAGGGTACGCGCACCGGCGGCGCGGCCGGCACCCACGCGGCGTTCGCTCAATTCGATGCAGCCGAGCGCCACGCCGGCGGCGGCGAACGCGGGCCGGCAGGCGCGCACCACGGCGCCGGAGCCGTCGTCGCAGGCATCGAGCACCACCAGTACCGTCACCGCTTCGCCTTCCAGGTCGGGCGCGCGTGCGGCCGCCAGCAGCGCCGCCAGGCAGGCGCCCAGGTGCGCTTCCTCGTTGTGTGCCGGGACGGCAACGCCGATCATGGCGCCTGCCTTTGCCAGACCTCGAGCAGGAAGTCCTGGTCGAGGTGGTGCACGATACGCCGCATCCCGGGCAGCGCACCCGCCAGCGCGTGCGCATGGGCGGTGCCGCTCACGCGGTCGTCGAAGTCGTGCAGGTAGTGGCACAGCACGAGTTCGCCGCCGGGATCGAGGATGTCGCGCGCCTTGGCCATCAGGCCGGCCAGCACTGCGCCATCGAAGTAATAGGCCAGTTCGCTGACGACCACCAGGTCGAAGCGTTCTCCTTCCGGCCACTGCGCCGGAAGGCTGCGCTGCTCGATGCGGACCGCGCCCGTATCCACGCCCGCCAGGCGCCGGCGCGCCGCCGCCACCGCGCTGGCCGCGCCGTCGCAGGCCAGCAGCCGGTCGCAGCGCGCCGCCAGTTCGGCGCTCATCTCGCCGTTGCCGCAGCCGGGCTCGAAGGCGTGCCGGTAGCGCGCCCGGCCCAGGCTGGCCAGCAGCAGGGCGCGCTTGCGCCGTTCGTACCAGGCGGCGCGTACCGACCACGGGTCGTCGTCGGCCGCGTACAGCGCTTCAAAGTGTTCGTTCAGGTTCATGGAAGTACAGTTCGAAAGGCAGGAGGACACGGTCCAGCGCATGCGCGGGCACGACGGGATCGGCGCCGCGGCTGGTGTCGGGCAGCACCTGGCTATGAAAGCAGGCCATGGCCGCGCGCTTGCGCGCCTGCGCCGCCGGCGGCAGCGGCAGCTTGCGGGCCTGGGCCAGCGGCATCGCGCCATCGTTGGGCGCGCTCCAGTGCCAGCCCCAGATCGGCGCCTCGAGGATCGTCGCGCCGCACCGTGCGGCAGCCGCCAGGCAGGCGCGCGCCGTGGCTTCGTGGTCGGGATGGCCGTCGTAGCGCCAGGTCGTGAGCACCACGTCGCCCGGCGCCAGCAGTGCGCCGAGCCGCTGCGCGAGCGCCGCTTCGGCGGCCGTCACGCCACCGTCGGCGATGCCCATGCGCAGCAGCTGCGGCGTGCCGATGCCGAGGCAGGCCAGGGCCGCCATCGTTTCCCCGGGCCGCGTGGCGCGCAGGCGTTCGCGCGGCCAGTCCGACGAGCCCGGATGGCTGGCTTCGCCGTCGGTCACCGCGACCAGCAGGGTGCGCACGCCGGCCGGCAGCAGTTGCAGCAGGCCGCCGCAAGCCAGGATTTCGTCGTCCGGGTGCGGCGCCACCACGACCAGGCGCGCGCCGGGCGGCACCAGCGCGGCGGCATCGATGTCCGCCACCGCGGCCAGCCCGGCATCGCCGCGCCAGGCACCGGCGGCGGTGCCGGCGCCGGCGATGCGGCGGTCGCGCGTCACAGCAGCCATGGCCGCTCCCCGGCGCCGGCGGCCAGGCGGCCCAGCGCCTCCTGGTCGCGCTCCGCATGGCTCTGGCGCAGGAACACCGGCAGGTCGGCGAAGCGCCGCGCCATGGCGGCGTCCTTGCACATCGGTCCCGGGCCGAGGGCGCGTCCGACGGCGGCCAGCGTGGCCGTGGCCGATGCCTCCACGCTCAGCCGCACCGACAAGGCGGCGCGCATGGCATCGGCGCCGGGCGCGCGGTCGATGGTGGCCGCCGTCTCGCGCATCAGCGCGGCGCTGCCCTGCAGGGCGACCGCCACCTCGCCCAGCTGCGCCAGGCGGTGCGGGTCGGGCCGTGCACCCATGGCCTGCGCCAGCGCATCGGCCAGGGCGCCGGCTGCGCCGAACCAGCAGGCAGCGATGCCGGCGCCGCCATGCCAGAAGCCGGCACGCTCCACATAAAAGCCGGGTCCGCCCAGGGGCTGGGCCGCAACCTGGTCGAAGTGCACGTCGAT